>LFIK01005263.1_pt1 | contig 10406 bp, 15 predicted proteins | sample 643401 | NCBI WGS metagenome assembly LFIK01 (sample SAMN03777447, study PRJNA286221) | soda lake metagenome | biome: soda lake; feature: Kulunda steppe; material: water; isolation source: sample T5-Br brine of Lake Tanatar-5 | place: Russia: Kulunda steppe | collected 2010-07
ACGTGCGCGTGTGTGTGCCTGTGTATATGTGTATGTGAGTGTGTATGTGTGTGTATTTGCGTGCATGTGCTTGTGTTGTAGCTGCCTGGCGCTACTTGAGCTCGCATTGCTTGCCAAACAAGGTGAGAGCGTGCCAAATAATCTTATTGATGTCATACTCACCCATCCCTGTGTGTAAAAAAGCCTGCAGAGCTCACACACGAGGGACTTGGCCTCCACCACGCTGTCTGGCAGCCCAACCATGGCAGTGGCTGAATAAACCTAAATCAAGAATGGTTTTTTAAATCAGGACTATAGGTATCTCCAAAAGTCACTCAGCCCAGGATCTGTCACTGATCAAAACAGGGGTGGTTTCCACATAAAAGAAAAAATGATCCTTGGCAAGGTGCAGCACGCCAGCGTGAGGAGCGCATCGGCTGCTGCTCCGGCCGCAGCAAGCTCATCTTTTGCGCTGCGGTCTGCTGCGCCTCGTCATGCCAGCACAGCCGGCTACGCTTGCGCTGCCCCTTGCGTACATCCAGCATTGCTCGTAGCCAGCCCCTTGAGAAGGTGGGTTAGGTTGCTTGAGGTGACAGCACCACAGATGAGCGTTATACTTGTTGGGAGCACCATCTACCGTCTTTCCCTTGCTGAAAGAATTGGTGCTTTTGGATAGCCAATGCTGGATAGCTGATATGCACGCCAGCCCACGTCTGCCCACTGTTTGCCTTGCGTGCGCTTGCCATGCTGATTGTGCAGACCTACCCAGGTGTCCGTCCGCGGGACGCAGCGCAGGGCGGCTGTTGTTGCTCAGGCAACTGATAAGGAGTATGACTATGACCTGGTCATCATTGGATGCGGTGTCGGAGGCCACGGGGCTGCGCTACATGCTGTGGAGCAGGTGACTCCCCATCCAAGAAAATTGGTGCTTTTGGCTACCCAGTGCAGCCTTTGTGGAGATGCATGTTCCTATACTTCAGGCCCCTGTCTACCCAGCGAATCCGTGAGATGGGCTCGGCCAGCCAACCAGCTTCCCAACCATCCAGCTCTGGCAGGCTCAAACCGTTTTAGCACTGTCCCACAATGCATCATTTCGAACCAACCAAGGCATCAGTACCGTCCAACAAGGCATCAGAACAATGTCAGGATCCGTGGTGGTGCACGCACGCTGTGCATCAGTTTGCCAGTGGCAGGACGCCACCACAACACTAGGATGCCCCAATGCTGTCCATGCTCCTCCTGGCGATCACGTCCCCCAGCTGTTCCGCGCTGCTTCCACCGCTTCCGCTCCAGGGCATGAAGGTGGCCGTCATTGAGGGCCACGACATTGGCGGCACATGCGTGAACCGCGGCTGCGTGCCCTCCAAGGCACTCCTGGCTGCTGCAGGCCGCGTACGTGACTTCAAGAACCAGCAGCACCTGAAGGCTATGGGCATCCAGGTGGGTGAAAGGGCCGGGCAGTTTGGTACGATCCAGAGTGTTACATGATGCCATGCGACGCTGTTGATTGGGCAACATGCTGGGCATCCAGTTTGGGCAGGGGTTGTGCAGTGCAGCTGAAGTGTGTTGCATCCTTGATGTGTGTAGCGAGTGACTCTGCCAGGTAACACTTCTGCAATTCTGAATGGGTAGCAGGCGGCGCGCGGGACGTGACACGCGAGCATCGCCTGGCAGGGCACGCAAGCATCGCCTGGCAGGGTGCCCAGTTACCTGATGCCTAGGAACGGGATTTATCCTATTTTATACATCCTATTTCAATGTCATAGCCCAGCAGTCAGGCGCTTAGACTGAGTGGCTTACTTGTAAATCTTTCTTTCTAGGAAAAGGGGGGGAAGGAGACGGGGCTGGCTGCCAATCAAGTGCATGGACGCTCCTGGGCGCGGCAAGGTGCCTGATCTGCAGGGTGGCAGTGCCTGGGCCCTCCAAGCGCTGCCCCATCAGCGGCAGACACCACCAGGAGATGAGGGAGGACAGCCTGGCAGACCTGAGTGATACGTGCTCAGGCGTGCACAGACCTGCCCTTGTCATGCACAAACACACAACACACGCACACACACACGAGCACACACACACGCGCACACACACACACACACACACACACGCAGGCACGCACGCTCATTTGCCCCCCGCGCTGCCTGCTCCGCCATGACCTTGCCTGCAGGTGGGCTCCGTGAGCTTCGACCGCGAGGGCGTGGCGCAGCACGCCGCCCAGCTTGCCAGCGGCATCCAGGGCAACCTGAAGCGCTCCCTGGAGGCACTGGGTGTGGTGAGGACACGCGCGTGGTGCCCCTGATTGATGTGCACGACTGAACTTGCATGCATGGCGCCATCTCGCTGCGATTTTGGGGGGGGGAGGGGCTACCCAGATGGCAGCACCCTCGATGCCTTCACTTCCCTAGCTGCAGAGCCATGTGCACAATGAACAAACGCTGCGGTTTGCTCTGGGTGAGTTCTTGCAAGACTCCATGGCCAATGGCACAAGCTGACCTGGAGAAAACAGCCACGCGGGGGTCCCTTAAGTTTGGGACACGCAATTGTCCCTTATATGCATGTTGGCTGGGACTGTGGTGGGCGTGCGTGCATGGTACTTGTGATGCCATGCTTATGTTGCACGGTTTCTATTCCTTCTGCACGGTTCCGCTTCCTTCTGCAGGAGGCTGTGATGCTCGTGACAATACATTTGTGGTCATGCACAAGGCTGGTGGTGCGCATGGCCACCCTGTGCACGCGGCTGCGCCTCCCCTTTAGGTCATTGATGCCCCAATTGAATGATACTATCCCAAATGACTGCCAGGCTGCAGCTGCTTGAGCAGGGCTCAGAGTAGGCAGCAATGCTGGGGCCTGCCTCCAAATGGGGCGTAGGGAGCAGCGGGTGCTGGTCCTTGGTTTCCCTGGTCCCAGTGATGAGCTCAACCAGTTCACAGGGTTTGCATGCATGCATACGCAGGGTATGCGCTTGCGCATGCACGTGCGTGTGCACACACACATCTCATGGGCGCTTCACCCCTCCTGTGCAGGATATCCTGACCGGCAGCGCGCGGTTTGTGGGCCCCCACACCGTCAAGTACGGCATCACGGGGCGCGTGGATGTGGGCGGCGAGGTGACGGCCAAGGACATCATCATCGCCACCGGCTCAGTGCCCTTTGTGCCGCCTGGTATGTGCAGCGATGCCGCGTAGCCAGCCACCGCTGCCACCCTGGTCTTGCGACACTCAAGCGGCATGGTAGGAGATGTATGTGCCATCTGGCAGAAGGGCCTTCTCTGCGGGTGCAGGACCCGCTCCAGCCTCTGATGCGCTAGCAGGATGATAGCAGCTGTCTTTTTGCCCAAACACGCCTGCGCAGCAGGCAGGTGCTGCCCGGCCCTTTCCCTGCACTTTTGCTGGACATGGTGAGCAGTGTCACCCAGCTGTTGCTCGCTGCAACGGTCTTGGACAGCACCCACAACCCTGTCTGGCAAAAGCAGGGGAGCGCAGCCACTTCCCTGCTGCGTGCTGAAAGCAGGGAAAGTCGGCCACAGCCAGTGCCTGACTGCCGCAGGTGTGGGTGGAGCACTCCTCACTCGCGTCACCCATATGTTTCCTGAGTCAAGTTCTAGGCTCAAATATGCTCCTTACCTGCCAATGGCCTGCGCCCCCTGCCAAATCGTAAAAAAACTCCGATCAAAATCTCGCCATAGATATGTGCATTAAGTGAAAAGCGGGTACATCTTCATCGTCACTACTTTACATTCCATTATCGGTGCGTTCACAATGGGGTGATAACCAATTAATCCAAAATTCGGAAATTAAAAAGGCAATGAATTGCATTGCGTGTTTACATAGGGTGATGAATGCCTTGATACATCAAAAAGGGTGATTAATCAAGAATTTCAATCAATCAACCCAGTGGCGGGTGACTAATTTCACGGTGGCAGTCCACGTTTCCATTAACGCTCATGGAAAGGCTATGAAGGCTCCATTGGAAAAGGAAATGCTAGAGTTATGTTTGGAGTGGGCCAGTCAGGGCTTTGAGAGGCAGTCAACGGGTGTGGAGGGATGTTGCTGCTGCAGCGCAGTGTGTGCAGTGCAATGCAAGCAATCAAGATTTGCATCTCTTTTTTCTCAGCTGCAATTGCTTTCAGTGCGCACGCTGATTCAGCTGGGATTAATCACCCTCATCGTAAGCACAGAATGAAGTCAGCATGGGAATAATAATCCAAACGCAATTAGTGTGAGTGAGAAATCCAGAATTTATCACGAGCCATTGTAAACGCACCATAAGTGGTTATCATCCGTATGAGATGAAGCATACATCACATGCATGACGGCAAATGGTCCGGTGATTTCAAATGCATGTCACCTTTCCAGACATCTCCCACATCCACAACTCCCCCGAGGTACAAACTTTGCGGAAGCTTGCTCAGCTTAAAAATTTCCAGAAGCAGCCAGGCGGAAGGCTGATGAAGAGACTCTCAGCGGCTTTCCTTTAGAGCTCTAGGAATAGAAGAGCCTGTCCCCAGCCTGGTGGCAGGCGAGGGAGCGTGTCAGAAGTGAGGCGCCCTTGCACTTTGCACCCGCTGCCAAAGCCGCGTGTACACCGCTGACCGCGTGCACTTGAGAGCATTTCTGAGTCGCCCTGTGCTGCGCGCATGCACACAGGCATCCCCATCGACGGCAAGACCGTGTTCACCAGCGACCATGCGCTCAAGCTGGAGTGGCTGCCCCAGTGGGTGGCCATCATTGGCTCCGGCTACATCGGCCTGGAGTTCAGCGACGTGTACACTGCGCTGGGCACGGAGGTCACCTTCATCGAGGTGGGCGTACCTGCAGCTTTGTGTGTGTGTTGTGTGTGTGCGCATGTTCTTCATGTGTGTTTTACGTGTGGGAGGGCGTGGACAAGCATCCTGGTTCCTTATACTTATTTCTCGCTCCTTGCCCCTCCTGCAGCCTCAATGTTCACCTTCCGTGTGTGCGCGCATTTGCACATACACATGCACGCACGCACGCTCACCTGCAAGCACCTGCACAAAAGGCTAAACCCTCTGCACGGGGTGCATGCACCAGGCTTGCTTGACCCGCACGCTTGCCACAGCGCAGGACTCCCGCGTGCCCCACACCGTGCGTGCGCGGGCGCAGCGGCTGGCCTGGCCGGCGCTGCACGCACCCCTGCTCTGAGGTGCTTCAACATGGCAGACGACAGGGGCCGGTAGGCCCCTCGCCGTGCTCCGCGTGTGCTGCTTGCCCGTCTCCCGCGTGGCCTACCTTTCATGCAAGCAGGCGGGGGCGGTCCCACCCCCCTGTGAGTCCCTGCACTCCACATCCAATGGACGCGCTGCCCAATTTTTGGTGCCCTCCTGTGCTGTGCACGCCAGGCGGTGGACAACCTGATGCCTGGGTTTGACAAGGAGATCCAGCGCATGGCGCAGCGCCTGCTCATCCAGGTGAGGCGCATGCACACACACACACAGAACATACACACACATGAAGGCATGCGCCGTGTGTGGTCCTTCTGTGGTGGCTGCCGCCTGGAATACACGGGTCGTCTGCCTCTTTGTTTTCAAGGAGCATGGATGGGGCACAAGCGCAACGAGCACGCTGTGCTGCCTCTTTTTTAAGGAGCATGGATGGGGCACATGCGCAACGAGCACGCTGTGCTGCCTTCATTGCTCTCCTGCCGGGGGTGTCCTGGGCATTGCTCCACGGTGCCAGGGAAGGCTGACTGGACTGCCTCTTGTCCGCCTGCTGATGGGCGCGTCTATGGATGGGGTCAGAGGGGCCACCGTACGGAAGTCTGTTGAGATGCGCCTGCCGCACACCCTCTTGCTTAGCACAGCCAGTCGTCCAGCTCGCCCAGACCAAGGGCCCCGGTGAAGCCCTTGTGCCTCAGGGAGCGCTCCTTTTGGTGCTCAGGGCCACCCCTCTTCCATCAGAGGGTGTTTTTAAGGCACTGAAGCAGACGTACACCGGCTTGAGCGGTGGGGAGGCTGCGGCAGGGCAAATGTGCTCGGCCCTGTGGAGGGGCCAGGGAAGCCCTTGCAGCCTGGAAGCGTGCAAGTATGTGCGCGGGTGTGCGTGCGCGTGCGAGTGTGTGCATGTGCGTGCATGTTTGCGCATGTGTGCATGTGCATGCATGTTTGCGCATGTGTGCATGCGTGCGGGCTTGACCCTCCTTCACTGCGCGTGCCATGCGGCATGCTTCCCCATGCTGCAGGGCCGCCCCATTGACTACCACACTGGCGTGATTGCCACCAAGGTCACTCCTGGTGTCCCAGGTGAGAGGCAAAAGGGTATTCCTCCCTCATCTGCGCTGCGTGGGTTGTGTGGACAGCGCTGCGCTGCAAAGAAGGATTGGGTGGGCAGAGCACTGCGCAGCAGAGTGATGAAGGGTGGCTTTGCTGTGGACCTTTTGTCGGTTGGACGCTTGATGCAAGGAGTAGCCTAGCGTTCAGGCCCAAACGTCCGGCCCAGTGTGCAGGCACAGATTTGCATTTGTTTTGGCCTCAGCTCAAGCCTAAGGGGCAGCCTGGAGGAGGCCCCAAAGAGCGAGTGCCACCACGCCTAGTGAGCGACGAGGTGCCACCATGCCTTGTGAGCAATGAGGTGCCACCATGCCTTGTGAGCGATGAGGTGCCACCATGCCTTGTGCGCCCCAAAGAGCGAATGCCAACACCCACGCCTTGTGTGTGCAGGCGTCAAGCCTGTGATGATTGAGCTCACAGACATGAAGACCAAGCAGGTCGTGGACACTCTGGAGGTGGATGCCTGCATGGTGGCCACCGGAAGGTGCGTGTGACTGGGGTGGGTCTGCACCGTGCACGCCATGCCTTGTGCTTGGCATGCTTGGCCCCTATACACAGCAGCGACCGCAGCCCAGAGGCTTGGGTGCAGGCTGTGGGGTTGCCCTACACCAGCAGGCGGGACACAGCACGCGCCAAGGGCTCCGCCTCCCATGCTGCCTGCCGCACGCGCACACCTGCACTCGCCTGCCTGCGGGTCGCCCTACACCAACAGGCTCAGCTTCCCATGCTGCCTGCCGCCCGCGCACACGTGCTTGCGCCTGCCTGCAGGTCGCCCTTCACCAACAGGCTCAGCCTCCCATGCTGCCTGCCACCCGCACATACGTGCACGCTCCTGCCTGCAGGTCGCCCTACACCAACGGGCTGAACCTGTCAGCCATCAACACCGAGACGGACCGTCGTGGGTTCATCCCTGTGTCTGAAAAGATGGAGGTGCGCGCGTCTGGGATGGATGGCCATGGGATGGATGGCCGTGGGATGGATGGCCGCGGCAATCCAAGGCAGCAGGGGCGCCCGCACGGGCTCGGCATCCTCTGCTTGGTGACAGATCGCTCTGGCTTGCTCAGCGCACGTGCCCCTGTGGGCCAAACATGCCTTGGGAGCACGCCTGTGGGAACGCGGTGTGCACCACCTGTTTCACGGAGAGGGTGTGCGGTGCGCTCGGCGATGCAGTGGGTGCATGCGCCACACGGAGAGCCTGAGCGCGTTTCGTTACAAAGCCTGGGCGCCTTTTTCTCAGTACAAAGCAAAGGATACCTTCCGTCCATGCGTCCACTCACACTTGGGCTGTCCCTCTGGAAGGCCAATCTTTTGCCACAAGCGGTGACAGAAAAGAGGAGTCACTGCAAAGTGGCAGCACCCCCAAGTCCTTCCTCATGATGCGCACGTGGGCACGGCAGCCATCACATCGATGCGCGCAGAGCTAGCCCTTCTGAGCAGGAGCTATACAGGGAGGCGGGGCATCTTATGTGTGTTTTTCTGTGTCGGCAATCTCCTGAAAAGAAGAATGCCGACACAGAACACACACATAGGTGGCTTTAGCTTCGGGAGGGAGGGTTCATGTAGCGGGAGGGCACATGGACTAGACTCTGCCCATGCAGGCCACTGAGATTGAGAGCGTTTGTGGTTAGCTGAGGGCTCAAGAGCTTTCCCAGTCATGCTGAGCAATTGGCAGGTGCGCGCGGTCGCGCGTCTCTGCTGCCAACCCACATCACTCCTCACGTCGACAGGAGGTCCGCTCAGCTCGCTTTCCTGCGTCATGCCTGTTTTTGGTATCGCATGCCTGCATCATGCATGTGCTCCACTACCTGCGTTTGCCCCCTCCCCCTCTGTCCCCTGCATCTCACACTGTGCCTGCGTGCGTCCCTCCCACCACTTCTACCAACCCTGCCCACCTCAACAGTCCCTGCGCGACCTGCTCTTCATTGCGCATGTGACATGGCATGCTCTTCATTGTGCACATGACATGACATGCTGTTGATTGCGCACGGGACATGACATCGTGCGCGCACAGGTGCTCGACAAGGACGGCAACGTGGTACCGCATGTGTACTGCATCGGAGACGCCAACGGGAAGTACATGCTGGCCCACGCGGCGAGTGCACAGGTGAGCTGGTGTTGGCGGGGGAGAAGGAAATTGTGAGGTGCAGGAGGGGCACTGCAGGCATGTGTGCTGTGCGCGTGGATGCTGCAGGCCAGAGCTGCACTCCGGGGCTGCTGTTTGCTTGCTTGGCGTGCGTCAGCAGCAGAGAGTGGGGTGGTTTGCTGCACGTGAGAAGCGTGTGTGTGCGTGTGCATGCCTGCCTGCCACAGCTTACCCGCGCGCCCCTGTGTGGGCTTGGGCACTGTTGCCATGCGTGTGCGCAATAAGGAGCTGCTGATGGTGTGCGTGTGCCCTGCGCCGGCGCTTGCAGGGCATCTCCGCAGTGGAGAACATGAACGGCAGGCCGCATGTGCTCAACCACCTGAGCGTGCCTGCGGCCTGCTTCACGCACCCAGAGGTGAGCGCGCACCCCAGTGTTGCTGCGCCCGTGTGTGCCTGCGGCTGGCCTTGCCCACAAGCGTGGGGGCAGGCCACGTTATGCCCGCGCGTGCCTCGGCAGCCTGCATTACATACTCCAGGAGAGCTGGGCCTCCATGCGTCCGCGGTGCAGCCCACCCTGCACTCCACATGCCCCAGGGGCTTCCTGAGGGTCGAATGCGTTGGCTTGCATCATCGTGTCCTCATGGGCGACTGCCAGGCTCTGTACGGGTTGCCGTCAGGCCAAGTCAGGGCATGCCAAAAACTCATGAAACCTGAGTCGATGCTGGCCTGCAAAAAGCATTGTATGGGCTTGCCTTTACTACCGTGGCCCCTGCCTGCCACGCTTGCCTCCACAGGCTGGGGGGTTGGGCGGAGGGTGGGGCGTGCGCCAAACCAAATGCTGTGTGTGGATCAGCGTTGTGCTGAGCAAAGTATGTGCACACCCCCCGACATAAGCCGTGCTGGAAGGGGGGGGGCAGGGGGGGGCGCCCTGCATGGCGCTTGGCGCAGCGTGCCCGCGCCCTTATACATAAGCTGTGCAGGGAGGCGTGTTGCGCGCGTGTGTGCCCTGATACATACTACTTGGTGCATGTGCTGTGCGCAGATCAGCTTTGTGGGCCTGACTCAGGAGGCGGCTGAGGAGCAGGCCAAAGAGAAGGGCTTCGCGCTAGGCGTCAGCAAGACCTCCTTCAAGGCCAACTCCAAGGTGCGCAAGGCTTTCTAGTGTAGTGGTCAACTCGGCGCACTCGCAGGGATCATTTGGATATCCTCTGGATACGATTGCTTACAACACCTTGTTCGAAAGCATGATTTTGATAGCGTTGTAATCAAGGCCCACTGAGCTTGCAGGGCCCGGCAAGGCCCACACAACTTCATGACAATTCCCCATGGCAATTTCTTTGTGACTCGGCAACTCGGATGGCATGCTTCGAATGATGAGGTGCATACGCGCGCGAGCCTGCGCAGGCCTTGGCTGAGAAGGAGGGCGACGGCATGGCCAAGCTGCTGTACCGCAAGGACACCGGCGAGATCCTGGGCGTGCACATCATTGGGCTACATGCGGCGGACCTCATCCACGAGGCCTCCAACGCCATCGCCACGAAGCAGAGGGTGCAGGTGCGCGCGCGCGTGATTCGAGCACCTGACAGCCGCCGCCACTGATAACGCCGCAAGCGCAGTGGCCAGTTTGGTGTGCTGGCCGGGAGGATGTACGCTGACTAGGGTCGAATATGGGCCTGCGCCATTTTGCAAGGCCTGGCCCATGCCTCAGCTTCCTGCCACTGCCGTTGTGCATCAGGGGTGCGTGCAGCCACCAGCAGTTGTCAGCGTGCAATGGCGCAGGCTTAGAAGCAAGTGGGGGGCATCTATGTGCGGCAAGCATGTCCTTTTGCACCCAAAAGCAAGTGGGGGGCATGTATGCACAGCAAGGATGTCCTTTTGCACCCGAAAGCAAGTGGAGGCGGTCTTTGAGCAGCAAGCATACGCCCTTGCCCCTAGAGTGCTGTGTGCCTGCATGTGCCGCACTTGCATGTATGTGTCTAGCGCAGCCAAAGCCTGGCTTCCACTGCATATGAGGCCAGGGGCTTCACTCACGCTCAGCTCACCTTGCTCTGTTAGCTGCAAAGG
>LFIK01005264.1_pt1 | contig 10406 bp, 14 predicted proteins | sample 643401 | NCBI WGS metagenome assembly LFIK01 (sample SAMN03777447, study PRJNA286221) | soda lake metagenome | biome: soda lake; feature: Kulunda steppe; material: water; isolation source: sample T5-Br brine of Lake Tanatar-5 | place: Russia: Kulunda steppe | collected 2010-07
ATATGCCAATTGCATTAAGGCTGCAACTCCCCTTCCCCTACAAGACTTTGTGGTGGATTTGCGTGAGCGCTTGCGCGCGGTATGGAGGGAGTTGGATGGTGCAGATCCTAGGACACACGCTCAAAAACTGGCTACTTCAAGTGATAAGTTATCATGCATGGATGGCCTTACCTCCCAAACCAAGCAATGTACGGGGCCCCTCTCATTTGTTGCCTAGGTACCTGGAGCTGGAACTAAGTAGGCATGTGCTTCGGAACATTGCTCGTTTTCATTTGCGTGCCCATACCCTGAGAGTGGAAACCGGTTGTTGGCGAATCCACAATAGGCTCTGTGACAAATGTAACTTGCATGATGTCCAGGACGAAAAGCTGTCCTTTATGTCCCTACTCAGAAATGTGCTACTTGAGGAGATTCGAAGAACGATTTGCTGATTGTACTGGTAGGACTTACATTGTAGACACAGGCGCTTTTTATTTTGACAACATTGGAGCTGAGGATGTGAAATTGTTCCTCTTGAAGCAGACATGCAAATCATTCCTTTTTCTTTCTGAGACTATGGATATTCTTTGTCGGGCTGGCAGTGTCCAACAAGCCCAGCAGTCAACCCATCTGGCTAAAGGTCTAAACCCATTGTCAACTAATGTACAGTCTTCGATCTCCTTTCTCAGCGTCACAACAAGCTTTCAAATAGCAAGTTGCTATTTCATTTCTTGTACCATGGACTACTTCCAGGCTGGCGATGACCAGCCACGCACTGATCAGCCTAACAAACAGACTAGCAGTTAATCCTAACTTGTAAGCATATGCACAGTGACTTGCACAAAAGACTGTGCATGGCAAGCCATGTTAGCCGTTTACCCATAAAGCTCCGGACACCTGAGCAGGCGGCAGGGCACCTGCGCTGGGAAATCGGCTGTCCACCATTGCAACCAGCCTGAGTGGGTTCGGGGTTCGAACCTCACTGGAGGCTCACAACCGGCTAAGCTGTCCTCGCTCGGCGGATACAGCCTTCAAGTTGAAAACTAAATCCTAAATCCTCACCCATAAACATTCCGCTTGGACACAAGCCCCTGATCCGATCAAACCACAATTCATTTGAACAAAAGCTGCAGCGCTGGAACTGGTCACTACCACCCTTATCATGCTGTTATAACAGCCACATCAGGATCACGACACACAATGAAAATGCCCCGAGCCTGAGGGTAACATCTTTAGAAGTAACCTCTCAATAATCATACTCTTCTTTGCGTTCCTCTTCTTCCCCCTCATCCCCCCCGTCCTGCTCCTTGAAATATGCGTCCTCTGCATCCTGCGTGATCTGCACCGCCCAATGCTCATCCAGCCGCGTGTCCGCATCAATCGCCTCATAGTCAACACCTGGATCCAAGCCCTGTAAAAAGCGATTTTCCATTTCCTGCAGGCGCACAGGCGTGATAAGGAGGGGAGGGGGGCATGTCTTGCATGTCACCACTGCGCGCAGCGCGTGACGCGACTTGATTGCAGCCAGCTGGCTCACATCCTGATGTGCTCCTGCAACTGTGCGCCATTTTGTTAACACCTGCCTGCAATTGAGATACAATGGCAGCAGGAGCACCGTCCCGGTGAAGAGCAGCATGCATGCACCTGGCATGCAGCATGCAGCATGCAGCATGCAGCAGCATGCATCTGGCACCCGGTGAAGAGCAGCATGCACCTGGCACCCTCCCAATGCAGTGATGATTTTTGGCAGTAGCGGCCAGCTAGCAGCCTCAGGCTACTTTTGAAGGCTTCACCCGGCATCCTCCATATGCTTCACCCGGCATCCTCCATATGCTTCACCCGGCATCCTCCATATGCTTCACCCGGCATCCTCCATATGCCTCAGGCTACTTTTGATGGCTTCACCCGGCATCCTCCATATGCTGCCGTAGCCTGGCTACAGCCTGTGGGAAGCGCGGCTGGCAAATCTCACGAAAGGCAAAGTAGCTTTCATCCCCATGCAATTCCAGAGCCAAACGAGATGTGCATGCCAGCAGATGTATGGCATCCTTGCCAGCGAACGTATGGCATCCAGCAGACATATGCCAGCAGACATATGGCATACTGACCAGCAGACACATGGCATCCAGCAGACATATGGTGTACTGGCCAGCAGACATATGTCATCCAGCAAACATACGATGGCATCCAGCAAACATGCGATGGCATCCAGCAGACATACGATGGCATCCAGCAGACATACGCCAGCAGACATATGGCATCCTGGCCATGAGCACTAGCGATGTGCTGCTGCCGCCGCCGCCGCATCTGCTGTTGCCGCTACCGCTGCTGCTACTTGGCACACTGCAAGGCGCACTGCCGCAGTGGCAGGTACAGGCTGCTCAAGCGCAGCCGAACAACTGATGGCGCCTCCTCCAAGCCCACCCACATTGCGCATCTCAATTCTCTGCACACGGGCCACCCTGTGTGCACACATCCTGTGCACACCCATCTTGTGCACACCCACCCTTGGCAACCCGTCACTATGTACTCCCATCTCAAACACGTCCAACCCCTGCATGAGGCCCGCCCCGTGCGCGCACCCTCTGTTCATATCCACCCTATGCAATCCTTCCCCATGCACTACCATGCGCATCCACCCTCTGCATGAGATCCACCCGTGCACACACACACACACACCCTATTCATACCCACCCATCTGCACGCTCACCCACCTTGAGCAGCTCTTGCCGCTTACGCGCCAGAGCTTCCACACTCAGTGTGCCTGCGGGCTGGCCCTGATTGTGGCCGGCGCGCCTGTGCTGTTGACTTTGTCCGGAGCCTGGACCCTGGACTCCCTCCTGCTCCTGCCCCTCCTCCTCCTCCTCCTCCTCCTCTTCCTCCCACTCCTCCTCCTCAGAAAACTGTGTGCAAAGGAGGCACCAGGTTGTGCGCCCGCGCCTTGTCCTTTCCATTGGTCCAATGAGGCAGCCCACTGAGCAGCACCTACTTTCAGGCGGAGCCTAAATGCACGACCAGTTGCTGCTGGTCGTAAGCCTGTTAGACTGGGACCACTGCTGGGCAGGCACACAGCCGCATTGCCTTGTGGTCCACGCAGCGATGACGTGTTGGGCGCTGAGGCACGCAGGCGCTGGCATGATGCGGGGTGCAGAGTGGGCGCGATGCAGCCTGAGGCATGTGAGTGCAGGTGTGGGGTTGCGAGAGGGGGCGTGTTGCGCGCTGAGGCGCGGGGGTGCAGGCATGATGCAGGGTGCAAGCGATGGGCCCAAGGATGGCATGGCTTCATCTCGCAGCCCATGCTGCTGGCCGCACGCAGCTTGCAGCCCGCGAGGCTGAACACATCAACCTTGCGACAGACAGTGCAATATGGCGCCCCCTGGTCACTCGGAAGGAAAGGCTTGGCTTTCGAGTTCCCCAGGTTGCTGGGTCAAGAGCTGTGTGCATCTCTGTGGAGACGTGGTGAACATGTGCGCAAAGGCGGCCGTGTGCACCTTGCCGCCATGGTTGTGACCCAAGTGGTGTGGCACGAGCTACAAGCGCATCTCTGCAGCATGCTCTGCATCACATGTTCTCGCAAGTGCAGCCGCACTGCACCTGCTGCACCTTTAAAAGCAGGCAAGGGCTACACACAGAGGGCAAAGCCTGCCGATGCGAGAGCAGCCAGGCTGGAGCAACAAGAGGCTGACAACTATGCATTGAACACCAAGCAAGGCGCTGGCGGACACCGACTTGATGCCTCGTGGGACACACACACACACACAAGCAGCGTGGCATAATTTCATGGAAGCCGGGTCGTGCTTGCATGGCACGAAGGTCGCTTCGCCGTGCCAGCGTTTGACTTTCGCGCTTGCACACACGCCCAAGTGCACACCCGCCTCTGTTTGCTGCGATGGTGTCAAGCATGCACAACATCTATACTCACATACTGTATGTGAGTATGTGACATACACCTTTACTGAAGCCGCGATTGCGGGGACACGAGTGTGCAACTGCCCTGCTCCCCCGCACTTGCATTCACTTAGCTGTACGCTAGCACACGGCGCCAGCTCAGAACTCAGGCGCTCAACCACTCAGCTCAGTGCAGTCAGGGCTCCTCGTAGGTGCCTGCCGGCGCAGGCTGCTTTACCTCTTTGTGAGCCTCGTCCTCCCGCATCTCCTGCTGCAGCTTCTGGTAGGCCATGATGGCGTCATGCTGGGCCATGAGGGAGTCACTCTGCGAGCGTGCACATCATCCATTGTGGCACTGTGCTGGGTCACAAGCATTTGTGTCACACGCAAAGGCAGGCACGCTACCACGTTTAACAGGTAATGCTGCGCACCCACTCAAACATGTATCTGAGGGCACGTGTGTGACCTGCACAAGGCAGCGTGACATGCACACACACACACACACACACACGAGCGCATCCAGCAGAGCAGACTTTCTTGCGTAAACGCACCAGCCTCATGGCCGCACCGGGCCCACCACCTGCGCTGCCCGCATCTGCGTTGGCTATGGCTGTGGCATGCCGGAGGTCCCCTGCAAAGCCCAGGCACCCATAGACACATGGTCCTTCCGGTCCTTCTGAACTGCATGGACTTTAGCCAGTAAGTGCATACGGGGGGAAACGAGCACAAGTGATGTGGCACAGCACGCTCCCAGTGTCCACAGGAGGGTACACACGCATGCATGCAGCTGAAAAGCAGCCCACTACCCACAAATAATAGAGTACGCACACACGCACACACATGCACGTGCACGCACAAGGACCATTGATGAAGCTAGAAAAACAACAGGCCTTGGGAGTGCCATTGAGGCAGCCAGTGATGATGTGTATTGGATTCTTCCTCTCCAGGCTTTCACCAGATTGGAGCTAACCCCAGCCATCACGTGCTGCCCAAATACTACAACTTTGTCCTATAAGGTCACAATGCCTCGTCGCGATCTCCTTTGATGAAGCAAGCAAATTGTCTTGTCAAGATTTGCCGGGCGGCAGCAAGCAGGAGGTGGCCACTAGCTCAGCACCCCATGACGCTGACAAATCCTGGTCGCACTGTCCTGGATAAGTCATCTTACTGCTGGTACCAACGGCGCACATGAGACAGCCCCGCAAAGCCACAGCCTTACCCTCTGGGCTATTCAAATGCCCAGATCCCTTGCTCTTTCCCTGCACTCGACCCTATGCACGCACAAGCATACAGGGCTTGAGTTTTCCCAGGCAGCTGGCGCTTTGCTGCTTGTAGCTCTTTCCCATTTCCACTGCACTACTGCCTTACCGTGTCCTAGGTATTGCCCCACGTGCTCGTGGTACAGCAGAGGCGAGCGCTCTTTGCTGCATGCACGTTGTCAAGGGCAACAGCACTTAAGGTTGCAGCCACAATTTGAGAGCAGCAGCGTGCACCATGAGAGACTTAGATCCCATGCTGAGAGTGAAAGCCAGCGAAGTTCAGTACTTATGTTGGTCCCTACGAAGTCCATCATGCTCGAGAAATTGAGCCCTGGTAAGAAGAGCGCATTCCAATGTATGAAATCTGGAGGATGTACATAGGACTGCACGTTTTGAGATGCACACACATTGCTTGATCACTGAAGTGCTGGCCAAGCTCTTGAAGACGCTGCATGGCAGCAAGCCTCCTGTTCCTGTTCCCCATTGGCAATGTTTGAACATCAGACTTATTTTCAGAGTCCATGGTTTGCAACTAACGGGTTGGGGTCGGGAGAGAGCAAGCGCCAATGTAAGCAGCACAGCAGAGAGCAGAACCTTTTCATTAACTGCCAACTGACAAGAATTCAGATTGAATAGCAATTGATTTATATATATTTACACACTAGTTTCTCTCAAGGTGATCTCGATGACGACGATTGGGCATGGAGTGCTCTCCCAGTACAACCCCAACGCACAAAAGGAGTGGCAACTAAGAGAGGCGAGGTGAGAGGCAGCTGAGGGAGGGTGAGGGAGGGAGAGGTGCCTCGAAAACGTTTTCATCGGGTCGTCTTCCCCTGGGCTTCCTTCTAGCGATGGTTTGGCCACTGGTGGGTATGGCCACTACATGGCCCCAAAAATTGTGCAGGGTGGTGCAAATGTTGGCCCAGTCAGCACCAACAAATATCGCATGTCCATCAAACGCTTGCAAACCTCAACCTTATCATTGGGACAACACATGCGCGTATACAGACACACAGACACGCACGCACATTCATTCATGCAAATGCGCAATGAGTATGAGCATGCAACTTGGTGGCATTCAAACCAGTGATCCTACTTTGGACTCCCTCCCTTCCATGGCGATACCATGCTGCAATCTCAATGAGCAACTGTGTAATCAGTGCTGTGGAACACTGCACCGCCCTCGGGTGTGCATGCCATGCAGGCGGCAAGAGCGCAGCTCCAGCCCAGAGAAGAAGGCGTTTAACCCAGCAGACAGCTTCTACAGCCCCAGCATAGTCCCTGCCCCACAGCCCACCCCCCTGGGCCCTCTAGAGCAGCTGCATGCAGCGATGCCCCGGAGCCTTGCGCAGCTGCGCCAGCTGCAGAAACCTGGGCACTTGAAGTGCGTGTGCAGTGTGCTCAGGCGCTGCATGCAGCTGTGTGGCTTGTGCACTTGAGCAGCAGCAGCAGCAGCAGCAGTATCGCGAATCTTGGATGGTGTTGCTGCTGAGTCTGAACCATGCCTGCTTGGCTGCTGCTGTGCCTTCCTCTTAGCAGGCCCTCATCACACTATGAAAAACATCCGCGCCTGCCAACACTAAGACCAACAGCCGCGTCTGCCACCACAAGCGAACAGGTGCCTGCCACCAGCACCTCCATGGGTCCCATATTTTGGGCGTGCCTGCAGGTCCTCTGCCACAGACAGCTCCCGCATTGATGCAGCAGCTGGGGCCCAGCCCCGCACCGTCATCCTTCCCAAGCTGACACAACATGTAGCTGGCGGGATCCCTCCTGGCCATAAGGTGTGCACAGCCAGCTATCTTCTCCTACAAGGACTTGGCTACCGCCTTGCAGTGCGCATGTGCTAAGTGGTGGCCCCAAGTGCGTGTCACTCGCTGGCGATTTAGGGTTTAGGGTTTGGGCTGTTGCTGCTGCTTCTGCTGTGCTCTTTGTCCATTTGTGCAGGGTTGCTGGAAAAAGTACGTGTAAACGCAGTAGACTTGCCAAGTTCTGTGTTGCTTTCCTCAAGTATGCAGGGTACGTGGGCGGTTTTCAGCAACCCTATTTATGTGCCGCCCGCCTGTCCTTATGTGTCGATGCGACAGTAGCTCGTGAGGTCGCATGGACGTCACATGGCACGCTCACATTGCAGGAGAACTCTCGGTTATGAATGAGCCCCCATGCACACTCGCACATGAGCATGACTCACAACTATAGGGCGCTGTGCCTGCTCATGGCGGCCGGGCCCTGGGCGTTGGGCAAAGCCAGGGAGCGTGGGGTGGTTGGGTGGTCCAGCGGGTCACTTCAAAGTGCAGCCAGCAAGAAACTGCGTTGCAGATCTACAACATGGCGTCGCCTCCGCACGTGAGGAAGGCGCACCTACATTTGTTTGCAACCATGCATCTCTGCCTACCTGTGCAGCCCACCAACGCACAACCACTTCGGGGCCATTACTACCACATGGGCGCCTGCCAGAGCTACAACCAGAAGGTAGGTGTATTCGTTTGCGTGTGAGTGTGCAGGTAGTTGTGTGCACGCACATAGACACACGTGCACACAAGTGAGCGCTTGTGTTGCCCTATGTTGTCATGCTCCTGCTGGGCAATCTACAACCTGATTGAGCCCCCCTAACCCCCCCACTTGCTTTGCTAGCTTGCAAGCTACACTCACTGCGCTGGCCTTGCCGGCCCGCATAAAGACCTGACAGCTCTAACAAATGAATGTAATTAAACAATGCATGACACTCTTTTGAATGGTTGATTCATCCATCAACGGCTGCGCCATGCACCACCGCCTTCTACCCACATGCCCTTCCAGCGCTGCAGGCCAGTGCTGCTCGTTAACGGGGCGATGTGTGTGTTCCATGGCACATGAGTGTCCCCAGCAAATACCTCGTGGCAGCACCTAGCAACTGTGTTCTATGCTCATTTCCCTCTGCCTGCAGGTGCATTCCAAGGCATCCCTCATCACAACCCGACGTCCCTGACTTCCAAAAAACATCCATGACAGACATTCCGGATATCTGTACGTGAACATTGTTTCACAAAGCGTCTGTACGTGATCATCAGTGATTATGTGCATTTGATCATCGTTTTATAAAGCACTTCCCCCAATATTGTGGCCAAGCTGCACCGCTGCCCTGAGGTGTGAGCTCGAAATTGCGCTGTATCACTCCACTTTGCTGCATCCAAAGCAATAGAAATCATTGGACTAGTTGGGTACCAGAGATATGGGTACGGTTAAATGAAAGTTTGCTAGGAAATGATAGTGCTGCTGATGAATTCACTTGTGCTCAAGAAGGCTTAGAATGTGTAATGTCAATGAGAGGAAACCGGAAAATAGGCAAGTGCTTGGCTTTGATTTAGACACGCAAATGATTGGTGCTGTCCTATGCGTTGGTGCAGAAAGTCCATAGAAAGTCCTTAACTCAAAGGGAGAGAGAAGACAGGGAGGCAAGTGCTTGGAATCGACTAAATTGTGCACAACTTAAGTGGTAATCTCGCACCTGCACTGCAAACTTAAAGATGTACGTGCAGCCTGGCGCGCAAGATTTCGCAACATTTTCCAGCATGACTCGAGCTTGAAGGAGCATTTCTACGATGTGTTTTACTTTTTGGAGACTGATTGTGCGAATTGTTGTCGTTGTCTTATATTCATAGATGATTCCATTCCCTTTCATGTTGGATTGCCTCTCTTTGGCTTTTTGTCCTTTTGGCCCATGGGCAGAGGTACTCACACAGCAAATTGGTTGATTGTTGTGGTTGATTGTTGACATTTTGTTACCTCACAAGAGTAGAAGGTTACGATTTCTCAACTTTCCCCTACATTTTCATACCTGATGTTGTGCTTTGAAAACAATGGTAGATACTCCGCCTGCTTGCTAACTGAAAGTGTAGAATAGAACATGGCACCTGTGCGCAACCAACTTGCCATGGACTAGTGCCACAAAATGAAATCCTGCAAATCAGGTCTCAGAATAGGCTATTGGAGCATGAAAATGTTGACATTGGCAAGTTACTTGGGATACTTGGAGCTGATTGGCCAGGTTTTTAGCCTGTAAGAGGTTACATAGCTGTTTCCGCCGAACGAAGGCAGCTTAGCTGAAGCCTTAAAGGCCTGCAACCCAAACCAAAACCAAAATGGCACTCATAGCATAAGAAAGGTAGTTCTAAAAGCCAGATGCCTTTGATAAATAGCAAAACTGAAAACCGGAAGACTGAAATTTAGCCTGTAAAGTTTGTAACTGCCATCAGCCAAAAGTAGAAGTTTACCAGACTCTGGAAATTTATGGTGCCATGTGAGTTGACTGCTGGGCTTGGCATTGCTGTCACGCCGAGGGACTGCTGCATCCAAACTAGACTCGTAGCATGACCACTCCTCCAACTGACTCAACCAACCTTTGGTTCATAATGCAGCATGAATCTGGCACTGCGCTAATCTGGCGTGACATTGCGAGCCTAAATCCATGATATCCGAAATGGAGAGAATTGATTGATCGATGTGTAAACCTAGAAAGGAAAAATACACTTCCTCAGAACAGACTCTGATCGGACATCTGATGCAACCAAGTATGTATCCTCTGATATGGTTCTGATCCACCCAGCTTTTTTGCTACTTGCATACTTCTTCTTTCTTCTCTTTCTTGCTTCTCTTTTCATTCTTTCTTTCACCCAGTAAAAGGATGCGCTCTAAGTGCAGACAGAAGACCGCACCCGCATCACCGACACATAGCCTAACTTACTTTTTGTTTCCTTCCTAAGTTAGGCTATTGTATCGAACACAACAAAGGGAACGGAGCAATACATTTGGAGTAAATAGCCCACAATTGCCCAGCCGGGCTCATGATCAAGAAATACTTTTTCTAGTAGTCTTGGTTCATGGAACCTTACAGGAAGCAGGCATCATATTATGAAATTATACCCAAATCACTCCTCTAAATGAAAGGATGCCATAAAGTGAGCTTCAATACTATCCTGAATGGAGTGTTGAGGACCATCTACAAATGTCACACTGAGCCGAGTGAGCATTAAGTTTTACAGCAACCTTGACCTTGGTAGCTTCCTGAGGAGAAGATAGAGCTTCTGAAGCTCAAGAGTCATGAGGCTTTTCCTATACATGTAGCCCCGGGCCTTACCATACCTATCGGCGTGCGTATGTGAAGCACCAGAAGGCAGTTTTCCTGGACAAATTGCGCAAACATAGCCCTGAGATCCATGCTATGCTGCGCAAGCGAAAAGGAGCACATCAAACACCCATCACCAAGGATACCTGGGAGGCATATCTGCATGAGCACTTCTG
>LFIK01005265.1_pt1 | contig 10404 bp, 17 predicted proteins | sample 643401 | NCBI WGS metagenome assembly LFIK01 (sample SAMN03777447, study PRJNA286221) | soda lake metagenome | biome: soda lake; feature: Kulunda steppe; material: water; isolation source: sample T5-Br brine of Lake Tanatar-5 | place: Russia: Kulunda steppe | collected 2010-07
CACACACACACACACACACACACACACACACACACACACACACACACACACACACACACACACACACACACACATGCACGCGCGCACACACACACGCGCAGGCAAGCCCCGGCTCAAGCCCCCCTTCCCCGCCAACGTCGGCCTGTACGGCTGCCCCACCACCGTGACCAATGTGGAGACCGTGGCCGTGGCGCCCACCATCCTGCGCCGCGGCCCCGAGTGGTTTGCCTCCCTGGGGCGCAAGAACAACTCGGTGTGTGTGCGTGCGTGTGTGTGTGTGTGTATGTGTGTGAACAACTCGGTGCGTGCGCGCCCCGTGCCGCTGGGCGGCAGCCCCCTACACTGCTGTGCTGCTGCTGGGTGGTGGGTGCCCCGTGCTGTTTGTTGGGTGTGGGGGCGCGCTTGCGCTCCTAGCCGACGCCGTCACATGTTGTGTAGTGTGGCACAGCGTCAGGCTGCCCTGCGCTGGCAGCCATATGTGCATGCGCACCCGCATCGCGCCTGCGACACCGCATAGAGGGCTTACAACTGACGAACAACCCGCCCGCCCCACCCCTGCGCGCGTGCAGGGCACCAAGCTGTTCTGCATCAGCGGCCACGTGAACCGGCCCGTGACGGTGGAGGAGGAGATGGGCATCTCCATGAAGGAGCTCATCGAGAGGCACGCAGGTGCGGCTCGCGGGGTGCGCCCTAGCACGCGCGTAAGTGCGTGCGTGGGTTGTGGGTACGGCTCGTGGGGTGGGCCCTGGCATGCACGCAACTGCTTGGGGTTGTGGGGGGGGCAGGGAGGGCGCTTGCGCGTGTTGGCTCGCCCAAGAGTTGCGCAGGCGGCACGCGCGTGCAGCGGGCACAGAGCCTCCCCATGAGCCCGTACGCCAACCAGCACCCCCACGTTCAGGGCTGATGATTGATGATACCTGCCCACGCGCCCACAGGCGGCGGCTGGGGCTGACCTGCCTGCCTGCCCCCTCTCTGAGCCCGCACGCACCAGCACCTGTACGTCGAGGGTAGTTGCCATGCACGCAAGCAAGGCTCAAGGGTTCTACCTAACCCATGGTGCACAGGCGGCGTGCGCGGCGGCTGGGACAACCTGCTGGCCGTCATCCCCGGCGGCTCCTCCTGCCCGCTGCTGCCCAAGAGCGTGTGCGACAACGTGCTCATGGACTTTGACGCGCTCAAGGAGGCGCAGTCGGGGCTGGGCACAGCGGCCGTCATCGTCATGGTGCGCAGGGGCGCCACAGTGCTGTAGGCTTGTGCGCGTGCGTGTGGGCTGGGCGCGTGGGACCCTTGGGCCCTGGGTTGGCTCCGGCCTTTGCTGCAGCAGAGCCGACTGTGCCCAATGTGGAGTGTGGGACATGCCATGATGCAGGCCTGGCGCTGCACATTGAAACTCAGCTGCTCCAACCAAAAACCCACCACCCCCCTCTCCCCGCCTCCCCCTCCCGTGCGCAGAACAAGCAGACGGACGTGATTGACGCCATCATGCGCCTGGCCTACTTCTACAAGCACGAGAGCTGCGGGCAGTGCACGCCCTGCCGCGAGGGCACCGGCTGGCTGTACGACATCATGACGCGCATGCGCGAGGTGGGGCGCGGGAGGTGCCGCTGCAGCGTGCTGCTGCTCCGTAATCCTCGCACACGCGGCGCCCCTTGGCTGCCATCCTGCTGCAGCTGCTGCTGTGCTGCTGCTGCTGCTGCTGCTCCAGATTTGTCCACTTGGCAAGGCCTGCAAGCACCTTCGTGTTATGGCCGAGTGCACAAATCTGGAGCAGCAGCAGTGGCTGCTGCAGCAGGATGACAGCGATGCAATGCCGCATGTTTGAGACGGGGTGTTGTGGAGCACGAGCTGCCATGAAAGTGCATGATCCAGCGGAATCCATGCCGCATGCGCATGCACAATTGCATGTCATCCGCTGAGATGGGTTGGCTGTGCGCTCGCTTGAGAGCACCCGCACATGCACACACAGGAGCCCGTGCTCACACTCGCACGCACTCCACGCAGGGTGATGCGCGTGTGGAGGAGATTGACATGCTGTGGGAGCTGACAAAGCAGATCGAGGGCCACACCATCTGCGCGCTGGGGGATGCCGCGGCCTGGCCTGTGCAGGTGCGCGCGCCCGCCTGCCCCTGCTGCTCGCTCCATTCGTTTTGTGGGGGGAAGGGCCAGGTGTGCTGGCCAAGGTGCTCCATTCGTTTTGTGGGGGGAAGGGCCAGGTGTGCTGGCCAAGGTGCTCCATTCGTTTTGTGGGGGGAAGGGCCAGGTGTGCTGGCCAAGGTGCGCACCTCGCCCTCGGCTGGAGTGGTGCGGCTGCAATCACATGGCAGCTTGAGCGGGGGGGGTGCAGCACAGACTACCTCCAGGGGTACGCAGAGCTTCCCATGCAGTACGCTGCTCAGCAATGCAGATTTGGCTGCCCAGCAGCAAGTTGGGGTTGACCATCCGTGTGTCACAGAATTCGCATTCCTCGGCTCCCACCCACCCTCCCGCCTCTTCACACCACGCACGCACTCCACACTCGCGCGCCCGCACGCAGGGCCTCATCCGCCACTTCAGGCCCGTGATGGAGGCGCGCATCAAGAACGCAAACGCGCAGCAGATTGCAGCCTGAGCGCTCGGTGTTTCGAACGCGCAGAGGTCGCACTCTGTGGCGTGGGGGCGCAACAGGCTGGCTGAGGGATGTGGGCTTCCGGCTGGTTGAGAGATGAGCGAGGGATGCGGAGAGTGACTGAGTGGAGTGTGAGTTGCGAGGGACTGCCGGGTGCTGCGTGATTTGTGAGTCTTTCTTTGTGTTTCAGATGACAGACTGGCCTCTCCCCCAACGCGGGGCAGGCAGCTCCTGTAATTTATGTTCGAATTTCGAAGTGCTCAGCGGCTCGTCAGCATTCAGTGTCAGATAGTCGCCCTGTCATGTCCAGGGCCTTCAAAGTGCTCAGCGGCTCGTCAGCCTTCAGCATCAGATAGTCGCCCCTGCGCCCAGGGTCTTCAAACAAGAACGTGCCCTCGAAAGCTCCTCAAAAGCTAGCATCACAATGCAGGCAAGCCAAGTGCCAAGTCAAGTCACCAGGGTACGGGGGGAGCAGCGCAGAAGAGCCGCACATTCCAGTGCAGCCTGCGACCCACCAACGCCGTGCCTCCCCGCTCATGACCCAAAACAGCGCAGTGCCGGCATGCGCGCCATGGCAAGCAAGCAATCCAGCACCCCCGCATCCCCCTGGCTAGCGGAGCTGCACCTTGAGCTCCTCCGCAGTGGCCGCGCGCACTTTTTCCTGTGGGTATGCGTGAGGAGAGCAGAAGGGTGTGAGGAGTGCGCGCGAGTGCCTCTGCCCCCTGCTCCGCTGTCTCCAGGGGATGCTTTGCCTTTCCAGGCTGCGCTGGTGCTGTGGTCCGCCCAGTTGTACACCAGGAGTGCCGCCCAAAGAGCGCGCGCGCAGCCACCCCCGCCCGCACACAGGGCCACTCGCCTGCAGCGCGTTGATCTCCTCGTCCGTGAGGCTGCGCTCCATCGAGCGGTACGTGATGCGGAAGCAGTTGGAGGTCTTTCCGTTCTTGGGGTTGGTGAACTCGTCCACCAGCACCACCTCCTCCACCAGGTCGCCGCCGATGTTGCGCACCTGCGTGCAGCGGCGGAGTGCGGCGCCATGCACCATGGGGTCGGCGTGGGCGGGGACAAGGACATCAGCGTGGTGTGGGCACCGGCGCTCGGCCACCCCCTCAACACAGCGCTGCCGTCCAGGGCGGCGCGCACCTGTGCATGCAGCAGGGGCGAGGCAGAGGCCGCCGATGGGGGGGCAATAACACACACGCGTGCTGCATGCACCAGCTCGCACGCGCTGCCACCCCACGCGCGCCGCCCACCCACCAGCTCGCACAGGTTGTTCTCTGAGAACTCGGGCGAGATCCAAAACGCCATGTCCTTGAAGCACGCGGGGTAGCGGGAGTAGGGCTTGAACCGGGCCTTCAGGTTGCCCGCCTGCGGGGTCGGGCAGGGGGGCCAAGGGGGGAAGCAGCAGGTGGGGGTCGTGCGTGCGTGCGTGCGTGCGCACGCGTACAGGGGGTGGTGGAGGAGGGTGGGCGGCAAACAGCACGGTCAGGAAAAAACGTGTAACGGGGTGGGGGGGCGTCTGGTCCGCTGCGTGGCTCACCTGCATGGCCACTCCACACGGCGCCAAGCCCCTGCCCCACGCGTGCATGCCCACGCCCTCGCCACGCACGCACCTGGAACTGTTTTAAAAACCGGTCGTCCCCCGACCAGAACAGGCGGATGTCCGGCACATCAAACAGCACCATGGCCAGGCGCTCCAGCCCCAGCCCAAACGCCCACGCCTTGTGCCCCTGCGTGGTGTTTTGAGGGCGCGCACGCGCAGCAGGGTCGGCCCGTGTGAAGGGTGTGCACATGGCGCCACCCCTGGGCTGAGGCAGGTGGCAGAGGCAGGGAGGGGCACGGCAGAGCGCCAGGGAGGGGCCCAGGGAGGGGACGAGAGACGCATGCATCCCTCGTGCGGCCTCAGCTTGGTTTGTCACATGAACTAGAAAAGGGGGAGGGGCGCTCGCGGCCCCCCCCCAGCCCCCCCCCTCCCACCCCACACACACACCTCTGGAACCATATCCTCAGAAACGGTCTCCAAGAACCGAACCCACAGAAACAGGGCCCACACCCGTGCCTGCAGGTGCACCACCAGGCAGCCACTGGCCACGTGTGTGCGCACCCCTGCACCAGCACGCCTCATGCCCCTCCGGTTGCTGCATGTGAGCGCATGGGGGAGTGACACCCCTCCCTCCCTCCCCCCCTGCCCTGCACCCACCTCCAGGCCCGGCGCGTTCTTGTCCAGGATCTGCTGCTGCATCACGCCGCAGCCCAGCACCTCCAGCCACTTCCCTGGGGTGCCGAGGAAGGGGTTAGGGGGTGTGCGTGAGCTTCAGCTGGGCGCAGGCTGAGCCCTCTGGCTGAGCTGACGCTGTGGCGGTCCAAGGCACCCAGCCATGCCGCTCCACCTCCCAAACGACTGGAGAGGGCTAAAGGAAGTGGAGCATTGCAGCTTCCCTCACGCATGCAGAGACCAAGAAAATAAGAGAAGCATGCCTGCAGCATGCAGGCCCTCAGGTTGGAGGCCGGCCTGCGCAGCCTGTGCAAGGCACACGCGGCAGGCGAGGCAAGCAACCATGGGCAGGGGTGCACTGTCGCGCGCACCGTTGAAGAAAATCTCCAGCTCAAACGAGGGCTCTGTGAACGGGAAGTAGGCGTCCACCCATCGGCACTCCACGTCCCCAAACAAGTGCCTGCCGCGCGGCAGGGAGAGGGGGAGGGAATGTTGGGTGGGGCGCCATGTGCCGTGTGCCAAGCTGGCTCACAGCGTGCGACCAGCACGCACACCTCAAGCCTCCTCCGCTGCCAGCCCCTCGTCCCCACTACTTCCACCAGGGCAGGCACACACCCAGCCGCACACGCCGCCCTGCTCCCCCCCCCCAAACTCACTTTGCACACCCCTCCAGCGCCCCCTTCAGCTCCTGGGCGGCAAACGCAGTGCCATCCATCCCACTGGCAGCCCACGCCTGCGGAGCACGCGCGTGCACACAGGGGGTCGGGTTTGTGCGAGCCGCCCTGCTTGCTGTGGGGCACGCACAGCGGGAGCCAGGCCCAAGCCAGGCTCCCTGCTTGCGCATGGCCCTGGGGCAGCTGACAAGCTGCAAGCGTGCGCACACGGCAGCGTGCTGGGCTTCTGGTGCGGGGCACCTGCCCCCGCCTCCCTCCTCGCCTCGGCACGCAGGTGGAGCCCATACACGACTCCTCCCTCGCTCCCACCAAGAAGCACGAATCAGTTAGGGAAAGGGAGTCACCTCTGGGTTGATGACGCGCACGCCCTCCATCTGGTGGAACACCGGGTAGTGCGTGGCGTCGATGGAGTCGCGGCGGTACACGTCGCCCGTCACGAAAAAGTTGCGCTCCCCCTTACGCAGCATCTCCGCCTGTGCAGGCGCGGGTGGGCGGGGTGGCTTTCGGGAGCTGGGGCGTCTTACTGCCAGGGGCGGGTGTGTGGGTGCGTGCAATTCCCGGGAAGGAGCGATGGAAAGCGTGTAGCCAAGGCAGCCGTACTGGCGCATGCACTCAGCTGGCCGTGGCAGCCTTGGCCTGCACACTAAGGCTGGCAGGTGCATGGGGGGTGGGGCTGCACAATTTCACCAGCGAGCACCCCCAGCTCAGCGCGCATGTGCGTAAGTAAACAACAAACCACGCCCTCCTGCTCTGCGCCTGCACCTGGTGGGCAGAGGTGTGGCAGCGCAGCACGGTGTCCTTGCCCACGTAGTACGTGTCGTTGGCGGACCGGCTCACATGGTCCGCTGGCACCAGCACCTGCGGCAAGATTGGCGGCTGCACTGCTGACACACTTGGCGCACAATGCAGCCTGTGCGACCCTCAGACGTTGGGGGGGCTCCCCCTGGCCGGCAGTTGATGCTGGGTAAAGAGCACATGGCTGTCTGAGTGACCAGTCGCGTGTGGGGGCGTTTGCTGGAAAAGTGTGCGCACTGACATGCAACTGGTTCTACATGCACTCCGGATGTGGCCAATAGAAGGAATGCTGGTGGCGCAATGCCGGAGGGGGCGCGCACCTCATCAAAGTTTGCGGCGGCGGACACCACCGGGTTCAGGCTGTCAAACTGCCTGAACATGCCTGGGTACTGCTTGTCAAAGTAGTCGTAGATGGCCTGCGGGCGTGGGGTGCCGTAGCGAACAGAGCGCATGCTTTGTTGCGCGTGCTTTGGTGAAGCTGGACACGCTTGGGGCCGCAGCAGGCACCCCCTTCGGTGCGTGCGAAGCTGCCTGTTGTGCATTGGCAGTGTGGGTGCGCAGCGGTCCTGGTCGTGCGCTTGTGCGCATTGCACGCTGCTGCCGGTGCCCATGCGCGCGTTTATGGCCGCAAGCGTTTGCAGACCGCAACCCTGCAGGCCACATGCAGGCGATGGCAGCAAGTCATGCGTGCACGCGTGTGAGCATGCACGTATGCGCACAGGATGCCAACAGCCAGGCCTGTGGCTGGTGCGTGGGGCGCCAGCCGGGCGTGCTTGCATGCTGCCGCACACACGAGCACACACCTGCTTGATGATGCAGATGGGGTGGTTGCCCTGGTTGTGCAGCTCCATGCCCATCTTCTCGTACACGTAGTCTGACACGTTGTTGGCGGGGTCATCGGTGAACACAGTCTCCCGCGCAGGCGCCACGCCCGCCTTCTCCGCCACCGCGCTCCCCCGCACGCCACGCCTGCTGCTACGCTGGGTCTGCCTGGGGATGCGGCTGCTGCTGCTGCTGCTGCTGCTGCTGCTGGAGTGGGGCTTGAGGTGGAGGGCAGCTGCGGGCGGCAGCCCCCGCGCGTGGCCTTGCCCCAGCAGCACCCGCATCTGCCCGCACTTGCTGGCTAGCATGGCGTCTGGGTCGTACCTTGCCTGTTTTTGGATGTGTGCTGGTCAGGGCAAGTTACCAATCCGTGGCACCGCCCAGAGCAAGGCGTCGTGCCTTACATCAGGCCCGCCCACAACCGGCCATCACTCGCACAGAGCTGCGCGCCTCCAGACCTTCACAATGCACAGCCCAAGCCACTGTTCACACACACTATGCACAACATTCGAGGGCCGCCAGCGCAGCACCCGCCGGTCGGTGCACTATCCCAGCAGCACCGCGCGGCGCACCAGCCGGCACAAAAGGCCCACGCCCACCCCCTGGCATCGCCCTCTACATGTGGATGGCCTTGCCAAAGCTGGTGGCCATGGCCGCCTCCTTGACGGCTTCGCTCAGCGTGGGGTGGCCGTGGCACGTGCGCGCCAGGTCCTCCGTGCTGGCCCCGTACTCCAGCGCCACGCACACCTGGGGGCGGCGAGGGCAGCAGTGCTGTTCAAGCACGGCTGAGCACGGCTGTGGCGCACATGTGTCCACTCTCACTCATCCCGCCTGCCTGGGTGCAGGTCTGCCTGCCGCCCGCCAGAGCTGGGCTGAGGAGCCCCACAGCCGGCCGTTTTCGAGTCAGAAACCCAGGGAGCGAGCGCCCACTGGGGCACGCAAGGCATGGCGGCCTGGAGGCCACGCACCTCGTGGATGAGCTCCCCTGCTGCCGCGCCGATGATGTGGCAGCCCAGGATCTTGTCCGTCTTGGCGCAGCTCACAAACTTGACCTGTGCGCATGGGCAGGGGCGGCAGCAGCAGCAGTGAAGGAGGCAGGTGGCCGCGCAGCCGGTGTTAGCGGGTGCGTGAGGGCAGGCAGCGCGGGGCACAGGCGTGAGTGAGCCCACTGGCGCAGCAACAGCAGTGCGCCCACTGGCGCAGCAGCCAGCACCGCGCGAGCAGCCCGCGCCGCCACCCACCATGCCGTCCGCGTCATTGACTGCGCGCGCGCGGCTGTTCCCCATCATGCTGAACTTGCCCGTCTTGTACGCCAGCCCGTTCTTCTTGGCCTCCTCCTCCGTGATGCCCACGCTGGCCATCTGGTGAGGGCGGCGCAGGGGTGGGTGCGTTCTTGCGTGCGTGCATGCGTGCGTGCGTGTGTGTGTGTGTGTGGATGAGGGGGGGGGTGGGAGGCGCACGTGTGTGGGTCCTTGCCTTTGTATGTCATGTATGTATGTGTGTGCGTGTCTGATTGTGTCTGATTGTATGTGTGTGTGTGCGTGTGTGTGTATGTGCATGTGTGTGTGTGTGTGTGTGTGCGCGCGCGCACGACCAGAGGGCATGTACCCTGATGTTTGCCATCTCTGGCCCGGGGTGGAGCTGCCTCAGCACAAGCAGGGCAAAACAGCACCAGAGGCAAAGGGGCATAGCAAGTTATATATCAGCAGAGCGCACTCCACAGGGCTCCAATGGAGCAGTAGGATCAATCAGCTGGTTGTCATCAAGAAGCACACACACGCACCTCGGGGTGGGTGTAGCAGATGGATGGCACGGTTGCATAGTTCACGTGCCCCTTCTTGCCTGAACAGCAGAGAGCATGCAGCGGAGAGCATAGCAGAGAGCATGAGCAGAGAGCATGGGCAGAGAGCACAGACAGGCTCCCTATCATGACACTTATTCTTGATCCTCACGTGCATGAAATTTAGGAACGCACACTCACGCACGCACGCGCCCACCCACCCAGCACGCCCGCACTTCTACACACGCACGCACCTGCAATGATCTCCACTGCCGCCACCCCATCCTCCTCAGCTTTGTGGGCCAGCATGGGCCCGGGGATGCAGTCCCCAATGGCGTAGATGGAGGGGACGGTGGTGCGGAAGTGGCTGTCCACCTGCGGATGAGTTGTTGGGCACTGAGTGAGGTGGGGAGTGAACGCAGGGGGGGAACACGTGCTTGTGCACAGCAGGCTCATCCTCACACAGCTGAGACGGAGGGCATGGTGGTGTGGGAGCGCCCGCCCGCCTGCACTCAGCCAGCGCGAGGCGCACAGGCGTGCATGGGTTGCACGTGCAGTAGTATGGTGCTTGCACGCAGCACCGCCCCTCGCTTCCCTGGCTCCACGCGACCCCACCAGCTGCAGACGCGCACCTTGATCTGGTTGCGCTCCGTCATGGCGATGCCTAGCTCCTCTAGCCCTAGCCCCTGGAAGTACGGCCGCCGCCCTGCGCAACGGCCGCGCGAAGAGGGAATGAGCCGCCATGCAATCGTGTATCCCATGGCATCTGCCCTCTCCTTGCCCCGGCCCCAGGGAATTGTGGCCCCAGGGAATTGTGGCAGAGGGGGGTGACTCTTGTTGAAAACTGTTGAAAACTTTGGGCGCCCGCAGCTCCCCCAATCCACCATGTCACAACTCCAAACTGCGAAGGCGCCTGCCCTGGACCCCTCCCGTCAATCGGCGGTGGTTTTCGAGTTGTGACATCGTGGATTGGGGGCGCTGGGCACCCGGTAAGTGTAACAGGGCGGACCCCGAAATCGCCGATTCAGGCCGCCGCCTCCTGGAGTTAAGCTTCAATACACATGTAATCAACATCTGCATACTCAGAATGGGCGGGGGAGAGGTAGGGGGAGCTCCAGGACACTCCCTGTCGCCTGATCCGCCCCCTCCCCGACGCCCCCACTGGCCTCGAATCGACCATGCGCGTGGCTGTGAGCTCATGCATGGTGCCCCTGCAGCTCGCGGGACCCGGGTTGGCACTCGGGGAGGGCTGACTGGCCTCCGTGGCGTTTCTCCTGTTGCGCGTGCGGCCCTGCGCGTCTCCGCGCGGCCAGCCAGGCCCTCCCCCCACCTGCTTCCACTTGCAACACACTCAGGGTGGCACTTGCTACCACCCCAGGGGCAGTGGAGGGGCAGCGGAGCAAGTTGGTCGGACCCCATTTCTGCGGCTTGCATGGCTCAACGTGCCCCGGCGAGCGCTACCGCCGCCCTGCCTGCGCATGCAGAGCATCCATCTAGCACCTGAATGAAGTCCCTG
>LFIK01005267.1_pt1 | contig 10402 bp, 6 predicted proteins | sample 643401 | NCBI WGS metagenome assembly LFIK01 (sample SAMN03777447, study PRJNA286221) | soda lake metagenome | biome: soda lake; feature: Kulunda steppe; material: water; isolation source: sample T5-Br brine of Lake Tanatar-5 | place: Russia: Kulunda steppe | collected 2010-07
GAAGGGCCCCGCCTCGCGCCGCATCAGGGTGATTACCCCAAAGGGCTCGCCGCCCTCGCCGAGCAGGGGCTCCGCCCGAATCGAGCGATAGCCCTGGCGCTGCATCAAGTCCCGCGTCAGCAGCCATGAATCCAACTCGCCGAGATCCGGCGCCTCCAAGGGTTGCTGCTGCAGAGCGGCCTGGGCACTGAAACTCTCGAGGGCATCCACCTCCACTGCCCGCAGACTGCGATGCGCCCGGTCCGTCATGGAAGGCGCCACCGCCGCGTCCAGTCGCCCGTCAAGCCAGCGCCGGATGATGACCAGCGACCCCGGCACCTGGTCCTCGAGCAGCCTGCAGATGCGGTCCAGCACCTGACCCACCGAGGCGTTGCGCACGATCATCCCCATGACTTCCGCCCGGGCGAACGCCAACTTGCGCTGCCGGCGTTCGAGCGTGATATCGGTGACCGCAGACAGCAGCAGCACCTCGCCGGCCTGTGTGATCAGCGGGCGGGAGACCAGGCTGACATCCACCACGCTGCCCGCTTCCGTGATCAACTGGCTCTCGGAGAGCACCTCCGCACGCGTATCCACCGCGCGGCTCGCCTGGTGCAGGAAGAGCGCATGCTGATCCTCGTGGAGGAAATCCAGCAGATTGCGGCCGACCAGGGCATCGCGCCCGACAGCCAACAAACTCGCCAGGTGCGCGTTGGCCTGAAGCAGCACACCGTCCGGACTGCTGACCGCAATGCCGAGCCGGACCGTATCGTAAATGCTGGTCAGCAAGGCCTGCTGATCATGCAGTTCCCGGCTGGTGACGGCGATCTCCATGGCGGCCCGGCGCAACTCCAGGTTGGCCATCACCGCCCGGGACAACTCCACCAGCATCTCGACCAGCTTCGGATCCACCCGGTACCGGGGAACCGTGTCCAGCACGCACAGCGTGCCGATGACGTAGCCTTCTGGCGTGATCAGCGGAGCGCCGGCGTAAAACCGGACATAGGGCTCACCCTGGACATAGGGGTTGTCACGAAACCGAGAATCCTCCCGCAGGTCGTTGACGACTAGCGGTTGATTCGACCGGATCGTGACATCGCAGATGGCATCGGACCGTGGGGTTTGCTGGAGATCGTTGCCTTCGGAGGCCTTCAGCCATTGCTGATCCTCGCCAATCAGGCTCACGAAGGCCATGGGCGTATTCCACAACTGGGCAGCGAAACGGGCATAACGGTCGTACACCGCCTCCGGCGGCGTACCCATCACCTCATAGCGGTCCAGCGCCAGAAGGCGTTCCCGTTCGGCCTGATCCTGCATCTGCGTCACTTCTGCGCCATGCCGCGCGGACACCGGGAACTCAGTCCTGAATCAAGGCTGGCAGCTGTTCCGTCAGCTCCATACGTTCACGCATGCGTTTGCCGGTGAGCACGAAGCCGAGCAGGCGCCCCCCCGTGTCGCGGAACTCGACGCGCAGAGCCTGCGGTTCACCGTCATAGTGCCATTCCCCCTGGTCGTCGGCACCTGGCGGCCAGCACACCACCTGGCAGCAGGACGTCTTGACCATGACAGGCATGGCCGGATAGGCCACCGGCGTGGGCTCACCGGCAAGCGTCCTGGCCAGGGCACGCGCGGCGGCCGTGAGGGGTGCCACGTACTGCAGCACATGACCTTCCACCTCCGCGCAGTCACCCAGCGCGTACACGTCGTCAGCGGACGTGCGCAGTTGACGATCCACCACGATACCGCGCTCCACCGTCAGCCCCGCCGCGGCAGCAAGTTCGGTGCGCGGCCGCAGCCCCGCAGCCACCAGCACCACGTCCACCGACACGGAAGCCCCGTCGCTGAGCGCTACCCGGTAACCGTTACCGTCTCCATCCACGGCCTCCACGGTCAGCCCGGTGCGCAGGTCCACGCCGATCTCGCCAAGCGCCTGGCGCAGCGCAGCGCCGGCCCGCTCAGGCACCAAACGGGCCAGGGGCTCCGATTCCGGGAACACCTGCACTACCTGCTTTCCGGCATCGGCCAGATCATTGGCAAACTCGCAGCCCACCAGGCCGCCGCCCACGATCAGTACCCGCCGAGCACCGTCCGCGGCCTCGCGGAAGCGGGCATATTGCTGCAGATCGTTGACCTGATAGACATCAGACGCCGCATTGCCTCCCAGCGGCAGATCCACCGGCGCGGCACCAAGGGCCAGCACCAGGCTAGCGTAGTCGAGGGACTCATCGGCCAGCCGAACCTGCCTGGCCTCGGTGTCAATGTGCTCCACATGCGTGGCGTTGATGATCCGCGCCGCCAACTGCTCCTCCATGGATGCCGCATCAGCCATGGCAAGCGCGTCCGCGGTCTTTCCTTTTCGATAGCCGGTGGAGAGTTGTGGCTTGGAGTAACTGCGGCCGTCGTCGGCGGTGATCAGCACCAGCGGAGTCTCCGTATCCTGTTTGCGGAATTCCCGGGCCGTCGTGTAGCCGGCAAGGCCGGTGCCGATAATGATGACCGCGTCTGACATGCGTTTCTCCGGCTGATTGCTGGTGTTGACCGGCTATTGTACGCGGAGATCACCGCGCTTTTCGAAAGTATTACCGTGTCCCAGCGCGATCGCGCAGCGCGTTTCAGCTTTCCCCGACTCCAATGCTTTCCCGTATACTGCTCGCACAATTGGGAACAGGACACTGGGGAAAGATATGACGGCTGAACGCCGGACCTATCATCGACACCCGATCACCTGGGATACGGAAATCATCGGCCGCGAGTTGGGTCCGCTGGCCTTCGAGATTCAGGATTTCTGCGAGGGCGGCGTATTCATTGCCGCCGCCACCCGCCTGGCGGACCAAAGCCTGCGCCGCCATGTTGCGCGGGATCCGAATATCGAGCTACGCCTGCGCGATCCGGTGAACCGGGAACGGCACAGCGTGCGCGGGCGGGTTGTGCGCTCGACCCAGAGCGGTTTCGGGGTCGCATTCCAACAGCCGCAGCCGCATCTGCTGAACTCGCTGCTAACGGTTTCGGAGAGCGACGAAAGCGCCCGCAGGCAATCCACTCCCGCGCCCGGGCCACGACCCAGGTCAGGCATTTCGCCCCAGGCCCGGGGACGGCTGGATCACGGCCGTGGCCTGGTTGCGGATTACCTGGAGAGCCGGCTGGACGCCTTTCTGGCGCAGGCCGAGGGCGCCCTGTTCGCCGCCGCCGAACAGGCAGCCGGGAATGCCGAGCAGACCGCATATCTGGGCGGTACCCGGCTGCTGCGTGAACAGCGGGCGCTTTTCACCACGGAGCTCGCCGAAGAAGTGCTGGACTACTGGCAACGCCTGGGCAGCTTCACCATCGAAACGGACCAGGAACCCATGGAACGCAACCAGCTCTCGCTGGTGGATGAGTCGGAGTTCAATGACTGGCTGATTCGCTCCGAGGCCATTACCCGTGCGGAAAGCCGGGCAATCCGCTCCCTGCGCAACCTCCAGCGGCGACTGTCCGCCCTGGTGGGCAGCCCCGTCGATGAGCGCAGCAATCCGATTTCCCCTACGGTGCTAATGCACCTGCTGGCGAACCGGATACGCGCCTTCCGACCGGACCCGAAGATCAAGGAAGTGCTGTACCCGGTGTTCGGCAAAGCCGTGCTGAACCAACTCACCGTGCTCTACGACGGGCTGAATGCGGACCTGCGCGCCCATGGCATGCTGCCGGATCTGGAGAGCGAACGCCTGCGCATCACCAATGTGCGGACTATCTACGGCCAACGCTCCGGCACTGAAGCGGACGTATCCCGCGACCCGGCCGCCACGGAGGCCCGACCAGCTCCGCCGCCGGCGGAGCAACCGCCGCAGGCTACAGCCCCTGCCGGAGTGCCGGAGCCCGGGGTGAGCACCCTGTACCGCACGGTGCGTGAACTGTTCCGCTCCAGTCGACAACGGGTGGCCGGCGACCGACAATCAGCGCCTTCGGAGGCAGGTCCGGCGGCTTCACCGGACGAAGTACTGCGGGCGGTGGACAGCCTGCGACACCCGTCATCGCGGGATGAGGCGGACCGCCCGCTGGCGGAGCGGCTGCAGGCCCAACTGCAGCAGCAGGCTCCGGATAAAAGAGCCCGGCTTGACGGCAATCAGCGGGAAGCCGTGGAACTGCTGGACCGGTGGTTCACCGGCCTGCGCAGCGAAACCGCTGGCGAATCCCGTTTCTTCCAGGACTGGAGCCGGCGGCTCGTACCGCTGGCGCTGCGCGAGGAACTGCAGCGCGGCGATTTTCTGCAAGGGCGCGACCAGCCCTTGCACCAGATGATCGACGCGCTGGACCAGGCGGCGGAGTCCCTGGCCGGCATGCGCGAGCAGGAGCGTGACCGGGCCCGCCAGGAGATGGAAGCCACGCTGCGCGATGCCGTGGACAACGCGGCCGATGACCCGAAGCACCTGGAACAGGCGGCGCGCACCCTGCGCGAGCAGGCCTGGCGGGCGCGCCGCGTCCAGGAGGCTGCGCTGGAACGCATTCGCCAGTCCTGCGACGGCAGCGAGCGCCTGGAACAGGCGCGGCAGACGGTGGAAGACGAGTTGGAAGGCATCCTGGGACACCACCAGGTGCCGCAGCCCCTGCTCGACCTGATCGACCAGGCCTGGCGCAACCGCCTGGTGCTGCTGGAACTGCGCCGTGACCGGGAACCGGAGAACTGGCAGCGCAGCCTGCGCGCGGTGGAACTGCTGCTGCATGGCATCGGTTCGCCGGATGTGGGGCGCCGCACGGTGAAGGGCGCCGACAAACTGCTGCAGTTTGTCGAGACCTCACTGCTGCAAGGCAACCTGCCGCCGGACCGCAGCGCCGCGCTGGTCGAGAACCTGGCGTACTGGCTCAAGCGACCGGCAGGCGATGTGGAACTGCCGGACGCGGCACGCTTCGAGCGTGCCCATGCGCCTGCATCCGCCACCGACGCCGACGACCTTCCCCAGGAGTGGGTGGGTCAGGCGAAGCTGCTGGAACCCGGCGACTGGGTATTCTTCCGCGACGCCGCCGGAACGCCCGAGCCGTTGCGGCTGGCATGGACCAGCCGCAACCGGGACCGTTTCGTGTTCATTGACCGCTCCGGGCAGAAGGCCGCGGAACACACCCTGCCGGAGCTGGCGCGACGGCTGGGCGCACGGAAAGCGGACGCGGGGCGGGATCTCAACACGCCGGCCACCCAGCGCCGCTGGCAGGAAATGCTGGTGCGGATGAACCGGGAGCTGACCCACCGCAGCAACCATGACCCGCTCACCGGCGTGCTCAACCGCCGCGCTCTGGAACGGCGCGTGGAGCACCTGTTGCAGCATCCCGCCGGCGCCCGCTACAAGCACACCCTGCTGCAGCTGGCGCTGGATGACTTCAAGGTCGTCAACCACAAGCTCGGGCATGGCGGTGGCGACAAGGTGCTCGGCCTGTTCGGCAATTTTCTCCGTGACCAGGCTGGCAGGCGCGGCCTGGTAGCCCGCCTGGGCGGCGACGAGTTCGCCATCCTGCTGGTCCGCAACCCGTCCGACGATGCGGGCGCCCGTCTCGCCCGCGAGCTGCAGGCAGCGCTGCAGCACCAGCGTTTCACGGTGGATGAGACGCCGGTAAAACTCACCGCCAGCATTGGCGTGGTGACCTTCTCCCGTGAGACGCACCGGCTCCCCGAGCTTCTCCGTGACGCGGATAACGCCTGCTTCGCGGCCAAGGAGGGTGGCGGCAACCGGGTCCATGTATACCACCCGGGTGATTCGGAGATGGAGGAACTGCGGCGCAGCATGGAACAGGCGGCGCGCGTGGACCTGGCTCTGGAAAGCGGTCTGATGAGCCTGCGCTGCCAGCGGATTGCGCCGCTTCAAAGGCAGGACTGGCCACCCATCTACGAAGTGCTGATGGTGATCTCCGACGACGCGCAGGGAACCATGCGGCCGAACCAGTTCATCCCTTCCGCGGAACGCTTCGGCCGCATGCCGGCACTGGACCGGTGGGTGGTCCGCCAGACCCTGCGCTGGATGCGCGAGCATCCTGACCGCCTGGACACGCTGGACGCCCTGAGCATCAACCTCTCCGGACAGACTCTGAATGACGTGGGTTTCATGGAGTTTTTGCGCGAGCAGTTCCGCTCCCACCGGGTCTCTCCGCAGCGCGTCTGCTTCGAGGTGACCGAAACCGCGGCGGTGGCCAATCTGGCACTGGCCGCGGATATGATCCGGGAATTCAAGCACATGGGCTGCCGCTTCGCCCTGGACGACTTCGGCAGCGGGCTGTCGTCCTATTCTTACCTGAAGAATCTGCCGGCGGATTACCTGAAGATCGACGGCGAGTTCATCCGAGACCTGGATCGCCCGGATGCCGACGATGCCATGGTGAAATCCATCCATGAACTTGCCCACCACCTGGGGCGTCTGACCGTGGCGGAATTCGTGGAAACCGATCGGGTTCACGAACGCCTGCGACGCATCGGGCTGGATTACGCGCAAGGCTTCCTGATGCACAAACCCATTCCCCTGGAGGATCTCGGGGCCAGGCCAGACTGAATACATCAACAGCAGGGAATTGAACGGCGACAAACTAAGTATAACTATTGTACAATTAGTTTGTGGCGACCCGGACCGCCTGCATCACTGGCAATCCCGGTGTCGATCAGAAAGAAACGGGACACGTCGTACCCAACGGCGACCCGTCGTTCCATCCCATAGAGGTGTTTAGTAATGCAAATCGACATGGAACGCTGCTTCGCCGACATCATTACCGGCGTCGGCGAGGACGTGACCCGCGAAGGCCTGGCGAAGACCCCGGCGCGCGCCTCAAAGGCCTTTGAGTTCCTGACCCAAGGTTATCGGCAGAACCTGGACGAAATCGTAAACGGTGCCATCTTCGCCGCCAACAACGACGAGATGGTGATCGTGCGGGATATCGAACTGTATTCCCTGTGCGAGCACCATATGCTGCCGTTCATCGGACAGGCGAACGTGGCCTATATCCCCGACGGCAAGGTGATCGGTCTGTCCAAGATCGCCCGCATTGTCGACATGTACGCGCGCCGCCTCCAGATCCAGGAGAACCTTACCCGGGAAATCGCCGAGGCCGTGCGCGACGTGACCCAGGCCAAGGGTGTGGCGGTGCAGATCAAGGCAAAGCACATGTGCATGATGATGCGGGGCGTCTCCAAGCAGAATTCCGAGATGAGCACCTCGGTGATGCTCGGCGCTTTCCGCAACTCCCAGTCCACGCGGATGGAGTTTCTGCAACTGATCCGGCCCTGATTGCTGGCCCCGGAGCAAAGGAGGAGCCGCCATGTCCCGCGTCGCCCCCGTGTTCGAGCCCACGCTCGGTCAGCTGGAACCATCGCGCATCCGCATCAAGCAGCTGCGCCTGCGCACCTTTGTCGGCTTCAACAAGGAAGAACAGGAGAAGCGCCAGGATGTGGTGATCAACATCACCGTTGATTACGACGCGCTGCGCGCTGCCCGATCAGACCGGCCAGAGGACGCGCTGAACTACCGCACCATCACCAAGCAGGTTATCGAACTGGTGGAAAGCAACCGCTTCCTGTTACTGGAAAAGCTGGTGCATGACATCCTGGCCCTGGTCCTCGACCACGAGGCGGCGCTGCGCGCCGAGGTGGAGGTGGACAAACCACACGCGCTGCGCTTTTCTGATTCGGTTTCACTGACCATGAGCGCGCAGCGCGATCACTGAACGCTGCCAGGAGGTGCGGATGGAACTGCCCAGAGATACCCGCCGGACCGCAACGCTGCTGGCCGGGGCCGGCGTCGTCCCATTTGTGTTCGGCGCACTTGCCGCCTGGATACTCGGCGACAGCCCCATCGGCAACTGGAGCATCGATGCGGCCACGCTGTACGGCGCAGTCATCCTGTCCTTCCTCGGCGGTATCCAATGGGGCCTGATCCTGCAGAAGCCGGATGAGCAGCGCAGCCTGCTGTTTCTCAGTGTGCTGCCCGCCCTGCTGGCCTGGTTTGCCCTGCTGCTGCCGGATCGATTCACGCTGGGCGTGCTGATCGTCTGCTTCCCGGCCTGCCTGATCCTGGATTTCCGCCTGTCGATCCCCGCCTGGTTTCGCATGTTGCGTGCCGCGCTCACCATCGTCGTGGTCGCCTGCCTGGTGGCCCTGCTCATCGCCATCAGCGGCTGATCCTTACCGGCGGCGGGTGCTGCCCAAAAAAAAACCGCCGCGGCCTGATGGGCAACGCGGCGGCTGTCCTGGAGCGGCTGACCGAGCCTACGCGCCGGTCTTTGCCGCAACAATCCGCTGGTAGTCGTCTTCCCAGAAGAATTTTTCTTCGCCGAACGCCGGCTTCAGGTGGTTGAGCCAGGTCGCCTCCGGATCGAACTTGGCGAAGAACGGACGCTGCACCCAGTCCGGGTTGCGCCCCTGGATGAAGCGCAACACGAACACCTTTTCGCCCTGGACCTCGGTCACACCCTGGATTTCCACCTTGCCGGGATCCGCGCTCATGGACGGACCGCGCGCGGTGCGACCCAGGCCGGACACCTGCTGCATGGCGCCCCGGTAGACCTCCCAGGCCTCTGCCAGCGGCACTTCGAAATAGCGCCGGGCCCCGGTGTCCCGCTCCACGAACATGTAGTAGGGGATGATGCCCAGCCGCACCTGCTCGCGCCACATGCGCGCCCAGGCATCCGCATCCTTGTTGATGTGGTTGAGCAGCGGGCCCTGGGACCGGATTTCGGCACCGGTATCACGGATACGGCGGATCGCCTGCCGCGCCACCTCGGTGGACAATTCCTGAGGGTGGTTGTAGTGGGCCATCAGGGCCACGTGCTTGCCGCTGGCCACCAGCCGTTCCAGCAGGCGCAGCAGATCATCCGCATCCTTGTCGGAGACAAACCGCTGCGGCCAGAAAGTCAGCGCCTTGGTGCCGATACGCACGGTCTGCACATGCTCCAGATCGGCCTCCATCAGCGGCTCCATGTACTGGGCCAGGTTCTTGGTCTTCATGACCATGGGGTCGCCGCCGGTGAACAGCAGATCGCTGACCTCGGTGTGGCTGCGCAGGTAGGCGATGAGCCGGTCCGCCTCGTTGGAGGCAAAGCGCAGTTCCTTGTCGCCCACGAATTGCGCCCAGCGGAAGCAGAATGTGCAATAGGAGTGGCACACCTGCCCCTGGCTGGGGAAGAACAGCACCGTCTCGCGGTACTTGTGCTGCATGCCCTCAACCTTCTCGCCCTCGTACTCGGGCACATTCAGGTCCATCTGCCCGGCGGGGTGGGGATTCAGCTCGTTGCGGATCTCCCAGGCCACACGCTGGATCTCGGCCCGGTCCGCATCACGCCGCAGGACATCGGCCATGCGGTTGAAGTGCCCCGGCGCCAACATGCCCTGCTGGGGGATGGTGAGCTGGTAGATGGGATCGTCTGGAGCCCGCTCCCAGTCGATCAACTCGTTCAGCACGTATTCGTTGACACGGAAAGGCAGCACGTTCGCCACCACCTTCATGGCGAAACGCGCCTCTTCCGGCATGCGCTGAATACCGGCAATCTGGTCCATGTTCCGGGTGGTGAACACCTGGAAACGGCGCGGCTCCAGCACGTTTTCGCCCCTCGGGGCCTGCAGCTGTATGGACTGACTCACGGGCACAGCCTCCCTTTGGCTATTCTGAGTGACGCTTGCTGCGGCGTCGGCGCCCTTGACGATCGACCTTTTGGTGATCGTCTGACCCAGGGACTTCCTTGGTTCGTCCGTCAGTGATGCGGACCTTGAGAAGGTTGCCGGGGCGGAACCGGGTCGGGCGGTGGGCGCCGACCGACGGCCGCGACAGGCGGCGCCGGAGCAACCATATAATTAAAGTGTCGCTTCAGTATAACACTGAATCCGGCCAAGCCTAAGCACTGGGAAACACTGGACAATTTACAAGACAACAGTTACCGCCCGGGCCTGGGGTGGCGGGCATTCACGCCGGATCGGGCATACTGTGGGCAAGGCTGCGCGCGGGGGACTGTATACTCTGCGGCCTTCAATCACCTGGAACGGAGCGTCGCTAGTTGGAGCTGAGCAACCAGATCATCTTCATTGCCGGACTGCTGTTCCTGGTCAGCATTCTGGCCAGCGTCGTATCCAGCCGGATCGGTGCGCCGCTGCTGCTCGTCTTTCTCGTGATCGGGATGCTGGTGGGCGAGCAGGGCCCTGGGGGCGTGGTATTCGACGACTACCAGGCCGCCCATCTGATCGGGACGCTGGCGCTTGCCGTCATCCTGTTTGACGGGGGGCTGCGCACCAAGGTGGAGAGCTTCCGCGTGGGGCTCAAGCCGGCGGTCACGCTGGCGACCCTGGGCGTGGTCATCACCGTGGCGGCCACAGGGCTGATCACCGCATGGGTGTTCGATCTGCCGCTGGTGGTCGGGCTGCTGATCGGCGCCATCATCGGCTCCACGGATGCGGCGGCGGTGTTCTACCTGCTGCAAGCCCATGAGA
>LFIK01005268.1_pt1 | contig 10401 bp, 7 predicted proteins | sample 643401 | NCBI WGS metagenome assembly LFIK01 (sample SAMN03777447, study PRJNA286221) | soda lake metagenome | biome: soda lake; feature: Kulunda steppe; material: water; isolation source: sample T5-Br brine of Lake Tanatar-5 | place: Russia: Kulunda steppe | collected 2010-07
CTTCGAGCCGAAAGTACGCACCTACTAAGGGGAGTCACGATGTCCACGCTTCAGGTATCCATCTACCGCTACAACCCTGAGACCGATTCTGCGCCCTACATGCAGGAGTTCCAGGTCGACACCCAGGGCCGTGACGTCATGGTTCTCGACGTTTTGCACATGATGAAGGAGGACGATAACGGTCTAGCCTTTCGCCGCAGCTGTCGCGAGGGCGTTTGCGGTTCCGATGGCATGAACATGAACGGCAAGAACGGCCTGGCCTGCATCACCCCCCTCTCCGAGGTGATCAAGGGCAGCAAGCTGGTACTGCGTCCGCTGCCGGGCCTGCCGGTCATCCGTGATCTGGTGGTCGACATGGGGCTGTTCTACAAGCAGTACGAGCGCATTCAGCCGTACCTGCAGAACGATACCCCGGCTCCCGCCATCGAACGCCTGCAGTCACCGGAGGACCGCGACAAGCTCGACGGCCTCTACGAGTGCATTCTGTGCGCTTGCTGTTCGACTTCCTGTCCGTCGTTCTGGTGGAATCCGGATAAGTTCGTTGGCCCCGCAGGACTGCTCCAGTCGTACCGTTTCCTGGCCGACTCCCGAGACAACGCTACCGAATCACGCTTGGCAGAGCTGGAAGACCCGTTCTCTGTATTCCGTTGCCGCGGTATCATGAACTGTGTGGCGGTCTGTCCGAAAGGGCTTAACCCCACTCGCGCGATCGGCAAGATCCGCGACATGCTGATGGCCAATGCCACTTAAGGCCACTTAAAACATGGCTCGGGGCTTGTTATGATGGCCCCCTGGTTTTTCACTGCGACTCCTTGTCGCAGTGGAAACGCTTCACAGTAGCGTCAGGAGCCGGTGCCCAAGGCACCGGCTCCTGACCATGACATTCAAGGCTTTCGGCCGATGGCCGCTAGCGCCGGAATGAGATAGGCCCCACCGGCAGGGCACCACCGATGTCGCCGCGCCCCGCGTGGGTTGGCGCCGATACCACCCCATCAGTGCAGGGTGACCGAGAAATGCAACAAGGCATAATGGAGTTGATGTGGCGCTCCTCCCACGTCAGTGGCGGCAATGCCCACTATGTGGAAGCGCTCTACGAGCAGTACCTCGATGATCCCGCCGCCGTTCCGGACGAGTGGCGAAGCTACTTCGATCAGTTGCCGGCCCCTGAAGGCAGTGCCTCCCAAGACGTCCCGCTTTCCCCGATCCGAGAACAGTTCTATCAGCTGGGCCAGACCCGCCGCACCGCCATGGTGCCTTCCGTCACCGGCGGTGAAGAGGGCAAGAAACAGGTCAAGGTTCTTCAGCTGATCAACGCCTATCGCTTCCGTGGCCACCAGAAGGCCAACATTGATCCGCTTGGACTTCGCAGTCCGACGCCGGTTCCCGATCTCGACCTCTCCTTCCATCAGCTTTCCAAGAGCGACATGGATACGGAGTTCCAGACCGGTTCCTTCTTTCTGGGGCTGGATCGCGCCCCGCTCAAGGAGATCGTCGAGGCGCTGGAGCAGACTTACTGCCGCTCCATCGGCTGTGAGATCATGCATATCGTCGACACCGAGGAGAAACGCTGGCTGCAGCAGCGGTTCGAATCGGTGCGCAGCGCGCCGAAGTTCGGCAACGACGTGCGCAAGCATGTGCTTGAGCGGTTGACCGCCGCCGAGGGGTTGGAGAACTACCTGGCGTCCAAGTACCCGGGCACCAAACGCTTTGGCCTGGAGGGCGGTGAGACCTTCATCCCCATGATGGACGAGCTGATCCAGCGCGGCGGTGGCTACGGCATCAAGGAGATGGTGATCGGCATGGCCCACCGCGGCCGACTCAATCTGCTGGTCAACATACTCGGCAAGAATCCCGGCGAGCTGATCGAAGAGTTTGACGGCAAGAAGGTCATCGAGCGTGGATCCGGCGATGTCAAGTACCACCAGGGTTTCAGTTCCAACGTCATGAGTCCGGGCGGGGAAGTGCACCTGGCACTGGCCTTCAACCCCTCGCACCTGGAGATTGTCTATCCGGTGGTCGAGGGGTCGGTACGCGCCCGCCAGGATCGTCGCGACGACAGCGATGGCAGCAAGGTGCTGCCGATCAATGTTCATGGCGATGCCGCCTTCGCCGGTCAGGGCGTGGTCATGGAGACGTTTCAGATGTCCCAGACCCGCGCCTACAAGACCGGCGGCACGATCCACATCGTGATCAACAACCAGGTCGGCTTTACCACCTCCAACCCGCTGGATACTCGCTCCACCGAGTACTGTACCGATATCGCCAAGATGGTTCAGGCGCCAATCTTCCATGTCAACGGCGACGACCCTGACGCGGTACTGCATGCCACCCAGGTGGCGCTCGATTTCCGCCAGCAGTTCAAGAAGGACGTGGTGATAGATCTGGTCTGCTACCGCCGCCGCGGCCACAACGAGGCCGACGAGCCAAGTGGCACCCAGCCGATGATGTACCAGAAGATCCGCGAGCAGAAGACCGCTCGCGAGATCTATGCGGCGCGGCTGGCCAAACAGGACGTGCTCTCCGAGGAGGACGCCAAGGCGATGATCGAGACCTATCGTGAGGACTTGATGGCCGGCAATCACGTGGCCAACGCTCTGGTGCAGGAGCCCAATACCTCGCTGTTCGTCGACTGGAAGCCCTACCTGGGTCATGAGTGGACCGGCCTCGCCGACACCGCCGTCGAGATGAAGCGTCTTCAGCGCCTGGCCGCCAGGATGTGCGAGGTCCCGAATGGGGTTGAGGTGCAGCGCCAGGTCGCCAAGATCTATGCTGATCGCCGCAAGATGCAGGCTGGCGGTTTGGCGCTTAACTGGGGTTTCGCCGAGACCCTGGCCTACGCCACCCTGCTCGATGACGGCCACCCCGTGCGTATCACCGGGCAGGACGTGGGCCGCGGCACCTTCTCCCACCGCCATGCGGTGGTGCATAACCAGAAAGACGGCAGTGTTTACGTGCCGCTTCAGCACATGACCGACGGCCAACCTCGCTTCACCATCCACGATTCCTACCTCTCCGAGGAGGCGGTGCTGGCGTTCGAGTATGGCTTTGCCACCACGGCGCCCAACCACCTGGTGATCTGGGAGGCTCAGTTCGGTGATTTCTTCAACGGCGCTCAGGTGGTGGTGGATCAGTTCATCTCTTCCGGCGAGACCAAGTGGGGGCGGCTGTGCGGGTTGACCATGCTGTTGCCCCACGGTTACGAGGGGCAGGGCCCAGAGCATTCGTCGGCGCGTCTGGAGCGATTCCTCCAGATGTGCGCCGAGCACAACATGCAGGTTTGCGTCCCGACCACACCGTCGCAGATATTCCATCTGCTGCGCCGCCAGGTAGTTCGCAAGGTAAGAAAGCCTCTAGTAGTGATGTCGCCCAAGAGCCTGCTGCGCCACAAGGACGCTACCTCCAGTCTCGACGAGCTGGCTACCGGCCGTTTCCAGATGGTGCTGCCCGATCAAGGCGAGCGCGATTCTGAGAAGGTCGAGCGAATCATCCTGTGCGCCGGCAAGGTCTACTATGATCTGTCCAACTGGCGCGAAGAGAACGACCGGCAGGACGTTGCCATCGTCCGCATCGAGCAGCTATACCCCTTCCCCAAGGAAGAGCTCTTTGAGGCGCTCAAGGCCTACGTCAATGTCACCGACGTGGCGTGGTGTCAGGAAGAGCCCCTCAACCAGGGCGCCTGGTACTCGAGCCAGCACCACCTGCGGGCCGTGGCCGACATGCTCAATAGCAACCTAGGCGGAGCGCTCAAGTTCGCCGGGCGTCCGGCCTCTGCAGCACCCGCCGCGGGCTACATGTCCGTCCACATCGAACAGCAGCGCCAGCTGGTGGAAGACGCCTTCAATCTGTAAGGCACGCCACCGGGACGAGTTAGAACAGACAAGGGAAACGACATGGCTACCGAGATCAAGGCCCCAACCTTTCCGGAATCCGTTGCAGAGGGCAGCGTTGCCGCCTGGCACAAGAAGGCCGGTGACAGCGTCGAGCGCGACGAATTGATCGTCGAGATCGAGACCGACAAGGTGGTGCTCGAGGTGCTGGCACCGGAAGCCGGCACTCTCACCGAGGTGCTCGCAGAGGAGGGCGACACCGTGGAATCCGAGCAGGTGCTGGGTCGCATCGGTGAGGGAAAGGCCAAGAAGACCGAGGCCAAGGCCGAGAAAAAAGATGACGCCAAGGCCGAGAAATCCGCTGCAGGCGACGGCAAGAAGCACGAGGTGAAGGCGCCGACCTTCCCCGAGTCGATCCAGGAAGGCACCGTGGCCAGCTGGAACAAGCAGGTTGGCGAAGCCGTCACCCGTGACGAGGTGCTGGCCGAGATCGAGACCGACAAGGTGGTGCTGGAAGTGGTAGCCCCCGCCGACGGCGTCATCTCCGAGATCAGGGCCGAAGCGGGCAGCCAGGTCGAGTCCGAAGCAGTGCTGGCGATCTTCACCGAGGGCGCCGGCGGAAGCGCCGATACCGCCGCCGACGAGGTGCCGGCGACCTCTGCCGATGACGGCGCCAGCGACGAGAAGGTGGGCGACAAGATCCTCGCCCCGGCGGCGCGCAAGCTGGTGGCCGAGCGTGATCTCGATGTCAATCGTATCGAGGGTACCGGCAAGGGCGGCCGCATCCTCAAGGAGGACGTGTTGAAGGCGGTCAAGGATGGCTCCGCGAAGAAGTCCACCAAACCGGCTGACAGCGGTGCCGCCAAGGCCGCCGCGGCGGCCCCGGCCGTCGAGGGCGAGCGTCCCGAGAAGCGCGTGCCGATGAGCCGCCTGCGCCAGACCATCGCTAAGCGCCTTGTCCAGGCCCAGCAGACCGCCGCTATGCTTACCACCTATAATGAGGTGGACATGAGCGCGGTGATGGACCTGCGCGCCCAGTACAAGGATGCCTTCGCCAAGACCCACGACGTCAAGCTCGGCTTCATGGGCTTCTTCGTCAAGGCGGCTTCCGAGGCGCTCAAGCGCTTCCCTGACGTCAACGCCTCCATCGACGGCGCCGACATTGTCTACCACGGCTATCAGGATATCGGCGTGGCGGTCTCCACCGATCGCGGTCTGGTGGTTCCGGTGCTGCGCGATACCGACAGCATGAAGATTGCCGACGTCGAGAAGGGCATCGTCGACTTCGGCAAGCGGGCTCGCGATGGCAAGCTGGGCATCGACGAGATGCAGGGCGGCACCTTTACCATCACCAACGGCGGCACCTTCGGCTCTCTGATGTCCACGCCGATCATCAATCCGCCGCAGACCGCTATCCTGGGCATGCATAAGATCCAGGATCGTCCCATGGCGGTGAATGGCAAGGTCGAGATTCGCCCGATGATGTACCTGGCGGTCTCCTACGACCACCGCATGATCGACGGCAAGGACGCGGTTCGGTTCCTGGTGACCATCAAGGAACTGCTCGAGGATCCGTCGCGCCTGCTTCTGGATATCTGAACGGCACGTGTCGCCGGGTGATGCCGGCGCCACTTCCAACCCAAGACACTCAAAGGGAGCCAATATGGCTGACAAGTTTGATGTGATCGTGATCGGTGCTGGCCCCGGCGGCTACGTGGCCGCTATCCGTGCCGCCCAGATGGGCCTCAAGTCCGCCGTTGTCGAAAAGTGGATCAGCGAGGATGGCAAGCCGGTCTTCGGCGGGACCTGCCTCAATGTTGGCTGTATACCCTCCAAGGCACTGCTGGAGGCCTCCCACAAGTTTGTCGAAGCGAAGCACGACTTCGACGACATGGGCATCCAGGCCGGCGACGTCCAGATGGACGTCAAGAAGATGATGGCTCGCAAGGACAAGATCGTAACCAACCTGACCGGTGGCGTGGCGGGCCTGCTCAAGGGCAACGGCGTGACCTCCATTCAGGGCGCCGGCAAGGTGACCGGCGCGAATCAGGTCGAGGTCACCGACAAGGACGGCAAGGCGACCTCCTACGAGGCCGACAACATCATCATCGCCACTGGCTCCGTGCCGGTGGAGATCCCGCCCACTCCGATGACCGAGGGACTGATCGTGGACTCCAACGGCGCCCTGGAGTTCCAGGAGACGCCCAAGCGGCTCGGCGTGATCGGGGCTGGCATCATCGGCCTGGAACTGGGCAGCGTCTGGTGCCGGCTGGGTTCCGAGGTTACCGTGCTCGAGGCCATGGACAGCTTCCTGCCGATGGTGGATACCGCCATCGCCAAGGAGACCCAGAAGCTGCTCAAGAAGCAGGGCCTGGATATCAGGCTGGGTGCTCGCGTGACCGGCTCCGAAGTCAAGGGCAAGGAAGTGGTTGTCAAGTACACCGACGGCGACGGTGAACAGGAGATGACCTTCGACAAGCTGATCGTCAGTGTCGGTCGCAAACCCTACACCAAGGGGGTAGTGGCCGAGGGCCTGGGCATCGACCTGGATGAGCGTGGCTTCATTCACGTCGATGATCAGTGCCGCACCGGTGTGCCGAGCGTCTTCGCCATCGGAGACTGCGTGCGCGGTCCGATGCTGGCCCACAAGGCCTCCGAGGAGGGCGTGGTGGTGGCCGATATCATTGCCGGCCACAAGGCCGAGATGAACTACGATGCCATCCCCAACGTCATCTACACCTTCCCCGAGGTGGCCTGGGTCGGTCTCACCGAGCAGGAGGCCAAGGCCAAGGGGCTCGAGGTCAAGATCGGCAGCTTCCCGTTCGCGGCCAGCGGACGCGCCATGGCCAATAACGCCACCGACGGCCAGGCCAAGATCGTCGCAGATGCCGAGACCGATCGCGTGCTGGGCATGCATATCGTCGGTCAGCATGCCGGCGAGATGATCGCCCAGGGCGTCATCGCCCTTGAGTTTGGCTCCAGCGCCGAGGATCTAGCGTTGACCTGCTATGCGCACCCGACCATGTCCGAGGCTGTGCACGAGGCGGCGCTGGCGGTGGATGGCCACGCCGTCCACATGGTCAACCGCAAGAAGCGCAAGTAAGTCGCACAACGAGCGCCGCCCATCGGGCGGCGCGCTCCTTCCGGCGAAGCATCGGAAGGGACGGTGGTGGTCCAACGCGTCCGCCAGCAGGCGAGACAGGACCACCGTTCGAGTCACATGCAACCAATGGCATGAATCGATGAACCTTCACGAGTATCAGGGCAAACAGCTGTTTGCCGACTACGGTCTTCCGGTGTCCAAGGGCTTTGCTGTCGACACCCCCGAAGAAGCCGCCGAAGCCTGCAAGAAGATCGGCGGCGACAAGTGGGTCGTCAAGGCCCAGGTCCACGCCGGTGGCCGCGGCAAGGCCGGCGGCGTCAAGCTCATCAAGAGCCCGGAGGAGGCCAAGGCCTTCGCCGAGCAGTGGCTGGGCAAGAATCTGGTGACCTACCAGACAGACGCCAACGGTCAGCCGGTGACCAAGATCCTGGTCGAGAACTGCACCGAGATCGCCGAGGAGCTCTACCTGGGAGCCGTTGTTGATCGCGCCACCCGTCGCGTGGTCTTCATGGCCTCCACCGAAGGCGGCGTAGAGATCGAGAAGGTCGCCGAGGAGACTCCCGAGAAAATCCTCAAGGCGGATATCGATCCGCTGGTGGGCGCTCAGCCCTACCAGGCGCGTGAGCTGGCCTTCGCCCTGGGCCTGAAGGGTGACCAGGTGAAGCAGTTCACCAAGATCTTCCTGGGTCTCTCCAAGCTGTTCCACGACAAGGATCTGGCGCTGCTCGAGATCAACCCGCTGGTGATCACCGACGAGGGCAACCTGCACTGCCTCGACGCCAAGCTCAACCTGGACGGTAACGCCCTGTACCGTCACCCGGATCTCCAGGCGATGCGCGATCCCTCCCAGGAGGATGAGCGTGAGGCCGAAGCCGCCGCATGGGAACTGAACTACGTGGCCCTGGATGGCAACATCGGCTGCATGGTCAATGGCGCTGGCCTTGCCATGGGCACCATGGACATCGTCAACCTGCACGGCGGTTCGCCGGCCAACTTCCTTGACGTGGGCGGCGGTGCCACCAAGGAGCGCGTGGCCGAAGCGTTCAAGTTGATCCTCTCCGATGACAACGTCAAGGCGGTGCTGGTCAACATCTTCGGTGGCATTGTGCGCTGCGACATGATCGCCGAGGGCATCATCGGTGCGGTCGAGCAGGTGGGTGTCAACGTGCCGGTCGTCGTGCGACTGGAAGGTACCAACGCCGAACTGGGGACCGAGAAATTGGCCTCCAGTGGTCTGAACATCATCGCTGCTACCAGTCTGGCCGATGCGGCTCAGCAGGTCGTCAAGGCAGCGGAGGGCAAGTAATGAGTATCCTGATAGACAAGAACACCAAGGTCATCTGCCAGGGCTTCACCGGCGGTCAGGGGACCTTTCACTCCGAGCAGGCGATCGCCTACGGTACCAAGATGGTCGGCGGCGTGACCCCGGGCAAGGGCGGACAGGAGCACCTGGGCCTGCCGGTGTTCAACACGGTCAAGGAAGCCGTGGAGAAGACCGGTGCCGAGGCCAGCGTGATCTACGTGCCGGCTGCGTTCTGCAAGGACTCGATCCTCGAGGCCGCCAACTCCGGTATCAAGCTGATCGTCTGCATCACCGAAGGCATTCCCACCCTCGACATGCTTGAGGTCAAGGTGAAGTGCGACCAGCTGGGCGTGCGCCTGATCGGTCCCAACTGCCCGGGCGTGATCACTCCCGGCGAGACCAAGATCGGGATCATGCCGGGCCACATCCACCAGCCGGGCAAGGTCGGTATCGTGTCGCGCTCCGGTACCCTGACCTATGAAGCCGTCAAGCAGACCACCGATCACGGCTTCGGCCAGTCTACCTGCGTGGGCATCGGCGGCGACCCGATTCCGGGTTCCAACTTTATCGATATCCTCGAGATGTTCGAGAAGGACCCGGCCACCGAGGCGATCGTGATGATCGGCGAGATCGGCGGCACCGCCGAGGAAGAGGCGGCGGCCTACATCAAGGCCAACGTCTCCAAGCCGGTGGTCTCCTACATCGCCGGTGTGACCGCCCCTGCGGGCAAGCGCATGGGGCATGCGGGCGCCATCATCTCCGGAGGCAAGGGCACTGCAGACGAGAAGTTTGCCGCTCTGGAAGATGCTGGCGTGAAGACCGTGCGTTCGCTGGCCGAGATCGGCGATGCCCTGAAGGAAGTGACCGGCTGGTAAGCCGATCCCTGCCGACAGGCGCACAAGCACAGGACGGGCACCCCCAGGGTGCCCGTCCTTCTTTGTGGCTGGTGGCGTCAGTACTCAGCGGCTACTCAGCGGGTGGCGACCAGGCAGCGGTCGCGACCGCTGCGCTTGGCTTCGAGCAGCGCCTGGTCGGCGTGCTGCAGGGTGGTGAGATGGCGCTCGCCGATGAGATGTTCGCTGATCCCGGCGCTGAGAGTCACTGAAAGATTTTCTTCGCAGCTGGTGATGGTGACGGCCGACACGCGATCCCGCAGTCGCTCGACGATGGTGCGTGCCTCGTCGATTTGGGTTTCCGCGAGCAGCATGATGAACTCCTCGCCGCCCCAGCGCCCGCACAGGTCCGACTCGCGCAGCACCTCGCGCATGGCGTCTGCGATGGCAACCAGCAGCCGGTCGCCGACATCGTGCCCATGGCGGTCGTTGATTGTCTTGAATCGGTCGATGTCCATCAGGACCAGGGTGTAGGGCTGACCGTTGGCCTCAAGCTGAAGAAGGCGTTCGTCGATCAGTCGGCGGTTGGCCAGCTGGGTGAGGGGGTCGTGGGTAGAGTCCTGGCGCAGTGCCCGGTTGCGCTCGCGCATCATCGCCTGATAGCCATCGGAGATGCGCGACAGCTTATGTTGGCGACGCAGGTTTTTTTCATAACGATTCTGGGTCACCTGGCGCGCCTCCAGGGCCAGCATATGGTATCGGTCGGAAATGCTGATCAGGCGCTCGAGCTGCTGCTGCTGGTTGCGGTACTGCTCGGCGAGAGCCTCCAGAGGCTCGAATAACGGGTGCCCCGAATGGGTCGGGTCTGCCAGCAGCGCGGTGACCCGCTCGAGCAGCGCCTGCTCGTCCCGGCGGCTCATGCCGGCGTCGTCGCCGGGGTGATGGCAAAGGGATAGCTGCAGTCCTCCCGGAACTCGTCCGCCAGCTCGGCGATGCGCTCGTTGCGCGCGTCGTAGTGCCACTCCACGGCGACCTCGCGGCCCTTGCCGTGAGCTTCTTCCAGCAGGTCGAAGATATCCATCATCGCCTTCACCGAACTGGTATTGAGGTACACCAGGCCCAAGGACAGGTGCAGTGGCCGCTCCTCGTCGTCGAGGAAACGGCGCACCCATTCGACCACCTGGTCGAAGAGTTCGTAGGAGTTCTCGGGGTAGGAGTCACCCTGCATGGTCAGCCTGCCTGCCTGCCAGCTGCTCTGGATGGCAGGCGTCGACTGGCTGCCGGGAATGTCGAGGTCACGAGTCATGGTGATCATGGTACCCATCAGATGGTAGC
>LFIK01005269.1_pt1 | contig 10401 bp, 12 predicted proteins | sample 643401 | NCBI WGS metagenome assembly LFIK01 (sample SAMN03777447, study PRJNA286221) | soda lake metagenome | biome: soda lake; feature: Kulunda steppe; material: water; isolation source: sample T5-Br brine of Lake Tanatar-5 | place: Russia: Kulunda steppe | collected 2010-07
GGTGCCGTGCAGGAGCGCAGACCACATGCTGCGTGTGGAAGTGCCTCACGGGCCTCACAGATGGAGTTGAACTGGGGAATGGTCAAGCGCTGGGCGGTGTGATCTGCGAGGCACGGCATGTGCCCGATCTATAAATGGGCCTGAAGGGGGGAGGGGCGGGGGCATGCGCCAGGCCTCCATGTGCGCGCTGGATGTGCTTTTGGATGAGACGTGCGCATTGCTGGATGCGCTTTTGACTGAGACGTGTGCATTGCTGGATGCGGTTTTTGATGAGACATGAGCGTGCTCCAGTGTGGTGTGCAACCTTGGGGCAGGGCAGCATGTTTGAGCAGGTCTTATTGGAGGTGTGCGTCTCTGGTTGTGCGCACCACATGCATGAATGCAGCAGACGCCGTAGGTGCACCAGTAGGCACGCGGCAGGTACACAGTAACTGACATCACCGCAGGCACACCGGCAGGCACACGGCAAGTACACAGTCACCAACATCACTGCAGGCACACCTGTCGCCTCACCTGTGCAAGCACGGGCGCAAATCGCAAGAGTGCCTGCACACCCCGGGTGGGCTGCCTCGAGCTGTGGGTCTCCCGGAGGGTCCCCTTCGAGCGCATGCAGCTGTGTGCAGCTCCCAGTCCAGCCCTTCAAGCGCATGCAGCCGTGCGCAGCTTCCAGTCCAGCCCTTCAAGCGCATCCAGCTGTGCGCAGCTCCCAGTCCAGCCCTTCAAGCGCATGCAGCTGTGCGCTGCTCCCAGTCCAGCCCCTTTGCCCACACCACGGACTGCCACACCTGGTCCCTTGAAAAGGGTGCTGATGTCGAGGCGCGTGCATGCGTGCACCGGCAAAAAGGCCACTCATCCTCTGAGGCGTGTGCATGCTTGCGCTAGTGCTAAGGCCACTCATCCTCTGAGACGCGTGCATTTGAGTGCGCCAGCCCATAAGCCACTCGCTGCCTGAGGCGCGTGCATGCGCATGTCACGGCCCCTGGTGCATCCAGGGCATGCCCCGGCGCGTGACCAAGGCCAAGATCGCGTGCTTAGACATGAACCTCCAAAAGGCCCGCATGATGATGGGCGTGCAAGTGCTTGTCAACGACCCCAAGGAGCTGGAGAAGGTGCGGGGCAGGGTCATGCGTGTCCAGCACACGCGCGCGCATGGGGGTTTTGCATGGGTGTGTGCGCATGCGCGTGGGCGTGAAACATGCATGCTTCCGAGTGCAAATGGTTACTGGCTTTGCAATCATCCTAGAAGCTGCTCGGCCCGGGCTTCCACCGCTGTATTTACTGGCGCACAATGTAAGCGCCCGTGACTGACGCCCCAATTGCATGGTGCTGGGCTTTCGTACGGACATTTTGTATGCTTCCTCCCCTGCACTCCTTTGGGGTTCAGGGAGAAGGGGGTTGTGCGCGGATGCAAGCTTAGACCTGCATTCCATAATTTTTCATATTCTCATTACATGATTTTTCTTGTGAAATCTGCAGTGAATCGCAATGCATGGAATCTGAAAATATCTTTAGATGAGCAGTTAGGCAAACCACATCAGCTGAAGCACAAACATGAGATGTAACTTTGTTGCAAGAACGCACCCCACCTTTCTGTATGTGGTGGGTTGAGTGAGCGCATGTGTGTGGTTGCGTCTTGTGCATGCGCCTCCCACACACCCAGGCACAGAAAATCTGCTCTTCAGGCGTGTTATCGTGTGTGTGTGTTTGATTTGGGTGCAGATCCGGGAGCGCGAGTTTGACATCACTAAGGAGCGCATCCAAAAAATCATTGACGCGGGGGCCAATGTCATATTCACGACCAAGGGCATTGACGACATGGCGCTCAAGTACTTTGTTGAGGCCGGCGCCCTGGCTGTGCGGCGCGTGCCCAAAGATGACATGAAGTGAGTGTGTGTGTGCTCGCAGGAAGCATGTTGGGAGGAGTGCGTGTACGCGTGTGTGCGTGTGAGCTTGCGCGTGTGTAATGTGTGTTTGTGCAGTTGAGTGTGTGCATGTGCGTGCGCGCGTGCACGTGTGTGTGTGTGCGTGTGTGTGTATGTGTGTGTGTGCCCATGCATGTGGATGTCCAGGGCTTTGAATGGAATTCCCTTTCAAAGCCCTGAGCCACCATCAAATGTGGTCATGTGCATGTCATGTGGATGAATGAGCGGCGGCACTCGCCGCATGTACCCACGCCATTGCTGCACTGGCCTGCCAGGTGCATCCCTGGTACCCTCCTGGCTGCGCACGCCCTGCGTGCCCGCCACCACCTCGCCTCTGCCGTGCTCGCCCCCGCAGGCGCGTCACCAGCGCCCTCATTCCTGGCTGTGCACGCCTTGCAAGCGCACCACATGAGCGCCGCCTCTGCCCCGCTCCACCCCCGCAGGCGCATCACCAGGGCCACGGGCGCAACCACGGTCATGACGCTGGCGGACATGGAGGGCAACGAGACCTTTGATGCATCGTGCTTAGGGCATGCTGAAGAGGTAAGAGAGGACAGGCCCTCTGGGCGCCTTGTGCCCCGCCGCGCCCTGTACCGTGGCGCAAGGCCATGCGCACTCGGTGGGGCCCTGCATGGCTGGGGCGGGCATGCTCATGGTCTAGGGGGGGGGGAAGGGGAAGGGGCAGATGCCAGGCACTCTGCCCCGTGGGGAGCCCTGTGTGGCTGGGGCGGCCATGCGCATGTACGGGGGAGAAGGAGCAGTGGGCGGCTTTAGGCAATGAATGGCCGTGCTCGTGGCCATTGGAACTGCTTCAGGATTTCCTTGCACTGATTCGAAGTTGGGCGGGCTGTGTTCTTGCGCCCTTTGTGGCAAATGGCCCGTGGCAACATGCAGCATGCACGGGCTGTTGCACATGCGGCAAATCTGCGCGCACACAGGGTGGTTTTTTCCTTGAACAGGGTAGCCATTTATTGAGCATGTACAGTGCACGTCAGCATGCACGCACATGCACGCACATGCACACGCACGCACACGCCGCCCCCCCTCACACACACACATACACCTTCACATGCGCACAAACATACAAGCACGCACGCATACAACAGGTGGCTGAGGAGCGCGTGGCTGATGACAACATGATTGTCATCCGCGGCTGCAAGACCAGCAAGGCAGTGACACTGCTGCTGCGTGGCGCCAATGATTACATGCTAGATGAGATGGACCGCTCGCTGCATGACTCCTTGTGTGTAGTAAAACGTGTGCTTGAGAGCGGCAGCGTTGTGCCAGGTGTGTTTGGGGAGAGTCCTGGGCACATGCACGCGCACACAATGGGCTTGGAACGAGTGTGAGGGAATGAGGAGAGAGCAGGTACAACCAATAGCACATCAAACGCATTGGTGCACATGCACACCCGCACTCAATGAGCATGGAATGGGTGTGTGGGAACATGGAGGGAGCAGGGATAACCACACGCACAGCATATCAAGCACACTCGCGCACATGCACACCCGTACATGCACACCCGCACCCGCATGCAAAACATGGGCAGGCATGGAGGGGTGGGGGGGGGCTGCCTCCAGAGGCTCGGGCACTCGGCCAAGCACGCCCACTCACAGACACCAAAAGCTGCTGCAAATGGCATGAGAAAGAGCTGTGCATCTCAATGGTCTGAAGTGCCATCCGAGTGTCAGCCGTGAGAGAATTGCGGCACAATTCACAGTGGTCCTTCCCTTTGCAATTAGTATCAGAGCGGGGTTTCCATCCTCGGACCCCTCTCTGATCATGGGCCAACAAATGTGCATGCACTGCGCATATAGGAGATCAAGATGTGCCCTGACGTCACCAGGTGGCCATGTCCATCGTGCGCCTCCATTCCATTGCTGACAGTGCTTGAGCTTGCCGTTTGCCGTGCCACGCCATGCTCCAAAGCCTGTCACCGACCAAATCTGCCTTGTGCTCAGCCCTACACCCCCTGCTGTGTGTGTTTGTGTTGGGTAGGTGGTGGCGCGGTTGAAGCAGCCTTGAGCGTGTACCTGGAGAGCTTTGCGACGACGCTGGGCAGCAGGGAGCAGCTGGCGATCGGGGAGTTTGCGAACGCGGCGCTCGTCATCCCCAAGACGCTGGCGGTGAACGCTGCTAAGGACGCGACGGTGTGTGCACATGCCCGCGTGTGCGTGGGAGCGTGCCTGTGCGCGCACATGTCTGGCTGCCTGCGTGGCTGCGCCTCTGCTCGTGCACAGGCATTGGTTTGCCCAGGCTGGCTCATTTCCACAGAAGCCTGCCCCTGTCACTCCTGCCTGTTTGCGTGAGTTGCCTGTTTGCGTGAGTGGGTGTGGGTGTGGGTGTGGGTGCTTCGGCATAGGCACCCATGTCGCTGCCAACGAGTGGCTGCCATTGCGGTATATACCGCACGTAAGAGGGCACAATGGTGTCATGATCTTGGACATTGTCAATTTGGTTAAAACCGTGGTCCTCAAAGATGAGGGGAATGAATAGATCGATCTGGTACACACTCACTCCAGTTGTCTTGATGAATAAGACGATTTGAAATGTATACACTCGGGTTTTTACGCAAGGCCGTTGCATCACTGAGCATCTGCAAGAAGGCCAAAGCCATTGCATCACTTGGCCCACGCAAAAGGTGCCACGGCAATTGCATAAGTTAGCGCGCGCAAGAGCGCACAAAGGTGTGATGGGTCTAAAAATGATTAGTCGCTGTGTCCTCTTAAGGCCGCGGTTACACACAATGTTTTCTCTTTTTTTCCAGAGGGGGGCGGCTGAGGCCCCAAATGGGTAGATCCCAGGGTATTGTCTCTGTGACGGGCAGTTTTCAAGATTAGTGTTAAATGTTAGATGGTAGCCCTACTTGCAAGCTGTCTAGCACCTGAGCTTGACAACTGCTCGTCACAGAGATCGTGCCAAATGGGCCGCGGCGTGAACCCTGCTTTTCACAGCCAAATGTCCACACCAGATTACCCACTGCACCAAATTACATGAATTTTGGTGTTTTGGTGCTCATGTGATAAAGAAACACCATTGAAAAAATTGGAGTGGAAAGACTCAGCGGTTGGTGAGATGTGCACTTCGGTCATTTCCCTCAAAAAATCAGCAAATGGTCGCCAAAATGGGTTAAAAACTGACCTCCAAACCCTGGTTTCAACATCCAATATCAATTGGCAACATACAATATCGCCCCTAGGGTTACCGCGAATAATTAAACAATTATTGGGGTCCTCGCTATTTGAAACCCGTCTAGAGATTACTTTTATCAAGACCTCGCATAGCATCCAGGTTCTGATCCAGGCTCCCCCAGGGGCCGACCATGGAGCCACATGCTTCAAGGGGTCAAAGGACACTATTTTAAGTAGGTTGCACGAAACGGAAGCGCTTGAGCGATGAGCAAACCAGGGAACCCCGCATCCGCTTGGATCCCAACATTGCTCGTCGGGTGGAGGAGCATGAGAAGCAGCAAGCAGCAGCCATAGCAGCCCAGCCCCCTTCCCCACCTCCCAGACCTGTTGGCAGGCCTAGAAAGCTGCCTGTTGTTGAGGCTCCCTGAGGGCGAGGAGCCTGTTGTACCATCAGAGCCCATTAAGAGGGGTGAAGAGCTGCTTAGCATAGAGGAAGTGGCAGCTGAGGCAGCTGCAAGACGCACATCAGAGGCAGTGCTTCAAGGGGAGGCAGGCTTGGAGGAGGTTGCAGCAATGGAGGAGGCTGCAGCGATGGATGACTTTGAGGATGCAACAGCCACAGCCGCAGTTAGGGGCAGGGGCAGGGGCAGGGGAGGTGGCAGGGGCAGAGGCTTAGGCACAAGGGAGATGCTTTTGAGCCAAGCAATGGAAGCAGGGGCAGAGGCATGGGGAGGGGCTGAGGGAGGAGGAGGGGAAGAGGGGCTGAGCCAACGGAGGTATCCTCGGAGCCAGAGGAGGACACATCTGAAATGGACACAGACATGCAAGAGTAGAGGCTGCTGCAATGCTGGGTGAGAGTGCCAAATTGAGAGTTTGTGTTTAACGTAGTGATTGGAGGTGCCTCGCGGAAACCAAATATTCGCGGGAAAATGATTGAAATTATTTGGAGACCTCGTAAAGTAGGATTCGCAATAACATAGGAGCGATACGGTAATAGAAGTATACTGGTAAGGTTCGGGGGGTGAAAGGAGCTATGATGGGCTCGTGGTGAGGGCGCACGTGCGCTATCTATGCCAAAATAAGCCAAAAACAGAGGCTGAGCACCAACCCAGGCCACCAGGGTCGTCTTCTTCACCCCAAATTTTGCCAGCGGCCTAGTTATATGATATTATTACAGTTTGCATAAAGAAAGGAGCATGCCCAGACTTTTGCTCAGTTGCCCCCCTCTGCCGGAGTGAAAACTTTTCACTAAATCTTTTTCACTCCACCTGCACTTCTCCCCCATGACCTCCCCTCTCTTCCAGCATTGCTATTGGAAACCACACTCTTATGCTAACAAGCTCCCCAAGATCAGCAATAGGATCCAAAAAGCTATTTGCGACAGATCCTCAAGCCGCAATGAGGCAGCAACACGTTATAGACTGCACTGTTCATAAGGAGCCTGCAATGCTGCAGACGCCCTCGCTTAAGCACTTGGCTGATGGGCTGCAAGGTCTTGCATGACAGTCAACCAACCCTGAGCCATCAAGGTAGAGTGCCAGGACACAATGCTGGAAAGTTTGCAGTGCGTGGTTACTGCGGTCGGCGCACACTTAAAACTCATCTTTTACCCCTGTGCATGTGGCCATGGTGCATCAGCCCTTGCCTTCATTTGAGAGTATGTCCTACGCATGCAAAGAAATCCTTTTTTGCGTACAAGTGCTCCTCAAATTGAGAGTCTTAGGCCCAGGAAATCTCAGTGATGACTATCCATCTCATTTTCTATTGCCTGACATTCTTCACCACATTTGGCACCCCACAAGGGTAAGCCTGGCAAACACATACATAAGACATCATCTCGGTGCACTGTAGGCCTGGAGAATCATCACCAGCTAGTGCTGCAGCTGCATAAATCACGTGTGTAAACCATGTATGGAAACCTTGTCTCCTCAGACATTCTCCCCAGGTAAATGTTCTTTCTGACATGCCATACAAACCCCAAACAAGGGGTTTCTAGGGGTCTTGCACAATTGGGACCCTCCCTGGGGGCCTCCTGAGACCAATCCCCATTTTTGCCCAAAGTGAAAAAGTGAAAAGTGCACTTTGGGGGTTTTAATTAAAAAGTGAAATATTTTGGGGTGTTGGGAAAATTTTTCGTGCGTGACCGCGGTTTAACATTTTGGGTTAAGTGAAAAAATGGGTAAAAAATGTGTTTGACTGCGCCTAAGGCAGTAAAATATGAAAGGGTGGCTCGGGTATCCATTTATTCCCACTGTCTGGAATTTGGAAGGAGAGCGATGTTTGTCATATTGACATGACAACTGCCACACAAAGACATTGCATCACTCAGCGCGCGCAAGAGGGCCCAAGTCCAGGGCCACGCCGGCAGGAGGAAGCCCACGCGCCGCGGCGTGCGTGCGTGTCGCTGTGCAGGAGCTCGTGGCCGGCCTGCGCGCTTTCCACTACAAGGCGCAGACGTCCGCGGATGCACGACATATGGCGCAGTACGGGCTGGACCTAGTGGAGGGTAAAGTGCGCAACAACGTGGAGCACGGCGTGCTGGAGCCCACGCTGAGCAAAACCAAGATGATCCAGGTGTGGGGAGGTTTAAGATGGTCGATGCTCATCAATAAGCTTATCTGAAGCTTGGATATATAGCTCATTTATTATCTTGCCCGGAGTGGCAAGGCAGCGCTGCGTGTGAGTGGGTGTGCGCTGGCGGTGCGCCACAAGCACTGCATGCTCACATGCGCACGCACGCAGCATTCGTGGGCGCAGGTGCAACACGCGAAGTCACACACAAACGAATGGTGAAAGCAATGGTGCCTCCCCTTTTGAAATGGTAACGCTGCCTTTTTTTGGCCCTTTCAAATCCCCCTTACTACTCACTGAACTTGACCCAGATGTCAGAAGCACTGGCTGAGATTGTGGTGGGCTCAGGAAGAGGGCTTAAAGTGTACTCACCAAAGTTCATGTATGGATGCTTGCTTGCAGTTTGCTACAGAAGCCGCCATCACCATCTTGCGGATTGATGACCTCATCAGGCTCCAAGCAGAGGAGGAGGAGCAGTAGGCTGTATTTTAGCTGTGCAGTCTTAGGGACGCTTATGCCACTGGCATGGTGCATGTGTAAAGAGTCGTCTTGGATCAGGATTTTGATGCATCCTGGCCAGAATACCCTGGCCCTTGGCTTGTCAACTAGTTGTACCTTGTTCACACAGATGGGGAATTCTCAAGAAGGTGCCAAACTGTTCAATGCTCATACTTTGGAAAGCTCCTCCAATAAGGTGCGCTCACATTGTGAAAGAAAAGAGAAAAAGGAAAGAACTTCTTAAGAAAATTCTGTGAAGGCAGTAAATCAAAACATCAGTAAATCTCCGTTCAGCTCTTTCTCTTCCTTCTCTTCATGGAGCTGCTCCTTAGATGGCCCCATGTAGGAGGACGCAGGTACAGACACAGCTGCATCTCTAACCAAAATGCTACAGACACACATCTTACCAACATCTTGAGCAGCGCTGCTTTTGCTGACGACCTTCTCTGCCCTACAAACACAATTCAAGACCTCGAAGGTCCAAGCGCAAAAGCCCACCCTCTACTCTGATTGGGCAGCGCTTATTATCCCTAGCAGCATATCAAAATCCTGTGGCATCCTGCACAATCACTCTCCTTAAGACCAAAATGGCTTGAAGCCCCAACATAAGAGGGTCTCTCAAACCCTCTGCCATCAGCTCAAACAAAAAATAGAAGTGCACAACCAAAAGGCTAACTGAGCCGGCTCTGGCAGTTCGTAGCCGGTGGCCTTTCAACCTGTTCACCTGAGCCCAAATATGGCATGAGGCAAGAGATGGTGATCCTGGAAATGCTCATTCAGACACACAGGCACAATGTTACCTTAGATGAAATTGAATGAGAAGATTGCAAGGGTATACCCTCGTAGCCGGGCTTTTCATCTGTCATGCAGTCACTGTATGAACTACGCGGTGTACAGGATCACAGGCCACTGGGAGTGGCCTCCAAGGTCTGAGCTGCGCAAGGTGGTGTAGCTCTACACGCACATAAGACAAGTCGCCTGTAGGCAGCTAGCCAAGGCATGCCAAGGCATGCTTGCGCAACTTGAAGGTAAGGTCCACACAGATGTACCTGCCAAAGAGGGCAATTCTAAGTACACCTGAGCCTTGGCCTGCAACCAAAACCAGCAAAAAAACGGTTGCCTAGACAATCCAGCAAGGCATGCATACAACTAGGCAATATTGGGCATTTATCTGGCTGGATGAAAGTATGGCACAACATGTGCTGTTAGCACAGTGCTAGCATTCCATTGAATCAGAAAGGAAAGAAAAGAAAAATTACGTAGGCAGTGCAAACACTCCCCACATCAATTAAGGAAAAGGAGACACATTGGCCCTAAGAGCTGTGATCACCCATGAGTCTCCTCCACCATCAACATTCTGTCTAGCTGCCAGCACAACTTTAAACAACTGGAGCACACACTACTTGAAAAAATGTGCCTGTAATGGTATTGCACTTCTTAGTTGTTAAAGTTGCTTAGCTATAGCCAGTTGCAGAGCATTTGCAGCGCTGTAGGTTAATTGAAGGTCGACAGTATGAGGTGACATATTCTGTCATATTATTGCTGGAAAGTACACGTATCTCAGACAACGGCCTTTCTTAATGGATCTGGTACGGCTGACATTAGCTGCTAACTAGGGTTTCCCCGTAAAAAAATCACGGTAACCGCTCACTCCACAACCCTCTAAAAATTTTTTCAGAGCCTTAATATAATATCAGCGTTAGCGGCCAGCGAGAGCTCCTTCTCCATGTTCCCCGGTGAACTTGCACCGTCGGTTAAAGGTATCTTAGGTGTGAAGCGCACCACTCCCAACTGGTCTGTGTTGCGTGAGTGTGGCCAAGAGCCCTTGCAATTCTATTGGTTCCAAGCGGCTGTGAGATTTTATGATGCTCTGCTATGCAGTAATAGTGGCACTCTTGCCAAAATTCTCAAGGCTGGTATTGCGATGAGCACTGTCAACAAGAAGTGCTGGAGTGCTGAGTTCTTGGATGCCTAACATGGTCTGGAACTTCCTTTCAAGTTGAAAGGAGCAGTGATTTCCAGCATTGCGTGAGAACATTACAGACGATCCCACAGTCAGAATTTGTTATTGATGTAAGGAAGAGGTTGAGGAATTTCTGGAGCCAGGAAAATCAGCTAGGCAATGAAGATCAGACGGACAAGGCTGCAAAATATCATAATTGGGTTGCTTTGCCTCTTAGGTCGGTGACTGTTGATGGACCGCCTTTTTCTGTATCTAGGTATCTGCATCTGGATTTGGGCAGGCAATCACAGCGCAACGTGGCACGTTTCAGGTTACA
>LFIK01005270.1_pt1 | contig 10400 bp, 8 predicted proteins | sample 643401 | NCBI WGS metagenome assembly LFIK01 (sample SAMN03777447, study PRJNA286221) | soda lake metagenome | biome: soda lake; feature: Kulunda steppe; material: water; isolation source: sample T5-Br brine of Lake Tanatar-5 | place: Russia: Kulunda steppe | collected 2010-07
ATAAGGGTGTTCTTGCCAGGCTTGCGGTAAAAGATGGTATTAAGCTTTATCTTTTAAATAAAACTTATGCAAATCATCTTAAAACTCTTGCATATAAGTATCATGACGGGAATGAATCTGTTCGTTATGGGGTTGAGTATGGGTCAGCAAATTTTACCTATTTTGGCTCTTATCATAACAAAGAAAATGTACAGATTGATGAAAGTGATTGCCCTGACTTATTTAATAGCTTTGTAGAGGCTTTCAACAAAACAAAAAAAGCTTGTGTTTCTTGGGGGGATTTTTTAAATAAAATTGTCTCACCTAATACTCCTGAACGTCCTGATTGTAAGGAGTTAATGCACACGCCCTTGTCTTCTAGGCCTTCGTATTATTGCTCTACTCACTATGATCTATGGAGCGGTATTATGGATCGTATTGCATCTGCTAAAGAGGGTGATAAAGTTGTTATTTCTTCCTATACATATAATCACCCAGAATTGACAGCAAAACTTTGTAACTTGCTTACGCAAGGGGTTAAGGCATGTTTATTCTTAGATCATGGGGGTACGCAAGGCAAGAAAAGCCTTGAGCAGCTTCAAACTCTTGAGCAAGCGGGAGCAGAAATTTACCGTTATCTTCCTGACAAGGGTAGGCAAATTCATCATGAGAAATTTGCTCTTATTGATCGCTTTGATAAAACCATTTTGTGTACATTGTCTAAAAATGCGGTAAAAAAGGCAAACGATCGAGATATAGATGTTATGGTAATGAGCTTATATGAAAATGATGATGCTGAAATTATTCAAAAGTATATATCACATATCGATCAGCTACGTAATTCACCTTGTTATGTAAAGGAGTTTTATGATGTTGATCCGCGAGTTTTGTTGTTCGATTAGTTTTTGTTCGTAAGTACACGTATAATGTGATTTAAGGTCTTTTCGCGAAGGCATGCTTGCTTGATAATGCCTTGTGACAATGGTTGTTCTTGTCCATTATATTGTGTGGGAGGTATTCTAAAGTAAATAAATTCTTTCATGCGTGGTCTTTGGTAAAATGAGAGGTATGCAGGAATATCTTTTGGCTGTATCTCGATTTTTTCTTCACGCATTAAATGGTCAATAACAATTTTTTCACGGAGTTGTTTCTCGGCAAGCATCTGTATTTGTTGATCAAAGTTTTTTTGTGCTTTGTATACAAGGTAGTCAGGATTGTGACGAACTATTTGAAGAACTTGTTGTTTTTGTTCATCTACTAACCATTTGGGAAGTGTAACAGGGTAATATTTGTGAAGTACTTTGAAAGTAGCTTCTACTATTTCTCGTCGCTGAGAGATGTCGTTGCGGTGAGAAAATACCTCGATAAATTTTTTGTGTAATTCTGGTAACGTGCTGATTTTAAAGTGATGTTTGAAAAAATCAATACAAAAATATTGCGTAGGAATATGATCAGTAATAGAGACATTATATGTATAATTAGTATCTAACTGTTTACTAAAATATTGTTGGAGTAGGTGATTCTTGGTGTTAAATGTTGTATTGATTGATTTACTCAGAAAAAGTTCATGAGCATCTTTATCTGTTTCTTCTTTTCCTATCTTAAGCCATAAATGTTCGTGATGACTTCCGAGTAAACAGCTTGTTCCATTAGATAAAGATACACTAAAAAGAATCCAGTCGCCTGGATTAATCGTATCTTGGGTAGCCTTTTGTTTGTTTTCAAATTCTGTCTGGAGGAAAAACTCAGCCTGACGATCTAAGTCTTTGTAGTTTTTTCTGCTGGGACTTTTAAAAGAATGGCTGCGCCAGTTTGCTTGAGAAGGTAGCTGGAATCGAGGAAGTTTAAAAGTAAAAGTTGCCCCTTTGTCTTCAGTGATGCTAATGGCTTCTAAGCGTGGATCATGCGCTGCTATTACGCATTGAGAAGTTATGCCTTCGTATAAATGTGCTACAACACAATGTTGGCATAAGAATTCTTTAAGGTGAGATATCAAAAAAGGCTGAAAATTTTTTTTTAGATATGATAAAGGGACTGATCCTTGGGAAAAGCCTTGCGCTTTGAAAAAACGCTGATGAGCAACAAGAGTGTGGTGGTATACCGTAGAAACAACACCTGAAGGCAAGACAACCTTAATGGTATAACCATTATTGTCTTGGGAAATGCTTATTTTCGAGATTTTAGTGGTGCTTCTCATCCCCTACTTCCCTTTTTTTATCCTGGTGCAAGAGGAGGGACTTGAACCCCCACCCCTTTCGGGACTGGATCCTAAATCCAGCGCGTCTGCCAATTTCGCCACTCTTGCAGTTCCATTAAGGAGTATAATGGAGGATAAAAAGAATTGCAAGTGTTAATCGAAGAAATAGTTATACTGAGCGGATGTCATTTTCCCGCTTTTTAGCAAGTTCATCTGCTTTTCCAATGAACAGGTCAGTTGTTTTTTGCAAAACTTCTTGTAAACGTTTTGCAGTATCTTCGGAAGTATACTTGTTTTTTTCTAAATCTCGAATGTAGTTGTTGAACTCCTTGCGTACATTTCGAATACCTACTTTGCACTCTTCGAGTCTTTTACCAACTGTTTTGCTGAGCTCTTCACGTCGAGCAGCAGTCATTGGAGGTATTTTGAGTCGTATTATACCGCCATCAGTTGATGGTGTAAGTCCTAGGTCAGATTGCAAGATAGCTTTTTCAATGTTTGGAACAATATTTTTATCCCAAGGTTGAATCACTAATGTTTGTGCATCAGAGGTAGACAAAGATGCTAGGTCTCGCAATTTCATAGTACCATCGTAACATGCTATTGGTACTTCTTCTATTAAAGAAGTATGAGCACGACCTGTGCGAAGTTTTTTAAGTTCATGTTGCAGGTGTTGGATATGTTTATCCATTTCCGGCTTAATTGCATTTTCTAACTTGCTTAGGTTGTCACCTTCACGAAATTCTAAATGTATCATACAGCCCCCGCTTTATTATGAAACCTGTCCGACTTCATAGCGAGCAAAACGGCGAATAACAATTTTTTCACCAAGGCGTGCTATGAGTTCTTGAACCATTTCTTCTACAGTAAGTTTATCATTTTTGATAAATGGTTGTTTGAGTAGGCAAACTTGCGCATATAGTTTTTCAACCTTACCTTCAAGAATTTTTTCAAGAATTTTTTCCGGCTTGCCTTCGCTTTGTAGTTGTTCACGAAAGATAGCTTTTTCTTTGTTGATAAATTCTTGGTCAAGTTCTTCAGGACGTACACAGCGTGGAGTAAGTGCTGCAATATGCATACAAATATCATGTGCAAATTTTTTGATATCTTCGGTACGAGCAACAAAGTCCGTTTCACAATTGATTTCGAGTAGAACACCTACTTGGGATCCAGCATGAATATAAGAGTGTACGAGTCCTTGTGCGGCTACGTTGCCAGCACGCTTTTCAGCGATAGCTGCGCCTTTTTTGCGAAGCAACTCAATGGCTTTTTCTATGTCGCCGCTTGTTTCATTGAGTGCTTTTTTGCATGACATAAGGCCTGCACCAGTACGTTGACGCAATTCCTGGATAAGTTGAAGAGTAATTTCAGCCATATAACTTTTGTCCTTGTTTGAAGGCTTATGTAGTTTAAATTCACGTATGTATATTAAGTTTGCCAAAAACTTATTGGTTGGTAAATAACGCTTGAGTGGAAAAGTAGCCTTTTTTGTGGATGAGGCTTTGCCAAAACAGTATGTTGTGCTACACTAAAACCTGTTGAATTGCATTAAAAATAAGCTTTGATTAAGCAAGGAATATGTGCTAATGGAACAGCAACATTTTGATAAATACGCTATTTTTCAAACAGGCGGCAAACAATACCAAGCGCTTGAAGGCAAGACAATTGCGATTGAAAAGCTTGAAGCAGAAGTTGGTGCAGAAGTAATCTTTGATGATGTTCTTTTGCGCAAAGAAGGTGAAAAAAAACTTAAGATTGGCCAACCATTTCTTGATACGCCAGTTAAGGCTTCTGTTGTAAAGCACACTAAAGGTCCTAAAGTTATTGCATTCAAGATGAAGCGTCGTAAAAAATATCGTCGCAAAATTGGTCATCGTCAGCCATTGACAATTGTTCGTATTGAAAAAATATAACAACTATCGTGTTACTGATTTAAAAATTAAGGTTACTTGAAAAAGTGACCTTTTTTTTGTACTTTTTATTCTCAAAATAAAAGCGTTTTTCTTGATAGCCCAATATGCTTTTTTTAAAAAGTATGAATGAAATGATTATTTAGTTATGAAATGCATCTACAATAAAAGGTAGTATTTGTCCTTTATTATAGAAGAAAGTGTTAATTACGTAAGGCGAAGTTGTAGATTTTAAAAAGGAAGGCCGCACTTTGAAAAAAATGTGGCCTTCCTTTTTTTAAAGGCGTGCAATTTTTTCTAGCTTTTTATTAGGTCCTGCTAATATCAGGGTATCGCCTTCTTGGATGGTATAGTCATCATCTAGGTAGGCTATTGCATCACCTTCTTTTTTTCCTAAGCAGATGATTCCATAAGACTTTTGTACATTGAGTTCTGCTATCGTTTTGCCAACAAATTTATGTGGCACAATAAGGTGGCTAATAGAAAAGATCGGAGTGATGCGTACGTAACTGCTGAAGGTTAAGCTGAGTTTGTCAGCTAGGCGAACGCCCATTTCTTGCTCAGGCAGTACTACGTGATCTGCACCAATAAGGTTGAGAATGTCTTTGTGTACCATACTAATTGAGCGAGCAATGACATTTTTTACTTTAAGTTTTTGTTTTAATAGTGCAGTAATAAGAATAGATTGCGAAAAGTTCTCACCCATTGCTACAATAACAGTATCAATCTCTTCTACACCGATATTACGTAAAGACTCTTCATCTTTAACTCTCATGCAGACGGCGTGTGTCACTTTGTCTCTAATAGAATTAATCATGGATTCATTACTATCAACTGCTAATACTTCCATTCCGTGCTCGGCAAGTTTTGTAGCAACATGATAACCAAATCGTCCAATACCAATGACGCAAAAATTCATAGTTTCCCAATTTAGCTGAGCATTATGCGTTCTGCAGGATAGTAGAACTCTTGTTTATCTTTATGTTTTTTGAGTGAAAGAATAAGTGTCAGAGCACCAATCCTACCCAATATCATACTTATTAGTATAATACTTTTTCCCAATGGGGAAAGTAAAGGGGTTATGCCCCGCGATAAACCAAGGTTTGCAAAAGCGCTGACCGCTTCAAACAGTAGATCTAAAAAAGCTAATTCGTTATAAAATGGTTCAGTAATGAGAAGAATAAAGGTGGTGAAAATAATCCAAATTAAGGCAAGGGTGAAAACCGACATAACTTTCATTACTTGATCAGTTGGAATTGTTCGTCCTCGAATTTCTATATGGTTTTTACCTGATGTGACTGATCGACATACAGCAAATAATACTGCAATAGAGGTATTTTTGATACCGCCACCGGTAGAACCAGCTGAAGAACCAATAAAGCATATTATCATAATAAGAAGAAGGGTGGCTGGTTGAAGCGAGTATACCGGTAGCGTGTTAAATCCACAACTTCGTAAACCAATAGCATTATACAAAGCATTGAAGAGTTTAATTCCTACGCCACCTGACATTTGATGCCATTCGCAGAGCAAGAAGAATATACCTGAAATAATGATGAGACCTGTTGAAACTGACAGCACAAGCTTGCTATGTAGCGATAGTTTATACCGTTTTTTTTGTAGTATGGATTTTCCATAGGCAGCAAGTTCATGCCAGGTAATAAATCCTAATTGTCCAACCAGCATGAGGGTGGCAGTAACTGTAAGAAATCCTATATTGTATTGCAAGGCGGTTAGTGGCATATCGAGTATAGATATCCCCGCGCTACAAAAAGAGGAGATAGAGTGGAAAAGAGCAGAAAACCAGGTAGGTGTATTCTGGGAGGTAGTAGGGAGGACATAGTACAAAGCTATTGCCCCTACAAGTTCGACTGCCACTGTAAGGCTTATGATAAATTTAATAAGACGCTTACTGTTTTTCCAGCTTTCTAATTCCATAAGTTGGCCTGCCATGAGGTGAGTTTTTATGCCTACATTAAAGAAGATAGAGATAAAAAATACCGTCAAGGTGATAAGTCCCAAGCCACCCATTTGTATGAGTGATAAAATTACTATTTTGCCAAAAAAAGTAAACGCATGTAGCGGTATAGTGAGCATACCGGTGACACACGTCGCGGAGGTGGCAGTAAAAAGGACATCAAAAAAAGCAAGTGGTTCTGCTTGGGCAGCAGGAAGAGAGAGTAATAACCCTCCGAGTATAATTGTTCCGACAATAGCGGCAAGAAACATACGGCCAGGTGAGGCATGTAAGGGAACCTGGGGCATGATGAGCTCCTACACAAATAGTTTTGCGACAGTTTAAAGTTGACTTTACTGATCCTGGAAGTCTGGGGTCAAGTGTTGAAGGTAGGTGTCAATTTGGTTAATATCAATACGCTCTTGTTTCATAGAATCACGATGACGTAAGGTAACTTTGTTATCTTCTACACTATCAAAATCATAAGTGATGCAGTATGGTGTGCCAATTTCATCTTGACGACGATAGCGCTTGCCAATAGATCCAGTCACGTCAAATTGGACTGATAGGCCTTGTGTTTTAAATTTTTTATAAATTTTTTCAGTAGGTTCCGCGAGTTTTTTTGATAAAGGTAAAAATGCAACCTTGACTGGTGCTAAGCAAGGATGAAATTTGAGTACAGTACGCGGTCCTTCTGGTGTTTCTTCTTGTGTATATGCGTCAAACAAAGCGGTCAAGAAGAGGCGGTCAGTTCCTACAGAAGATTCTATGACGTGTGGTACAAAAGATTCCTTAGTGTTTTCATCGAATACAGACAAGTCTTTACCTGAATGTTTAATATGTTGGCTGAGGTCATAATTGCCACGATAGGCGACCCCTTCAAGTTCTTTCCAGCCAAATGGGAACTTGTACTCGATATCTGAAGTTTTGGTGGAGTAGTGCGCCAGTTCGTTAGCTTCGTGTGTGCGTAGGCGAATGTTGTCCATGGTAATACCGATAGCTTTGTAGAAATTGTAACGTTCTTCTTGCCAGAAGCTAAAGTAGGTATTTGTATCAGTGCAATGGCAGAACCATTCTATTTCCATTTGCTCAAACTCACGCATGCGGAATAAAAACTGTTTAGGTGTAATTTCATTACGAAAAGCTTTGCCAGTTTGTGCGATACCAAATGGTATTTTAGCACGGCTGCTTGTGAGGACATTTTTAAAATTAACAAAAATAGTTTGTGCTGTTTCAGGACGTAGATAAGCAGGTGTTGATTGTTCTACTGATGCACCTAAATTTGTTTTAAACATCATATGGAATTCGCGGATATCACCCCAGGATTGGTTGCCGCATCGTGGGCATGCTTTTTCAAGATTTACGTCGTCTGCACGAAAGCGCCCTTGGCATTCTTTACATTCTACAAGTGGGTCATGAAAGCTATCTACATGACCAGATGCTTTCCACATGCTTTCAGGGCCAAGTAAAGAGCCATCAATATAAAAAATAGTGTGATCAAGGCGTCGAAGCGATAGGTTCCATGCTTGACGTATGTTTTCCTTTAACAAGGTCCCTAGTGGTCCCATGTCATAAACACCGTTTAGGCCTCCATAAATGTCAGCGGCAGGAAATGCAAAGCCGCGTCGTTTGCACAAAGAAACAAGTTTTTCAAGTGTTGCCGCTTGGGGAGATTGTGCTGGTGCCATAGATCAAAACTCCTGTTAAAGGAAAAAGTAGTATAAATAAAGCAAAAATGTTACCTGAACAGTATAAATCCCCTTCTATTCTTCTGCAAACTTTGTCTTTAGGGTATTGAAAAGGTATCATCATGGCTTGATTCTAAAACTGTATATGAGAAATCGATTGTTTTGCTGGTAGAAAGAAAGTAAAAAATGGTCGAATTGTTTAAAATTATAAAACTAGTCAAGGGTTTCTTGATAGTTGGTGCGAACGTGACAGTATAGGTTGCCCACGCTACACTAAGTCAAAACATGTTATTTAGTAAGGTAAAGTACAAATGAAGACAATGATGCGTGTGTTGCTGTTAGGGGGATTTTTGATCGCAGGTTATTATGCATATCAATCGTACCATGAAGAAAAACATACTCAGCTCTTATTAGAGAAACTCAAAGCAGAGCTTGAAGTTGATAGGGCTGCACGAGGAGACTGCACTGTTGATGCGAGTCCTCAGAGTGCATCTCTTTCGTGGTCAAAAGTGCAAGAGAGAGCACGAAATGCAGTTATTCAAGTATTAGTGTATCAGGCACATTTTAACTGGGTGGAGCCATATAAAACGCCGCGGCAAAGCGCTTCAGCTGGTTCAGGATTTTTCATCTCGCAAGATGGATTGTTGGTTACCAATGCGCATGTAGTTGATCAAGCAAAAGTTTCCTATATTCAAATCCCACATTTTGGTAAGCGTCGCTTTGATGTAGAAATAATGGGGATTTGTCCAGATCGTGATTTGGCCCTTTTACGCGTTATTCCAGGAGATTTATCGATTATTAAGGAAGAACTTGGCGAACTTCCTGTTTTATCTATTGGTGATTCTGATGAAGTGCATCGTGCTGATGAAATTATGGCGCTTGGGTTCCCTCTTGGGCAAGATGCTTTAAAAAGTACGGTTGGGGTGGTAAGTGGTTTTCAACGACTTGGAGATAGGGCTTCTATTCAGATTGATGCGGCTATTAATCCAGGTAGTTCTGGTGGCCCGTCGGTAAATAAAAAGGGAGAGATCGTAGGGGTAAACTCACGAGGAATTAATGATCGCGGTGTTCAAAATACCGGGTATATTATTCCGGGAAATGAGCTAAAGCTTTTTTTGCGACAGCTAGAGACGTCTCCTAGTGCGGATAATGGTGCAAGGTTTTTGCGCAAGCCCTACTTAGGCATTATTTTTAATGAGATGAGTGATGTAACGGCTCGGTATCTTGGGAACCCAGTAGGTGGTGGTTGTTATATTCAGCAAGTATATCCAGGAAGTCCGCTTGAACGTGCTGGTATTAAGGACGGCGATGTTTTGTATGAAGTGGATGGGTATAAATTAGACTATTTTGGTGATATGCAGGCACGTTGGAGTGAAGATAGAACTTCTTTTATTGATTATCTTGCACGCTTAATGCCTGATGACCCTATTCATATGGTTATTTATCGCAAGGGTAAGCGTAAGGAGGTTGTTGTACAGCTTGAGTTTACACAAGGTCCACCTATTCGTACTTATTATCCAGGATATGAAACAATTGATTATGAGATGGTCGGCGGTATGGTTATTATGGAGTTATCTTTAAACCATTTACCAGTTTTTGCAGAAAAAAATGTACGTTTGGCTCATTTTTTGACTTTTGAAAATCAAATGGAACCTGCGCTTCTTATTACGCATGTATTATCTGATTCTGTAGCTTCGCGTGCGCGTATTGTTCATCCAGGAAGTTTGATTAACGAGATTAATGGTCAAAAAGTTAGTACCTTAAAAGAGTTGCGTGAGCAATTAGTTGGAAGTGTAAGAACTGGTTATCTTACCTTGCGATTGAATGGGCAAACATTTACCGTTCTGCCATTTGATAAGGCCTTAAAAGAAGAGCCAGAGCTTGCAAAAAGTTGTTTTTATACAGTGTCACCCTTTATCCAAAGTTTAGCAGCTGCATGAATAAGAAAAAACGTTTAGATAGCTTTTTATTAGAGATGTATCCCGAATATAGCCGCACTCAACTTCAAAGTTGGATTATGCAAGGTAAAGTTTTTGTGAATGAGCAAAAAGCTGTTAAGCCAGGAATGCAAGTACGTCCTGAAGATGTTATTGAGCTTCGTGCTGAAAAGCCTAAGTTTGTATGTCGTGCAGGTTATAAGCTTGAGCAGGCATTACATGATTTTGAAGTTGATGTACGTGGCAAGGTAGTACTTGATGCTGGTTTGTCAACCGGTGGTTTTACAGATTGTCTTTTACAGCGTGGTGCGCGTAAGGTGTATGGTATTGACGTTGGATATGGGCAAGTGCATGAAAAGATTAGGCAAAATGAAAGTGTAGTTGTAATGGAGCGCACAAATTTGCGCACCTATCTTCATCGTGATGATCCGATAGATCTTGTGGTATTGGATTTATCCTTTATTTCCTTACTCAAGGTCATTGATGTAGTTGCCAATATTATTGAACCAGGCAAAGAATTGATTGCACTCATTAAACCTCAGTTTGAAGCTGAGCGCATAGATGTTCCTAAAGGCGGGGTAGTTAAGGATGAAAAAGTGCATCAAAAAGTACTTGAAAAAGTGGTGAGTGGTATTCAATTAGTTGGATTTGAGCATAAGGGTACGATAACTTCTCCTATCACGGGTACGGCTGGCAATGTTGAGTTCCTTGCATATTTTATACGTACTTCTA
>LFIK01005271.1_pt1 | contig 10398 bp, 8 predicted proteins | sample 643401 | NCBI WGS metagenome assembly LFIK01 (sample SAMN03777447, study PRJNA286221) | soda lake metagenome | biome: soda lake; feature: Kulunda steppe; material: water; isolation source: sample T5-Br brine of Lake Tanatar-5 | place: Russia: Kulunda steppe | collected 2010-07
GCTGGTGCAGCAGTTCCTTGCTGCTCTATCCGTGAGTCGCTGCCCACGTCTGAGAAGACAACACCAGCCCCCAAGGCCCCTTTGCTCAGGGCTTCATAGATGAGCCTGTCAGCTATGTTGTGTCGCTCTGTGACCTGGCAGCGGATCGTCTGGTGCTGGCAGCCAGATAGGATGTGGATAATGCTGTCCGGTTGGCGGCAAAGGGGGCAGAGGGGGGGGCCCACTACCCGCTTGAACCAAACGGCATGCTGTTGGGTGTAGAGCGTGCCTGTTCGGACCTGGAGGATATTCCTCTTCTCTTTGAAGCTGACAGCAGGGTTAGACATGAAGGCGTTGCTTTCCTCCATGGAGGCAAGGGCAGCCAGCCGCTGCCACATACTAAAGTACACTGTGTCTGTCCGTGCGCTGCCCAACTTATGTTGTGCGTGCATGTGGTCTTTGAGATTGTTCCCAAGATTAGAAAGGTAGGTCAGGTGGCTTGGTGTTTCAGGGGCCTCACTGGCTGCGTCATCTGCGTCGGCAGGTGGATGTGTAGCTGCTGCTGGCCTCGCTGAGGGGGCGTTGTGGGAAGGCGGCTGAGCGGTGGCTGCGAGCCAGTACCTATGTTTGTACGGGTTGCCCTCTATTGGGAAGAAGGTGTCATGGCCGGTATCGCACTGTGCGGACAGCTTGGCGATGGCGTCCGCACACTCGTTCCCAATGATCCCTACGTGCGCCTTGACCTTGTAGAGATGGATGGGAGGGCACTCAGAGTCCTGAAACCTTTTGGCTATGTCTATGATGATTTTGAGGAGGGTGCCGTGGATGTGGTGGCTGTGGAGCATAGGATGGCGCAGCTGTTTCCTGATCTGACTCAGTGAGCACGCGCTGTCTGTGGCTATGTGGGTGCACCCGCTTTGCATCGCGGCTATGATGCCGGTAAGCTCAGCTCTCGGGACTGTGTTGGTCAGGCCTTTGCCCCCTGAGTGAACAAAGTGCGAGTTATCCGTGGCGGGCACATAGAAGCCGGCCCCGATCCTATTTGGGCCAATTGCAGACTTAATACAACTCCCATCAGTATAGGCCCAGTCCCTCCACGGTTCTTGCCCAGCGTGGACTGCCACGCGTGAGCAGAGTATGCGTCTGGGTGCTGGAAGCCTTGGCGCTCAAGGTCGGACAGGGGACAGGTCGAGGCCGCCGCTGCGTGCTGTGCGAGGCCAAACTCATATTCAGCGACTTTCTCTGCAAAGCTGGGCCATGTACTAGCTGCTGATTCTGGTTCCCAGGACGGCGTCCAAGTCATCTTGAATACCTCAGAGCGTGAGGCGTTGTGTCTCCTGGTTTCTTGCTGGTGGGCCGTGAGAGGGGCGCACGCGGGGCACTTCCACTCTTCCTCAGGGTTGTCGGACGGGCGCTCGATGTCGGTGCACAATTTATTGAGGCATGACCAGTGATACGTCCGATAGCATACATCGCACTCATACATGTCGCAGTTTGAGCCCGGCACCTCAGTACCATCAGGTGCCCAGCACAGCTCGCAGCACGCGTCGGTGGAATCCACCCGGGTGGCGCGGATTTTCTCAGATGGCTTAAAGCCAGCTGCCTTGAAGATGGGCAGCGCCCAGCCTTCAATGATCATGGGTTCATACTGCGTGAGATACTGCTCTTGGTTGGCTGGTGTAGGGCCGTTACGTTTCTTACCCCTGACGAAGGCCCATTTGAGTATGGCTTGGACCCTTAGGTCGTGGAAGTAGACACGATTAACGGCCTCAACAGCGCACGTGCTTGCAGCCAATTCCTTCAGTGCAGATTCCTTGTAATGCCAGAGGGCCTTGGCAATGCATTGGGTGGGGTCTAGGGGCGCCAAGTTAAGTGTGTGGGAGTACTGCGCATTTTCTAGATGGCGTTTAGCCTGTTTGCCGCGCTTGCGCCGTTTGGGTTCTTGTGCTGATGCGGTCTGTGTGAGTATTTGGGTGGGTGGGAGGTCAGAGCTGCCTTGTGTTGCTGGTTGAGTGGGAGGTTGGGATTGAGGTAGGGCTGTTAGAGGGGGTAGCGCTTGGGTGGGGGGTAGCGCTTGGGTGGGGGGCGCGCTCATACCCCCCATGGCGGGTGAGGAGAAGAGGGTATTCAGGTTTGGTTGGATGTCGGCCGGCATCCCTTCCTCCTCCGTGTTTTGTCGCTTGTTGCTGCAGCACAGGCCCGTGGAGGCTTGTGACCTAGTCCTCTTTGAGATTGGATCCTGGGTGCGCTCAATGATTGGCTGGGTAGGTGGGGGTGGGCTTAAAGGGTGTCCACCCAGGGGCGTGTAGCCGGGCTGCTCTTGCAGCTGGGGGGGGAAAGGTTGTTGGGAGGGGATTGCAGGTTGGTTTGTGTGGCTACATGTGGACCTGCTGGATCGGCGGATTGTTCGCACACAGGTGGATGTAATGTTAACTTGGTCGTGTTCGGTAAGTGGTTGGGTGGGGGGTTGAGGTGCGGGTGGCGCCACCTGAGTGGGTTGATCTGCAGCAGCGAAGGGGTCTCTTTGTGTGGGGGGAGCAAAGGCTCTCTCTGAGTAGCCCTGCGTTTGTGAGCGTAATCGCCTGCCGGTGATGGGGTGCGCGGTTCTCTGTGGGGGGGGTTGGATGGCTCCAGCTGGTGAGGGCGTGTTTGCTGTGCGGGGTGAGGGTCGTGGTGCCACGGGGGCTTGTGGTGGGGGGATGGGTGGGAGTCTGTCGCCGCCTTGAAGGAAGCGTGTGTCGGCTAGTGCGGTGATCATGTCATTGTTTATCTTGCGGTGTGTGGGGTGCAATTTGCTAGTCCTGTTCTTGTACTTGAAGGCCTCAAGGATGATGTTTGGGTCGTCCAAGTCGGTTGCCGCGCCCAGGTTACAGACGAATGCCAGCCTGTTGAGGGCTATCCTGTGCTTTAATTTGCACTCTGCTCTGAACCGCTCCTTGAGCGCCTCGGCTGTGATGATGTGGCCCCTGGTGGCGGGGTCTACCAGGTCGTGCAGCCCGCTGATGTCAAGGGTCATAAGGGGCTGTATGATGCAGTCGATGAGGGTGGATAGTGAGGGGGGTGGGGCTTTCTTCAATGACATGGCCCGGTGGATGGTTGTAAGAGAGGTGTGGAATGGGTCGTTCCCCTCTTTGACCAGGTAGAGCCTGCTCACATGGATGCTTAGGAGCTGGCGTGCACGCGAGCAGGATCGTAGTTGCTTGCGCAGGTTTAAGGGTGAGCCATCGCTCTGATTGAGGATGCGTTTGGCGTGCGCCTCGAGATGGGAGACTTGTGCTTGGAGGAGGGCAAGAGTGACGGCTTTGTGTCGCCCTGCAGCATCTTCGAGGCTCTTAACCAGGGCTTCAGCTGAGCGGCGGTGGTATTCGACAGCCACGGAGGGAGAGCCCAGGCCGAATTTGAGAACATCCTCCCTAATCGTTGCTGAGGAGGTTGTTTACCAGAGCCCATACTTGTGCTTAATGACAGCTCCTATCATGGAATCCCAAATCTCAAGGTCCATGGGGGTGCAGGGGGTGACGGGGAAGGCGTAGGCCAGGCTAGATATGATGGCCGTCCGGACAACGGTTTGTGTTTGGCGGGGTGAGGCGTATGAGGCCCGCAGATGCGCGACCTTCTCTTTCAGGTTGGCGGTCATGCGCTTGTGCTGGTGCAAAAAGTCGAGGGTCATGGTGAGTTCCACTCCCAGGTATGGAAAGGGAGCGTCAGGTGCAAGAAACTGGGCTTTCTGATTTTGGACGGTGACCTTGTCCGCGAGCTGGTGCTTGAGCAGGTCTGTGGCTGCCTGGCCATCAGCTGCGGTGCTGGCTGCGCCGTATAGGATGCCGGTCACCTTAGTCTTGCTCCCTGATATCTGAAGCGCGGACCAGTTGGAGTATTGAGTGATCTTTAGGGCCTGAGTGTGGAGGCCAGCGAGGGTGGGTGTGAGGCAGGCGAGGTCGTCTGCAAAGGCAGCGCTGCTCAAGTTGTTGAGCAGGTGATTGGCTTGTGCGGTTTCTGACTTGACGCAACCATGGGTGTATCCCCTGCCCCCCACATGCAGCCATCTCAGGAGGGGCTCCATGTACAGGAGGAAAAGGAGGGGGGAGAGCGTGTCGCCCTGGATGGTCCCCCGTTCAACTGGGATCTTTTGGGTGCTGCCCCCACTGGGCAGCTTGATTTGCGTGGTGGCGTCCGTGTAAAGATTTCTGACCACATCGATGGCGTCGATGGGAATTCCAAGCTCGTACATGATGACGAGCATCTTGTCGTGGTCGGTGGTGTTAAAGGCAGAGGTGAAGTCGATAATGAGGGCATATATGTCTTGCTTGAAGAGCTTTGCATCCTCCAGGGCCATGATGAGGTTCTGCAACTGGTGTATCGTGTCCTTTTGCTTGCGGAAGCCCGCTTGGGTGGAGCTCAGGATGGAGTGGGTTTCGGTGTACTCATATAGGGCATTGGTGATCAGGCGCGTCCATAGCTTGTAGAGTGTATTAGCCAGCCCCACAGGTCTGTAGGAGGAGAGGCTGGTTTGGGGGCCTTTCTGCTTATCGATGAGAACGGTATCGCTAGTTTTCCAGGCTCTAGGTGTGACACCAGTGGCCCACAGCACGGTTAAAAGCATGTGGATCATGGTGCGAGTTTCTGAGGGGAGCATCGTGAGCAGCTCGTTCACGATGCCATCTGGCCCGGGCGATTTGTTGTTGCTAAGGGAGCGCATACACTCGTGGAAGCCGGTCTTATCCATGATGGACGTGTGGAGCCAGTTCCTGTCTGGTTTGCCCAAGGCGGTCTCATCTATCGTGACCGGGGTTTGGATAACGAATCTATCTACGGCGTCGATGCGCTCCCATGGAAAGATGTCTGGGGGTCTGTGCTGAGGCAGGTAGTTGCCTGTCTTGATGCAAACGGGCTGGAGCAGGGTGGTGTAGAAGTCCTGTATGATGGAGGCGACCTTGCTGGGCTCAGTTTCTAGGGTCCCTGTTATGGGATCTCTAAGGGCTTCAATCCCGCTCGCTGGGAGACTCCTTTAAAACTCTCCTTGTGAGCCCGCTTGGGGTGTTTGCTGATGAGCCTCTGCTGCTTGATGCGGGCGCGTTGCCGGCACGCTTTCTGGTGGTTGCCATCAAGGGTTGTGATTTGAGCCCTAACCTTGGCGTACAGGTTCCGGACTTAAATGATAAAGGTGGGCTGAGCCTCCTCATTTCTGATAGGTGTGTGCTTGTCGAGAAGGGTTTTTAGGGCGGCTATGGCCTCGCACAGGCTAACGTTGTCCTTATTCTGCTCCATCACATCCTCGGCCGAGCCTACGCTCAGCGCCACGGGGCAGGTGGACAGCAGAGCTTGCACCGCTTTGATGGTACGGAGCGTCTTGCTCAGGGCCGCCCGTCTCTTGCTCATAGGCCGTGGCCTGTGGTGTTCGTAGCCTGTGGACACAACTTTTGTGGTGCATACCGTCAGGGCCACTTCATAGGCGCAGGCCACTGCATCGCTGAGGGAGGCGGCCAGGTCTTCCACCATGCCAGGAGCGTCCCTGCCTAGGAGTTCGACCAGCCTTTTTGAAGACTTTGCACTCTCTGAGGTGCTATCAAGCTTGCCGAGAAAGGTGGTTGCCTGGTCATATGCAGGTTGGAGAGCTTGCATAAGGGCCGAGAACTTGGCACTTGCCTCGTTGGATGGGTCCCGCATTGCTAATGTGAAGGCTGCTTGATCTGTCTCGGTGATTGGGCGCACCAGAACCCGTTTAGGTTTGGTTTTAGCAGGGGGAGTTTCAATCTTGAGAACTGGTATCTGTATGTTGAGGTCAGCGGTGCGGATGTGGGCGTGCAAAGGGTAGTGGTCGCTCAAGACCGTGGCGGTACTTGTCCGCGGTGGGGGACATTTTGCTGCAAAGGCGGCTGGGAGAAGGATGTCATCGATGCGGACAGTCGTGTAGAGGAATTGGCCCTCGCCTCTCCTGGAACCAGCAGTGGCTTGGATGTGAGTATGGGGTCTACTGCTGTTGTTGTTGCCGTCACAATTGCGGAGCGGGGCGAGGTCATGCATGGAAAGGAAGGAGCGGTACATTGTGTCTGCAGGGTAGCAGTTGGCACTCGACCGATCGCTGTCGAGGTAAGTGGCGTTCATGTCCCCCATCAGCAGGGGTGTGCAGTGGGGGCAGCTGGCTATGAGGGTGCTCAGGCTCTCCTCCATCAGCGCGCGCGCCGAGAGGGCGCTCCGGTCGCTGCCAGATGGCCAGTATGTGCCAATGATGAGAAGGGGAGTGGATGGGCAGTCCATGACCACGCCTACGTGTCTGCCCTTAGTATCTGTCCCAGCAAGCGTGGCGTTAGTTGCTGTTGCGATAGCGTTCCGAATGCCCACAATCGTGCCGCCATATGCATTTGGGGGGGACCACCTCTGGAAATCCTTGAGGAAGTGACTCAGCCACTGCCGCGTGCTGTTGTCCCGGAGTTTTGTTTCGGTGAGGACCAGTATGTCTGGTTTTTCTGTATTCAAAGTCCCCCGGAGATCTAAGTAGTTGGCATGCAGGCCCCGGGCGTTGAACGTCATGAGCCTGAGGGAAGGCACATTGGTGTCTGTTATCATAGGGCAGACGTGTTGGACAGGGCAGCAAGTTTGGGAGGCCTGGAGTGGGCCGGACGGATGTGGCGCTTGCCGCGGGTTGGGAGGCAGAGCTGTGCGTATGTGTGGCCTGCCTGGGGTACTAGGCTGGCGGGCGCCATCTGGTCGACAGGTGTGGGCTGGGGAGTAGGGGCGTTACGTAGGGATACTGAAGGGGGTGGGGCCGGCGGGACAGGAGTGTCAGCCTCAAAGTCCAGGTCATCGATGATTAGCGAGGTGGCGTGTGTATGAGGGTCAAATGGCACCGCATCATCTCCAAACCACAGGGGGTTTGTTTCGGTCGTGAGCGAGAGGGGAATTGAGTCTCCCCCTTTGATGACTGCAATGCGAGCTCCTCGGAGGCTTTGCATCATGGGGGCAGTGAGAGGGACGGGTCGGTGTGCGATGGAGTCAAGCAGGTACCACGTGCCACCATGCAAGTCACGCTTGAGTGTTGAGGCGTGGTTGTTGTGCACGAGAATGAGGGCGTCTTGGCAGCTCTGTGAATCAGTGGGCAGGAGGCTGCTGAGGATGCTGATGCAGTCGCTGTTCAGGCTTGATGTGACGACGCTGAGGTGGAAGCGGCGGCTGCTCGGCCAGGGGTAGCGACAAAGAAAATGGTTGATGGCCTCAACTGAAAAGTTGCCGGTCGCGGCTGTATAGTACTGTTTGAGGCAAGTGTGCGCGGATTGAGTATGTCCATGTGCTTGGGCTCGTCTGAGCTCCTCGAGGCGAGAGGAGAGGGTGCGCTCTAGCTTTTCCATGTGCTTCAGGGCTTGGCTGCCGGTACAGAAACAGGAGCCCAGGGCCATGTTGAGGGCGTGTACGAGGCAGAACTGTTTCTCCTGCCTCTCCATGTAGAAATCAGGGGTTTGGCGGTGCGCGAGCGATGCAGTGCTTTAAAGTTTGAAGAGCGCAGGAGACGTTGCGCCGCCAAGGACATTGAGGCGCTCGTTTGTTAGGAGGAGCGGGTTGGAACTAAGGGAGTCGAGCAGCCACCAGGAATGTATTTTTTTAATAGTATAGATTATTATTAGGGTTGAGGCGGCAAGGGGGGGCGGGTTGAGGCGGCAAGGGGGGGCGGACCTGCGCGTGGCAGGTAAGGTGGCGATGTATTGCTTGTGAGGATGGCGGGCGGGTGGCCCTGCATCCACTGTCTGGACCCCAAGCACATTGAGTATATGCCAAGTAGGATGTGTGGGCACGGGCAGCCCCTCTCTGCTGCTCACCCGTGGCAGCAAAGGCGGCATGTCTCTCCAAAGCGTGTGTCAGTCGACAGCCTGGATCCTGAAAACCCCGGCAACCCCACCAAGCCATCAATCCCACCATCTGCAGTGGCTGGCTGCGTGGACGCGGGCAAGTCCACGCTGGTGGCTGTGCTCACGCACGGCACCAACGGCTCGCCCCTGCTGGACTCAGGGAGGGGGACGGCACGCATGACGGTGGGTGCTCTACCTACTTTGCTGCCTGGCTTTCCTTTGTGGGCGGGGAGGGAGGGGGCTTTGCTGCCTAGGATTGTTCGTGGGCAAGGGAGTGGAGGGGGAGGCTGGGGATTGCATCTGAGGCAGGAACAAACAGCTCGCGCGCAGTGCTGGCTTGCGCATGGATGTAAAGGGAGGTGCTTGAGTGCCCTGGCACGGGGCGGTGGGTGAACCCTGCCCTCGTTGCTGGTGCTCTGAGAGATGCAGCACTGATAGAGATGCAGCACTGGCTGGTCATGGTCACTCACATGCCGCCCTATCTGTGCTGTGATAAGCGGTGCGCACTGTGCCCCCCTGCCCTCACAGGTCTTCCAGCACAAGCACGAGATTGAGAGGTGAGGGGCGGTGTAGAAGCCAGGGGGGGGGGCTGCGCCCATCGTTGCCTGCAACCTCCAAACAAGCAAGCCAGTGGCTGCTGCTGGGATTGGACCTTCCTTTTGACTCGTGCATGCCCTTACCCAACCATTCCTTACCTGCACCTTACCCAACCATTCCTTACCTGCAGCGGGCGCACGAGCAGCCTGAGCCAGCAGCTGCTGGGGTACGACCAGGACGGGCGGGTGCTGAACTATGTTGGGCAGTCAGGTGGGGCGGCAGCTGAGGGTCTTTGTGCCTCCCTGTGCTTATGTTGTTTGACTGTTTTAGAGGATTTAGAATCTAAATTAAAGGTTTGTCAGCTAATCACACTCTTTGTGGGTAGGTGGCAACTGGACCTCTGCAAGCATGTCTTCAGGATGTGAGGCTCGGAGTTGTGCAGCCACTTGCACCTCTCTCTGCTGCCCTCCCTTGAGCTGCCATCTGCTCTGTGCCCATGCTGCTGTACGCTCCAACTGGCATGCAGACTCGTGCGCTGAGGACGTGTGCCTGGGCGCGGCCAAGATGCTCACCTTCATCGACATGGGCGGCCACGAGCGGTGCCTGAAGACAGCAATGTGGGTGCATGCGGTGCTGCTTTGAGGCATGCTCATGCGTGGCATGGCTACTTTTGCCCCTCCCTGCACTGCTGCACTCATGCATACCACATCCGCCGTTCTTCGCTCTACCAGCCCTGCGTTCCCCCGAGGTGGCGCTCACACAGCAGTCCCGTTCCGTTCAACCTAGCATTGCCATTCAGATCTGGCCGCGAATTGGGTCAATGCATGCGTCCCGGTGGGGTCACGTGTGACGCGGCGATCTGGGCCCCCTCTCCAAGAACCAAATCCACAGAAAGGCAATGCAACAAACCCCACCCTACCATGTTAACACCCTCCCAGGTACGGCATGACTGCGCTGCTGCCTGACTTTGCGCTGCTGTGCTGCTGCGCGGTGCGCGGGTTTGCGCGCGTCACGCGCGAGCACCTCGCGGCCGCGCTCGCGCTGGAGCTGCCGGTCGTGGTGGTCATCACAAAGGTGGGTGCTGCGTGCGCTGCCTGGTGTGTGCGCTGCTGGCGTCACATAGGTGGGTGCTGCGTGCGCTGGATTGGCGCGAGTCTGCGCAGCGTGGGGACAGGGGCGCTGCGTGTACCCCTTGACTCATGTGAGCATCTGGCTGCGTGCCCTCAGCCCCAACTTTTTCCCTCCGCATGCGTTGGCCAGGCGCGCTTGGTGACCCCCAGCGCAGATGCAGGGCATCCGCACACACGTCAACGCTTCCAATTAAAGAATGCCTCCTTCAATTAATGCTTCATTCAATGCTTCAAAGTCAATGAATGCTCCCTCCACTGCACTGCCCAGGCGGACCTGGTGACCCCGGCGCAGCTGGAGGCCGCTGTGCAGGACATCCGCGCCGTGCTCGCCACTGCGCTGCCCTACCTGCAGCCCCAGCAGGAGCAGCTGGGGGCGCAGCAGCAGGGGATGCAGCACCAGCACCAGCAGCAGCCGTTGCCGCACCCGCTCCTATCCCAGCAGCACCAGCACGACCAGCAGGGGCGGCAGCAGCAGCAGCAGCAGCAGCAGCAGGGCGGCAGCCCGGCAGGGCCGTGCGAGGGCGCGGGGTTGGCTGCCCTCGTGCCCGTGGTGCAGAGCGAGGCCCAGGCGCGGTCGGCCGCCGCGCTGCTCAGCCAGATGCCCGCTTCGTCAGGCTGCGGCGGCGAGGACGCGGGCGCGGGCGCAGGCTGCGCCAGCTGCAGGGTCTGTGGGGGGGGTGCGGGCAGCTGCCGCTGCCGACGGGGGGCGGGCGCGCCGGGGGGCGGCAGCTGCGGCAGCAGCCAGTCCGCGGGCCAGCCTAGCCGCTGCCCCAGCACCAGCAGCACTGGCAGCAGCCGGGGCGTGAGCAGCAGCAGCACCAACGCCACCACCAGCAGCTGCTGCAGCGCCGAGCACAGCCGCAGCCAGAGCCCCGCGCACGGCCTGTCGCACGCGGCCCCCCACGCGCCCC
>LFIK01005272.1_pt1 | contig 10397 bp, 13 predicted proteins | sample 643401 | NCBI WGS metagenome assembly LFIK01 (sample SAMN03777447, study PRJNA286221) | soda lake metagenome | biome: soda lake; feature: Kulunda steppe; material: water; isolation source: sample T5-Br brine of Lake Tanatar-5 | place: Russia: Kulunda steppe | collected 2010-07
AAGCATACAGACTGTAGGAAGGGGCAGCAGCCACCAATACAAACACCTGGCAGGTGGTCAGCCAGTCTTCGCAGGAAACCACTCCACCACTCCTTCAGCCTGCCCCTCTCTCCACCTGAGGTCTGCCTGGCTGAGCGCAAGCAGAGCAATTGAGGGACTGCTGCGGATGCAGGCGGAAGAAGACGCGGCACTGAGGGAGGCCGACTTGCGGCGCAGTATGCATGCCCAGATTGAGCAGGCGCGGAGGGAGCGCGATGGCGAGCGCCTCGTGGTTAATACGCTTGAGGTGAGCACGGCCCTGCTGCTCCGTCTTACACCTCGTGCGTGGAGACCTGCACCTCATGCAACAATTTGATCTGCAGAACATTTTGTGCACGTTCAGTGACGCGGATGTTACGTGCTCGCCCTCTGTGCTCGCCAGTCAAAGACTCATGCGGATGTGCTTGTATTGGTTCTTGTCAAGTTTCCCTGAGTAGAAGCATACCCGTTTGCCTGTGTGTGTGTGTGCACGCCTGTGTGTGTATGTGTATGTGCGTGTGTGTGCAGGTACGCGAATATGTGTGTTTCTGTTGTGCACGCTCTGTGCATGTGCATGTGTGTGTAATGCCGCCATGTCCTGCACCTCCCAAACAGCTCCAGCCATCAGGTCAACAGACAGTATTTATGTGTGCAAATCTTGCACGCACTCTCAAGCAGCCGTTGAGCGTCCCAATGGAGCTTTCAAAAATAGTCATACAGCCCCACATTTCCCAGGCACCCCCACGTTTCAGCCTCCCCACCTCCCATACTGCCCATCCAACAAGCTCTCACTTGTGCGACCCTCACAGCAAATCCTCCCCGCGCATAGCCTTGCAGTCCTACCTGCTCCCTGCACCAAGCCTTTCACTCACTTCCGGTGCTGGCCTTTGTCTGTGAGCAGTCGCAAGTGAGCTCGCTTCAGGAGCAGCTGGGCGGTGCGCAGGAGCAGCTGGGCGCCGCAAAGAGGCAGCTGGAGGCGCAGGTAAGGCGGGAGAGGGGGAGTCAACTTTTGCCCTTTGCTGCCTGCTTTCAATGAAAGTTCCAATAAAAAGTTTCAGTACTGCCTCTTCAAACGATACCATTACACAAAAAGTATCTGCTGAAGCAGCCAAGCCTCCTGCCTCAGGCTATCTCTGCACAGTCTAAAGGAACTGCTTAATGCATGCCAATGCAAGGTTGGCCAACCGCTATTGCAGAGGCGACGATGTGTGCTCAATGCATGCCGCCTGCAAGCTTTCGTGTTCCGCGCTTTCAGCATTTACCACCTGCATAATGCAGCTGGTTGTATCCAGCGGCCTGTTGTGAGCAAGGGCTTGTTTTGTACGTATTGCTGTCTCCTGGTTTTGCTGATGCATTAAATCTTTTGGCCTATGGGTCCTTGCACCTCAGCTTGTAGCTACCTCAGCTTACAGCTGCTGTTGCTGCTGCTGCTGCCAATACTGCATGCATTGGGTGCGGCGGTGGTGCACTGCTTTGCATGTGGGGGGCAGGTGCTGGTGAATGCGCTGCAGACAACTCGGAAGGGTATCCTGCATGCACACGCGCATGCATGCACGTACACACACAAAAATACATGCGCGCGCACATGCACACATGCTTATGTTGATTGCGTTCTTGCTCGTCCCATGGTGCGTAGGGCCAGGTGCTGGAGGACGCGCTGCAGACGGCTGGCCAGGGCATCCTGCTGCCTCCACCGCCCCGTGGCCGGCAGCGGACGCTGATGGAGATGCAGCCCAGCAGCAGGGAACAGTTGCAGCAGCAGCAGCAGCAGCAGCAGCTTCGGCGGCTGCATACAGAGCTGGAGGGCTCTAGACCCCTCCACTCAGGGGCCCAGCATGGTCTGCGCAAAGGCATGCCCCCTCAGGGCGTGGTGGAGGGGGATGACGCAGAGGACCGCATAGCAGGGCTCGACAGCTTACTGGCGGTGGATGATGCGGACAATGGAGGTGAGGACGACAACGAAGGGATGGACGGATGCCCTGCGCAGCGGTGGCGCCCGCTGTCACAAGGCTTGGGCAGCAGCCTTGGCGGGGGCGCAGAGGGGCTCGGGAGCAGAGGTGCGGGGGACGTGTGCACCCAGGGGGAGGGAGCCATATGCGAGGATGGGAGCGGCGGCCGCTCCACACAGGGCGAGTGCACCAGCAGCAGGAGCGAGGGGCGGGCTGGGTCTTTGGCCTCCCCCCCAGCTGCAGCTGCTGCTGGGTCTTTGGCCTCCCCCCCGGCTGCAGCTGCTGCTGGATCTGGGCAGGGACAGGGGCTGGAGGTGGAGGTGGAGGTGCTGGGCTGCTTCGACGATGACGGGGGAGTGTTTGCTGTGCCCGAGGTGCCGGGCCGCCTGCGCCCTGGTGCTGCACGGCTGGGCTCAGCCCAGCGGACGCAGCGACCGCGCAGCGCGGGCGCGCCTGCAGCTGGCGGCTCTCCTGAGCAAGGGTGCCTGCAGGTGAGCATCCGGTGTATTGTGCACCGTGAGAGGGAGAGGGGGGCACGCTTGGGCTCGAGCGCCGTGAGTATTGCATCAGGGGAGGGGTAATGCATGCAGGAGGGCACTGAGTGTATTGCATCACGGGAGGGTGGGCGCCGGCAGGATAGTACTTTTAAGTGCTGAAAAAGGGGGGAGGGAGGTGGATATTGGCCATCTGAATCTCTGGTAATGAGGTGCGCGGCTAGTCGGTTCTAGCACCTGTTTGTCGGCAAACTAGTTGAGATGTACTAGAGGGGGCCATCTAGGCTTAGATGGGTGGTTGAGTGACAAGCTGCTGCGAGGGTGCTATGCCGGCTGGGTGAGAGCAAGAGCAAGGGGTTAAGACGAGCAAGGCTGGGTGAGGGCAAGAGTGAGGGCTTCATGCGCTCCCAACGAAGGCTGACTAGGCTGTGCAGAAGACTGTACAACAGTGATTTGGGCGCAGTGCCTGGGGAAGTGTTCTGGGTTGGCCTGTGCATTGCGTCCTCTCTCTCCCAGCGACCCCACGTCCCCATCCCACGTGCAAGTGTGGGCGACCCACAACACCTGCCCATCGCCTGCCCACCCTGCTGCGCCCTTTGACTGCAGGAGGTGACCAACACCATCACAGGGCCCCAACAGCCTGCGCTGCCCAACATCTGCCTCGGCCCCAGCGCTGGCAAGAACGGTGCTGGGCTCTTACAGCCGCGTGGCGCCATACCCTGCGCCTCTGCCGGCGGGCCACTGATGGGCCCACACACCCGCACCCCCTCATTCGCTGGCAGCAGCGTGAGTGAGCGCAGCTGCGCAGGGTGGCCGCGCTTTGCACGAGTGCATGTGCGAGCGTGCACAAGTTTGTTTGTGGGCTGCAAGGGGCAGAGGGCAACCCCACCCTTTCGCACTTGATTGTTTGTACCTCTGTCACAGCCTTGCTGTTTTGTTGTGTGCAAAAGCGAGCTAAGGGTTGCCTGAGCTGACGATTGGCACGCCCTTCCCTTTGGTGTAGGTGTCTCTGTCTGTTGGCAGAGATCAGCACGCTGGTTGCATGCTTTGCTGCAGGTCAATGGCACACGTAGAGCAAACCATGGGCGCAGCCACCTGCCCTCAAGCGCCGGCTCCCTAGTGCGTGTGGGGCCAGATGGCATGGGTGGCATGAAGCGCCATCTCGCGGCGGCTGACATGGTAGGTAGTTGTGCGCCCCCGAGTGCTGTCTCAACAGCAGAGGAATCAACCACGTCAACCAGGTCAGGGAGAGCGTGTTTTGCTTGAAGGAAAATGGAGGAGCGATGTCAAAGGATTGCAGGAGATCAAGGAGATCAACCTGCAATCAAGTAAATTGTTGCCTTGAGCTCCTGCCTTCGCATTAAGCTCCTTCTCTTGTGTAGCATCTTGGCCGACAACAGCAATGCGCGATAGCAGTACAAGTCGCAACAAGTACGCGAGCACCTAGCAATCATAATCAGAGTGCTGCCTGTTTTGCTGAACTGGCCGCCTGCCTGAACACATGACCTGCACGTACTTGCAGGCTGCAGCGCATAGGACCCCATCGTCTTTTGTTGGGGCCAAGCTGCCACAACAGACACACAAGAAGATGAGGCCGGCGGGTGCCTGCCAATCAAAAATAGACAGTTTTGTAACCAGGAAGTGCGGGTAGTGCTGTTGGAATGTCAAACCAACAAGTGCTTTTGATAGCCGCAGTATTCCCTTCGATATTATTTATCATCTGGATCAGGACATCGGATGCATTTGGAACTTGACGTTCCAAAAACCTATCATGTTATTTAAAATTATTTGAAGGAGAAGATGCTGGGCCGCAGGAGGCTCCTGAGCCACCAGCGGCTCCGTGCAGCGCTTCTGCAGTCACTTGGCAGCACTTCGTCATCAAGTTTCCGCAGCAGCAGCTCAGATGCACAGTCCAGGCTATTGGAGCAGTGGCGTGATTTTGATGCCACCAAACTCAGCCAAGACCAGATGGAGGTGCGCAGATTGCTTGCATACAAGCTCGTCCATACATATTAGACAGCAAGCCCTTTCAAATAGGTATGCTCTCCATCTTTTGTGCTTAAGCTCTGCACACAAAGTGCTGCACAAACAAAAGTTAGCAACTTGTTTTGCACCCCTGCAGGCTCTCATGCTCATGGTACATAGACCAGGAGACACCAGGGCCCCTGATGAGATAGCCAAGGCATTTCAAAGCCAATTTGTAAGTGTGATACACAACTGCAATAACAGATTGGCGACAGGGAGGAAACATCTGCATAGGGAGCATCTGCGCAGTAAACCGAATCAGTTTGCGAGAGAATGTTTGCTCAAAACACAATGAGACGTGATTGATTCCTTGATGTGCTATTCAAGCTTCTATCAGCATCTTTTCTGCAAATGTATACTCACTGAAATTTGCGGACAGCTCGTGTATGACTAGCCATTTGATTCAGTAGTTATCATCAGCATGATTGTAAACGAGTTCCTGCGCTTGAGCATGAGGGCGCTTGTGTCTGTTTGTGCACTTGAATATGTTTCTTCCTATCAAAATAGGTGAGATAACAGCCTGATTTACCAAAACACAGACCAAATAGGGGATGCACTACTAGAAAATGGCTGCACTCAGCAGGCAAACACCCATTTTGCCTATCCTCCTGAGACCCTAGAAAGTTTTGTATTGGACTCAAATTTGTAGCTTATCATCAAGCCTAGGTCCCTCGCAGCAACGCCTCTGCTCACCATCAACACAGCTGCTTGTGGCTGCCCAGACACGCATACCAGTCCACCCTTCAAAGCACACTTCCCGCCCACACTGAAACGCACAAGCATAATTGTTGTGTACGGTGTGTGTATTGCATGTGCACACTTGCAAAACAGCACATGGGTACATGGGTCTGCTCACAAAGCGCATGTGCTTCCATGTGATCACAGGAAAAAGTCACTGACGACCGTAAGGCCCTGCTGGTCCAGAAGGTGGCTGCCCTTGCGGGTCTGGAGTCCATGGCACCCTTACTTGCATGGTCATCTGCAAGCATCAAGCACCACTTGGCAAGCAGCCTGGATGCCCTGGCTGCCCGGGCCGCAGCAGCAGGCGGCCCAAGCGGTGGCAGCAGCCTGCCGTTGTATTATGGAGACCTGCTTGAGCTGGCGCGTGCCGCCGGTGGGTGTCCTTGTGAGGCTGGGCAGAGAATGCATGCAGGCTTGTGTGTGTGTCTGGAGTGTGCCTGTGTGTGCGTGCGCGTGTGCATGCGTGTACTTGTGTGTGTGTCACACACACACACACACAGCTCCAATGCCCCCCAGCCCACCAGGAGCTATGGGCTCAGCAGCGCCCTCTGCCCAGTGCCCGCAGGCCACCAGAGGCAGGGCCAGAGCGAGCAGGCAGCCTTGGGGGAATACCTGGCCTCCGCGACCGCCCTCAGCTGGCGTGCACTGCTGGGGATGCCCCACCTGGAGCAGATGCTTGCGGAGGTAAGCCTGCATGCTTCCCAGTTGCATGCTCATGCACGCATGCACGCCGCTGCCGCCGCCGCCGCCGCCTCACTGGCTTGTTGCCCACACACACGCCCCACTTGGGATGGATGCTCGCTAAGGCAAGTGGGCTCCCCGGGGCCTGTGGGCCTGCACTCCTCAAACAGGCCCCAGGGCCTGTAGGCCTGCGTTCATAGAATGCTCTGTGTGCATTGCAGGCATGTGATTTCGCATTCTTCGAGCAAGCCCCAGGACCTGTGAGCATGCATTGCTCATTGTATGCTCCCAAGTCCCATGTGCATATGTGCGTGTGCACGCAGAGCTGTCATGCCTGTTGCACCTGTGTAAGGCTGGTGAGGGGATGCGCTTGCATGCACGGTAGCTCGCATGGAGGCTGCGCTGCATAGTGCTGCTGCGCGGTCCCGCCGCATGGTGCCGCTGCATGCTACCTTCACCTGCATAAGGGGTCTGCAGCAGGAGGGGTGTCTGGTGACTGGCCTCACTGTAAATCACTATGCTTCGCCTGGGCCTGACAAGGCACGCAGGTACAACAGACAGGTCTCCTTGTGACTGAACACGAACATGTGCTACGTCTGTTGGATGGATGCTCAGGCTTGGATGGATGCTCAGGAGGCTGGTCGTCTGTTGGATGGATGCTCAGGCTTGGATGGATGTTCAAGGGGCTGGTTGTCTGTTGGATGGATGCTCGAGCTGGGAGCCTTGCCTCGCCTTGTGTGTGGGAAACCCATGCACGGGCACTGCTCACTTTTTTGGCGCTGCCTTTTGGGATCCCTGGCCGGTGTTCTTGCAGGTGTCTGCATCAGACGCGATGCTGGGCTCGATGCTGCAGCTGCTGGGGCTGCTTGACACTCAGGTGCGAGCACAGCAATGGCACAAAGTCCAGCTTACTCGGGTGTGTGTGCATGGCACTCAGGTGCAAGCTCAGTAATGGCAAAGGTTCCAGGGTGCGCCAAGGCATGCTCTTGAGGAGCTTATGCATAAAGTAGTTGATGTGAAGCTGTGTGGCAAGCAGCCGCACCAAAATATGCGCGCACCCAAGCTCATGCCTGCGCATACCTGCGCGTGTGAATCCGGATGCTCACACACGCACACGCCCATATCAACTCCTCTGCTGCCTGCCCTGCTATCATGCAGCCATGTTCCAGCACAACACCCGACATTTGGCACACTCCCTCTGCGTGCACACTGCCCATACGCAGCTCAACAACCGCGCATCCTCATGCGGTGTGCGGGAAAAGTGGCACTCACTGTGCTGCTTCTGCTGCTGCTGCTGCTCTTGCTCTACGGCAGGCAATTTCCCCTCATCCATCACCTCTGGAGCAGGAGCTGTGGGTGCTGCGCAGGGGCGCAGAGCAGCGGCTGGCGGCACAGGTGCGCAGGACTGCAGCCAGTGGCAAAGGCATGGAAGTCCTTAAGACTGCATAAGTCTTTTTGCATTGCAGTGTGGTTTCACAAGGCATGGAAGTCCTTAAGACTGCAAAAGTCTTTTTGCATTGCAGTGAGGTTTCACAAGGCATGGAAGTCCTTAAGACTGCAAAAGTCTTTTTGCATTGCAGTGTGGTTTCACAAGGCATGGAAGTCCTTAAGACTGCAAAGGTCTTTTTGAATTGCAGTGTGGTTTCACAAGGCAGTGAGGTTTCACAAGGCAGTGTGGTTTCACAAGGCAGTTTGCATTGCAGTGTGGTTTGTGGTTTCACAAGGCACAGCAGACCCCAGCAAAGTGATGAGCATCAAAATGGACAATGGCAGGGGTCACGAGCTGGGGTCGGAGTTGCACTACCCCTCAAAATGCTCGGAGAGAGTTATTTGTGGTAAAAGTGTGCGTTTGCCTGGGTGTGTTATTCCTTGATTTGTTCAGAGAGAGTGGTTTGTGGCTAAGGTGTGTGTTTGCCTAACAGGTGGGCACAGGTTACCTTGGGAGGATGGCAGGGTGGGGTGGATCGCTGTTCATGTGTTCTTTCTTTGAAAGTAGCTCGTGTTAGTGCGGGTGTGTGTATGTGTGATGCACATTGTGTGTATCAGCATAAATTGCTTGTTTCTTTGTGGGCTGTGGGTGGTGATGGCAATGCTCCCCTCCATCGGAGTGCTACTTGCGCAAGTGCTGTGCAACCATAGCCTGATTTTTCAAGGGTTTTTTCATGGAAGGACTCTCCTTCATGCACCCTTACACCGGCATTCTGTAAAAAAGTGCACAAGTCACCAATGATCATGCTGTACAAAGTGCGCAAGCTGCCACTGGGCACTGACCCTTTCACCCCACAGCCCGGCCTGCAATCATGAGTTAAACTGTCTCTGCCCATGGCTATCAATGTTTATGGCAACAATCGCAGCAAGCCTGTGGCCTGTCCCACACACTGATTTAACAATCAGGCAAGCCTTGAGCCTGTCTCACACACTCAAGCATCACAGCAAGCCCGTGGTCTGTCCCATACACTGATCTCGGCTATTACAGCAAGCCTGTGGCCTGTCCCACGCATGGATCTCAACAATCACAGCAAGTCTGGAGCCTGTCCCATACACTGATCTCAGCTATCACAGCAAGCCGTGCCCTGTCCCACGCACTGATCTCAACAATCAGAGTAAGCCTGTAGCCTGTCCCATACACTGATCTAAGTCATCACAGCAAGCCTGGAGCCTGTCTCATAAACTGATCTCAGCCATCACAGCGAGCCTTGGCCTATCCCTCACACTGATCTCAGCTATCACAGTAAGCCTGTAGCCTGTCCCATACACTGATCTCAGCTATCACAGCAAGCCGTGGCCTGTCCCACGCACTGATCTCAACAATCACAGCAAGTCTATAGCCTGTCCCATACACCGATCTCAGCTATCACAGCGAGACTTGGCCTGTCCCACGCACTGATCTCAGCTATCATGGTGGCGCGCCCGCAGGCCGGCCCTGCCGCACTGCAAGAGGCCATCACCGCGCGGCTGTGTCGCTTCATCGAAGATGAGCTAGGCCTCGGATCCGGCGCTGACGCGCCAGCCCAGCAGGCCGCAGCGCTCATGCGCCTCCTGCGTGTGAGCCGCCCTGTCCAGGCACACCCGCATCCACATCAGCAGCCCGCTCAGCCGGGAGCTCCCCAAGGAGAGCAGCGGCAGCAGCAGCAGCAACCGCTGCAAGGGGAGGTGCCCCCCCCTGACGGCACCGCTGCCTCGCAGAAGGGTCCCCATCAGCATGGCGCAGCAAGCAGCTCAAACAGCAGTGGCAGTAGCAGTGGTGGCAGCAGAAGCAGCGGTGGAGGTGACGCAGGGGCTGGGGGTCGGGCAAGCGTGAGAGTGGCGGAGGCCCTCTTTCCAGGGCCGCCAGTGGCGCTGTGCCCTCCCCATGGACTTGCGGAGCTTGTGCAACGGGTTGCTGCGCAGCTTGCCGGGGCTGTGGGGGAGGGCGTGGGCGCGGAGCGGCTCACTAGTGCCACGCATGTGCAGGTCAGCCGGTGCTCCGACATGCTGCCCGTGCTGTGCTGCTGCTTGCTTGCTGCCCCTGGGGCATGGCCTGGGTGCTGTGGTGGGGGATGTGCCCGCGTGGGTTGCCCTGGGTGCTGTGGTGTGGGACGTGCCAGCATTCGTACCCTGTGCTGGGGCACTAATGCAGTGCCACACCTGCACTAGCTGGTCGGGTCTCCCGTGCCGGGGCGGCTGTGCAGTGCCACACCTGCGTAGGTTGGCCATCGCACCGAGACTGCCCTTGACCTGTGTGACAATTTATGGAATGAGGTCCTCGGATGGCCACCCTAGTCCCCTCATCAAAATGTCCACCCTATCCCCTCATCAAAATGGCCACCCTAGTCCCCTCATCAAAAGGATGTGATGGAACTATCAACAGGTTAGACCTGGTGATTGCCAACACGCGGAGATCGTCCTCACTTTGGTCACGCACCACAGCGTCATGCGCCATAGCGTCATGTACCATAGCCACTGGCGTCAAACGCACGCAGGTGCAAGCGGCGCTGGCAAAGCTTGTGGCGCGGGGAGCTGACGAGCCAGGCGCAAGACTCGTGGCCCAGCTGCAGGTGCGCAGTTGTGGTTTGCGGTCGCTGTCTGCGCGTCTGCGTACACACAGTCGTGCGTATGTCGTCATTTTATGGCTGTGCACGCATGTGTGTGCATTTGGGTGTGCGTGTGCTGCACGCGCTTGGCGCTGAGCATTTGGCGGCGATGCATGTAGGTTTGCATGCGGAATGCACGGACCCACACCTGAGGAGCCAAACACCAGCAGCCACTAGCAGCAGGCCCCATGCACCCTCTGCTGTGTGTACCCCAGGTGGCCATTTGCACCTGATCACTGCCTTGCCCTTCCTTGCAATCAGGACCTGCGGAAGCATTTGCACCTGATCACTGCCTTGCCCTTCCTTTTGCAATCAGGACCTGCGGAAGCATTTGCACCTGATCACTGCCTTGCCCTTCCTTTTCCAATCAGGACCTGCGGAAGCATTTGCACCTGATCACTGCCTTGCCCTTCCTT
>LFIK01005273.1_pt1 | contig 10395 bp, 10 predicted proteins | sample 643401 | NCBI WGS metagenome assembly LFIK01 (sample SAMN03777447, study PRJNA286221) | soda lake metagenome | biome: soda lake; feature: Kulunda steppe; material: water; isolation source: sample T5-Br brine of Lake Tanatar-5 | place: Russia: Kulunda steppe | collected 2010-07
CCCCCTAGTGGAAAATAATTTCGGTATATTAAACCACTTTTCGGTATATTAGACCACTTTTCGGTATTTTCCGGCCTAATGCGAATGATCAAAGGGAAAAAGTTCTCCGAAAAGGCTTTTAAAAAGGGGAAAAAGGCCTAATGCGAATTCGCCCGTAGTAACAAGTGTCTTATACATAAGTGCCACATGTAAAAGTGGGTCAAACTAGATTTTACAGTGAAATCATTAAGGGCATTCAAACTCAATCATAAAATCAGCTGTCCTTATGTACTTTTGACATGCAACCTTGGAGTCGCAATTTTCGACTGATGGCTTATTCTTAAAACCTGAAACTTTAACCTTATGTACACACCGGGCTGTTGTCCACCGACTCTTACTAACGAACACGTGCACTACTCCGTATGATGCAATGCCAAGACACAGCTACTTTTTGCGCTCCTTTTTCCATTTGAACACGGGTCCCTGGCGTTGCTGGCCTTCTTCAGTATCCACCAGCTCGTCCTTGCCAAGCTTGCGCTTTCTCCCCTTGCCAGCCACCTCCTGCGCAATCGCATAGAACAGGCGCTCGTTGCAGCTTTAGCGATCAAGAAGTTACTTCATGCAGGCGTTTAGCAATGACTGAGAAGCATGTGATTCAAGGGGGCACTGATGTTGATGGGAGGCAAAAAAAAGCGAGTTCGGGGAGCGCACTTTGACCTAGAAGCACAAGATGACATATTTGTCGCTGAGCCGGTAAAAGATGTGAATGATGTGTAAGCCAGGCATCCTTTGGTGATGCTCTTGAAACAGAATCAGGAAACGCATGGCCCTCGATCTCCTCTAAGGAGTCTTATGTTCATGCAAATAATTTCAAATCTTCAAGAATTGAGGAGGTGCACAACTTTTGCGACGTCATGCAACAATGGTCTCACTTAGCCAGGTAAAGCTTTCCAAGCCTGTTTGACCTATGAGCATTTTCAGGCATGAGCCATGAATTATCCAGAGTTCCAAGCTCGTATGCCCACCTTCTGTATCGCAAGCTTCTGAACAGTGCGTGACAAGAGCTCCTTGCGCTCCAGTCTCTGCGCTAGCTCTTTATATGCTGCCACCTTGCGCCTGCGGAAATGTGCGCACCCAACTTAGCCCATCAGCCAGAGGTGTAAGGGCCAACAACATGTTCGAATAGAGCAAAGATAGGAGTTAAGGCAGCTGGACAGGCTTGAGCATGACCTGCCACAGTAAACCTGAATAGGTGCACAGCCCTGCAAGTCCATGCTAATCAGGGTTTCCATTTTCAGCACATTCCCCTGTTTAACACAGGCAAGAGGGAAGCCCAGCTTCAAGCTGGAACTGCACATAAGTGATCGGCTGACTGGCATAAGAAACCCTCGCATGAGTGTTCTGTTTTCACTATACGTGTCTTCGCACTGATGGTTTGCTTTCACCTACCTGTGCACATCTGTGCAAGCCTCCAGGTACCTTACTGTCCACAACCTCACGCAGTTGAAAGGGCAGTCTCCTTGCCCTAGCTCGTCATGATTTATCTTGGCAAAAACTGCTCATCACGCATAGGGCCGCGTGACTTTGCCAGCAGCCACAAGCAACATTTCCTTTGTAAGCCATTGCAGCTATATACCCTTTTAACATTGTCACAGAAAATTCACTTTTGAGTATTTACACGCTTTGTCGTTTGCAGACTCACTTTTCTGCTTTGCTGAGCATCTTTTTTGCTCTTGGCCCCTCGGCCAACACCACAGCCTTGGGGTCCTGTAAGGCATCTGCTTTAGGGCGGTTAAACTGCCGATTCAGGAGTTCCTGGAGCAAGAGGTGGAAGTAGGACATTTCAATGGGAAGTCACTTAATCACAAGTGCACATTGTCAACAAAGTTTTAGAAAGCTTTCAAGTATAACCTGATCTTTCCAAGCTACCCGTGATCTGCTTTGCACACCCCTACAGCGATAGCATAGGCCACAGTGCTCCCACAAGCAAAAAGCCAAAGGATGAACATACACTCTACCTTCCCTTGATGGTGATGACTGCGTTTCTGTATCAAACGGCACAGTTCACTTACCTTGGGCGTCTCAAAGTAAGAGCTTGGATTGAATGCTAGCGCCTCCTTGCTGCTATCCACAAACACCTTGTGCTTGTTCTGGGCAGGGAGCCCAATGTAGTGCAGCGACTCTTGGATGCCGTGGATTTTCTGCAACACCAATCAAGTGAGTGCAAACAGAAGACTTCCACCTTCTTAACACACGTACCTATTGTAGAAAAGCATGAAAACGTAATTCAAATCACAAGTCATAATAAAACAAGCTTTCTAATTTAGGAAATCTACTCGAATAAAACTTACAAAAGCAGCAAAGGACTTGTGAACCCACCTCACTCTCCACTTGCCGCTTCAAATTCAAGTAATTCATATCCTGGCTGCGCATCAGCGATACCTCAGCAGCACTGTACTTGTTTGCCTTGTTGAAACTGCACAGGTGAAGGAGCAAGTGCCGGGTCTTGTTCATTACGATGTTGCGCATAATGAACTCATCATGACCGAGCCGATGATAGTAGGGAGAAGGCGTTCTGCTTCGCAAATGTTGATTTTGCTTACCCTTGTGCATGGTAAGGCAGGCAGGGGTGCCTTAAGCGGCCTCTGGTGATTTGCAAATGCAGCATGCACTATGTGCATGAAGCACTCCTCATTAGCATGTCTGAGTGTCGAATTACCTGCCATCATGGACACCATTTTTGGTGCGAGCTTTCTCCATAGCAAAATAGAACTCATCTGGGTTGCGCTCTTCTGCTTTGCGTTTGAGCCGCTGCGTGCGCGCAAGAAGAAAGCCCAGGCGTGCTTGAAGGGAGGACAGGGAGCAAACCACACGTGCTTTTATGTTTGCATGTGTGTGCATATTTATGTGCGCATGTGTTCATGTATGTATGCGTGCGTGCGTGTGTGCATGTACATGTGCACGCGTTTATGTGTGCGTGCGTTCGTGCGTGCGCGCGTGTGCGTGTGCGTGTGTGTGTTTGCGCTTGCATGCATGCATGAACGAACAAGAACAGCTTGGGAAAGACAGGCTTCCTTTTGCTGACCTTAATAGTGTCCTCCTTCTTATGGAAGTCGCGGGCACGCAGCAGGTAGTCCTTGCGCTTCTCAAGCAGGCCATACTTTTTTCGTGCAGCCCTGTTTTGAGATTGATACAAACTTTTAGCAAAGGCCTGTGCGGCAACATGCAGCTCTCATGTACAGTCAGTTAAACGAGGACTTACGGCTGAGACCGCTCCTTGTGTGTGTGCCTCTTGATAGCATTAGCTAAGCTGGAAGGCATGTTGAGGTCTCCTCAGAATTACTGGGACAAGAGCGCACTACGTATACATAGAGCCGACATCGATCATTCTTATGAACATCAAAAATATTTTTAAGAACGATCGGGAATTCTTGAGAAAAATAGAGCATAAGTATCTCACAAGGTACCATGCATGCGATGCTAGAAAGAGAGAGAGCGGCATGCTACCTCAGGAATACGGAGGCAAGTCTACTGTTTGAATTGTTTGAAGTTAAAACACCATGCAATTGGACACCCGCCTACAAAAAGTGCTTAACTCCTGGCAGCGATCTGAGGACAAACAGCAGCAGCAGCAGCAGCAGCAGCAGCAGCAGCAGCAATGTTAGCAACAGTGTGCACCAACACAAGCACGTGCACACTCATCTGAGCTTGCGCACTGTCTGCAGGGAGGGGTATCCATTCCGGAAACCTTGGCGTTTGATGGCTTCATAAAGCCAATCTCCCCCCAAAACGAGGCGGCTGCGCTGTCTGCCTGTCTTAAACATGGTATGCACATAAAGGGAATTGTCTTGCAAAATCACAGCAAGCAATGCTGCTCAAAAGCTCCCTGGCAATCTTAAAGCACCTCTTCGCGCCCTTGCCTTTTGTTCTGTCTGATGCCTTAAGGCGGTGCCCTTGATCAGAGAGCAAGGGCAGAGCTGGATGCCCTGTGCAATTCCTATTGTGAGCGCACTGGAGCCCAGGGACACAGCCCTGAGAGTGAAGCGGGGCCGAGCGGGCGGCCCTACCCAGATGGATCACAGGAGGGGCGTCTGCGAAGGTGTGTTGTGGTCACAAACGCACACTGGGCACCTGCAGCCCTCTTTCAGGCCATACCCAGCTTGACAAGGTCCCCCAGCATGTGCCTGCTTGCCTTGCCACTGCATGAGAAACGTAGTGTGCAATGAAATAATTGGAGCGTGCAATGGAATGCAGCATCTTGCCGATGCGTCTTGGGTTGGGCACAAGTGAGGTGTTGCTGCTTGCGCATTGCGCCCCTATCAGTCCTGCCCTGCAATGCTGCGCATGAGCACCCTGTACACACCTGCAACTGGACAACTGCTGCAGTGCTGCTGCTGCTTCTGCTGGTTGGTACCAACTCAGTTGGAGTTATCTGAAATTTTCTTCGGCGCCTAATTTCTTTCTATGGCACACATTGAGCTGTGAGCAGTGCCTTTGCTTACTCTGGATAACACATCTGGAAGCCAGCCGGGCGCAGGTGATGGCCCTTGCCCAGACCAGGCTACACATGGATTGCATGCGCACGTTTGCACACAAGTGGCGTGCAGCATTTGCTTGGATGGGCATGCCACAGTATGCCGCAGCGCAAACAATTGTAACCCCGTGCGCGCTGCGTCTGCTGTGGCAGCTGGTGCGTTGGTCAAGGCCTGCAAGCGCGTGTTTCGCCGGCCACGTTTGGCTCTGGCTTGCGAGGTGTCCAGGCCGATGCGGACATTTCAGCGGGCGACGTGGTTATCAGCATGCCTGCGTCATGCCTGATCTCATACCGGACGGCCATGGAATCCGATCTTGTGAGTAGGAATTGAGCTGCAATCTGGCAGACACGAGTTTTCAGCCAGGTATTGTTAGAGGGCAGGTTTCAAGTGTGCATGCTTGGATCGCCCTTCACAGGCCCTTGAGTAGAAGCTACAGGGGGCAGCGATGGTCGCTTTGGTTGGGTAGTCTGCTTTGGTCGGGTAGACAATAAGCTTACATTTGCTTCATGGTAGAGCGTGCTTGCCCTGGAGAAGGCCGCCCATGAGGTAAGCTCTGACATGCGCTTCCTCAGGGGTTGAGGCTTGTGCGACCTCACCTGCAGGGCCGCACATTGCCTGTGATAACTCAGCAGGTCACCGCACCTGCCACGCACAGAAATCCAGCGTCAGTCTTGTGCACCTTAGCTATGGGCCTTTGCTTGGCAGCCCGGCCGTGAGGTGCAGCTGCCTGGGCACCAATGCCATGCTGTGTAAGCCTGCTACGTCATGACCTCACACTATTGAGCGCCACTCCTCAAGCTCTTGCCCCTGCCAGCACAGTTCAACAAGCACTGCACAGTTTCCCTAACAGCATTCACAGGGCGTCCGCACACAAGCAGATGTGTTGGCATGCAAACACCCACACACGTGTGTACACATGCCACGTACACAAACGCACAACCGCATGCATGCACGTGCGCACTTCAACGCGCGTGTACACATGCACACACAGATGCGCACTGGTGCGTGCTCACAGGGACGCGCCCTTCAATGCATCCCTGGCCTGAGTGAGGAAGCGTTGGCTGTCGTGTGGACCATGATAGATTGTGTGGATGGCGAGTCTCCCTATGCGCCTTACTGGCGGTAGGTACTCACCTAAAAGGGAAACAGCAGACCACCAGACTTGTGGGGTCCACCCCTGAGCTTTTGAGCGGTGGCACTGCTCTTGAGGCGCTGGGGATGTGGTGGCCATGCCTCAGAGCAAGGGGGGCCTGATCACTTGTAGCCAGAGGGCATGTCTGCTCACCAGATGGGTGTCGGCGCGGTATTGGTGGTGGTGGTGGTGGTGGTGGTGGTGGAGGTGGTGTTGTGTGCCGCGCCGCGGTGTTGGTGTTGGTGGACATGCCTCAGAGCAAGGTAGGCGTGGCCACTTGTAGCCAGAGGGCATGGCCGCTCACCAGATAGGTGTTGGTGCGCAAGCATGCCCCGCATGCTCATAGCCCGCGCAAGTTGAGCGTGCATTAGGTGTACACATGTGTACAAACTTTGCCAGCACCTCTTGCGTGCACATTCAAACATGTTGCGCAAGGCGTCATTTCCAGGCGTAAGCGTGCTGCGCAAGCATATGCCATGTAGAGTGCAGTTCACGTGCACAGGCATGCCGCACAAGTATACTGCAAAAGACATCATTTGCATGTGCAAGCAAGCCGCGCAAGCACACCATACGAGACGCCATCCACCCTGGAGCTGACCCTTTGGATGCCCCACAGGTCCCTGCCAGCTTGTTTTGGCACAGCGCTGGGTGTGCCTGAAGAGGTGCTGGAAGCATGCCTCAAAGGCACTGCGCTGCTTGAGGAGGCCCGGCAAGCACGCAAGGTAGGCAGATGCTGCTTGCTGCCCCCGCGCCACGTGCACATGCCGGTGTGCGCCCTGACCTGCGCCTCCTGGATGGGGAGGCTACCAAAGGGTCTACTCCTCCCATGGACATTGTGTATTGAGCCAATGTGCCTTGCCGGGCTCGGCCTTGCGCGCTCGGGCGGAACAGTATAAAGGCGGGTGACCAGAGTGGGAGGGAGGCATGTGGCTGGAATCCGGGGATGAGGCCCTGTCCTCGAGCAGTGGTTGTCCAGGAGAGGTGGCGCTGAGAGGCAGGAGCGCAGTGCACACCCCTCTGTTCACTCCCAAGTGTCAGTGAAACTGAGGCACAGTCGGAGGCAAGGCCTTCACATGGTGCATGGGGGGCTCATGGTTACAGTATGCCGGATGTTGGAGGAGAGGGTCTAGCCCGCCTTGTGCCCTGACCCCCACTCCCGGCCCCTTGCCTACTCCTGGATGCAGCACATCAAAGGGCAATACGAGGCGCTTGCCCCTGTGCTGGAGACGCTGGCCCGTGCCTACCCCCAGTTTGTGCCCCGAGACTGCATTGCCTGGGAGTCCTACTTGTGGGCAGTGGAGTGCTGGTATGCCTACGCCATCCAGGTGGGGCACCTGCGCCTGCGGGCGGCATTGTTCAATGGACAATAGGCTTATTTGCAGGAGAGCCTTGAGTGCTCCCTGGCATTGGGAAGCAGTGCCTGGGGCCGTGCCCGCCCAAAAAGGGTGCTGGGGAGTGTGCGGGGATTGTGCAAATCTCCGGGTTCCGGCTCCAGCTGGTGGTCGGGACAACGCTCCTGGACAACGCTGGACAAGTGGTTGCCTGGCTTCCATCCTCCTACCTCAAGCACCTTGCGCAGGGCAGGTGCCCCCACAAGTGGCCCTCTGTCCAGGACACAAGCAAAGCCCTACATCTAGGACTCGAGTCAACCCCTGCATTTCGGACGCAATCAAGCCCTGCATCAAGGACACAAGCCAAGCCCTGCATCTAGTACACAAACAAGCAAGACCAGCGTTGAGCCCCCTTGACAAGACTTTACACCACGCTCAGCTGCGGAAGTGGCAGCCAGGTGCAGGGACAGAGCACTGGGCTTGTTCCAAGTTGTGCACAGCTGTGCCTCAGATCCCGCAGGGTTCGCCTGTGATGCCGCCACCCTTCTGGCACCTCCCCTCCCTAATGCGGGCCCCGTACTCTGACAACTTTGCACAGGCCGTGCCTGACATCTGCGTCTGCATGTCACGCGTCCTTCCAGGTCCAGACATGCGCGTGCGTGTTGCGCGTCCTTGCAGGTCCAGATGCACCCATCCAAGCAGGACACCTGCCCCTGCTTGGCGCCCTTCATCGGCCTCGTCAACCATTCGCCATGGCCCCATGCCGTGCACTTCTCCGCAGTGGACAAGACGCGCAGGCTGAAGTGAGCGCACACAGCACGGCCACGGCGCCCGTGCCTCACGGCATAGAGTGTGCATGCTTGAGTGCGCGCACACAACATGGCTGAGCAAAGACTGCTCTCTATTGCCTGCCTTTCGGCCTTCCCCATAGCCTGTTACATGACCTGCCCCATGGCCTTCTGTACTGCATTACCGTTTCAGCTATTCTCGCCAAGCATCACCTTATCAGTTATTCTCATCCAACATCACGTCATCAGCTATTCTCACCGAGCATTGCCTGATCAACTAATCTCACAGAGCATCACCTAGTCAGCTATTCCCCAAGGCCCCATGCACAGTGGCTGTGCGCTTCCCTTCGGCAAACTGGACCCTCTGTGCTCAGCCGCATGGCTGGCCCGCCCCCGTCAGATGTGCTGCTGTGCTGATGGATGGAGAGGAGACGTGTGGGGTGTTTGCACAACGCCGCTGCCTTTTCTGACTTGTAAGCCCAGCCTCATGAGCGGTGCTTGGCTGGTAGCCTCTTCCATGTTGTCCCGTCAAGGATGCAGACGAGAAGGGAGGCGAGTCCCAGGAAAAAAGCATGGCTGTCCTCCTCCAGTTTCAAAGGATCAAAGGAGACGGGCCATACCCTAGCGGCCACTGCAGTGCCTTAGGGATGGCTTCGCAGTGCCTTAGGGATGGCCACTGCAGTGCCTTAGGGATGGCTTTGGCCCTGACTTGCAAAGCTCAGGTTCAAACACCGGCTTGGAGTCTTTTGAGGGATGATTGTGGCCCTGACATGCAAGGCTTGAATGAAAGCCTGCCTGGTAACAAGGATGTGTGGTGTGTATGCTGCTGTTCCTGAAACAGAGACAAGACTGATAGAGCAGCCCATGCTGACAGCTCCAAGCTGCCATACCGACTCGCCCGTCTGCCTGCTTGTAACACCGCAGTGTGCGCTGCTTTAGGCCATGCAAAGCGGGCCAGCAGTTTTTCATTTCTTATGGGCCACTGGCAAATGCAAAGCTATTGCTGTTCTACGGCTTCTGTGTGGCCAACAACCCTTACGACCATGCCTGTATCAGCTTGGAGGTAAGAGATTGCACCCATGCACTATCATGAGCTTGCTTACCTGAACACCCCTTCAGCTCATCCACGGGCAACAAAAAGCTGGTTTTTATGTGTTTGTTGTGCGACCTGTGGTTCTGTGGGCAGAATTCAAGGAAGTGTACTTTATCAATTATGGCACCCACAGCTGTCTTGAGCATGCTAGCAATTGTTTGAGTCAAGTTACGACCAGTTGGGTGCGCATTGAGGGACAGGAAAAACATTAAAACGTGAACGAGCCTCACTTGTGATGAGAGATGAGGCCTTGTCATATGGAGGCAAACCATACTGCTCATGCCTGACACTTGATTACACTGAGAAGGAGGAAAACAAGAAAACAAGACATGTCTGGGCAGTTTGTGCATGCCTCAAACTTGATGGTTTGATGATTCACTTCCGTCTCAAATCTGCAGACAATCGTGGTTACGCTATCGGCTATCCTGATGACTCCGATGGACAACTTGCAACAATTGTCAGCTTTCCTGCTGACTCAGACTTACAACCTGCAATGGCTCTGCACAGGATCTTGCTGCAGAGGCGGATGTTGAAGTGAAGAAGCTGCTCACTGATTTGCATCTAGGGGCTGAGCAAAGGTGAGCTCTGGGCCTGCATCAGCATCATCATTCCAGCATGACATGTGAAATTGTACAGCGCCAGCACAGGCAGATCTTTCACTTCCAGTGTATGTGCAAGCTGCTTGCCACGTTGACAGCACGCTGGAGAGGGGGCACCACCTCTGTCCTGGACTAGAGGGATTAATTGTGCATTCTGCCTTGTGCCAATTTCCGCTGCAGAGTCAGCTGCAAGGACCGGGTGCCTGCGCGCTTGTTAGCAGCCGCGCGTGCTGCTGTTCTGACACCAGAACAATTCCAAGAGGTGCAGCATCACCACCAGCAGCACCAGCAACGGCAGCAGCAGCAGAACAGTAAGGATGCCAGCAGCAGAAACAGAAAGACCAAGGGCCAGAAAGAAGCGCAGGAGAGGCCTCAAAGCCTCGCAGGATTTGCAGCACAGGCATGCCCTGGGTGGCTGCTGACCCCATTGACAGAGGACAGAGAAAGTGCTGCACTGCAGCTGTTGCAGCGGGCCATCAGGAAGAGGTTGGATGCATTACCAGGACATGGGGCCAACTTTGACAGTGCTGCATGCTCAGGCAGTGTTGGTGCTTTTGCTGCGTCAGCGGCCCTGTATGTTGAGGGCCAGAAGCAAGCACTGCACAGCGCTCTCGATGAGATCCAGGGGCGCCTTGGAAAGTTTGTTGCAGCACCTTGACACGCAGATATGGCTCGCATGCTCAGGCACCGAATGAGGACGGCGAGCATAGTCGGACGTGAGAAATGTCACACTTCTCCCCTGCGCATTGTTAGCCTTCCTCGTTACATAAGGTTTGTTAGCGTGACAGTAAGACAACCTCAACTTGTAAGTTTACAATGCTTCACCTGCAGAGCCAGGGCGGCTTGGCTCAAGCCCCAGGGCTGAGATTAAGGAGGACTGCTCCAGCAGGGGCAACCTGTTGGCATTTATCAAGGAAGGCTTTGCAGCTGGTGCAAGC
>LFIK01005274.1_pt1 | contig 10395 bp, 9 predicted proteins | sample 643401 | NCBI WGS metagenome assembly LFIK01 (sample SAMN03777447, study PRJNA286221) | soda lake metagenome | biome: soda lake; feature: Kulunda steppe; material: water; isolation source: sample T5-Br brine of Lake Tanatar-5 | place: Russia: Kulunda steppe | collected 2010-07
CGACCTTGTGATCCGTCTCCAGCGCGGCGGAATTAAAGCCATGCAGATACTGTAGTTCGGGCATCGCAAGTTGCTCCGTTCGTCGATCCCGTCACTTTAACGCGGCAGCGGTTGGATGTCTGACCTCGTTAGAGGTCAGAGACTGGCGTGGACCAGCGGCTAGCGTTGCTTTAGCAAGATCAATTCGGGTGTCGCCGATTCAATAACCGATCGGTTATCCGTCGCAATCGGCGGCCCGCTCAGAATAGACATGCACCTTGCCACTCCGAATCGCTGCCGTTTCGCCATAGCTGGAAACTAACAACGCGCCAGTAGCATCCAGCCCCACCGCCTGCCCTTCGAGCACTCCTGCTGGGGTCTCTACACGCACCATCCGGTGCGCTAGCCAGTCGCGCGAAACCCAACGTACGCCAAAATCATCCGGTAGCCACCCTTCAAATCTCGCGCATGTCTGAACAATCGATTTGGCAAAATTACCAACCGCGTCATCGTCAACGACACCATTGCCGAGATCTCTGAGTCCCACGGGCGCGTGACCGGCGCGATTCGTATTAACCGCTGCCGCGCTCTCATTGATACCGACGCCCATTACCACGCGGCATCCGTGCGGGTGATCCTGAAACGCTCCGAGAACCCACCCGAGTTTTCGGCCCGAGCCATCCACCAAGACATTCGGCCATTTTACCTGAATGTTACTGGTGCTCATGGGGTTTATAGTTTCAGCGAGGTTTAGTGCTACACTGAGTGTAAGTGCACTTGCGTCAACAGCCTTTTTGGTATAAGTCCACCCCACACTCATATGGACTCCATTATCGGGGAATACCTCGCTTCTACTAAGGCGACTCGTTCCTTCCGGTTGCCTTTTGGCGATGACAAGGCTGTACGGCTCATCCCCTCGGTCGAGGAGCCAGCTGTTTGTGCTTTCAACGCTATCCAATAGATGAAGGGAAACCGTCTCCGCATACTCTTGCAGCGCCTTACTTATTGTACCCCTATCCATCTCTCTCCCCCCCTAGTTCTCCCGATTATTCGGATCCGTGACTGTCAAGACCGAGTTTTTTTATTCTGTATCGAAGCTGTCTCAGGGTTAAATTTAGGATTTCCGCCGCCTTCGTACGATTTCCGTTAGTCTGGGCTAAAGCTCTTTGAATCGCGAGGGCCTGCTCTTGGTTAACCCACTCATATCTACGCATGCTTACGTAGCCATCCGCGTTGTCCTCCGTTGCTCCCTGCCAGGTATCATTGGGAGCCATTGACTCCTGTTCTCCCGCCAAGGCCACCGAACTTGGCGGCTGCACCGCCGACTCATTCCCGAGTATGTTACGCATCAGCGTCGCATCGATTGTGCCCGACTCAGTCATGACAGTTGCCCGCTCTAAGACATTGACTAACTGACGAACATTCCCTGGCCATGTATATTGCTCAAGCAGCTCGAGCGCATCGTGTGAGAGCACTGCATTGCGGTCGTACGCATGGTTGAGCTCGTTGAGATGATGAACCGCGATTCGGCGAATATCACCGTCACGCTTACGGAGTGCTGGCAATTCGAGCGGCACTACATTAATCCGATAGAATAAGTCGAGTCGAAATTCGCCCTGATTAACCATCTCAGCCAACGGTGCATGAGTAGCGCAAATCAATCGAAAATTCACGCTTTCGCTTTCAGTAGAGCCGATAGGTTCGACTTTCTTCTCTTGTATCGTGCGCAGCATTTTGGCCTGAAGCGTCAGCGGCATATCCCCAATCTCATCAAGAAAAAGCGTGCCTCCATCAGCCAGCTGTACCTTGCCAGCCTTCGAACTCGTGGCACCGGAGAAACTCCCCTTCCGGTATCCAAAAAGTTCGGCCTCTTGCAGATCTGTCGGCACCGCTGCACAGTTGATCGAAATAAACGGCTTTTCGCACCGGTTGCTTTGCTGGTGAATCATCCGCGCGAACTTTTCCTTGCCGGTGCCCGACTCGCCCTTCAGCAGAACCGGCGCGTCCGTGTCGGCTACCTGATTGGCCTGCCTCACTGCTTCGAAAAGTACCGGACTGGTTCCTATGATCCCGTGAGCGACGCTGTTGTTAACCATTTCCCCAGCAGTGAGCGTATTTTTGAGGGACTGATTTTCCTGCCGCAGGCTATGAGTCTGCTCGGCGACGAACGAGTCGATTCGAAGAACTTGCCCAATCATTGCGCTGGCAACACGCAGAAGACTGATATCGAAATTGAATGATCGGTCTTGGGAGGCTTCTCGCTGGGCTGACAGAACGCCGATAGGTATACCTGACTCCATGATGGGCACGGCAATAAACGCAAGTTTCGTGTCGTTGGTAACTCCTGCCTTCTCAGCAATCCGCTGGACAAAGACTGGATCATCGCTAACGTCTGGGACGAGGCCGGTCACGCCTGTACGCATAACGCGGCCCGTTACTCCCTCGTTGGCCCCGACATCGTAACGGCCACGGGTAACGTCATCCTCCCAGAGACCGTAGTGGTATTTGACCTCTACTACTCCGGTCACGCCATTGGGGAGGGATACGCGACCACAATTGAGGCCACACAGCTGGGACAGAAGCCGCAAGATACCCTGTATCGTATGCCCGGGATCCAGCGGCTTCTCCAAGAGCTTTGACATTTCGATTATGGTGACAAGCTCTTCTCGGACGCTCGGCGTGCTGAGCGGCTTCTTCATGAAACTCAATGGCCAAGCATCCAGGGACGTTTCCCTTTCTGGCCCCGTGGCTGGGTCGAATCCCCGCCCTTCTTGTGAGACCCGGAGCAGCATCGGCATGAGGGAGCATGTTGACTTTTTTCATTGATCTGGTGAGCGCGGCGCTTTCCTTCAGAGAGCAGCGATAGACGCGCTGGCGTAATCACACGCTGACTAGCCTCGCCACAGACCTCGCAGCGTTGGGTCGCGTCACCATCCGCAAGGGCGACAAGAGCATCAAATGGACCGCAGTTGCGGCATCGGTAGGTGTATAGAGGCACTGAGTAACCCTCCTGTATTCTCCGAGATGATAGGGGAGCGGGGTCAGTGTAGTGACCGACCCCACAGCCCTTATCCCGCCCAAATCGCAGTCGGGATTTCGTCGGACGAAACCATTACCTTCGGGCCCTCGGAGTTGGGGTTGATATCGAAATCGAAGATTTCGGTCGGTAAAAACAGCGTGGCGCACGCATTGGGGATATCGACAATACCGCTTATGTGCCCTTGAACAGGAGCGGTGCCAAGAATCGCGTAAGCTTGAGCACCGGTGTACCCGAACTGCTTGAGGTACTCGATCGCATTTACACACGCCTGCCGGTAGGCAAGGTGCGCATCCAGGTAGCGCTGCTCTCCTGAGTCGGTCACAGAAATGCCCTCGAAGATAAGGTGCTGCTTGTAATCCGGTTGCAATGCGCTTGGCTGGAAGATCGGGTTCCGCACTGCGTACTTTTTAACCCCATCCTTAATCAGGTTGACGCGTATTTTGATCCAGCCCGCCATTTCTATAGCGCCGCAGAAAGTAATTTCACCGTCCCCCTGAGAAAAATGCAGGTCGCCCATCGATAGCCCCGCTTCTGGCACATAGACTGGGAAAAAGACGCGTGAGCCCTTAGTAAGGTCTTTGATATCGCAATTGCCACCATGCTCACGTGGCGGAACGGTACGCGCGGCCTCGGCTGCCGCTTCACGGGCTGAATCAGGCTTCATGCGTCCCATATGAGCCGTGTCTGCGTAGGGTGGTGCTGCCAGGGGTGGAGTGCGGTCGGGGTCGGTATCGATAAGAGCTTGTTCCCGCTTATTCCATTCTGAGAGCAGTTGCCGTGAGGGCAGGCAACCAATTAGCCCGGGGTGCATGATGCCCGCAAAGCTTACGCCCGGCACATGCCGCGATGAGGCATTGATTCCATGGAAGTCCCAGATTGACTTCCGTGCTTCCGGGTAGAGGTCCGTGAGAAAGCCACCTCCATTTTCGAAGGCAAACATACCGTTGAAGCCCCACTGCTCGTCCTCAAATGCGCCAATGTCCAGAATATCGACAACCAGCAGGTCCCCGGGCTCCGCCCCCTTTACCCCGATCGGGCCGGTCAGGTAATGAACCTTGGTCAGGTCGACATCGCGAACATCCGTCGCTGAGTCATTGTTTTCGATCTGCCCACCGGTCCAATCCATACAGTCGAGCATGACCTCGTCCCCAGGCTCTACCGTTTCGATCATAGGGATATCCGGATGCCAGCGGTTGTGGATGGTGTCCTGGCCCTCCGGCGCCTTTGAAAGGTCCACATGAATTCTTTTTGCAGCCATCTTTCGCTCCTGTTGCGGTTGGAGTTGTAGCCCTGTGCTTACATGCATGAACCATGCCAGAGGGTTAGCCCACCACTACCCCACGTCTATCACGAGCAGAGTGGGCTTCGAGGAGGCGACTGTGGTGTGACAGTGTCACATTGTTGATCTCGGTAGCCGGACAATGTCACTTCAGCGGCTGAGCGCAACTGGCTTTGTCAAAGGCTAACTCAACAAGAAGCCTTGAATAGCGCGGGACTTTCGGTGTTGGCACGGCCTTTGCTTGCCCCGACATCGCACCACACTCAAGCACTGAAGGAGGCTGTCGTGCACACAATTGGAAGATACCGGACGCTTGCAGCAACATGTATCGCAGCAGGGATGTTTAGCAGCTCTCTCGCTTTCGGAGACGCGGAATTCCCCACATCCGAAGTCAACACGACGGGTTTGGCGGTGACAGATGACACCGTGAGGGTCGGAATTCTGCACTCACTGACCGGGACGATGGCGATCAGTGAGACCGGTTCCGTGGAGGCGGAACAACTTGCGATCGCCCAGATTAATGAGGCCGGAGGCGTTCTCGGGCGACAGATAGAGGCTGTCGTTGAAGACGGCGCTAGCGACTGGCCAACTTTCGCTGAACGCGCATCGAGACTGTTGGAGAACCAAGACGTGGCCGCAGTTTTCGGATGCTGGACTTCAGCCTCCCGAAAGGCAGTCCTTCCAGTGTTTGAACAACAGAACGGACTCTTGTACTACCCGACTTTCTACGAAGGTTTTGAGGCATCACCGAATGTTTTCTATCAGGGTCAAGAGGCTACACAGCAGATCATCGCTGGTCTGAACTGGGTTCATGAGCAGGAAAGTCCCGAGACTTATTATCTAATTGGCTCAGATTACATTTGGCCACGAACTTCGCATGCGATCGCGCGTCACCATATCGAAAATGTCTTGGACGCAGAGGTCATCTCTGAGCAGTACTTCCCCCTTGGGCACACTAACTTTCGCTCTGCGATCAATCAGATCCGGCTCCGTAATCCTGATGTCGTCTACAGCATTATCGCCGGCGATAGCAATGTGTCCTTCTGGTCTCAATTAAACAACGCGGGCATAACGGCTGAAAATCAGACCGTTTTGACAAATTCAGTCACCGAGGATGAGGTCAAAGCGATCGGCGCGTCAAATGTGGCAGGTCATTACTCTGCAATGAAATATTTCCAGAGCATCGAGAACCCCTACAACGAGCGGTTCGTTGAGGCATTCAAGGATATGCATGGAGAAGATAGCGTCATCGGAGACGTTACGCAGGCAGCGTACCTCGGACCATGGATTTGGGCTAGGTCGGTAGAGAAGGCGGGGTCCTTCGACGTGGACAAAGTTCGGGAAGCTGCGAAAAATTTAGAGCTGGAGGATATGCCTGAGGGTTACATACGGGTGCATGAAGACAATCAGCACCTGTGGAGCAAACTCCGAATAGGGCAGTGGCAGGCTGATGGCTCAGCGGAAATAGTTTTTGAGTCTGATCTTATCGAACCGGATCCCTTTCCGGAGTACCTCGACCTCAGCATCGATGATCTGGAGGAAGAAACCTAACGACTCTTCCGAAACACGCACGGGCGCCGGCAACGCCGGTGCTCGTGCAGAAGATTAAATAGACTGGGGTACGTGATGAGCGGATATACAGCATCGGATATTGGGACGATCTTTGCGATGCAAGGGGTCGCTGGTTTGAGCCTATTTGCGGTCTTCCTTTTGATGGCGCTAGGACTCGCTATAATCTTTGGCCAGATGGGTGTCGTCAATATGGCTCACGGCGAGTTTTTAACCCTTGGCTCTTACGTTACCTTTGTTACCGCGACGACGATTGAAACCATCCTTCCCGGGGCGTTTGCATACTATTTTCCCCTAGCAATAATCCTCTCCTTTGGCGCTGCATATGCTGTGGGGTACCTCGTGGAACTCGGGCTGGTTAGACATCTGTACAAGCGGCCATTAGATACCCTCCTAGCCACATGGGCGGTTGGACTGATAATGCAGCAAGTATTCCGATCAATATTCGGCGGCCGAGGAGTCAGTGCGGACACACCGGAATGGCTCCAGGGCAGCATTCAGTTAACACCCTTCCTCTTCCTATCACGATCGGACCTTTTCGTAACTGGTATCGCAATTGCCATGACAGTTTTCGTTGCCTTACTCCTATACCGTTCCCGCTGGGGCATTCGGGTAAGGGCGACCACGCAGAACCGAGAAATGGCAGGAGCAGTGGGGATGAATACCGAGAAAGTCGACAGAAGGACATTTGCGCTGGGGTGTGGTCTGGCCGGCATTGCTGGATCCGTTTTCACGACCATTGCAGCGACCACCCCAACAGCGGGTAGTCAATACCTCGTGGATACATTCCTAGTGGTAGTGCTGGGTGGAGCGGCAAGTTTATTGGGCACAATAGCTGCGGCATTCTCCATCGCTCAAGCACAGTCCATCCTAGAGTTCTTCTTTACAGGATCCATGGCCAAGGTTCTCACGTTGATTACAGTTATCGGGCTCCTCCTGCTGCGCCCGCAAGGTCTTTTCACGGCAAAGGTCAGGAAGTAGGAGATAGCCATGTTGATCAAGAATCTCTTCTATAACGGTACAACCGAGTGGCGCATTCTCTTTGGGCTCTTTGCCGTCCTGCTTCTCGTAGTGATTCCGGTCGGCTATGACTCCTACATGCTCAACCTGACGGGACGCTACGTCGCTTTGGCTTTCGTCGCGGTCGGACTAGTAATGTGCTGGGGATATGGCGGAATGCTGAGTCTTGGCCAGGGTGTATTCTTCGGGCTCGGCGGGTACGCGATGGCCATGTTCCTGAAACTGGAAGCATCAACGCCTGAGGCTACCGAAAATCAGACCACACCTGGCATTCCAGATTTCATGGACTGGAATCAACTCTCCGCATTACCTTGGTGGTGGGAGCCCTTCTCCAGTTTCACAGTCACGGTTCTTGCCATACTCCTGCTACCTACGCTCGTAGCGGGGTGTATTGGATATGCGCTTTTCAAACGGCGCGTCAGTGGCGTCTACTTTGCGATTGTGACACTGGCGCTTGCTACGGTGATGAGCATACTACTCATCGGTCAACAAGGATATACCGGTGGTGATAACGGGATCACAGATTTCTCTACATTATTGGGCTGGGATATCACCACTGTGGAGGCACGCTATGGTCTCTACTACCTAGCGGCCGGCCTCTTCCTCGCCTGCACTTGGATCGGTCAGCTAATATTGAATAGCCGTACTGGCAGAGTGCTCATCGCGATACGAGACCAGGAGGAACGAGTTCGATTCTCCGGCTACAGCGTAGCCAATTTCAAGGTATTCGTTTTCGTTGTCGCCGCTGTTTTCTCAGCTATCGGTGGTGCCATGTTCGCAATGCAGGCAAGGTTCATCTCTCCGTCTTTGATCGGCGTTACCGTCTCAGTGGAACTCGTTGTCTTAGCTGCGGTTGGCGGGCGATTCTCGTTACTGGGCGCCGGTTTCGGTGTGATTGCCATCAAAACCCTAGAGATGTTTCTTGCCCAGACATTTCCAGAGCTTTGGACAATATTAATGGGCCTCGTCCTGATTGCTGTGGTGTTGTCGTTTCCGGAGGGTTTAGCCGGGATTTACCGAGTCGTTAAGCAAAGGTTCGCGCCTAGGTTAACGGCTGAATCCACGGGCATGATGAGTGGACTTGGGCCAACGGACAGGGGCAAAAGCAATGCAAAGTGATGAACATAATCTGATTCTCGCCATTGAGGATCTCGCGGTTTCTTTTGATGGGTTCCGTGCTGTGGATGGGATTAACCTCTACGTAGATGAAAAAGAGCTGAGAGTTGTAATCGGGCCAAACGGCGCAGGCAAAACAGCGCTTCTTGATCTGATTTGCGGGAAAACCAAGGCGGTGGAGGGAACGATTAAATTCAAGGGCCGCGAATTAATCGGCATGTCCGAGAACCAAATTGTCCACGAAGGCGTTTGTCGGAAGTTTCAAGCTCCATCAATCTACGAAAATCTCACAGTTTACGAAAATCTCGAATTAACGTTTCCGAAAGGACGGACAGTATTTGGATCGCTGGTCTTCAAGCGGTCCAGCGAGGTGAATGATCGAATCATGGAAACGGCTAAACTCGTGGGTCTCCATGACCGGCTAGATGACATGGCCGGATTACTCAGTCATGGGCAGAAACAGTGGTTGGAAATTGCCATGCTTCTCATACAGAATCCAGCTCTTATCATGTTGGATGAGCCGGTTGCTGGAATGAGCCAGTCCGAGCGCGATACGACCGCTGCGCTTCTTAATCAGATTCGTAATGACCACTCCATTTTGATTATCGAACACGACATGGGGTTTGTTGAGGAAATCGCAAACCGAGTCACGGTGCTTGATCAAGGCAAAGTTCTGACGGAAGGAAATATCCAGCGGGTAAAGAACGACCCACAGGTTATCGAGCGTTATCTTGGACACTAGCGGAGAAATTATCAATGCTATCAGTTGATTCCCTTAGCAGTGGATACGGGCTGAGCTCAATCGTCCGTGAGTGCAGCTTCCAGGTACAGCCCCAAGAAATCCTCGGAGTGATGGGCCGGAACGGAATGGGGAAGACCACGCTTTTTAAAACTCTCATGGGCATCCTCCCCACGTGGTCTGGAGAGGTATCATTGAACGGACAGTCTTTTACCCGAAGCAGTCCGCACCAGAGGGTCGCAGGGGGGATCGCCTATGTTCCGCAGGGACGGCTGGTCTTCCCGACGCTCACGGTGGAGGAAAATATCCTTGCGGGGCTGGAAGTCACGGGAAGACGATCAGTGCCCGAGGATATATACTCGTTGTTCCCAGTGCTTCTGGAGATGCGCAAGCGACGTGCAGGAAACCTCTCAGGCGGGCAACAACAGCAATTGGCTATTGCAAGAGCGCTGGCAGCTGATCCACAGGTGTTGTTGCTAGACGAACCAACAGAAGGTATCCAACCTTCAATCATCAAAGAAATGGCCATTAGCCTGAAAGAGATCCGCGCGATCCGCGGAGTTAGTATTCTTTTCTCAGAACAAGTACTAAGCTTTTCTATGAATGTCGCCGATCGTGTAATTGTCATAGATCGCGGCGAACTGGTTGAAGAAGTGATTGGTTCAGACCTGACGGAAGAGAAGATGGCGAGATACCTCTCCGTTTAGCAATCATTGATTGGCTAATAAGAAGAGTACCAAAACCCTGCCGTCTCTGAGGACAGTGGGGTTTTGAAAAATAGACGCAGCATCCCGGCCCATTCCCTAACGGGAAAAGAGGCCGTATCACAGCGCAGGCACGCCCAGGTGCAATTATTTGTCTGGAGACGCGGTCCGGTCGCAAGCTGCCCAGCCAAGCGCACAGTTCGAAATAATGAGTTCAGTTCATCGAATGGCCGCAAGTTTACGAATAGTTACAGGTCAAGCGCCCCGGTATGGGGTGAGCGGTTAAATCGCTCGGTATCGGCGTTTCGGTTTTTCCCGTGCCGATTTAATCCGCTCGACTTCTCGGACTACACGTGGCGCAGGCATTGCGGAGTAGGAGTGTCCATTCTGGGCACAAGCCGACAGACGGTGAGGGTCATCGTTGGGATTGAACGAAAGAGCCCGACAACGCACGGATGTCTACCCCCGCCGTGGGGCCCGTGAATTGCCCGGGTGAATCGCGCTAGAGTCGGAAGGAACGCGGTAACCGACAGGGATTGTATGAGCGAGCGGAAGATTACCGAGACGGAAATCCTCAACCAGGTCTATAACGCCACGGATCATGAGGCCCTGATGCGGGCCTATCGAGACTGGGCCGACCGCTATGACAGCGACTTGCTGAACCGGTTTGGCTACGTCGCTCACATCACCACCGCCAAAGCGCTCCACGAGACGCTGCAGGGTTCCACCAAGGCGCGGATTTTGGACGCCGGATGCGGGACCGGGCTGGTGGGAGAAGAGCTCGCTAAACTCGGCTACCGCCAGATTGATGCCCTCGACTACTCCCCGGATATGCTGGCTCAGGCAGAACGCAAGAAGATCTACGGGGCGCTGACTCAGGCCGACATGAAGCAGCGCCTGCCCACTGACGACGATGCCTATGATGCGGTGGTGTGTACCGGCACCTTCA
>LFIK01005275.1_pt1 | contig 10393 bp, 13 predicted proteins | sample 643401 | NCBI WGS metagenome assembly LFIK01 (sample SAMN03777447, study PRJNA286221) | soda lake metagenome | biome: soda lake; feature: Kulunda steppe; material: water; isolation source: sample T5-Br brine of Lake Tanatar-5 | place: Russia: Kulunda steppe | collected 2010-07
GAGGAGTGCATATGCTGCTGGATCAGGCAGAGGAGTGCATATGCTGCTGGATCAGGCAGAGGAGTGCATATGCTGCTGGATCAGGCAGAGGAGTGCATATGCTGCTGGATCAGGCAGAGGAGTGCATGCCGCTGGATCAGGCAGAGGAGTGCATGCTGCTTGCCTCAAGCATCTCCTGCGGTTGGACCTCCCCATGAAATCCATACACATGCGCAGCTTCTCACCCAGCTGCCGTGGAAGCCCCCGAGGCACAGGTTGCTGGCAATCACGCGGTGGCACGGCACGACGGGTGCGTAAGGATTGCGTCGCATGCCCTGCAGACCGCCAGCACAAGGGATGGTGCAAACTGTGCCTAGAAACAATGGTATGCGCCTTGATATGCAGATGTGGTAAGGAACCTCAGCATCCACCAAGGACATCCATCGCCTGCTCCATGCAAAGCCTGCCTTGTAAAACCTGCCTTTGCCTGTTCATGCCCTACTTACAGAAAGACAAGGAACACAGGATTCAGCTGAGCAAAACCAGCAGTACAGCCCATTCTCTCTGAAGACGATTTGGTCACTGGCTTCAGCATAATCATCAAAAGAATGTCTTTAGCTAATAGGTAAAGGAAAGAGGTACACATGTATGCATGCACCCACACCCCTATCCATACCTGGCCAACAGCCCGAGCGGAGGACTTGAGGATGGCAGCAAGTGCGCCATATGTTGAAACTTTGCCTTTGGGAATTGCCTTGCAAGCCTGTTGGCAATGAGAGCGATATACGACTCAGTCATTAACATGCAGTGCTGCCACGAAGAGAACAACAGTGTATCCTCAGGGCGCAAGAGCTTCCCATGTTCAGTGCCCAGGTCCAGCATAACAACTATATGAGAAAAAATACGGGAGCTTTCTTTGTCGTCTGCATGCACTTTAAGTGCGCGCTAATGCAAGTGAGCAATCCCATGCACACAGCCACGCGCATACGACGAACACACAGACGTGCACGCGCACATGCACGCACAAATACATATGCATGCATATGCATGCAAGCACGCTTACACACGAAACGTACAAATGTTGAAGGGGTGACTGAAGACCCTGAGCTACAGATGACACCAAGTACAACCCGCATTGCTCACCGCATAAAGCCTCTTCTCAAAAGCTGTGTCCTCACGCCTCTGGCTTCCTCTTTGATGTTGCTCTTCCAATCCATGCTTCCTCAGCTTCTGGCGCGCAGCAGGTCCTACTTTTGGAGAGGAGGGCTTCCTCATGTGAGCTTTGCAAGAGCTCAGTGCTTCTCGGCCTCGACCCTGCTCTTCACTCGGTCGTAGATGGATGCCCTCTGGTTCCACCAAAGGCTAATCATGCAACCGGCTGCCACACCCGCGAGCAGGCCCTTGTTGTAGGCAGGAGAAAAGACACCCTGCGATGGGACACAGTGCAATCGGCTAATAAGTGAGCTTGGCAAGTCCCTCAACCTAAAGCTCAAGAGCATCAAAGCAGGAGAGCGGAGAGCACGCGATCAAACACAAGAGGCAAGGAGAGGACGGACCATGACGCTGGCGAGTTGCTGTACGTGGTATTCAATTATTGTTGGCGATACAAAAAATTATAACAAAATCCCTGTCTGCGATCCTATATATGATATTGCTCTTTGTAATAAACATTGTAATATGTCCATTATACATAGAATGTGTATCGGTGCAGCATGCGTCATTGGGCAGGGGAAATCAGTCAATGCTCCATGTTGTTACTGAGCATGAAGTCTGATGATTGTTGGTCCTCTCATATTCTGTCAGCCATGGAGGTTTTAACAAAGCCTGCTGAATTGGGAACCCATTGACCAGTCAGTTAGTGGTGGATCTCAGGACCAGGCCCGCGACAATTGCAGCCTTTCTCCAGCACCTACTCGTGAGAGCAATAGAAAAACACAACCAAAGAACAGGAAAGTTAGTCAACGGGGATCAGGAGGGTGACTAGCAGTGCCCCACTCTTGACCATGATGATGAGAGGTGGCAAAAGTTTTCTCGAGAGTGCACTTGGTAATAGCAAGTTGATGAGCATTCTGAACTGAATGAGGGTGAAGCTTGAAGGCTAGCTTGGTAGCTTTTTTAGAATTGAGGTTCCAGACCGTACAGGCTGTAAATGGTTCCACCTACTCCCAGAAAGATAGTGTGCAGGCTAAATTTGCCTGCAGGTTGCCACAGGTGCTAACAAAGCATGCTGTGCTGTCGATTGGCGGCTTCAAGTCGGCTCCTGGGTCTGGTATCTTCGCAATGCTTGACTTCAACAAGATGGATGTTCCGCTGGTTGGGAGTGAGCTGACTGGAATCCCTGACCCTGGGTAGTGCCCAGTGGGCAAAGGAAGGTTTGCTAGCGCTGACGCTGAGAGCCCCCCATCCCCTCTGCATCCTTCCCTTCTGCTTAATGCATACCTAGGGTGGGCAGTGGGTGCTTGTTTGCTCTTATTAGGCATTCACGCTACGAGTATGGCATCTGGACGACTAGCAGTGAGTCTTTGCTTGGTAGGGAAGCATCATGGGAAGAGCCATCCAGGGGCGGTCCTGTTGGATGATCCTTTAGAGATTTGTGAAATTTTCAATGCTAGACGGTCTTCACTGCCAACATCCGATTGAGCAAAACATCCCCCTTGGGAGCCTGCTGCGACAGCTTTCATAAGAATTCTACAGGAAATATTGTGGGGCTCAGTTATCAGACCAGAGATGGTCTGGTGCTGACAACCTCATTAAATGTTTGGAGCACTGTCTGGTTTTTTACTTGAGGGGCATTGGAGGCTGGAGGTTTTAAGGCAACCCCCTAAACTTGTAAGGTTAACAGCATGCCTCTGATTGAAGAGGGTGTCTGCGCGGTAGTGGAAAGGTTTTTCATCTAACAGGACAAATTTGGCCATTGTCCAGAAAGTGTTGCTAATATTTCTGTGAACAGTAGGAAGTAGACTCATTATCAAAGTGTAGTAGCCAGTTTGAGGGTTTGCATGACCAAGCTTGTATGGAGATTTTGAAAATACAGGAGATTTGAGGCAGGTAGATTTGAAGGCCTTGATTGGGTTAAGGGTTATCCAAAGGCAAGCCAGGTTGTGTCATAAAAAGGGTTACCACCGATGCTAGCTCATGGCATCACTGTGTCTGCGTGGCTCGCGTCAACTTGTCTTGCTTGATATCTGGCTAAAGCATCTGCACATTCATTACAAGCAACACCAGCATGAGATTTTACCTCTATCAGGAGTATGGGGTATGGCGCCTTGCGGACAATTTGAAAGGGTATCTTCAAGAGATCCCATTGTACATGGTGGCGGCGAAGTTCAGGGAAAAGCGTGTGTTTTCTGATTCGGTGGGATGAAAGACTTTCAATGGCAATATGTGAGTGGCGGTGGAGGATAGTAGCTGTGAAGGCAGCCAGTTTAGCTCTACGGATGGTATTTGTGATGCCCATTCCATGTGATTCAATAAGCTGGGGGAAAAGGTGCTAGGGCGGTACTTCCCTGCACCTGTCACTTGTTTTCCTTGACAAATCCGTCCGCGTAAACCCACTTCTTCCAAAAAGGCACTTTTCTGGCTAATTGTGGGCTGCAATGTGTAGGAAAGAGAGATTCTTAATTATGGTTGAAAGTGTGTATGCGTTGTGGTGATCGAAAGGAAGTTTTTCAAACTTCTTGAAAACCAGTTTCAATTCTTGGGTGGCAAGCATTGAGAATTGGGTCATTACTGATGTACCTCCAATTTGCTTCAGGAATGTCACGAGCCAAGTCCCTAATCCTAGTTAGTTTGTGATTATTCAGACGTAGGCGTGCATCTGTGTTCCAAACAGTAACTATTTGCATACTCCAATCGTGGCAAGGAAGTAACATTTTTTTGCTGATCCAGAAGGAGGGTGGGATAGTTAAAGTTTAATGAGGAAATAGTTCCTGGAGTGCAACACAAATGGGGGTAAGCATCAAGGAGTTTTGAGAAGGGGTTGGTTGGTAATGGGGAAGGCATTGGGGATGGCTCCGAATATTCTGTCGCGAGGGTCTTTGCTCCAGTAATTGAGATGGTTGGGGTTATGGTCCAAAAGGGAGGCCATTTTCTTACTAGGGCCCATTTCTGGAGGTGTAAGGAACGCTGTAAGAAAGGTCTTTTAATGTGCTGGCTGGGGAACAGTCCTGTTTAATAAAGTGGCCTAATCCCAGTCCAGGCCAAAGCCTGAGCCTGGTGGTTGGATAGGTAGTTGGAGGTGATCTGGTGATCAAGGAAAGCCTGGTTTTGTTACAGGAGGGTAGAGTGGAAATGGGAGGGGAGGGCACGCATGCAGGAGTATTGGTATTCATGGGTGTCTTGTTGTTGTGCAAGGCAGAGCGGGAAAGAAGGCCTAGCAGCTCAGGAGCAAAGGTCTTTGGAGGAGGTGTGATGGTATCATTGATTCCGGCAAATGTAGCGTCATTAAAATTTTGTAGAGGATGTTGAAGCATTCTAGAGTGAGCATGTCTCTGCATTTTCCTGTCGCGTCATAGATGCATGCCACCGCACAGGCTGTGAGATGTATACTTCAGGTTGTACCAAAGGTGTGCAAAGTGATGGATCTATTTGGTTGTGGCAGGGGGGGGGGGGGGGGGTTTTTAGGTTTTGATATAAAAAGATCAACATTTATGATCCATAACTTGCAGCAGCCTGTAGCTGTCTGCTTGTGGGTTTGTGGGATTGATGTCAAAGTTGACTGCTGGGTGCGACCTGCATATTCAGAATAACTTTTAAAAAGAGGGTTGATGGGATGAATAGTACAAGGAGGAGGGAGAACGTGCAACAAATGTCAGCAGACAACAAATGCGGAGGCTTGCATCTGCCTGCTCTCATGCAAGCAGTCCCAGGGCTGAGTCATTTGGTCCGGCAACAGTGGCTGCCAGCGGACAAGCGCATATGCTGCACTCCCAACCAATGCACTACCAGCAATTGGCCTGACAGCGATGGCTGCCACTAGTAAAGGGTCATCGTAAAACTGAGTACAAAAAAAGAATCAGCGTGGCAGCGCTGGCTGCCAGCAGTTGTGGCTGCACTTCTCTTTCCCAGACCTTTGCATAACAGCCTTCCGTATGCTGCATGCCCCGCACGAGCTTTAAGGGGGTAACAAGCATAGCTTGTCCACCAGTGCCCAGCAGGGTCCCTGCCTCAACCTCAGGCCGTGCTCGTCGGGTTGGCAGGCGCCGCCAGCAGTGCAGGCGTCAAGGGCTCGGGCCTTGAAGCCGCCAGGCTCTCTGCGCGCGGCAGCGTCTGCACACTGCTCCGCAGCAGGGACAGCCTGCCAGAGGGGTCCTGCAAGGGCAGGCGGGGAGGGGGAAAGGCAGGAGTTGCCGCGCACGCGTACTGAGGATCATTGACACAGGGGCCGGTCACATGTGGCCCAAAGCTGATAAAGAGGGGGGCAGGCATATGCTGAGGTCAGAAAGGAGGCATGCCGAGGTTGCAGGGTCGCATTGATGGGCCTGATGGCTGCATGCCTTGGCGCATGAACAGGTGCGAACACCTGCACAGGCTGCTGCACTGTCGCACCTGGAGTGCCTCAAAGCACATTCAGTGTGTTAGAATCCGACTCAAACCAATCCAAATTGAATTTGATCAATCTAAGGTTTGACCACGCGTGCAGGTCCCAGGTCCCTGCGTACTCAAGCAGACTTACAGCAATGGCAGGAAGAAACACTTTGCTCATCCCACCGCGCTCAGCGAGACAGCCTTGACCCAAAACCAAACCAACTTCATCTCTGGAGTCAGACCCTGTGTGTGTAAGCAGTGTGCACGCATGCGCAGACAAGGTGCAGGCAGTGCATAGCTCACCCACAGTGCGGCACATGGCTGGCCCGCAGCGCGGCACATGGCTGGACCCCAGCGCAGCGCATATGGCCCACCTGTAGCGCTGCGATAGCCTCCAGCTGCGTGGCACACCTCCCTTCCCAGGCGGACAGGTCCGACTGCAGGGAAGCCAGCCGGCGTCGCACGTCCTTCGTGGCCCGCGTGTCCGAGGCTGCGCGCGTGTTAAGGGCATGTCCATGCCAGTGGCATGTGTGTCATGGCGGTGGCAGCGTGCACCGTGTCAGGCGTGCCACACCCTGCTGCAAGGTTGAGTGCGTGCTTGCGTGTGCACACCTGCTTGCAAATGCGTGCATGTGTGCTGGTGTGGTGGGGGTTGGGAGGTTAGGGCAAGAGGGTCCGCATGCGCATGCACCCACACCCTGCCCTTCTGCGCATCCTCCCCAAACTGCCAGGCCAGGTGTGCGTTCCTCCCTCCCGTCACCAGCATGTGCGTCGCCAAGTTCTTGTTGACCCTCTTCCAGGCACGCCTGGGCATGCAAGGCTGCACGGCAGCGCATGACAGCCAGACCTGCAGCGCACGAGCTCACAGCTCACACGCACCCGCTACGACGACCTGCGCCGCGATGGCTCCGCATGCAAGCTGCATCTGCTGCAGCTGCAGGGCCATGTCAGCGAGCGCGCCCTGGCAGGCACGCACCTGCACCGCGCAGGGCAAACAGGCAGGCAGTGCAGTTGCGTGCGTGCGTTGGGAACAAGGCGCAAGGCGCCCTGCCTCAAGGCTTTGAAGGCTGATCGTCCTCCGCCCTGCGCATAGTAGCCCTCCCACAGCAGCGCCAGCACACGGTGGTGCCTCCAGGACAGCATGCCGTGCACGCTGCTACATGTGTATGCACTGCATGGTAACACAATACTCTGCAGCAGCGCCAGCACACAACTGCACCTCCAAGAGAGTATTCCGTGCGCGCAGCAGCGCGTGAATGGGCTCACGCACATATGGACATGTAGCGCCAGCTGGAAACCAGGTCCGCCAAACGCTGCCATGCACGCTGGCTGTGCAACGGATGCCCCCGTCTCACACCGGCTCGCCACTTTGTGCTGGATGAGCTCCTATCCACCGGCTCATTCAAGACCACCACCCAGGAGTGCCAGCTTGTCTCATGCACCCTTGCACGTCATGGCAACCATGTCGCATGCGCCTGCACACAGACACACATGCACACACACATGCACACACAGGCACTCCCACATGAACGTGCACAGGCACCAACCATCTCTGTGTCAGCCTGACCTAGCACACACACACACACACACACACACACACTCTGACACCCACCCGATGGGCGTGCGCTTCCGCCACGTCAGGTGCCAGCCCCGCGAGCACGCGCTCCAGACGCCGCAGCCGCTCGCCTCCTCGCTCGCAGCCGTGCTTGAGGTTGGCCAGCAGAAGCTGCATCGAGCGGCCCTGCGTGCTGCTGCGCATGCCGGCACTTTGCTGCAAGGAGGGGGTGGCATGCGAAGCGGGGGCCGGAGGCGGTCGATCAGGAGGGGGCACGGAGGATGGATGTGGTCCTTGTGAGGCTCTGTGCAAGGGCAGGGGCATGGCTAGGCACGCACAGACCTTTGGGCTGAGGTGTAAGGGCAGGGGCATGGCTAGGCACGCACAGACCTTTGGGCTGATGTGCAAGGGCAGGGCCAGCCCCGGCCTGTGTGCGCGACGCTGTTGGGCTGAGTGGGAGGGCAGGGGCAGCCAGCCAACGAGCGTGGCACTACGTGTCCAGGGCAGGGGCACTACGTGTCCAGGGGCACTATGTGTCCAGGGGCACTACGTGTCCAGGGCAGGGGCAGTTGAGGGGCCAAAGGATGGTGGGCAGCTCCGGCAGCAGAGGGGCAGACAGGAGGGGGCGGTGCTGCGTGCCGCTGCCGGTAGGCCACGCAGGTGTGGCACGAGTGCGACAGCGGCCGTCTCTTAGGCGCGCAGCCCCCCTGTGTGCACAGACCCCTATGTGTGCACAGCCCCTCTGTGTGCACAGCCCCCCGGTGCAGCCAACGAGCGCGGAGGAGCTGTAGCCCACCCTCACACACAGCACAATCTGGGGCGGAGAAGGGGGGCTTGATGCTAGGGTCAATGCAGCCCTTGGCATTTCCCTGCCGTGCTTGTGGGACGCGCGCAGGCAAAGGAAAATTTACATAGCCTGATGCAACTGAAGCACCCCGCTGCCCTTGCAGCACGCACCAAGGCGTCAGGAAAGGAATCTATGCAAAGCCCGGTGCAATTGCAGCGTCCCGCCGCCCTTGCAGCACGCACCAAGGCACCGGGGGAGGGAATGCTTGCGCCAACGAGGCCTGACGATTGGCGGGCCCGGCCAGCTCGGACGCCAAAGGGCGAGGGCGAGGAGAATTGCTGTGAGGAGGCCAGTAGGCCGGGCCTGGCAGTCATGGATCCGGGGGTGGCTGCGGCGCGGGTGGCAGGTTGGGAGGAGCATGCGCGCTTATAGGTGTGTGTGTGTGTGTGTGCATCTTGTGCGTGTGATCCGTTCTCCCAGTGTTCCTTTTTGGGGGCCACGAACGTGCTCATGCAGTGTTCCTTTTTGGGGGCCGCGCGTGTGCTCATGCGGTGGCAGGAATTTGGGGCATGGAATACAGGACGACCAGGTTCCCCTGGGGCAAAAGGCACCGGGACCAGCGCTGCTAGGCACTGGGCCTCCAGATGCATATGCCTACACGCGTGCACCACACGCTGCAGTGGGCTGCAGCCGTGCCTGGTCCCAGCCTGACATCCCCTTCCAAAGCATGCACCCATTCATGCACCCATTCATGCACCCATTCGTACGCCCATTCATGCACCCATTCATGCACCTATTATTTGCCCCCATATCAAATACTCCCATCCACATGCCCTCTGGGTCCTTCAAAAGCCCTCTGCACATGACCCTGCTGCTGCTCAAGCCCTGCCGCAGCACGCTGCGCAGAGCGCACGTGCACCCCAGCTGCAGCACAAAAGCCACGCTCCTCACGCACCTGCGCTGCCGCCGCCGCTCCGCGGCGGCCGGCCGCCGCGCTCGCCCGCCCTGCCGGCCTGCGGGCCCAGCATCACTGCTGCTGGCGTGGGCATGACCGCGGACGCGCCCGTGGCAAGCCCGGGGCCTTGCACCCCAGCGCCCACACTGTCGCGCACGCCGCCTCCGGCCGAAAGACCACCGTAGCCGTACCCAAACGAGGCGGTGCTGGCGCGCAGCCCCCCGAGCGGCTGCGCAGCACCAGCGGCAGCGGCATGGGGCGGCGCGGACGTCAGGCCCCTGGCGCGCGCCTCGGGCTGCACGGAGCCCAGGAGGGGTGTGTCAGAGCGCTCGGAGCCGTCCTGCTGCTGCTGCTGCTGCTGCTGCGCGCCCAGCGAGATGCCTGCCAGGCTCAGGTCCTGGCTCACCTGCGTGCGTGGACAGCCCGCACATGTCTGCTCAGCCCTGGGACAGAGTGAGCCAAAAAGGGTGCGCCCGCGCAGACCAAGTGGTTGGCAGCGAGTTGGTAGAGAACAGGTCCCAGCAGAGTGTCGGCACACCTGGTGGGGCCCTTCAGCCCTTTCGTGATGGAGGGAGAGAAAGAGAGAAACGGAACGGCCAGACGCAGCGGTGAGCTGCTAAGGGCTGGGCAGCGAATGCTACATGCAGCGCTGGCGCAGGCACCATTGATGCGGAGGGCGGGCGCCATGAGGTGGTCTTTGTTCTGCGCCGCAGCGACTCCCGCCGCCTGCTGAGCTGAGCAGGGCAAGTGCACATGGGGCAACCGTGCGTGGGCCACACGCAGCAGCGGGTGGCCTGACGGCAGTGGGGCCAAGTGGCAGTGGGGCCCTGTGGCAGTGGGGCCCTGTGGCAGTGGGGCCCAGTGGCAGTGGGGCCCTGTGACAGTGGGGTCCTGTGGCAGTGAGACCCTCAGGCAGTGGGGGCAGAGAGCAGCAGAGCTGACCTATGGGCCCCTGCCCCCTCATACAAGCACTGTCCTTAAGGGCAGGGTCTCAGCGTGACACCACGCCCCACAGGGCCTCCGCGCAACACCACGCCCCTGCTCCAGGCAGTGCACTGCATGCGTGGAGCCCACACGACGAACCTCTCCCAGGAGGACGTCTGGGAGTGCGCCATTTTGCATGTGTGCGACATGCACCACTCCTCACCATGTGTCTCGTTAAACATGCACCACTTTGGCAGTGCAATGCTACCTTTCTGTACAAAGATGATGGAGATGGATACCAGCACCCCTTCTACGTCCAGCGCACCCACCTCAACGCCTGCTCCGCCGGCTTGGCTGCCGCCGCTGCCCCTTTGCGCCAACGGAGGCCCTCCCCCCCTGTGCTCTCTGCCCTGCACAGCCGCTGCAGCACCTGCAGAGGAGCTGCCCTCCAACACCAGGCTGGTGCCGCTGCCTGCCGCGACGCTGCCAAACGCGCCACCCAACATCGCGGCCCTGCGCGGCAGCAGACCTGAGGGTTGGCTCGTCCCCCTCCCGGCAGCACCCCCGCCCTGCTGCCCCTCCTCCTCCGCCTCCTCCTCCTCCCCTGCCGCCTCCCCCGCCCCCGGCCGGCCCCCGCTGCTCCCGCTGCTGCTTGTCACACCGCCCC
>LFIK01005276.1_pt1 | contig 10391 bp, 12 predicted proteins | sample 643401 | NCBI WGS metagenome assembly LFIK01 (sample SAMN03777447, study PRJNA286221) | soda lake metagenome | biome: soda lake; feature: Kulunda steppe; material: water; isolation source: sample T5-Br brine of Lake Tanatar-5 | place: Russia: Kulunda steppe | collected 2010-07
CACACACACACACACACACACACACACACACACACACACACACACATACAATCACACACATACAATCACACACACAAATACGCGCACGCACACACACACACACAAATTCGCAGGACACGCACATAAGTAAGCGCACACCAACGCATGCATGCACAGGCACGCACATAAGTAAGCACACACCCACGCACTCGCAGGACACGCACACACCCCACCATCACACCAGACACCCTTACCCACGTCAAAGCGCACACACCGCAAGCGTACATCTGCACGTGCTCGGGTTTGCTTGCTCGCTCTTCAGGTCAGTTTGGTCCACTCATCAGGTACAACAGTGAGTGCAAGATCAGACTGAAGCGGAAGGATCAAGGGAGCTTCTGCAAATGGAGCGAGAGGAGGAAGTTGTGGAAGAAGAGGCATCCATGGCTACGAGTGATGAGGGCAGTGAAGAGGAGGCATCCATGGCCACGAGTGACGAGGGCAGTGAAGAGGAGGAGAGCACTGATGGCTCACATGAGGAGTCAGGGGAAGAGATGGACGAAGATCAAGAGGAGGTGCGGTAACATTCAAACCATTGATTTGATGTGATCTTTTGTCACAGTTCCAAGGCAGGGTTGAAAGCCTCCAGCATAGCAGCCTTGCTTCACTTATAAACCTGGCACGCCAAGCATTTTGTCCTTCAGTTGAACATCTGTGTTGCAGTGCTCTTTCCAACGAACCTCTTCCCCACTTTTACATCTCAGGGTATCCCTGAGTCCGCCTGTGCTCCTGCTTTGCTTGCCTGGTCGACACATTGAGGACAGCTGCATCGCTTGTGTGCTCAATTGACCAGCAACAGCTGGGCGCCCACACATGTGGCGTCAGGGCGCGCCCCCTGCTCGCAAAAGCCAACTCCCCCTTTTTCCTGCGTTTCCGTCCAAGTGCAGGAGATCATGCCAGCAGGGCTGTTCACTTGGCTCATGGGAGCAAGGACTGCGCAGAGACAGGATAGGTTGTCTGGCTACAAACGGCTAGAGGATGTGGTCATCCTGCCCTTACAGGTGGGCTGTGAGCCTGCCTGGTGCTAGTGGGCTTCACACTTGAATCGTAAGTCCAATCTCCCGACGTTATAAGTGCTCAAAATATCGTTTCTCCTGCAACACAGCAGCAGTGCCCCTCTTCTGTCCCCGCTGCAAGCTCCAGCACAAGTAGCCATGCAGGTGTCAGTGCTCAAATTGCAATGCATGGCCTTCGCAGCACTCTGCCACATTGCAAGCATTCCGCGGCTCGATGCTGCCCAGCCCCTCTAAGCTGCATGCATCGTTGCACCTTGCTGCCTGTCAGCCCCGCCACACAGCAAATCGTCAGCCATCTGCTGCTTCCACACCCATCCAAGCTGCTTGCATATTGTTGCGATCTGCCCTCCAATTCCGGGCATCCCGCGTTCTGTTTGTTGCCTTCCAACTCTGCCACATCACAAGCGCCGCGCCCCGCCTGTTTGTTTGTTTTGCAGGGGGACCTGGCCCAGCAGGTCAACCTGCTCACTGCTGGCATCAGTGTTCGGCGGCCATGCGATGCGGTGAGTCGGCGAGGGTGAGCCTGGGGTCGGTTGCGCGCCATTTGGCATGTGCGCAAAGGTATGCAGCAGCTGCGGAAACGCTGCAAGCTCCTGCCCATGGCAGCTGAGGGCAGCCCACCTCACGACGGGTGCCATGAGCACAGGGCGCCATGAGCACAGGCGCCATGAGCACAGGCGCCATGAGCACGGGTGCCATGAGCACAGGGCGCCATGAGCACAGGCGCCATGAGCACAGGCGCCATGAGCACGGGTGCCATGAGCACAGGGCGCCATGAGCACGGGTGCCATGAGCACAGGTGCCATGAGCACAGGGCTCTGTTGTCGGCGTAAGGCAAAGTGTCCACCAGGAGCCAGCAGTTAGTGGGCTGCCCTCAGCTCGCCTGCCTCACTTGCTGCGCTATCACGCGGGAGGCCCCCCTCATGTGGCAGCTGCCCCCCCGCCCCCCTGCCTGCCTTGCGACCTGGACATCATCTTTGGTGCTGCACAGCGCTGCAGGAAACATGGTGCAATCCATCGTCGCTCCTGAGACCTAAAAAGTCTGAGACGGCGCAATGCATCTGCGTGAACTGACCTTGCAGCCGAGCCTCGATCAGGGCTTGGACTCTGGCAGCAGGGTCGTGAGACATCCAGGGCCGCGGGCGGCAGGAGTTCAGGTATGGTGGCATTGAGTTGCGGAGCCGCCAGTGTCGGTTACGCAGCCTGCCGCGCTTGTTGTGCCTGGGTCATAGACCGCCTGCAAGGTTTGCACCTCTGCTGCACCACATCTTCAGCTTTGCCCAGCTCAACTTCTGCCCTCGCGCGACCCCCGAAAAGCCTGCCCTAGTGCCTCCCCCTGGTTGTCAGTCTTGGCCCATGCACAAGGTGGCGCTCCTTCACACTGCCTGCGGCCGCTAACTTGGGTCGGGCTCGCATGCCGTGACATGCTGCGCCCGCCTCGTGTCCCTGATGGCGGCCTGCACAGGGCCACTGGTAACTCAATAGGTGGTGACCCTCTGCCTGTGCTCTGTGGCCCCCCAGGAACAAGGCCTACTTGCGCTCCCCTTGCAACCCACGCGAGGAGCACAAGGCAGCCCGCCAGGTCATGACCAGGATCATGTAGCAGGCGCTGCACCACCAGCAGCGCCATCCCCAGCAGCGGCTTGCGGCTCGGTCTCTGCAGCGCACGACCCGGATGTACAACAAGGAGAGAGCAGCATGTGCGACGCAGCGAGCTGTCTTGGGATCAGGGAAGATGAAAAGGCAAGCGCAAGCGGCAAGCGCAGCAGTGGCCGGCTGAGAGCGCAGAGGGAGAAGCAGCAGGTGAGTCTGCGCCGCGCTTTTGTGGCACAGCTCTCCTGCAAGGTATGACACCCATTACATGTGGGTGCATGGACGCATGTGCACACGAACAGGTGGAGGTGGGTTGGTTGGAGGTGTCAGGGAATACCAACGCTGCAGGGAGGGCAGAGGTATGGTGGAGGAGGCCTGGCGGCCAATAGCATGCCTGCCTGCAGCCTTCCAGAGTGCGGCAAGTCTGTCCAATGTTGCAAGGAGCCTGTTTGCTGGCCATCAGACCCCAGAGGCCCTTGTCATGGATCACTAGCGATGCCACTAGCGATGTCATGGGTCACTAGCAACGCAGCACGATGCTGAGATGGTGACCTGGCTTGCTAGGTTGATCGGGTCTATGAATGTTAGAGGAGTGTGGTATATGACGTGCGCCCGCAGGTCGCCAGCAGCAGCTTGGCGTCGCACCTGCTGCGCGCATGCTGCTGGTGCTTCAAGATCCTGTTGCTGTTTCTGCAGGTGCACACGCGTGAGGGTGTGGGTGTTGCTGGGGCGTACCTGTGACAGGGCGCAGCCGTGCAGTGTGTGCGAGTGTCAATTAATGATGCCCCCTTCCTTGTGCATCGCCTTATTGTGTCATGTGTAGGGACGGGTAGACAGGGTCAAAATGAATAAAATGCCAAAGAGGCTCTATAGAAGCTCAAATAGGCTCTAATGAGGCTTTACAGAGCCTTGATGATGGTCTGCCAAACCCTATTTACCCATCCCTAGTCATGTGGGGCCTGCATGCTCCTGTGGGCTAAGCCCTCCTGCATAGTCTAGTGGGCTGAGCCCTAATGCATGCTCTAGTGGACTAAGCCCTCCTGCATGCTCTAATGGGCTGAGCCCTCCTGCATGCCCTTATGGGCTGAGCCCTCCTGTGTGACTGGTTGCCTTGGTGTGTTGGCATCCTGGGCACCTCTGTGTTGGCATCCTGGGCACCTCACGAGCAAGGCTCTGCGCACTGAGAGGGCCAGGGCTGTGCCCACGACCAACTCTCCAATCGACCCACACGCCCCACGCTATTTCCCCCACAGCATCGGCAGTTTCCAACAGGGTGTCAGGACGACCTCAGGGTCTGTGGGACAAACAGGGTCCTCTGCTCCACGGCGGAGCCTCCACACAACCCCCTCGCCAAGGTGTCCACGTACCCAAAGCAACTTCACCCATGGCACAAAGGCGGTGTTGGCTTCAGGGGTGCCTGATCAAGGAGCCCATGTAACACGTCCCGAGGCCCCCACATATCCACATACGCTCAACATCCCCGCTCACAAGTCAACATGCACGACCCTGCAAACGCACGTGCGCAAACACACACACATTTGTTCAGCCAAACATGCTTTCTGCAGACGCATTTGCGGTATGTTCGCTATGCCTCCGATGGTAGGTGTTGCCGGGCCACCTTCTACGCCACGCACCCTCTGTGGGCCATCACCTGCACGCGCCACCTACATGCCATCATCCGCGCACGCCCCCTACTTGCCATCATCCGCACGCCATCATCCGCACACGTCCCCGTCACACTGTCATCTGCACGCGTCCCCTACGTACCATCATCCGCACGCGCCCACTACACGCCATCATCCGCACACGCCTGCTACACGCCATCATCTGCACACGCCCCCTCCTCGCCATCATCCGCACGCGCCCACTACACGCCATCATCTGCACGCGCCCCCTATACGCCATCATCCGCACGCACCTGCTACTTGCCATCATCTGCACACGCCCCCTATACGCCATCATTCGCACGCACCTGCTACTTGCCATCATCTGCACATGCCCCCTACACGCCATCATTTGCATGCACCTGCTACTTGCCATCATCTGCACACGCCCCCTACACGCCATAATCCGCGCAGGCCCCCTACACTCCATGCCATCATCCCCATGCGCCCGCTGCATGCCATCATCCGCACGCGCCCGCTACATGCCATCATCCACATGCGCCCGCTACATGCCATCATCCACATGCGCCCGCTACATGCCATCATCCACACGCGCCTGCTACATGCCGCCATCTGCATATGTCGCTTGGCCACTCCCTGTCTGCACCATTTGCTGTCTGCACCATTTGCTGTCTACACCATTTGCGGCACGGTGTGCAGGTTTCAGCTGGCAGTAGAGAGCAGGACAGGCTTGCCAGGAGCTGGGAGTACTCTGATGCGGGCTCAGCTGCCGCGCACACTGAGACCAGCAAGGCGGGAGCGCAGGCATGCAAAGCGCCTTCAGGTGTGTGGGCAGGCGCTCCCAAGTCCTGTCCGGCCACCTTACCGAGCATCAGAATACTCGATGCCTTGCTTTTGCTCATCAGAATACTCGATGCCTTGCTTTTGCTCATCAGAATACTCGATGCCTTGCTTTTGCTCAGGGCAGCCTCTCAGCTGCACATGTTAGGCACGGGGCAGGCCAGCCCTGGGGGCGGCTCGTGGTAGAGGTGCACCTGTGCTCGGGCGCTATATAAATCTTGGGTGTGTCGTCCCTCAATGATGTGGTGCTTTTCCACAGAGGGTTAGGTTGACTGCAGCAAGCCCACTTTCACTCTCTCTGAGGCTTGGAGACCGTGCTACAATACCACAACCTGCATGTCCTCTGTGCACAGGCCCCACTTGCTGCGCCCCACCTTTCTGCGCCCCAGGTGCCTGTCTTTAGCAGCCTAGCATGTCTTGTAGATTTGTTATACTCCGCATGGGTTGCCCCCGTTTGCCTGCAGACAGGCTGCCGGCCGAACTCCATTCAGTGCCTCCACTCCTCACGCATGCGCCTCTATCAACCGCACAGCCGTCCACCTATCTATTGTATAGGCTGCTGCCCGAGTCTCTTTGGGAATGCCCCACTATTGATGAGCCTAGGCCCACTCGCTGATGTGCAGGCAGCTGCCCAAGCCTCTCTCAAGCTGCCCCGCTTGCTCGGCCTCGCTGGCCTGCTTGTACCCTGGTCCAGCCACCTTAAACCTGCCCTGGCCACCATGGAGCTGCCGCACGGACTCTCGGTCGCATCCCCCTATTTCCCATTATGCCCTTGCCTGTGTGCAGGCCCCGAGCCTGAGGGTGCCCAGCCGCCCGACAGGCAGCCCACTCAGCAGCACACCGCGCAAGCATCGCATCATCTGCCCCCAGATGCAAGTGGTTGGGTGCTGCCCAACACCGCGCGCCTCCTGAGCAAGCGAGAATGTGGGCTGGGCGGCTTCACCAGGTAGTCCTGTGTCCACCTCCCGAGGTACCCTTCATGTGCGCCACAAGGTGGTCCTGAGTGCACCTGTGATGGGCAGCAATCCAAGGTTTTCCTCAGAGTGCTCATCATCTGTAATGGTGGCCGAGGCTTTGTGCACACAATTGTGTGCTGCGGATTTGGTGCAAACACAGGCAAACTTGTATCATTTTAGGGGACGCAGCACACCTCGCCACGTGTAGCCAGCATGCACTGGCACAGGCATGGCAGGTACGTAAATGGCAGCATGTGAGGCTGGGTCCTGGCAGCGTCCACCCACCCCAGCCATGCGTGATTCAGAGCATAAACAGCAAGCAAAAGTTTGGAGCCTCGCGGCTGCCTCAGCATGCTCCCTGTCTGTTCCTCTTGTTCCGCAGGGCCTGCTGCCGCCACTTCCAGTGCCGGCCAGGGAATCTGCCTACGCGACCTGTGCGCAAAGTGAGCCTCTTGCTCTCTGTAGATGATGGTGCTGCCGCTTCTGGTTAGGCTCCCTACCCAAGCCTCCCAGCGGCATTTATTGTGTATAAATGCCTCGTCTGGCCAGCGCCTGCACCAATGTCTCCAAGCATGGACAGAGCTGTCGCATTTGCAGGGAAAGCCACGTGCTTGGCCGCAACATCAGCGCGGAGCACTGAGGCGCAAACGCATGGTTTGGCCGTTGCAGGTGGATGAGATGGATAGCCGCGCTTACATTGGCCAATTCTCAGACATGGACGGCCGCTTCTTTGTGGCCGCATACCAGGTGTGTGCAGGGACGGTGTGTATTAATGGTCGCCTACCAGGTCTGTGCAGGGAGGGTGCGTCACTGCAGGGGCTCGATACAAGCAAGGGGGGGGGGGCTGACGCAGGGACGGCAATGGCCATCAGCACCTGGACCCCAACAGGCCTCAACACAGGCAAGGCTGCTAGCCCCTATAAAAGCCTGGGCCCCTCCCGCTCACAGCAACAGCAAATGGCTTAAGGCCTACGCAGGAGTCTGAACCAGGGCATCCAGCGCAATGCCACAAATTCTTCCATGCCCGCGGCATGGCTGTGATGAGGCTCCTCAAAGCACAGGCCACTTGCACAGCTGCACCTCCTCACAGTGCCAGGCAATGAATAGCACTGGAATTCTCACAGTGCAGGCCATCCAGTTAAAGTTGCGCTGCAGTCTGGCATTGCGCAGCACAGGTCAGATGCACATGGCTGCTGCTGCCGACGCTGCTACTTTCATCTGTCCGTCACTTGAAGACGTGTACTTTATGGAATGCTTCCCCTTCCCTCTCTGCCCGTTCCCTTGACAAAGCTGCTGGTGCTGCTGGTGGTGGTGTTGGTGATGCAGGCGCTGCTGTGCTCTCCTCTCATTGTTGCTGTTCCTATGCGCCCCCTTCTCACCTTCTTAGGGCTGACTGGCTGATCAGGGGCGACAAAAAATGTTTTGCAGTGCGAGGGATTGGGTGAGAACCAGGGAACACCTTCCTTCTCTCTCCTGGCACGAGGCGATGCCTCACCCAGGTCTGACACCCAGTCAGCGGTGTCAGAGCCTCTCTATAACTATGGCCCTTGGTCTCCTCCGATGCATCCAAGTGCCTGTGGCGGGCCCTCTGGGGGCTGCTGGCTGCTTGGAAGGTTCAGCTGTCCTGATTCCTATCTGCCTGGCCATAAACCAACAACGCGGCCCAAGCAGAAACGTCCTCCGGGTGCTGCTTGGCTGGCGTAGCACATCTGCTGTCCCTTGCTTGAAAGCAGCAAGTGGTGGCATTCGTCAGTGCCGCCTCCTTTGCTCGTTCAATGCTGAGATGCAGGACCAGAGGGTGCAGCTGTATGATGTGCCACCTCCTTTGCTCGTTCAATGCTGTAATGCAGGACCAGAGGGTGCGGCTGTATGACGTGGAGAGGGACTGGGAGCTGCGTAAAGACGTGCGCGCCAGGGGCATCAGGTGCAGTCAGACCCTGCCTGGCCACAAAATGTGACAACACATGCCTGCGCCGCGGCTGCACTCCGTCAACCATCTGTCACTTCCCCCTCTCTCTAGCGCACGTCCTACCCCTCCCCCACCTCTCACCTACCTTGCCTGTCACACCTTCACCATCTTCCGCTTTGTGGGAGCGCCCGCCTCCCCTATAACTTATCTGCCCTCGATGACAGCACTTCTCTATCAACCACGTCCCTCAATCATCTGCACTCCCCTTCATCGTTCACGGGCCTGAACCACCCACGCCCCATGCTCATTGACACCCCTCAAATCACTCAGACCACTGCCGCACATCCTCTGGTGTCGCTCACAAGGTGGACCATCACGGACACGTGCTTGAGCCCGGACCAGCGCTTCCTGCTGTACTCCTCCATCAGCCCGACGGTGCATCTGGTGGCCTTGGGCGGCGGCTGGGACGTGGTGGAGAGCTTGGCCAACGTGACCGAGGTGAGGCAGCAGGGCATTGAGGGATGGGCTCGGCTCAACATCGTCCAAACCTTTGGGTGACTTGTTCAAGGGCAGCTGCCGTGGGCTGTGTGTGCTCCCTGCAGCTCATGCTCAGGGCGGCCGTGCATGTGCGGGGCGCGTGCGCGTGCGCTTGCACCGAGCTTGTGGCATCCACCTCAAAACTGCGCCAGAGGGAAGGCTCTGCATGACACGGCCCCGGCGTGCCTGCATAGGACTGGGCTGCTCTCACAAAGCCGCAGTGCGATGGAGGTGCTGCAGTACAAGTGTTGCTGTGGACATGTTGCAGTGCAGAGGCAACGCTGCAGCGCAGTGGATCCAAGCCACCAGGGCCTGCACACCCACCAGCGCCTAGCCACCAGCGCCTAGCCACCAGCGCCTACCCTGCACAGAGGGGGTGTGGAGCCTGAAGGCAGCCGGAGTGCCCCTGCAGGTGCACGCTGCTCCGTGCAACCTAAGCCTTTTTTTCTTGTGCCTCCTCCACAGGTACATGAGGCCCTTCAGTTCGATCCGGAAGAGCGTGACAGGTTTGGCATCTGGTGAGTGGTCCCAGGCGGGAGTCAGGATATGGCCAGCCTTGCCTGAATCGGACAAGCAATGGCCTCCTAAGAGTTGTGAAGAGCAGCAAGTCCACGGCACCTAGGTGACCCTGGATACTCTGTGTATGCCGAGCCCTTGTGTGTAGCTTCTGGAGTCTATGGGGACGGAGGTGCCCTGTTTGCTGCCTCGGCCAAGTGTTGCGGGCAATTGCAGAGCTCTGTGATCAGAAACAGCAGACGTGTCGGTTCGGGTGGCCTTGGCGTGTGTAAAATGTGTTCACCCGGCAGATGTGGGAAGGTTCATGATGAGCACCCTCTTTGTGGCCTCTGTGGCATGAGTGCACTTGTGGGATCTCTGTGGCCTCTGTGGCATGAGTGCACTTTTGTGGGATCTCTGTGGCCTCTGTGGCATGAGTGCACTTGTGGGATCTCTGTGGCCTCTGTGGCATCTCTGCCTGTGGGGTGAGCTCTGTGGCATGAGCGGTTGAGCTCTGTGGCATGAGCGCACATGTGGGAGCCAGGGCGGCCAGGTGCCATGGCCACAACACGAGTGCAGCAGGCCACAACATGAGTGCCATGGCCACAACATGAGTGCCATGGCCACAACATGAGTGCAGCAGGCCACACTGTATCAGTGGCAGCAGAAAGGCTGGCATACACCACATCAATGCTCCTCAGTCAACTCCAGCCTCCAGGCAGATGCATGGCCATCCCCGTGCATGCTCTCGTTGCTAGACAGATGCATTGCCGGCTATTGAGGCTTGATAGGCTTGCCATATTCTCCATTCTTCCTCAGGTCGATTGCATGGAGCGGAGACGGGCGTGAGATCATTGCAGGTGGGTTGGGATGGCCAACCCTTGCTGCATAGTCAGATGCTCCTTCCTGGCAGCCAGCCTGTCTGGATGCTTTACTGTGTGCACGCCATGGCCGCCCCAGGCAGTTTATGCTGCCCACATGCCTTGTGCGCCTCTTCATGTGTGTGTGGATGACGTGTGCCTCGTGATGTGCGCCTCGTGGTGAGCGCCAAGTGGTGTGCGCCTCGTGATGAGCGCCAAGTGATGTGCGCTTTGTGATGTGCGCCTCGGGATGTGGGTTTCGTGATGTGCGCCTCGGGATGTGGGTGCGCGTGCGAGCACCTTTGCGCAGTCAATGCCCAAGTTATGTCATGCACGCGCCATTCTGATGCCAGATGACGTGGGCCAGGCTGCGTGCGCCCCCTCTGGTCACAAAGCAGCCCTTGCAACTGGCATGTGCGTGACGCAACTGGCATGCGCGTGACGCAACTGGCATGCACGTGACGCAACTGGCATGCACGTGACGCTACTGGCATGCGCGTGACGCAACTGGCATGCGCGTGACG
>LFIK01005278.1_pt1 | contig 10391 bp, 16 predicted proteins | sample 643401 | NCBI WGS metagenome assembly LFIK01 (sample SAMN03777447, study PRJNA286221) | soda lake metagenome | biome: soda lake; feature: Kulunda steppe; material: water; isolation source: sample T5-Br brine of Lake Tanatar-5 | place: Russia: Kulunda steppe | collected 2010-07
AGATGCGCCTCCGCCGCTGCCCCTGGTCCAGCATGATGCCGGCGCTGCGCAGGACGGCCTCGTACTCCGCGGCGCCCGCCACCTGCGCGGGCAGGGGCGCGTGCGTGCGTGCGTGCGTGCGTGTGTGCGTGCGTGCGTGCGCATGTGCGTGTGCGTGTGCGTGCGTGTGCGTGTGCTTGCGTGCGTGCGTGCGTGTGTGTGTGCCATTGTACCTGCGTGCGAGGCCCACGCCTCCTCTCGATCTGGCAACGGAACTTTATAAAATATCACTATGGCGTGGCGGAGGCACTTGCTGTGGGGTTGATAGCTAGCCAGGGGCTTCCCCACAAGAAGCAGCAGAGGCCAGCAGTAGGCATGACCTTTCGCTGCTCTGAAGCAGACCTCGCGGCGGTGGCGGCACTCACGAACGATGGGCGTGTAGCGGCCACAATATGCAGCACCATGGACGTGGCTATGAGGGGAGCAACGAACGCGGTGCTGAGCTATGCGCTCTCCGCGCTGCGCCGCGCGGATGAGCGCGCCACGGAGGTGGAGTATGGACTGGTGAGCGGGTGGCGCGCTGGTGTGCTGGGGTGTGTGTGTGCTGGCGCAGCATTGGCGGCAGGTGCTGGCGTGACTTGCCCATTCCCGCCGCACGCACGCGGGGACCACCGCAAATGGGCCATGCAAGCTTCCCGTCCGCCGACCCGCCAATTCCCCCACCGACGTCGGTGGTGCTGGTGGTGGTGGTGGTGGTGGTCGGGTGGTGCGTCGGGCTGTCGATGCCCTCACGCAAGTTGCCCGTGGGGAGGAGACCCCTGCGAGCCCATGGTAATCGATTCCCCACTTCCCACCCTGGCCGCAGGACACGGCCTTCCTCCTGTTCTCCAGCTACCAGGCGAGTGTCTGAGTGTGTGCGTGCAGATTTGTGTGCACGGGAAGGAATGGGCGCTCGCAAACCGGGTGGACCCTTCGGGCGCGCGAGGCGGTTTGCCCAATCACCATTGCGCGCGTGCGCTTGGCAGTGACCAAAGAGACAGGAGCAGGCTGTGGGCTCTGCTGGTGCAGGAAGTGGTGGTGGCGCATCATCGCCCCTGGGAGTAGTCCCCGTTGGGCAATGTGGGAGCTGCGCGCGTCTGAGCAGCGCAGCAGTGCGCTTGGATCAGCAGAAGCCACAGAACCAGTGGCACAGCACGCCAATGGCACCCACATGGCCGTCCCTGCGCATCCATCCCCTAAGTAATGAGCACGTCACACCGCCACCCCCACCCATATGTCCCATCCGCCCACCCGCCACGCACGCCCCCAGGTGTTCGTCATGCAGGCTGGGTTTGCCCTGTACACAGCCGGCGTTGTGCGGGCCAAGAACATCACCATGGTGCGTATGCGTGCGGCACACCCCTGTGGACCCCCCTCCTTCCTTCGCCCTTATGTGCACGTGTGCGTTGTGCGTGTGCGTGCGGCACACCCCCTGTGAACCCCCCTCCTTCCTTCCCTCCCCTCGTGCCCAGGTCCTTCTGAAGAACTTTATGGACGCATGCATTGCTGCGCTGTCATTCTGGCTCATCGGCTACGCGTTTGCGTTTGGGACGACTGACACCTCAGGGGGTGAGTGTGGCGGGGCGGCTGGGGTGCAGCCTCAATTGTAAATGGAACGGGGAATGGAAAGAAGGGGTATGTGCTCAGGCAAGGCGTCCGCGCCTTGGCTTGGCTTCCCCCCTCCGCCTGCATCACCCCATAATATTGACATGGGCACCCTGTGCGTGGCGCACCGCAGGCTTCATTGGGACTGGTGACTGGGTGTTGCAGGACAAGGCGAAGGAGAAACCCTCGGACTATGCCTTCTGGTTTTGGAATTGGGCGTTCGCAGCCGCCTCGACCACGATCCTGTCCGGCTCCATCGCTGAGCGCGCCACCTTCCATTCCTACCTCATCTACTCCACCTTCATGGTGAGGGCCATGGGGTGCTTGGATGGAGCGCACGCACCCCTGTGCATGTGAGACCAGCACACGCACACGCGCAAACGCATGCACACACACACACACGCACAACACGCACACATGCACTCACACAGGTCGCACACCCTCCACAGAGCATGAGGCATGCTCGCGCTCACATTCTCCCTGCCTCCCCCTCCCCTCCCCTTTGCCCCCCACTGCCTGCAGACTGTCTTCGTGTACCCTGTTGTGGCGCACTGGATGTGGAGCGACACGGGGTGGCTTGCCCCCCAGAGCTCAAGCCCAATCCTTGGCAGCGGTGCCATTGACTTTGCAGGCTCAGGTGAGGCGCTGGGGGTGGCCCCTCTGCCACAGTGTGTGAGGGCTTCAAGCTGCTAGCTGGAGCGCCTGCAGGCTGTCAGGCTGCATGGTGGAGGCAGCCATTGTTGGCATGCTACTGGCGTAGTGCAGCAGTGTTTGCTGCCCCAGGGTGCCTCACGCCCCATATTGTGGCAGGCCCATGCATCTCGCACCCCCGCACCCGCATCCCCACCCTCTTTGAGTGCACCCGCTCAAGCACCCGCCTCTCCCACGCTCCCACGCTCCTCCTCTCCTCAGCTCCACGCCTGCTCCCCCACCTCTCCACACCCGCGCAGGAGTGGTGCACATGGTGGGGGGGTTCGCGAGCCTGATCGGGTCGCTGGCCACCGGGCCGCGCACCGGGCGGTTTGACTCGCTGCTGCCCGCGTCTGCCTTCAAGGGCAACAGTCCGCCGCTGTACGTGCTGGGCACGCTGCTGCTGTGGTTTGGCTGGTATGGTGAGTGGCCACCAACCATGGGCCGTGCGCACGTCAGGGCATCATGGCCTGTGCGCCCTCTGGGGTTGGTCCTTGTGGCTTGTGACCACCCACAGCACGAGTCATGGTGATAGCAACAGTGCCATTCCTACTGCATTTGTCGCGTGCATGGTCCCCCCCCACCACTGCGCGCGTCTCCCGCCGGCCTGCAGGCTTCAACCCCGGCAGCTTCCTGGGCATCCACAACTACGTGCTGGCGGAGGGGGTCAGCCGCTCTGCCGTGACCACCACGATTGCCGCCGGCACGAGCGCCATTTTCACCATGGCGCTCGTATATCACCGCACACGCACGTGGGACCTGCTCATGGTGGGTGGGGGTGCAGCAGGGGCGCATGGTGGGTGGGTGCAGGGGAGGATGGGACACAGGGTGCCGTGGTATGCGCGGGCAGCAGAGCCGCACCTTCTGCAAGCAGCCTGCAGCAGTGGGAGGTGAGGGCTGCTGCAGCTCACACAGGAGCATGTACTTGGCTGCCTCTGAGTGTGCCTGCAACTTTGTGCATGTGCAGGTGTGCACCGGTGCGCTGGGCGGCCTGGTCTCCATCACCGCTGGGTGCAGCGTGCTCACTCCGTACTCGGCAGTGGTGGCGGGCGTGGTGTCCGCGCCCATCGTTGTGTACGGCAATGTGATGATGGAATACCTCAAGATTGATGACCCGGTGAGCCTGGCTGAATGTGGTTGTGCAGCGTGCAACTTGAGGACAGGTGCGTGCATGTGCATACATGCTTTGCCTGCCAGTGCAGCATGCAGGTGCAGTGGCGCAGGGCGCAGGTGGCCAGTGCTGCTGATGGCCTTGGCCGCTCATTTGGCCATACCCATTTGCACCTGCAGGTGTTGGCCTTCCCGGTGCACGGCCTGTGCGGCGTCTGGGGCATGCTGATCGTGGGCTTCCTTGCACGCGAGGACGTGAGTGGTGGCGCATGTAGATGATGAGGCAACAAATCTGCTGACGGGGGGCATTGTGCTTGAGAGGTTTTCCAAGCTGCACAGCGTGCACTCGGCTGCTTTGCTGCCGTGCTGCTGCTGCTGCTGCTGCTTGCCACTAGCTGTATCAGCATTGCTTCTTGGCCTCCCTGCGTCACCATGCCTACCTGCCCTTCCCCTGCAGTATGTCCACGAGGTCTACCAAAAGCTGATCGGGGGGCGCTTCATGGGAGCCTTCTACAATGGGAGCGGAGCGCTCCTTGCAAATCAAGTGGTTGCCATTGTTGTCATTATTGGGTGGACAGGTGAGGGCAAGGGAGGCCGGTCGTCAAGTCGGCGCTGACTCTCCTCTTCATCTCTTTCAAACTGTGGACACACACACACACATGCGTGCACACACACACACACGCGCGCGCACCCATCCATACACACGCACGCATCCACACACACACACACACACACACACGCACAGGCAAGAGCTCTCACACACACACACACACACACACACACACATACGCACTCTCACACACGCACACACACATACACACACACATTCATGCACGCGCAGTGTTCTGGATGAGCATCCTGTTCTTTGGGATGCGCTACCTGGGGTTGCTGCGTGTGAACCTGGAGCTTGAGGCCATGGGTATGGACCACAGGGCGGGTGGGAATGGGGAAGGCAAGCTGCTGGACCCCAACGGCGCAAAGGTGGGAGCTTGCACCTGAAATTGCAGCCGGTAGACATGGATGCCACCCAAATGGCTGAAGCACTGCCTGGCGCGCTGCCTGTGGGCATGCCTTTGGACTCCGGGGGGTGCAAGGCACGGAGCTTGGCAGGGCAGTTAAGCAGAGGTGCAGCGTACTTTAACTTTTAAACCCCTGTGAGATTGAGCAGGCAACTGCTTGCAGCAGCGGGGACATGGTGTGCACTCCAGCAGCAAGGCTGCGAGCAAAAGCGCCACCCCCCCAGTTGCTGATCAGCCTGCAACCACTTCCCTGCAGATTGGTGAGGGCATGTACTTTGCCCACCTGAAGACGCCTACCAGCTCGCCGCCGGGCAGCGTGTACAATGGTCATGGGATGGTGGGTGGAAAACAGAGCTGCACAGGAACAAGCGCATGACACACTGCTTGCGCCTGAGCAGGGAGTCCTCTTGGCACATGGCAACAAGCAACCCGGAGATTCGAATTCATCGCGCCATCACACCTGTCACCTGTGGTTGCACGCGTGGCCAGAGGTGCTTGCACCAGCCTGCAGGCGCCCACTAGGTTGCCTCCGACGCCACCAGCCCTGCCAGCCTGCTTCTCCACCTCATGCCAACCCCAACATGGCACCCCCCTCCCCTTCTGTCATGCTCCGCAGTACCACAACCACTCCAACTCATCCATGCTGGGCAACATCAAGGAGCGCAACCTGGGGGGAGACCTGGCACCCAAGAATGGATCAAGCGCTGAGAGCTCCAGGCATGGGCCAGGGAAGGTGAGTGGGGAAGGGAGGGTGCGGTGGGAGTCGCGGGTCAAACTTGGGTGGGGTGGTGGGTTCTTGCCTCGGCTGTGATTGTGCATCCGCACACGCCCCTGCAGGAGGCACACAGGGCAGGTGAGCCATGCTGCAGGGCTGCTGCGGCTCGCTGCTTGGCAGCTGGTCGAGTTGCAGTGCTGGGGGATAAGGAATTGAGAGTGGCAGCAGTGTGCGCCAGTCTGTGCATGCCCTGCCCACTCACTTGAGTCCCTGCGCCATGCCCGTCCCGACAGGATGGGTACTCGACCGTCACCGTGACCAACGGGAGCAACCATGGGGCCACTGCGTACGGCGACCTCGTGAAGGGCGGGAATGAGATCCTGCCAAGTGAGTCAGGCTGTGCAGACATCACCGCATGTGGGGTCGTGGGATCATGCACAGCCTTGTATGCCCACCTTGTGTGCCTGCCCCCAGCTTCCAAGCATTGCTCCCACACCTCGTTGCAGATGCGACAGCGGACACCTCTCCATCCCCCATGAGGGAAGCGAAGACGGGTGACCTGCAGGTAAGGGGGGACCCAAAACCTTTGGCTGCCTGCGCAGCAGCTTTGGTAGCTCTCCCTTTGTCCCTGGGTCCCTGCCCTCGCCCCTGCTGCAGACCCTCTTTTCACCCTCCCTCCCTCGCCAGTGATCAATTGCGCAGCCGAGCGTCTGCGCTGCTCCCTGCACTCACTGTATGCACGCACGCTGCTCCGTGAGGAACGTCATGGCCTCCCTGTCTTCCCCTATAACTTGCAGTAGGACCCGCTTGAGGATGTACAATGGCTAAGGAATTTCCCAGGTAAAGTCGAGAAGGACTCGCAGCGCAGCTGAGTGTTCAAAGCAGTGAGGCATTGGCTGGGGTGCAAGACGCGTCAGTGCAAGAAGGAAGAGTTTCGCATGGATGGCCAACACACGACGCCAAGAGCGAGTGGCGCAAGAAGACCCAATGAGGAAGAGGGCAGCTTTACATAAAATGAAGGAAGGAAATTGATGATGCCCGCTCCGCAATATGCCTGTCATGGCCCCTTTTTATGTCTTTGCCAGGGGCATGACTGTGTGTGTGTGTGCGCCTGTTACCATTGCTACTGCAGTTTTTGCTCTCCTGACGGATTGCATGATTCGCATGCAGAGACGTTTTGCGAGACTGGGTGAGCGTGTTTGTATAATGTTGAGTCATGGCTGTGCTGTCCTTGTGTGGTTCCGTCCTTGCTTCAAGGTGTTGATCACCTTGCGTTTGATATGCATGCAGCAGCAAGGGCCTGCAAGGCCTCTCCTTGCGGCCGGGCGCGCGCACAGTCAAAGCAGGCCAGGTGCAGCACATCCGCTTCCTCGCGGGCCTGCACACTGCTGTGTGCCGCCCTGGTGGCAAGCTGCAGTGCAACCACAGAGTGCCCCGCCGCTGCTGCCCAGCTGAGCCCGCGTCGCAGCATCGCTGCAGGGGAGCAGCGCTGGGCACCCCAGCGCACTTCCAACACGTTGTACGGGGGGAAGGGGCACGGAGGGAGCAGAGCAGACACCTGGACGTGGTGGGCAGCGGTTGTTGGACGTGGGAATGCTGTTGGCCCTGTGCGTTGGCTCACTTCCAACGAAAGTGGCCACCCCGGGCAGTGCTGCGGAAGGTGGGCGTGGACCCACCTCTCCTGCTGCAGATCCGAATGCGCTACAGACCCAAACCCCCACCCCCGCTTGCCCACCTGCACACGGTAGCGTGCGTCCCTCGATGGGGGATGTGCCTCGTCGCTGCCAGACAGTGAGGCAGCAGCTGCCCCTGCCCCTACTCCTGCTCCTGCTCCTGCCCCTGCTGCTGCTGCTGCTGCTGCTGGAGGATAGTGGAGGGAAAGACGTGCGCCAATCCAGGCATCCTGCCCCACTTGCTTGCAGCCACCCGTTGCTTCTGGCAAGCTGGCGCTGACGTGCGTTTGCTGGGCACAGAGCTCCTTGCTTCCTGTCATGCTAACCTGCACAAAGGACAGTACCAGCAAAGTTTGCTGGTGAATGATTTATTCAGTCCTGACAAGCGCAGCTCGAGGGGTGGCGAGGAAAGAAGCGAGAATTGGGGCGGTGCTGCGAGGGTGTGGGGGAGGAAACAGGAGGCGTTAGCCCCCTCCTCAGCCTCAGCCTTTGCAACCGGGCACTCACCTGCGCGGTGGGCACACTAAATGCCGTTGCCAGAAGGCCCTGGACTTCAGACTGCTCCCTCACGAGCTGCTGCTGCTGCTGCTGCTGCTGCTGCTGCTGCCCCTGCTCCTGCCCCTGCCCCTGCCCCTGCTGCTGCTGCTGCAGCTGCTGCTGCTGCTGCTGCTGCTGCTGCACCTCCACCACCACGGCAATCGAGCCGCCACACTGGTGGGCTCGTGTGCCCTCCACATTGGCACAGTGGCGGTGGAGGTGCAGGCTGGGCGGGGGGGCTGACCGAAGGCTGTGCCCCTCCACCTGCCCCTGCCCCTCCAGTCCAGGGCCCCCCCCCGCTCCCCACACAGCTGCCCCCTTCCTGATGTGTGCCTGTGGCAGCAGCCCCGGGGGTGCAGGGAGCAGCTGTGTGGCACGCTGCAGGCATCAGGTTGGTGCAAGGGCAAAGGTTAGTGCCGTGGGCCCCAGCATGTGACACATGCACTCGAGGAGCACTTGGTGGTATGACGCTGGGTTGGAACGTTCGGCAATCTGTATTGTTCGTTCAGGAGAACTTAAAACCCCTGTTGCAGAAATCAGCAGGAATTGACTGACATCGATTGGGATCGACTGGAAAGGGCTGAGCTCAGCCCTACACACCACCAGCTACTCAAAGCCTCCATATACTTGATAAAATAGGGTCGATGGTAAGGAAGGAGAATAAGATTCATTGACAGCGCTCACTTTTACCCCGAATCCTCCATGTCCTCTCCCTGCTCCCGCTTCCACTCATCCTCCTCCTCCTCCTCAAGGCTGTGCTGCTGACCATTGGGGGGAGGAGGGACGCCCTTGCATCCCTCCCAGCCCTCCTTCAGGTGCAGAAGGTGGCCCTTCTGTCTAGACGCATTCGCCACCCGCTCGTGGTGGCACAGGTTGCAGCTCACCCTGGGGCTGCCCCCAGGTGTCTTTGGCTCAGCTATCTTCGTCATGAACTCCCACACAGGGTCTTTGGGGGAGCCATAATGTTATGATAAGGGATGGGGAAAGGGGGGGGGGGAAGGGGAAAGGGGAAGTAGGGGAAGTCCTCCCCCCACCCCCTTGTCGCTCCCTCTGTGAACTGTTCGTTCGGTTCTCGAACCAGAACTGTTCTAGAACCCATAGCCTGGCTTAGCCGAATGTTCCAACCCAGGTATGAAGCACAAGCCAGCTCACGATACCCCTGCAACAAGGTACCCCATGGACTGGCCTGGCCGCCTTGTCTCACCTGCAGCAGGCGCAGCAGCTTCCGCGCATGGTCTCTGTGCTGCCTCACTACCCAGCTGTCACTAGGACGGTGCGTTTCTGCTTCGTGTGTGCTCCCTTGCTGCTCCTGCTGCTGCTGCTGCTGCTGCTGCTGCTGCTGCTGCTGCTGCTGCTGCTGCTGCTGCTGCTGCCCTTGTGGGAAGTGGTGCCGCACAGGATTGGCACAGCACTTATGGGCCTGCAGGTGGGACCGCCACCAGAGCGAGCACGTGCCACCCACATGCCAGGCAAGCGGGCACTCACGGCCTTGCGGATGGCACTGGGTCTGCTGCAGCTGCCCTGGCCCCTCTCCCCCCTCCCTGCCGCCTGGCTTCAGTAGCCCCAAGCTGTACTTGCGTGCAGCGCTGCCGACAAAGTCAACAAAAAGGATGCTGCTGCCCCTGCCCCTGCCCCCGCCCCCGCCCCCGCCCCCATCCCTGCCCCCAAAGCCTGCTGATCTTGCTGCCAGCAGCAGCGCATCCCCCTCCTCTGCCTGAAGGGTATAGACTTGGAGCATAGCGCAGGATCCAGGGAGGAGGCAGCTGCATATGAGGTGTGAATGCAGGCATGAAAAAACAAACCTCTGTGCGCATATCCAATCTGTGCTTGGGCAGTGGAAGGGCGTGAGGCTGGATAAACGCACACCATGCTCCTTCATGATTCAGGCGGCAGTTGCACCTGTGACAGCAGGCACATCCCTGCAACTCACTCGAACAGGGACTTGAAGAAGGACGCAAGCGCTTTCTCTCGGTCCGGGCGGAAGAGCAGCCACTGAACCGCACTGATCGAGAGCGCGCCATCGAAGGCAAAAAGGCGGCTGCTGCTGCTGCTGCTGCTGCTCCTGCTGTTGCTGCTGAGACTGCAGTGGATGCTAGTGCTGCTGCTGCTGCTGCTGCTGCAGTGAGTACTGGTGCTGGTGCTGCTGCTAGTGCTCCTGAAGGGCATGCCCTGCCCCATGTCCGCATGAAGAAGCCCTAGGCAGCAGCTGCTGGTGCCTCCGCTGCCGGCATGCGCTGCCTGCTGCATCAACATGTCAGCGCTGATGTCCAGTCCCACATACATGAGGCCGCGCTGGTCCATCACTTGGCCGCTGTACCCACTCCCGGTTCCGATATCCAACAGGACCCCTGCCCCCGCGGACGGACAGAATGTGCCCATGAGCTCCAGGGCTCGGCTGCGAGGGCGTGCGCGTGAATGTGTATCCGTGTGTATGCGTACGTGTGTGTGTGTGAGTGCGTGCGTGCGTGTGTGTATGTGTGTGTGTGTGCGCACGTGGGCACGTTTGTATGCTGCGCGGGACCCATAACATCGCGCGGTGCAGCAGGTGCCGTGCCGCCCCAGGTACCTTGTCATGGCGTGCTGAATGGCCTGTGTTGAAGCGCATGCCGTGTAGCGCTGGGCTTCTGCGGAACCGTAAAAGTTCTGAGAGAAAGAGGGGGAGACGCTTACTGAGTTGCAGAGTGGTGCACGTACACGGCTTAGGCCCCCTCTCACCTGTGGTGACGCCACTGTTTCAGGTCTACCTGCGTCTCTCATGCTGCTATCCACACAGGTATCTGTGCATGAGCGTGCGTGTGAGCGTTCGTGTGCGTGTGCGTGTATGAGTGTGTGTATGTGTGTGCGTGCGTGCGTGTGTGTGTGTGCATGAGTGTGTGTGTGTGTGTGTGTGTGCGTGTGTACGTGCGTGCGTGCGTGCGTGTGTGTGTGTGTATGTGTGTGTATGTGTGTGTGTGTATGTGCGCGTGTGCGTGTGCGTGTGCGTGTGCGTGTGCGTGCGTGTGCGTGTGCGTGTGCGTGTGCGTG
>LFIK01005279.1_pt1 | contig 10389 bp, 23 predicted proteins | sample 643401 | NCBI WGS metagenome assembly LFIK01 (sample SAMN03777447, study PRJNA286221) | soda lake metagenome | biome: soda lake; feature: Kulunda steppe; material: water; isolation source: sample T5-Br brine of Lake Tanatar-5 | place: Russia: Kulunda steppe | collected 2010-07
CTCCCCCTCTTCACTCCCGCTCTCCCCCTCTCCTCCCTCCTCACTGCTCTGTGGGGCAACCAGGGGGTTGGAGGGGTCCATGCCATACTTCTTCAGCACCTGGGCCGCCTTCAGCCTGTGTCACATGGAAGAGAGGGGCGTGGGAGTGGGCCAGGCTGGGCGCGTGGGCAGGCTCTCCTGGAGGGAGTGGGTTGCCAGTCCTCCCAAGCTTGGGAAAGGGGGCTGTCCATCGCAGCAGGGGGGCGGGAGGCAGAGCTGAGCAAGGTGGAACACGCACGCGTGTGGTGTCTGCCCGCTGCCTGGCAGGCACACCGCCTGCACCTCCCCCTCATTATCGCACTCCCTGCCCCAGGTGAGGTGTGCAAGGGCGCACAGGGTGTGAGAGCGTGAGCAGGGCGAGCGCCACCCTACCCCACACAGCAGCGCCCACCCTCGCACAGCGGTGCGCACCCTGCCCCGCACAGCAGCGCCCACCCTCCCACAGCAGTGCGCACCCTGCCCCACACAGCAGCGCCCACCCTCCCACAGCAGTGCGCACCCTGCCCCACACAGCAGCGCCCACCCTCCCACAGCAGTGCGCACCCTGCCACGCGCAGGCCTTGCAGCACACCGCCATGGGTGAGCCAATGCCTGGGGGCACCGCACCTGAACGTGTCTTGCAGCGGGTGGTTGCCCGCTGCCTGCTTCATGCGGCGGACCTCTAGCGCGGACCGTCCATCCGCGTCCCTCTCCTCCCCTCCGCTGCTGCTGCCCTCCTCGCCCTCATCCCCCTCCTCGTCCCCAGACCCAGACGCCCCCTCCTCTTCATCTACACCCGCACGGCAGCAAAGGCGGTGGGTGAGCGCGCGCAGGAGTGTGTTGCTCCATCCCTGCTGAAACCCGATGCCCTCAGCTGTCCACCTGGCCCCACCCCTTGCAGCCAGCCACTGCCACCCTGCACGCCCCGTGCTCCATGCGGCACACCCCCTCCTGCCTGCATGTGCTGCCGCCTTGCAGCACACAGGGGTAGTCCAACCCACAGTTTAACCCATAGCCTAACCCACCTGACTCCTCGTCCTTCTCATTCAGCCGCTGCCGCCTCGCGGCATACCCCCCCTCCGGCCCTCCGAGCACAGCAGTGGGCCCCCCCCTGACTGAGGGCTCCTCCCCCCGCATGCGCCGCAGCCTGCGCGGACAGGCACGGTGGGAGTGCGATGGTCGGCGGGGGAATCAACACCTGGCTAGAAAGCACGGCAGTGGGGCCTGCAGCAGTGGGGGCTGGGGGTGTGCTCTGCTGGAGGGCTCCCCCCCCCCCTTGCATGCGCAGCAGCCTGCATGGTCTGCACACCCACCTCTCCTCCTCCAGCATCCCCATGCGCAGCCGCTCGCGCTCCGTCCCAGCACGCAGTCGCCCATCCCTCCCAGCACACCCACACCCTGCACATGCGGCCCACCAACCTCACCCATTCCAGCACCCGCGCCCACCTCTCCTTCTCCAGCATCTCCATGCGCAGCCGCTCGCGCTCCGCCTGCTCCTCCGGCCCCAGCACGCGGTCGCCCGCCACGCCCCGCGCCTCCACAGCAAGCGCGCGCGTGGCCACGTCGTACGCCGCGTCCGCCTCCTCGTCCGCGGCCACCTTGACACCCCTGTGTGTGTGTGCGTGTGTGTGTGTGTGTGTGCGTGTGTGTGTGTGTGTGCGTGTGTGTGTGTGCGTGTGTGTGTGTGTGTGCGCGCGCGTGCAGCATGGCACGCAGCATGGAATGAGGCATGCTGCCCCCTGTGAGTTTTTTCTGGCTGCTGCAATGAAGCTTCTGCGAGGCCGTGGGCAAGGGGAGGCAGCTGCGGGGGTGGTTGCGTTCAGGGGGGCGTCTCCCCCTTCCTTTGTGATGGATGGCCACAACAGACCGGCGCAACACTGCAGCACCCAGCTGCCAGCCAGCAGCCACGCTCACTTGTTGTGGCCGGGCGGCTTGAGCAGCGACTTGAGCGCGTGCTGCTTCACAAGGCCTTGGAACTCGACGTTCAGCTGCGGACGGGGTCGTGGCAGAGGGACAGGGTGATGGAAGATGGGAGGATATGTGCGGTGACATGTGCAGTGCTTGTGCGTGTGCCGGTGCAGGTGCTTGTGAACACACTGAGCAATACGTGATGAACGCTGGTGGGGGCCACAAGCTGTGCGCTGGTGCCACGCCAGGCCAGCCCTGGCCAGGGAGGGGGTTGGAAAGGGTGGCAGGGGTGCCCCTTTTGCTCCCTCCCCTGCCCCACCCTGGTGCAGCACAAGCACAGGCACAAGCGCGAGGACAGGCCTGAGTCCAAGCCCGAGACCAAGCCCAAGCCCAAGCCCAAGCCCAAGCCCAAGCCCAAGCCCCTTTCACAAGCACCTGCACCGGCCCATGCACAAGCACAGCACATGCTCGGGTGCGAGCCGTAGACAGCGAGCGTGCCCACCCACCTTCTCCAGCTCATCCTCGTCATCCTCGCGCTGCTTGGCCTTGATGGCCTTGTACATCTTGCTCTTGGCAATGATCTCCTCCATGACCTGCGCGCAAGTGTTAGGATTTTTTTTACCATTGGGTCTTGGTATTGACTTGACCACGTCGAGCAGCAACTGCTAACTTGCTTTGTATTCACACCCCGCACACATTTTCACAAGTGCTTGCTGCAGACAAACCACACACCACGCAAGCGCACGCCACGCGCCTGCTTCCGCGTCTTGTTCCCGCCGCCCTCGCCGCCGCCCGCCTCGTCGCCACCGCCCCCAAAGTTGTATGTGGCCACCAGGTCTTGCACCATGTCATCGTCCAGGTCATCCAGGTCGGGGGGTGCCTGTGTGTGTGTGTGTGTGTGAGAGAGAGTGTGTGTGTGCCGTTTTGGGGCCAGGTGTGGGGTGTGCGTGTCAAGCCGCGTGCATGGCATGCGTGCGGGCGTGGGGGGTGCTAGCATCCATCGCACCCTCCCCTCGTCCCTTTTTTGCAAGGGGTCAGGGGGCACATTGGGGCCATCGAGATGCCCAACCCCACTGGGTGCAGCAGCAGGAGCAGCAGGCAGCCGCGTTGCTGAAAGGAACAGCACTGCAACTGCCCACCACCTCAACAGTATCACCCCCCCCCACACGCACAACAACGCATGCGCACGCACGCACGCACGCACGTCGGTGAAATCGTCCATGTCCTCGATGTTCCTGCCCAGGTGTGTGAGGCCCCCCAGCGCACCGCCCTCCTCGTCGCGCTCCTCATGGTCACCCAGCACAAACTTCTGGCCGCCTGCGCAGCAGCGCGCGTGCCGGGGGAGCGTGAGCGTGCCAGGCTCGCGCGCAGGGGTGGGAGGGGGCGCAGCCAGCAGGGGTGCTCACGCCCTCCTGCCTCCCTCACCACCTCCCCACCCACGCCCACGCAGCGCGCAGCGCAGCAGCACAGTAGCACGCACCCTTCTTCTTTGAGCGCCGCGCCTCCTCACTGATGCGCTGGCCCTGCAGCCGGGCCGCGCCCTTTGCGTCCTCGCTCATGTTGGGGTCCATCTCTGCAGAGGAGGGTAGGGGGGCGCGGCTTGCAGCCCTTGCTTGCAGCCCTTGCTTGCAGCCCTTGCTTGCAGCCCTTACAGCACGTGCACACACACTCCCACCCCGCCCCACTCACCCCCAAACCGGCGGTCGATGAAGGTGTTGGCCTTCCGCATCTGCTTGTACTCCACCAGCAGCGTCTTCTTCCTCTGAAGGCAGGGGTGGGTGTGGCATATTTGGGTGGGCTGGCATGGAGCTCGCGTGAGGGCAGGCGCCCGCGGCGGCGGCTGCATGCTTGCATGCATGCATGCAATCGCGGCTGCGCGCACACACGCGAGTGGAACGGGAGTTGAACAGCTGCCCTGACACGCATGCCCTTCACGGTTGCCAAAGCCATGTGCATGGGGCGCGGGGGCAGCTCCCGCGGCGGCGGCAGCCAACACGCGTCCTCAGGCGTGCAAACGCTCGCAGCACACGGAACACGCACACACATACACACGCACATGCACACACGCACATGCGCACGGACATGCATGCGCTCACGCGCACACGCACGCGCACACGCACGCGCACACACACGCATACATACACGCGCGCACACCTGCACACACCCCAACACACACCTTGTCCGCCGCCGCCTCCTTGGCCTGGATGACATTCTTGGGGGCCTTGGAGCCGGAGGAGCCCTGCTGCCGCTTCCCGACGACGCTGAACTTGGTGCGAGCGCGCTTGAGGTCGAAGGGGTTGGCCTTTGCGGGCTTGGCCCTGCCCGCAGCTGCCAGCGAGGCTGGCTTCTTGCTGGGGGCCCTCTTCTTGGCCATTTTTGGATGCAATGCAGGCTGGCCAGGCCTCGTTAAAACCAACCTCTGCTTGCCGCCGCTTGCGGTTGCCCGCCCGCCAGCCAGTGCGGCTGCACGCCGGCAGGGATGGGCATCATGTGGCCCTGACCCGACTAGCTAGCCAGTGAGCCAGCCCCCTTGCTGCTCGAGGTGCGCGCGCGTGCAAGCAGGGATGGCCAGCGCGGCGAGCGAGTCGGAGAAGCGGAAGGGCGTGTCCCCAATCATCAAGGTGAGGGTGTGGGTGCCTCAAGAGGGACACCGGGTTATGGGCCCTGCAGGGGCAGCGGAGGTCTTGCGTGCGCGCGCAGCTGCCGTCTGCGCTTGCGCATGCGTGGCGCCCCCCTCACGCGCCCTGGTCGCACAACTGCACACATGCGCACACAGGGGTTTGCTGGGTCCATCGGAGGCGTGGCGGAGGTGAGCAGGGGGGCAGGAGCTGTGTGTGCAGGGGTCCATGTGCTCGCTCGCTGCGGCACCAGTGCGGTGGCGCGCCAGCCTAAGAGGCTGGGTGGGCCCAACACGCAAGTGCTGCTCCTGCTCCTCCTCCTGTCCTGCTGGCATCATGCCTCTGCCACTGCCGCCCCCCCCCTCACAACATGCTCACCCATGCCCCCCAACCCAGTCCATCTACGCCAAACCCTCCCCCCTTGGACCGCAGGCATGCGCGCTGCAGCCCATGGACGTCATCAAGACACGCCTGCAGCTGGATGCGCAAGGTGCGCACCGGGCGTAGGGCGTGTGTGAAGCAAAAGAGCAAGCGCAGTCGCTGCAGGGCTACACTGTGTAGCCCTGCTGCTGATGGTGCCTGTCATGATAAGGCAGGCACATGGTCGACCAGAGGAAAACGCAGGCCGACAGCTGGCACATGAGCTTGCTCATGCCCAGGCAGGCGTGCACACAGATGGGCGCAAAAGTGAACGCTAGTGTACCCTAGCGACGAGGACACACACACGCGCGCACAACACGCGCACACACGCCCCAGGCAAGTACAAGGGCATCTACCACTGCGGCAACACGGTGCTCAAGGAGGAGGGCGGGCGGGCGCTGTGGAAGGGGCTCACTCCCTTTGCCACCCACCTCACGCTCAAGTATGCGCTGCGCATGGGCTCCAACTCGATCTACCAGAACCTGTTCCGCGCAGAGGTGGGTGTGGGTGGGGCTGCCCCCCTGGCCATGACCGGCCGTGGGGCAGAGCGTGAGTGCGAAGGCAGGGCCACAACATCATGCGTGCGCGCCGCAGGTACGAGCTCTGCACCCAAAGCTGCGGCAGCAGCACCACCAACCTGCCACCCGCCCCCCTGGTGCCGCTGCAGGACGGGACGCTGCAGTCCAGTGGGCGTATGGCTGCCGGGTTCATGGCAGGCATCACAGAGGCGCTCATGATTGTGACGCCCTTTGAGGTGGGCGCGGCCGGCTACCCTGCTCGGTTGAGCCCTGTTTGCAGCCCTGTGGTGGGCCCTGCGTGGCAGGCGCTGCAGCGGCGCCCGTGATTGCGGCACCCTCTGCAGTGGGTGCAGCCAGGGGCGCGGCCTTGAGAGGTGCTGCTGCAAGACGCACGGCCCGGCGAGCGGCCTTGGCTTCCCCTCCCATCTTGCCACGAGAAGAGGGCGCCACAACTTATGGCGACTCTTGGCCAAAGCCCAAAGGGTTGAGAGGCGGCGCTGCAACTGGCGCTCCCCCGCAGGTGGTCAAGATTCGGCTGCAGCAGCAGCGCGGCCTGGCCAAGGAGCAGCTGAAGTACAAGGGGCCGGTGCACTGCGCGATGACCACGTTGAAAGAGGAGGGCATCCGCGGCATGTGGTCAGGTGCGGGGGGGCAGGGGGGATTGCTGTGGGAGGTGGGAGGGCAGGCGCACTGCAGTGCGGCTGCTTGCAGTGGTGGCACCCACAGCCCATAAATTGTGGGTACAGCACATGTGCAGGGGCGCGCACGCACACAATCACACACACACACGCGCGCGCGCGCACACGCACTTGCTTCCCTTGACCAGGGGCCTCGCCCACGGTGCTGCGCAACGGCACCAACCAGATGTGCCTGTTCTGGGCCAAGGCCAAGGTGGACACGCTCTACTGGGGCAAGCACGAGGGTGACGGCAGGCAGCTGACGGCGGTGCAGGTGGGCTAGGGGGAGGATGAGGGCTTTAGACAAGGGTTAGGCCAAGGCGGAGGTGGACACGCCGTACTGGGACAGGCACGGGGGTGACGGCAGGCAGCTGACAGCGGCGCAGGTGCGCACGTGCGCAGGGGAGGGGGGAGGGGAGCGGACGGTGGCAGGCAGCTTATGGGATGAGCACATGCCGCGAGAGACAGGCATAGAGACTGTTTCGTTGCCTCTGCCAGTGCAATGACCCCATTCATCGTGTCAGTGCCCCTCCCAGTGTTATGCCCCAACCCACCCTTCAGTGCAGTGGGCCACATGCCCCATCCTTCAGTGTGGACCATCAAGCACTAGCACTGTATCACCTCAATCCAAAGTCAGACACGCACACACACACACACACGCATGCGCTTGCAGTCCATGCTCAGCGGCTTCAGCGCAGCCTTCCTGGGCCCGTTTGCCACGGGGCCGTTTGATGTGGCCAAGACGCGGCTCATGGCACAGGACAGGTCGGGCGTGCTGCGCTACAAGGTGCGGCATGCTGCGTGCCGAGGTCCTTCAGTGCATGCCCCGAACCACCAATCAAACGACTGTGTAAGTAAAAGCAGGCACACAGGCGCATGTGCGCCCACCCGCCCTCAAGCAGCGGCGTTGCCAGCCCTCAGCTGCAGGCCCCAGAAGCTGCACACGCAGGGCTCCATCATCCACGTGCCCACCATGGTGTCGTGACTGCACTACCCAGGCCCTCGGACTGAACCCAGCCACCTCTAGTGCCGAGCATCATGCCCGCACCACGCCACACCACCCGGCCGCAGGGCTTCTTCCACGCGCTGACTACCATAGCAAAGGAGGAGGGCGTCAGGTCCATGTGGAAGGGCCTGCTGCCGCGCTTGATGCGAATCCCCCCCGGCCAGGCCATTGTGTGGGGCGTGAGCGACCAGGTCACGGGGTGAGTCGGAGCAGCGCCCTGCTGCTGCCCCCTGCCCCTCGCGCACCGCATGCGCTCCTTGCGCGGGGGGGTAAGTCCAAGGGCCTGGGCCTGGATGCAATGGGGCTGCACTTCACGCCGCCAAGCTGCCTACGCTGGGTTGCACAGCCTTGGCTGTCACGGCCTGGCCCCCTGCCAGATAATTGATCATCGAGGCATGGTACACAAAAGGCGCACGCCATTCACACGGCCACAACACTGTCCTCGCAGGTTCTTTGAGGGCAACAAGCTGGTGGGGCAAGCCTAGTGTGAGTGAGCAGGCCAAGACATGGGGGGGGAGCGTGCTCCTGACGGCCGCTGCGCAGCAGGCGTGACCTTGACCTTGGACTTGTGGGGGATGGCATCGTCCGTCCACTGTTGTGCGGGGCTGGCTGGCGGTGCGGTGTTCATGAGAGCGTTCATAGGTGCACCACTACGACTGAGCGTGATCCATCACAGACTGCTGCGAGCTGTTGGAGAAGAAGGTTTACTCACTGAAGTTGGCAGGACGAGCGCTGAGGGTTGTTGCAGCTTATTTTATTGGAGGCAAGATGCTCCGCACCACGCTATCCGGGCCTGCCCCATCATCCTGTGGCCTCCGTAGGCGGAGGGGGCGCGGCATGGCTGCAGCAAGGGGTAGGTAGTTGCTAGCGCGGCAGCCTGCATCGTACGCTTGCACCCTGCATCGTGTACGCGCACCCACACACACAAACACGCACACGCGCCTGCCCCGTACACATGCACACGTACGCGCAAACTCCCTCGATAGCTGCGGCTGCAGCACCACGCCTCCAGCGCCCGGTGGCCACCCGCGCCCTGCCATCTAGTGGTGGAAGGCAGCAGGGGCCAGGAGGTGGCGGCACAGAGGGCGGCGGGGCAAGGGGGGTGGGCGGTAAGTGTACACCTCGACCCTGGAGTCCCCCCAAATACAAACCCGCGCTCGTCGCCCCACCCTGCTGCTGCTGCTGCTGCTGCCCAGAGAGCGATGTGGACGAGTTCAACGCCCTCAGCGCAGAGCAGGAGCGGCAGCAGGAGCAGCCGCAGCAGGAGCAGCCGCAGCAGGAGCAGCCCTCCCGCCGTGGGGACAAGCCGCCGGGGGTGGACCCAAAGTGGGTGCAGCGCAGCAAGTTGTCGTTCGCCTTGCCCCCCCTTTGCCGCCATAGAGCCACTGTCCATGCTCTCCGCATTTTCATGCGGTTGCGTGCAGGGTGGGGCTGGTAGAGCCTGAGGTGCCCAGTGGCACGGGGCTGGCTGAGGCGATCGCAGACCGCCGCATCGAGCACACCGAGGAGTGGGCCGCCCAGCAGGAGCGCGGGGGGCGGCAGGGGCAGCAGGAGTGAGGAGCAGGATGCGCACGTGTAGGTGCGGCAGGGTGTTGCGGCAGTTACATGCATCTGTGAACATACCAAGACCAACGGCGCATCACATAGGGCAAGGCCAGTTCACTCGTCACTCAAGGCTTGCCTACTGTGCCGGCACGCCGGCGGCCAACGCACTCTCAATCGTCAGCCCACGCGGCGCAAGCACGTACTGCTCAATCGCCTGCGCCACGCCGTGCTCCGCGTTGCTGGCAACGACTGCCTTGGCGCCCGCCTGCATGGCAGATGAGTTATGGGGCACAAGTAAGAAAAGAAAAGACTACGCTAGCAGTGACCGCTACCGTCTCTGATAGCACTGCAGGCATAAGTTTGGAAGAGGCAGAGTAAGTGCAAAGCTCAAACCCCACCGGCGCCAGTAAGAAGCGCGTGCACAAACTTGATCGCCCGCGCCACGCCGTGCTCCACATTGCTGGACGAATGCCTCTTCACGCACACACACGTATGTATGCACGACTGGGGAGGTCGAGGCAGGGCGAGGGAATGAGCACCCTGTGTGCACCACGAGCCCACGCCCACCCACCTTCACCCGTGAGCCTGCATTGCCCATCGCGACCCCCCAGCCCACAAGCTGCAGCATCTCCAAGTCGTTCTCGCCGTCCCCAAGGGCCATGACAGCCGAGGGGTGCACACCCATGACATGGTCCAGCAGCCAGGCAAGCCCAGTGCCCTTTGAGGCTCCAGGTGGCAGAACCTGAGGGCAGGACCAGGGAGGGGGGGGGCAGCGGTACAGTGTGTGTGGCGGGCAGATGGGAGTTTAGTCGGAGGCGGGCGATAAAACCCCTGCGGAAGAGAGCCTCCGGGTCGGATTTGAGGTCACGCAGGAGTGACCTCCGGGCGGAGTGCACTGACGTGCACAGCGGACTGAGGGGTGAGGCTCATAGAGACGGAGACGGGGATGGGCTGTGCAAGGTCGGGCTTGCACAGATCGGACGGGCTGGCTCTGCACATGCGGGGTGCAACTCAGCGGGCCATCCGATGGTTGCTTTAGCTTACGAGTGCGGAGCTACGGCACCGCTACAGTGTGCCCGCGTGCCTGCTTGCTGCAGAGCACCTGCCGACACCGGCTACCTTGCTGTTGCTTGAGGGGCTGGCCAATCATGCCTGCACCCTCTCCTGATGCTGCACTGCGGAACGCACCTCAAGCATCCCCGGCACCGCGGTGGTCGTGCTCGCCCGCCCCACCAGCCTTTCCTCCACCTCAGGCCGCAAGTCCAGCATCCTGCGCAGCAGCAGGTGTTGGCGGCGGATGTGCAGCATGCCGCTGCCTGGTCTGGCTGAGGGAAGGGCAAAACAGGCGTGTTCCTGAGGATGAAGAAGGCTTGTCTCAGGCGCATTCCAAGGCACTCACTCCTGCGCTGATCCCATGAAGATGATTTTCTGCATCGGGATGATGCCCATGCTCTCATTCAAGGGCCCTACAGCCTCCACAATAGGCTGCAAGGGGGGAGGGAAGGTAGGATGCTCAAGTCCTCTTTGGATGAAATAAGCACACGCGCGCACGGGCAAGCTAGTTAGCGCGCAGGCATGCAGGCATGCCAACCGCAGCACCTTGCTGGCCCAAGTTGCCCTTGAAATTTGTTTCAGCCCATCATCCGAAGGTGCCACACTACATCCCACACGTATCCCAC
>LFIK01005281.1_pt1 | contig 10386 bp, 10 predicted proteins | sample 643401 | NCBI WGS metagenome assembly LFIK01 (sample SAMN03777447, study PRJNA286221) | soda lake metagenome | biome: soda lake; feature: Kulunda steppe; material: water; isolation source: sample T5-Br brine of Lake Tanatar-5 | place: Russia: Kulunda steppe | collected 2010-07
CATAATGTTGCCTGCAGGCTCATCATGAAAGCGATCAGCAAAGGCTCTCTGGCAGGTTGTTTAGTCCAGTTGGATGCCGGCAGCACTGATCGCTTGGCTCAACAAAACCTTCAAATTCCTGAGCATGTTAATAACAGGACACTACCCAGCTGGCTTTTTGATGCTCGTTTATCTGCTAGAGATAGACTCACCTCTAGTCGCCCCGACGCCATTTTGGACACCCCATTACCTGAAAAACCCAAATTGCCAACCACTCCTCATTCGCACCAGGTGTCACAACCACGGCAACCCAGCAGAGATGTACGCAGAGCTCATGAGCTCAATGTCAATATGAGGGAGATACACCTCGTTGAGGTTAAAAACTGCGAAGACACACGGCCTGGACACCAATTAAAAGCCTCTAGAAAACAACATGAAGTTCTTTGTAAGCGCTTAAAGGCCAAGAAAGCCATCCTTCACACCATTCTTCTTGGTGTGGGAGGCTCTATTTATACCTCACACACTTTGAATCACCTTAAAGAGCTCGGCCTTGATGTACAAAAATCCCATAAGGCTGCCCTAAGGTTACATGCTCATTTTGGGCTCTATGCATATGACGCGCTTTTGAAAAATCCAGTTGCTCTCAAGGTCTTGGTCTGGAGCAGGGGGCGGCTTGTCACCCTCCAGATCCTCACTAGTTCTTCATTCTCCCAGGTGGAGGAGACTCACGGCTCTTCGGGCCAATGTGTCTCCTTTTCCTTAATCGATGTAGGGAGTGGTTTTACTGCCTACGTAGTTTTCTTTTCTTTCCAGCTGAGAATAGGTTGTCTAGGAGTAGGACTAGCTCATGGGACTGGTACAGTGTTTGCTAACAAATGACGGGCAGGTTATAAGTTCAACACTAAGTTAGGGTTGCATGTTAGGGTCAACTGGCAGCCTGTCTGTCAGGCTGATAGGTTAGTGGCTGGTCACAACCAGGCAAACAGTAGTCCATGATGTATATGTACCACTGAGAAAGGAAATCAAAGACAGTCTGATTACAAGTAGGCAAAGCAGGCCAAAGATTACTAATAGGGGCACAGCAGGGGCCTCCACAAAACAGCCTGGCAGAAAGGGAAGAATAGGAGCGTACTTTTTGAGAGGGCACACCTGTGACAGTGAAAGGCAACATGCACCTCAACTTACACAGCAGCACAAGAGCACTTATCACAATGTCCATTTCTGCTGCGCCCAAGGGAGGATTCCACCACGAGTGTGTAAACGGAAACAAAACCTGCTCGCATTCCTTATAGCATGCTTAAGAAGGTCAAAGTATGATTGGCGAGGTGGCAGCAGAGGAGCCCCCCCATGCTGCACGCAGGCCCATGAATCAGCTTAAAGGTTTATGAGAGGAGAGGAAAATGAAGACTTGTGTGATACAAAGTGTGTAATTACATCCCTGAGGGGCCATATTTGCTGTGTCGCTGCAAACCATTCTCATCCTAAACCTCAGGTCACTGACTGGCAGCAACAATATCCGAGTAAGAAATATGGTTCCCCTGCCAGGTAGCAGTGCATTAAGGCTCTGTGTATATGTCACATCCCCACAGGCTCCAAAAGGCGCTCAAGATCATCTCATGATGTTAGAGGCCCAGCAGGTCATAGCCCGAGGCTGAAGCTTGAGGTCAAGGTTTCTAGGCAGCTCTACGGACCTGCCTAAAAAAGTAGCGTATTTGGAGAACAGCATCCCGAAGCGGAACTTGAAAGCAGCTCTAAAACAAAGAAGCTGCAGATATTTGTGTACACAATCACGTAGCGCAGCTCAATTGGGCACTGACCGCTTCACACCTATTGTGTTCTCAATCAATGCAAATTTAATGTTGAGGGAGTACTTCAATTCATCACCTCCGTGCATGAACCCTGAGCTCCAAAGCTGATTGTCACACAAACAGCAGGAAGTACATGTTTCTTTTCTAGACACAGTGTCCCTTCCAAGACCACGCTCACAATAAGCTCCTGCAAGCATGAGTCTGGCCGCATGCTCAGACAATGCTGTCATGTTTAGTGTCCGGTGGAAAGTTTCTTGACAGGTTCCTGAACAAGTCAAAGCACTTTATAGCATCTTCTGCTACAATAGTAATGGGCTCCTCAGAACCATGCTTTGAGTCGAAGAGGACCACCTCTGATTTTGCAGTGTTCATTGTGAGGTGTTTGGAGCGTGCATAGACTGCAAGCCTGTGAAGCATGGTTTGCAAGGCACCGTGCGAAGACCCGGGGTATTAGCTAGCAGAGTCAGGTGAGAATTACAGCTGTATCTGCAGAGCAAGGGTACCGTCATGTGCAGTTGGCATGGGCCTGCAACATGGACCAAGAGGAAACAGCATCCATTGCATGATTTGTGAATTGCTCCTTGGACAATCACCATCATAAATGAGATTTAAGATAATATTGGAGAAACATAAAAAGGCCCCTGACTACAATACATGCCAGGTAAGATACATGCAAGGTACGTCATGTTCCAGATGTAACTGCTACATGTTGAGTGTAAAAAGACAGAGCTCCAACTTGGTAACTGCGCTTGCCAATCGATTTGAGATATGTATCGTTTTATTCCTCCCTGCCTAGGTACGGACGTTACAGCCATAGCAGGGAGTTGGTCGTCGGGTCTTGTAGCATCCTTGCCCAATGGATGCGTCGGTCTTGGTCTTGCATCCTTGCCCAAGGGATGCGTCAGTCTTGGTCTTAGTGATGTCAATTTCACCAGACAGTTTTATGTGTGACCGGGACATCCACATCTAGACAGGGGTGGTGTAATGATTTACAGACTTCCTGTCTGTTATACAACATGCATACAACGTTATAACCACCAGACATAGTGTATATTGTGCCGGACCAACAATGTTTTTCAGTACCACCGATTGTTGGCTCTTTTACATTGAGCATGGAAGGTGGGAAGCAAAAACTCAGGCCTTAATTAATCGAGTGAAAGGGTACGCACATGTGCGCGCGCGCGCACGCGCACACACACACACACACGGACACGGACACGCATACAGAAGCCTGAGTATGTGCGGACCAGTGGTGCTTTCAGCCCCTGCAGGGAAAAAATAGCTGTGGAGGTATATACCTCTTCCGCACAGGCAGTGCAAGGGGTGGCTTCTCAAATGCAGATCCAGGAAGGAAAATGTATAAAGTATAAATATTTTTGTATTTATTGCAAATTACAGCTAGAATCTGAGGTATTGAAAGGACCACGCATCAAATTTGAATTCAAATACTCAACTAGACCGACAAGCGAAGCTTCTAGCGTTATTTAAAATTAATTTTATTCGAAATGAAACCAGGGGATGAGGATTGGTGCTCGTTCGACACCGACACCTGCATTTTCTGCCGGAAAGCCGACTGGACACCACAATTTGGGCCCCGCTTGCTCGTGAGGCAAGTCATGAAGCCCGAAACACTCAGCTCGTTTATGTTCGGCAGGCGTCTTTGAGTACGCGAAAGTTTGGGCTTCATGCAAATTGCAAACTTCATGCTGGTTGCGTGGGGACCTGCAAAACCTGCAGGTGTAGCTGCTGTGCTGTGAAAGCATTCCATGTGGGGTGCCACAGCAAAGCAAGCGGGGAGCAGCACAGCGAAGAGACATTGGAGACAGCTATCGTCCTTTGCTCCGAGGTGTGCAGCTTTAAATACTTATATTGTTGCAATAGCTTTGCAAATAGGAATCAAAAAGACAGTGGCATCAAAATAAGTGGTCACTTGCTCCATTTGTGTGGGCTTTGCCTTTGACAAAACACGATGCCTTTCATCACCAGCTTGACGATGGCAGCTGGTCCAGCTTTCTAATTTATAAACTTCCTTCATGTACATGCTCACGCAGGAATGCAAAAAGGTGAGGGCAACAGTAAAAGCATGCTGTAACGGCCAATATAAAGTGAAGTCATAGCTAGTACCAGAGCACAAAAACGAAGTAACAAACCTCAAGGCCTAGAGCAAGGTTCAGTAAGATTTCCCTGTATTGTCCCGTTGATATTGTCCTTGCAAATTACCTGTTCTGCACATCCAAACATTGTGCTGGGATCTGATGCAAAAGATAAGAGCCCTAGGACACTGAAAATGTGTGTACAGCTGATTTTGAACATGCATCTGGAAGCCGCTGCTGTTTTATGTACACAAGGTCCTGCTCTCCAGGTATATACAGCTTGGGAGCAGTGCGTCGGAAAGAAAAGCAAGATCAAGGGTGAATCTGATGAGTACACATTGGAGGTTATCAAATACAAGCAAGGCAACAAAGGTGACAGTAAGCGTGTTCTGATTCTTGCAAATAGCTGCAAGATTGTGGGCATGCTGTGGACTCACATGGTCATTGTGATACCAGAAACTCCCATGTTACAAAGCAGACATGCTTAAACCTTTTTGGGTGAAGCATGCATTGAGCAAGATGATTGGGCTGTTAATTGAGTGCCTTGACTAGCTGTGCCAAGGTAGCATGGCTGCCTAGCACTGTGCTGTGCCTGCTGCTTCTGAACAGGTTTTTGTATTCCACATGCCTTTTCTGTTCGCATGCCCATGTAATAGCTGTCTCTTGTGTGCATCTCACAATGTTGCTGCACGCAAATATATGGCCACTATCAACATATGCGCAGCAAGCCAATCATCCGTAAACCAGGCCATAAAAATATTCGGGGACAGCTTCAGGCTCACCAAAATGAGCAATGGACGCGACCTTGTTGAGATGGTTTGCCAGGTGAGGGCTGCTCCAGAGGTAAAAAAGAACATCATAACCTACGTCTCTGCTTGTTTCATGTCTTGCTTTCTGCTTGCATGTTATGTATGGTCAGAAGAATGCTCCATTAAAAGCACAGTGGTTACGTTTGTCATGGTTGGGTGCGTATGATTATGTTTACATCATGATAGCAATTTTACACGCCACAACCAGCTGCTGTAAAAACGCAGGCCTCCTGGCCACTGGAATTGCTCTTGCAACTTTATTTTGTTAAAACAGTGCTAACCAACCACATCGGAGCCTTTGTGTGCAGGGCCAATCATTGAGATCTAAATGGATTTTGACTGGCTTCTGGAAGATTGGCAGGCAATCATTCTCACTGCCAATGCTCATCTAAAAGCTTTTCTATCTAAAGCAAAGCACACCCCAGCCTGTTGTGGATTCTCTAGGGATGAAATTAGACAAATTTCATTTTTTCGGGCTGCAGGCGTACGTTTCGCCTAAGGAAGGAGAGCCAAAGCATATTTCAAACAAGGCGGAAACTGAAGATGAGGAAGATGATGAGCAGTGCAGTTACGATTTTGGTAAGCCCAGCAGATTTATTTAGTGCCTTTAACACCTAAAAAATAGTGTGTTTATTGGTAATATCATGGTGTATTGGTAATATCATGGTTTATTAAGTGGATTTCATAGACAAAACTCCAAGCTGTCTAATGAAGGGGTCATGGAGGTGCCATGGCCCAAGGTGACCCCTTTTATTGATGTAGAGCAATTCCACTGTCCAGATAGTTTTCTCTTTCAATTTGTGCTGCTAACAGAATTCTGCAGGGCTCCGCTTTTAGGTTGTCCATGCCCATGCATCCACTATTCATCAATTGATATTAGAGATGAGCCTAAATTGTGCTCCTGTGTACAATGTAATGCTGTACAATTTGTCTACTATTTCTCAGGAGAGTTTCGAGTGGTAGCACTGCGCAAAGGACCAGTCATTGTAACAGTTGCAACTTTGAGGTGAGCTTCCAGGATAAGACAAATCATTTTACATATTCATGATGTAATGGCACAAGTTTTTTGATATCTGCAATTATTCATGCTGAAAACCCAAAGTCTCCTTTTGGAAAGTGCTCGTAATATGTTCAATAGCTGGACATTGGCTTATTACATCATGGAGTGCAGCATCTGAAAAAAAACATGTGTTTGCAAGGTTGGAGGGGAATATTCATGCTTTATCAATTTCAGACTGTGTCTGGTGAATTTAAACTTGAACGAGCTTAGCAAGATGCGTATGGTTAGAGGTTGCACACTGAATTGATGATGCGTGCTGCCATGCGCTACAGGATATTTGGCACCCACTTTGCTGAGATGCCTTTCATCTCAACAAGGGAGAGCTATAGACGATCTGGGAATTGTAGGAGGCTGATTAAGGTAGCATGGCCATTCAATTAGAATTAGTACAGTGGATGGAGAGACCTAGCTTTTGATGAAGCTCTAATTTGATGTAAGAAAGGTGTCATTACCAATTTGATCATTGCTTGAGGATCTGCTGAATAGTTTTCAGTCATCTTCAGTCTTCTTATCTGAAAACAAATTGACACAATTCTTGGGCCTAAGGACTCTCAGCTGGCTGCGTATATCACCCAAAGATGAGCCCATCATTCTGAGCCTGCGCAATGCCTATTTGCAGCGTCTAGCATAACCTTCAGTGTAAACATTTTTCCATTACTATCCTTGTACGCTCCATTTCACAGGCCGTAGAGGAGTTGCTGCTGAACGTGGGAGTGAAGTATCTGGTGCTGCCCAGCGTGCACAATGTGCTGCCAATGTGGATTAAAAAATTTGGCTTTGACCTTATTACTCCAGAGGAGCACAAGGTGGGTAGTTGTGTACGTGCTTGCATTTACAGGTTGACGGTAACCTGAGTTTTTGGGAGACAAGCACAGTAAATAAGTCAAAAACTGCATGTTGAGCTCATCCGCATGATGACAGACCTAGCGATTGCACTAGTTGTGCCATCACAACATAATGATGCAACAGACCTCAGGGGTGATGACAAGTCCCTCGTGATGTTGCTTCCCTGTTGTTTTCTTAATTGCCCTGTTCTGTTTCCCCTTCCTGTCCTTATATACTATATGGATTGCCCCTGATCAACATTCAAACATTCCATATTGTACTTTTACATGTGTCAGTTGCTGCTGGAGTGTGAGATTGTGGATATGGATCAGGAGACCACCAGCCTCATCAAGCGGAAGCTGGGTACTCCATTGCACCAAGCCTGCAGAAGGTGTGTATCTTCAGCATGCATGTTCTCTCATATGTTCAGAGAGGGATGGCTTAGAAAAGTCTTGGAATACCCCTATTCCTGCATTTGATGTGGTGGATGTTTGATGTGGTATATATATTGTTGTTGAATTAGGTGGTTCCGCCATAAAATTGTTTTGCCTGCATTGCTTGCTAGGTAGACGTAAGATACGCAAGTGATGAGCTAAAATAAACCATCCATAGCCATGTTTATATCCTCTGAAACAACACTATTTTGCAGCGTTCAGTGTAATGGAGGTACTGGATATTTCATTACCTCCCTCCCCCCCGCTTGGTACTCCTTTGTTTGCTGATGCAGCAGGACTTCTTGAGGCGCTTAGCCATATTTGCTCAAGAATAACATAGTGCTCAAGGAAATTACAAAGAAAAACAGACATATGGCAAATCTTATCTATCTGCAACAGGATTCCAGCGATCTGCAAATCGGATCTGGGACGCCTGTATGTCTCCATGCAAGACACTAGCAGGGCATTTCGTGCTTCAACAATGTTGGCCACCTACAGCAAGGGGCAGGCCTGCAGGACAACTATGTCTTATGTATTTCTTAGTATCAGTTACCCTGAAGCCAACAACTTGTCCGTGCATCAAAGGGGCTCGCCTGTGCAAGCGGTTGACTGAACTTGACACTAGGATAGCCGCAACGACCTTGTCTTCGTTGCCGTGCCTTCAACCACAAGCTTGCGCAGACACAAGGGGGCGGTCAACTTGAATACCCTACACACACCTGTGTGCTTGGCCCTGGATCTGCAGGAACTTGGGAAAGGGAGGCCGCGCATCACAGCCAGCCCAAGGCCGGAACAGGTCCAGAGGTGGCAAGGGTGCCACTGGACCTGCGGGTAAAGTGTTGGCTTCTGGCCAGGGGGGTGTGAAGCGCAAGGCAGCGACACAGGAGGTGGCGCTTGGCCCAGGCAGGGGGCCAGCACAGGCCCTGGGCGGCAAGCGGGGTCACGCCAGCAGGAGTCGCAGCGTTGGGAGCAGCAGTGAGAGCAGCAGCAGCAGCAGCAGCAGCAGCAGCAGCAGCAGTGGCAGCGAGAATGGCAGCAGCGGGGACGAGGACTTCCGTGTGGTAAGAAGCGTTCCTTTTTGCTGACCATGGGCTGGCTCATCCCTCTTTGTGCTACTGACTGCACACAACAGAAGTGTGTACACTGCTTTTTGCGCTTCACACCACCAAGATCGCCAGGTGTGCTCTTCAAGGCCCCCTGCTTGCGCGCACGTGCAGTGCATACATCTGCTTGCACATGCCCGTGCTTGCATATGCACACAACCCCTTGACCATGCCCTCACCCGCCAGCGCCCCGCCCGCTCCCCCGCACACCATTGCTGTTTGGGGTGCCAGTACACAATGCGGGGCGCGCGCCGTGCAGCAGCTGTGGGGGGCGCCTGCGTGCAGTAGTAGTGCCCAACACTGCAGGAGCGGACCGACCTCGAGCTCGTGCAAGCACGTGCGTCAGAACACAACGCGCCCGCTCACTCCTGCGCCTGCCTGCGACACCAAAACACTAACGCTTCTAAAAAAATTTAATCGCATGCATGTTTGCGTTTGGGGGCGCCAGCGGTGTACCCGACGGTCGGGGACCGCACCTGTGTAAGTGCAGCGTTCGCCGAGACGCGACCACCGGTGGAGTCTCCGCGAAGTGCTCTCTCCAGCCAACATTGTCTTGTGACATAATCTAATGCTTGAGTATTAATACCGCTGTTCCAGAGGCGGCCCAATTGGGGCCCTGAGGCAGAGTACAAAACACATGCGTTGCGTTGGAGGCAGCATGCTCCTGTCTGTCTAGTGTGCCCAGATCCCTTGGCCCAACCATGCCTACCTACTCAACAGGGAACTCACAGTTTTGCACATTGTGTTTCATGTCCTGTTTTGCAGGAGGATGAGAAGGATGAGGAGGAAGAAGAGGAGGCAGGAAATGCAGTAGTCCTGGAAGTGGAGAGTGAGGTGGAAGAGGGCAAGCAGCCGGCATCTAAGGGCAGGGGGCAGGGGGCTGCTCAGGGCAGCAGAAAGTACAAGGCTGCCGTGCCACCCAAAGGAGAGGCCGCAGGGGCAGCAAAACCACAAGCAGAGCGTGGGGCGCCCGGCAAGGCAGGAGGCATGCAGCAGGCAAAGCATGGGCCGCTTAGTAAAACAGGAAGCTCGCTGCATGCTGAGCAGGGGATGCCACCAAAACCCAAGCGGCCACGCTACCCTGCCCCCCCGCGTGTGTCCGACCTGGCTGCGGCAGCAGCAGCAGCAGCAGCAGCAGCAGCAGCCGGCGGGGGCGGGGCTGGCTCAACTGCTGACAGGCTGGGCAGTGCCCAGGCAGCAGCTGGCGGCGGCCACTTGGCAGGGGCCGGTACAGCAGCAGCAGCCGGCCAGCTAGGGGTTGCAAGTGCTGGCAGTGGCGCAGGCTGTGGAGGGGCTGGACCCAGCCCTGAGGGAGCTGCAGAGGCGGCGGCTGCAGCAGGGCCTGAGGTGGGGCCTTACATTGGTTTGGGCCTGGTGTCAATGTGTGACACCCTTGGTGTGTTGTCACTACCGGATTGTTGAATGCCAAACGCGCAAAAGCTTTGGTGCTCCCCTTGCCATGGCCACATTGCACCTAGAACCTCATTTTTTTCATAGCTCTGCATGTGGCTGGTCAAGTTGCGGAATGGCCTGTGGGTTCGTGATAAGGCAGATAAAGCTCCTGCTACTCCATGAAGCCTCAGGCACAGCACTGCCCTGCAGGCTTATGCTCCAGAGTCCATGCTGATTGCGCACTTACATTTGCTCAAGCTTGAGCGCATATGCAGGGAAAGGCACAATTTTGTGAGGGAATGTTCGTGCAGGTTGCTTTGGCGAGACATGTGGCAGCAGCTCCAAAGTCCGGGACAGGAAACAAAGCGCACGCCAGGGTCGGTCTTCCACCAGCAGGACCAAGTGCTGCAGGTGCGTGCATGCATGCATGCATGTTTTCTTGTACATGTATGTATGCGCGCGAGTGTGTGTGTGAGTGTGTGTGTGTGTTGCTCTGCTGGGTGCTTTGTGCATATTTGTGTACGTGCATGCACGCATGGTTTGTTGCAGCTTCTGCTGTGTCTTTTTGAGAGTGCCTTTTGATATTTTCTTTTAATTTCCTTCATATCTTCTTCAAGCTTGCTGCATTTTCCAGGTCTGGTGTTTTTGATGGGTTACTGTGTACTGTGTACTGCAATCAATTGCTAGCATGCTTACTCAAACCATAAACCAAAGAGAGTATGCACTAATAAAGGGCGTGGATCTGCAAATGTGGTCCAGTTCGAGCAAGGCCTAAGAAGGCTGTTGACGCTAGGCCAGCAAAAGTGAGGAAGGATGCAGGCGCGAAGAGGGAAGCACGCTTGAAGAGAAAGATGGAAGAGAGGAAAGGAGATGCAGGGGCGCG
>LFIK01005283.1_pt1 | contig 10384 bp, 8 predicted proteins | sample 643401 | NCBI WGS metagenome assembly LFIK01 (sample SAMN03777447, study PRJNA286221) | soda lake metagenome | biome: soda lake; feature: Kulunda steppe; material: water; isolation source: sample T5-Br brine of Lake Tanatar-5 | place: Russia: Kulunda steppe | collected 2010-07
ATACAACAAACACACCACTTTTGTGGCTGTTGCCCTCTGGTCTGATACAACTTTTGAGAAACGTTACACCTTTCTGATATACATATTGAAAATAAGGTGAAATTTTTGGATTTCGACAAATATGTTTGTAAATATAGACCTTGAATTCGTCAAGGTTTTGAGGTCGTCGGTCACAAAGGTTCATAAGGGTTGAATAATGATCTTTTTCAACAGGTTTTAGAGGTATAGGTCCATTTCCCTGGACTTTTGTTTGGAACTCATGCTCTTTATCTCTTCCAAAAAAAGGTTCGAAATGATATTCCCCCACATTACTATGATAATTTTTGTCATTTATGAAGGAGTTGAGAGTTGATTCAAACCTACTATAGGGCATTACCTTGTGTTGTTTTTGTGTTGTATTATAATGAAAAAATAGGGCGTCTTTAGCTTTGTCCCAATCAACGTCTTCAGTAGCGTAAAGTCCCTTTACGCAGATAAATAAAAATACTGGTATTTTCTTGAAAACTCTTAACATCAAACACTCCTATTAAAACTGAAATCATCAAAAACCAAAATTCAAACTAAAAACTGAAACAAAAAATCACTTAAAATATTGATTTTTTGCCTCATTTCCCCATGATCCTGTGCGTGTCTTCAACTGATCAACGGAAAGCATGTTAAGGTCTTTTACTGCCTTTAAATGCTTTTTCATTTCGCGGGCTAAAGACGATGAGTCCTCCCCTTGCTGCGATTCCATAGCTTGGACTTGCGCCGCTTTCAACACGGCATTGTCAAATAAACTTTTATCATAATTTATGTTGTATTTTTTCAAGTTGATATTGATTTGGTTAATCCATTGGCTTGCCTGGAGGGGGGTTTTTGATTTTTTAAAACACACACGAAAAGCATCTGTAAGCTCTCTTTTTAAGTAATCTTTGTTCCTCCCCTTCAAGGACCTATTTACAACGACGTTTGCCATTTTTCTCCCCATAAACTTATCAAGTTTACTGGATCGATACCCGAATTTATTTTCAAAGATCGATTCGGTTAGGTTCAGTACGGATTTCGTTTTTATAGGTATAAAAATACCCACGGCTTTCTTCAGAAAGGACCCAACTTTACGAACATGTTTATTTTCGAAAAAGGAGAAGCCTGCTTCTATGGCTCCAAATATTTTTTTCCGCGGATGATTTTCATAATTCTGATGCTCGACCAGAAGATCATCTGCAATTGTGTCAAAAGCACGAGAGGAGTTTTGGAGAACAAACTCAGGGCGTTTCGTAGAGACCACTCGATCCTCGAAACCCTTTGACATACGGGGATCATCTAGTGTTCTTTTAGCGTTTATTGAATCCTCTATGAGGTTAAAGTTTTTGGACACCAAGGTTTTATGGGGTGTCGATATTGTATCGAACATCAAACCCTTACTATCTTCACAATTGGCGACATTCATCGACAAACCTACAATGGCTAAACAACTGACGTACTTCATATTTTGTCCTTACAAATCAAATCTCTAGGGATTTAATATCAAGTTAATTACTATTTATCAATATATATAGTTCCCCAGACCCTATTTGCAACATGAATCTTAATCATATTGTATCGATTCTCTGATATCTTAATTCAAGGTTTGCAGCTAACCAATGCTCACCTCTTTAGGATTTTGGTCCTAAATCACTGTTTTACTTTGGTTTCCACCTAATGTTTGGCTTTCAGCGTTATCCGTCCGGCTACTCAAATATTCTTATTTGACTGAATAAAAAATTACTAAAGGAAAGTGGTTTTTTTCCTGATGAATGACTTTGGACACACACCTCTTTTTTTATTAATGATAAAAAAAGAGGTCATGGGGGGCTGTTAATCCCAACCGTGTGGATCCAGACGGTCTTCTTCAGGGGCGTTTTATTGATATGGACCTAAGGACGCGGATCCTATCGTCCTATCAACCTTAATGTGATGCTTTGACGTTTTGAATGAGTCCAGCAATAGGGTCATGATTTTGGGCGGCTGGTGGAATCCCTTCAATTTGCGCTAAGGATTGAATGACTCTGCGGCTAACGACGGTTGTATTCCATCCTGAAGCATTAAATCCATAGGTTTCAGGCAACCCCTTTGGTTTATGTAGCATAACAAATATTATATACTCACCAAATTTCACTACAATTGAGTTATGAGAATCTTTTTTATTATAACCTCTTCGATTCGTTTTCTGTGCGTTGGATGTTCCTGTTTTTGCCCCAATTTCATACCCTGCCAGGTTCACTTTTCGTGATGTTCCTTCAATTACCGTACGGTGCATGATGTCTTTAAGCCTATCAGAGGTGTCTTGGGAGGAAACACGAACACCTTCTTGAGTCCTTCCTTTCATCAGGGTCAGAGACCTCATCTTCCCCGTCCCCAAAACCCCCAAGGCTGCTTTAACCATATGAATAGGCGTAATTGCTACACCATACCCATAGGCCGCGGTTATTGTTGTAATATCACGCCATTTTTTAGGAAAAATCGGCTTTCCTTTTTCCGGAACCTCAAGTTCTGTTTCTCCAAAAAATCCAAGTTTTTCGAAAAAAGCTTTTTGAGCTTCCCCCCCCACTTCTAACGCCATACGTGCTGACCCGATATTTGAAGACTTCACAAAAATTTCCTCTACGTTCATTGGATACTTTGCGGGATGATAATCAGTGATTTGAAACTGCCCAATTCTCATAGGTTTATGGGTTTCAAATTTTTGCTTCATATTCACCTTCTTGCTTTCTAAGGCTAAGGCCGTGTTAAATATTTTCATTGTCGACCCCATCTCATAGACTCCCAGGGTGTTATGGTTAAAGAATCGTTTTTCATCTTTAACCTGACCATAGTGGTTCGGATCAAAATCAGGAAGAGAAACCATGGCATGGACATGCCCATTTTGATCGACAATAATGCCGTTTGCCCCCTCTGCATGAAAATGCTTCATCCCATAGTTTAAGGCCTCGAATAATGCGTTCTGAAAACGCACATCAAGACTTAGATAAATGGGGCGTCCCGCATGACGCAAGGACCCATCAAGGGATTTCTCAATCCCTGACAAACCATTGCCATCAATGTCTGTAAAACCGACCACATGGGAGAATAAATTCCCCTGGGGATAGACGCGTCTTTCTTCGCGTAAAAAGTTTACCCCAGGGATGCCCAGGTTAATAATTTTTCCCTTTTGTTCAGGCGTGAGGTGCCTTGCTAACCACAAAAAAGGTTTTTTAGAGCTTAACTTCCGCCGGAGTTCATCTTTGTTTAAATGCGGTAACACGCGATGAATTTTCATGGCGGCTTCCTCACTATCGAATATACGACGACCATCCGCGTAAAGCGACGCTGTAATCACATTTGTCGCAATCGGTATGCCGTTGCGATCACGAATATCAGAGCGACTTGTCATCAAGCTTTTAAGAGTCTTGGGAGAATCCCACCCCTTTTCCGCTTGGCTTTGAAGATATGAAAGATCAAGGAGCCGGAAAAAGACACACCCGTATAACAGAATTAAACAACTTGCAATGAACAATAAACGCGTCTTCGCCTGATCTAAAAAGGCAAATGGGGCAAGAGACCTGTTTGTGGTGGCATCGGGGAAAGGTTTTTTCATCATCTTTGCTTTTTTACAGTTTTCAAATGGGGCCGGGGGGGCGATGAAGGGCTTGCCTCATGATGAAACTGAGCCAATTTAAAAGTAGACACCCCATTTAAATTCGGCAAATGTTTCTTTGCTAAGGCCGCAACCCTTTTCGGTGAGTTAAGGTAACTCCATTCCGCTTTCAACAAATGGTAATTTTCTTGTTCTTCAAAGATCCCTTGATGCACAAGTCTCAGCTCTTGTTGCAAGTCACGGACCTTATACTTTATGTGGAACAGGGCCAAGACCAAACCAAAAGAAATGGTCATACATAGGCTTACAGGTTTTCTCATGATTCCCTCCCCTTTAAAGTCACATGGGTTCTTTCCGCAATTCGTAGATGGGCGGATCGGGCTCTTCGGTTCGATCGAACCTCTTTCGTGCCAGGCTTAATAACCTTATTATTCAGTATTTTTAAGGGATTTTTAGACACGCCAGGTTTATATTTATTTTTGGCATTTTCATGCCCGTGTTCTTTAAAAAATGTTTTAATAATTCGATCTTCCAGTGAATGAAAGGCGACTGTGACAATCCTTCCCCCAGGTGCCAAAGCATAAAGAGCCTGATGTAAAGCGCTTTCTAGGTCCTCAAGTTCCTTGTTGACATGGACCCTTAAAGCTTGAAACGTGCGGGTCGCAGGATTAAATCCAGGTCTTGCAAATGGGATCACGCGTTTCACAAGCTCCACTAAATGCAGTGTTCGGGTTATGGGAACACTCTTTCTTTCTTTGACTATTTCCTGGGCGATGCGCCGAGACTTTCTTTCCTCACCATACTTCCAGAGAATATATTGAAGATTTTTTTCACTCTCATTATTCAGAACATCGGCCGCAGATTCCCCTGTCTTTCCCATTCGCATATCCAGGGGACCATCGAAGCGGAATGAAAAACCCCGCATCGGATCATCCAATTGAAACGAGGAAACCCCCAAATCAATGACAAACCCATCAATGGAGGGTATGTTTAATTTTTTAAGATGACTTTGCAAATCCCCAAACCGACCCAAGATAAACTGGAAGCGGTCACCGTATTCGTGCTTGAAAGCTTGGGCCCGAATTTCTGCATCCGGATCTTGATCAATCGCCACAACTTGACATTCTGCCTGATCCAGAAGCGCTTTTGTATACCCGCCGCCGCCAAAAGTTCCATCCACATAAACTTTGTGATTTTGTGGGTTTAACGCCTGTACAATTTCTTCTAACAACACGGGCTTGTGGGCTAGACCGGCTTCTGTCATCGCGAGCTCTCCGCTTCAGGCACCATCTTAATGGTTGTTTTCTTTTTGATCAGTCTTTCCCGGGCATCCTGCTGGTGCTGTTTGTAAATTTCAGGGTTCCAAATTTGGAATGTGGGGCCCCGCCCCACAAAAGAGACATGGTTTTCAATCTTTGCATATTCACACAGGTCTTCGGGTAGGATCACACGACCATCTTGATCGAAGGAAATCTGCCGAGAATCGGAAAATATCACCGAGGTAAGGTCATCTTGCTCATCGGAAAAAAGATCAAGTTGATCCACACTCTGACTCAACTTTTCCATACGTGAGATATCGCACCCTTCCACACACAATGATTTATAGGACCGAAAAGCTATAAAACCCTGGAAATGCGTTTGCGCAAGCGTTGAACGGTACAAGGCTGGAACAGATACCCGTCCCTTCTTATCAATTTTATTTATGTATGTCGAAAGAAAAAGCGCCATTACTACCTTTGAACTTGAGAGATCAGGTTTTCCCAGGCTTTTCGCAAAAACGAAACGTGTTTTTGACAACAGAAATTACCCCAGTTTTGATGGGATAGCATGGAATACCATGGGTGTCAATGGGATTTCATGGTATCCAAACTTTATCCCCAGAGTTATCCACAGGTCAATTTCAAGTCGTACTCAAAGTAAGTTACTATTATACTTATTTGTTTTTGATATCACTTCTTTTAAGCCGTTGAAAAACATAGGTATTTTTGAAATATCTGGTTAACTGTTTGTAAAGATTTTAGCTCGGCCAGATGAGATTTGTCATGAGAGGAAAACTTTATTCACACGCTTCAATAGTTGCTTTCCTATCGAAAAACTCGGCAAAATATTCAAAAATTTGGTCAAATCTGGGGGCTCACCTTGCAACACCGTCTCCGAGGACCCTCGGAGGCTCTATTAAGTCTCAAGACCTTTCTTGATTAGCCATAGGCCAAGTCTTCGCTCCTATTGATATCTTTTGTAACCTTAGAATTCAAGGGATCACCCCAAAGACCCCCGTTGGAGATAGAGGGGACAAACCGAAATCGAAGATATTCAAGGAACACAAAAGGCTGCCCCCTTTTTTGTTTGAAAAAAGGCTATTTTTGATGCTGTTCCCCAAAAGGATTAAAATCTATTTTCCTTTAAACTATTCATTAAGAATTTAATCCGACATCATTATAGGCAGGTAACACACGAATGACATTCATGACTGTTGTTTTGTGTAAAACCTGATTTAACATTTTTATAAAGGAGGGATACATGGCTGGAACAACACAAGGTGGTCAAAAAACAGCGCAAGGTGGGCGTGGAGCCCCAGAAAAAGCAAGCCCTGCTGCCGTCGAGAATTACCTAAAAGGAATTCATTTTCCTTGTGACAAAAAATCACTTATTCAGCAAGCTAAAACCAATGATGCGCCCGATGATGTGATGAGCGTATTGAAACGGTTTGAAGACAAACACTATAAGAGCGCGGTAGACATCGCAAAAGAAGTTGGACGCGCCGAATGAGGCGTTTCCAGACACAGATTTTATGAAGGCCACACTGGCCAAGGTTACAGAACAACAATGGGAAACAACATAACTGCAGGTCAACCTACGCCAACAAAATGAGACGCTGTTGACATAAAAATGAATGTAGGCCCCCTTTTGACATACAAGCCCTCAACACCCCAAAAAGTGGGACAAAGGTCGTATGAAGGGGTCGTATGAAAGGTAAGAGCCTGCTAAAGCCCCAAGGAATTTCCTAAGGTATGCCCCAGGGGAAAACAATATTAACGTTAGAAATACGAAAGAATTTGCAAATCAGGGCCTGAACGTGACATCACGAAATAAATCAGGGCCTAATTTCATAAGAAAATCTTCGCCATAGGTATTTTATGGCATTTTGATCATTGCAATTGTGCGTGTTAATCATGGCAATTGCGTCTATATATGGCATTTTGATCATTGCAATTGTGCGTGTTAATCATGGCAATTGCGTCTATATAAAGAGAATTTGTTGTTGAAATTTTTATTTGAGACTTGAAGAAAAACATGGTGGGCGCTATAGGATTCGAACCTATGACCCTCTGATTAAAAGTCAGATGCTCTACCACCTGAGCTAAGCGCCCTTCAAAACAATACCTAAAAAACATATACGTTATCCCGGGGTACGTCAACCACCATTTTTAGATTCTTTCTTTTTTTAACCCCCTTGCATTTTTTAAGGATTCTCTTTAAGGATACAAACACGCAATCATTCCGGCATTCTGATGAAAAAAGTATACCTTATCCTCCCTGAATTCGCAACGGATATGCGTCTTGATCGGTTTCTCAGAAAGACCTACCCTTTGCTAACCCAGGGCCTTCTTGAAAAGCTTTGTCGAAAGGGATCGATTCGCATTAACGGAAAAAAGATAAAGACCAATTACCGTCTTACGTTTAACGAGACCCTTACCCATCCCGAGTTTCCTATTCAGGAAGAGAAAAAAACCGCCGCCCCAAGTCCGGGATTTTGTAAAAAAATTAAGCAATGTATCCTCTTTGAGAACGAACTCTTTATGGCCCTCAACAAACCTCATGGAGTGGCAGTTCAGGGGGGGTCAGGCATCACAAACCCGATTGATGAGGCCCTTCAGACCCTATATGCGTCACCTCGCCTGGTTCACCGTCTTGATAAAGATACCAGTGGGTTGCTGATTGTCGCAAAGACCCTTGCCGCCGCTCAAGAGCTTGCGCAACTTTTCAAAGATCGCTCCATCAAAAAAACCTACTATGCGGTAACCCTGGGACGGGTCAAAAAGAAAACGGGGACTCTGGACTGGCCCTTGAAAAAAAAACGCGACCACAAAACAGAAAAGGTCTATGTGGATCATCACGAGGGAAAAGAGGCACACACCCACTATACGGTCGTTTCTTATGATCCAAAGATGGATGTGAGCCTTTTACATATTACACCCTTTACGGGACGTCTCCACCAGATCCGTGTGCACTGTGCTGAAATGGGGCACCCGATTTTAGGTGACTATAAATACGGAGGAAAGGAAGCCCAGCCCTTTGGTAAAAAAGTCCGCCTTCACCTTCACTCCTATCAAATGACTTTTCGTTTGTTCGGGCAGGATTATTGCTTAAAAGCCGCTATTTCCGACGACTTCATCCTTCAGGTTTAAATGTTTATTTCCTTTGAAAGTCCCGAAAACATATCTTTCATTGTGTAAAGCCCGGGTTTTTGGTGAATGATCCACTGGGACGCCTTCAAAGCCCCTTGGGCAAAAAGTCTTCGATCGTAGGCACGATGAGAAAATGTAATCTCTTCCTCAGGACCAAAGAAAGAAACGCTGTGCTCGCCCGGGATATTCCCCCCTCGGCTTACGGACACACCAATCGATTTCCGATCTCGCACTCCTGACCGGGCCCCTGATACCACCTGGTGATGATTCAGACCCACAGCTTTTGCACATGTGTCGGCTAACCTTAAAGCGGTTCCCGATGGCGAATCCTCCTTAAAACGATGGTGTTTCTCATGAAGCTCTATATCATAATCTGATTCGTAAAGTGTTTTTGCAATTTTTTCGAGGAGAACATCAAGCAAATTAATGCCAAAGCTCATGTTTTCACTATACAAAACAGGAATAACCTCCCCGGCCCGTTCTAATGCTTTGTGGTCATTCGGTTGTAACCCGGTCATTCCCGCCACATAAGGAAGGTTGATCTGAGAGGCGATCTCGACATTAGTCCCCACCGCCGCGGGCGCTGTAAAATCAATTAAGACATCCGCTTTTCTACAGGCGAAGCGCAAATCGAAGGTGGTCAAGATGTCGAGGTTGTGATTGCCGATCAACTGACCTAAATCTTTGCCTATATCAGGACTGTCCCCGTGGACGGTTCCCCCTGTAATTTCATAATGTGGAGCACGAGCTGCACAACGTAAAACTTCTTGTCCCATGCGACCTGCACAGCCAGCTACAGCAATTTTAACAACGGATGGTAATGTCCTCATGTGGGGGTTTTTTGGTAAATTCATAAAAAAAGACCTTAATAAATGTTAAAAGACGTGGTATGCACTATTAATGTTTGTTCGCTCATCATCAACACGAGATATCCTATGCGCCAACGATTATTTTCTATCCCTCTTTTGATCATGCTTTTATCATCGGCTTCCTCTGCCGAGGACGTTCGCAAGATTGAAGTTAAAGGGGCCATGCGTATCGAAAGAGATACCATACTCGCCCAAGGCAACATTCACCCAGGGGACGATGTAAATCAAGAAAAAATCGATGAGGTTGTTCAACGCCTCTTTGATACAGGTTTTTTCCAAGATGTCCATATTCATATTAGGAAGGGTCTTTTAACCATTGATGTCAAGGAAAACCCGATCGCCTCAAACATCATTTTCGAGGGGAACACCCAAGTCGACGATGAGATTTTTACCAAGGAATTAGGACTGCATCGCGGCAAAATTTTCACCTATGGGAAACTAAGGGAAGATGTAAAACTTATTAGCGATATCTATCGGCTAAAGGGGTTTTTTACGGCAAAGATCACCCCTCAAATTGTCCACCAAGACCAAAACCGTGTCTCGGTGATATTTAAGATTGAAGAAGGGCATTCGACAGGGGTGCAAAAAATTCTTTTCTTTGGGAACAAGGCCTTCAGTGACTCTGTCCTAAAGGAACAAATACAGACAGAAGAAACGAAATGGTATCGGTTTTGGGGAGGCCATGATAGTTATGACCCAGACCGACTTAGTTACGACCAAGAACTTTTAAGAAATTTTTACTTAAGAAATGGATATGTCGATTTTGAGGTCAAATCTGTCATAACAGAGCTGACAAAGGATAAAAAAGACTTTTATATCACCTTTACCGTCGATGAACATGAACGATATAAATTTGGAGACATCCAGATTGACTCCTCAATACCCAAACTTGATGCCAGTGAACTAAACGACAAGCTCCTCATGTCGAAAGACCAATGGTATAATAAAGATTTGGTCGAAAACACCGTCACGGCGCTTACCGAAGCTGTGGGGAATTCGGGATTTGCCTTTGTTGACATCACCCCTAAGGTCACGAAGAACTCAAAAGATAATGTGATCAATATCACTTTTGACATTCAAGAAGGTCCCAAGGTTTTTATTAACCGTATTGTCATTAAGGGGAACCAACGCACGAATGAAAATGTTATTCGCCGCGAACTGTTGATCGCCGAAGGGGATGCCTATAACACGCATAAGATTGACAGGTCGAAACGTCAAATACGAAATTTAGGATTTTTTCGAAATGTGAAAATTCAACAACGCCCAGCGCCTGCAGGGGATATGGTTGACCTAGAAATAGAGGTAGAGGAAGAAGATTCAACCGGAGAGCTATCCGTGGGAGCAGGTTTTTCAACCTCGGATGGTCTCTTAGGTGATCTCAAGATTGTGGAACGAAATTTAATGGGAAAAGGTCAAGAAATCAGTTTTGCGACTGTGATTGCAAAACGGAAAAGAGAATTATCATTATCCTTCACAGAACCCCGGTTCCTGGAAAGAGATATTCGTGC
>LFIK01005284.1_pt1 | contig 10384 bp, 12 predicted proteins | sample 643401 | NCBI WGS metagenome assembly LFIK01 (sample SAMN03777447, study PRJNA286221) | soda lake metagenome | biome: soda lake; feature: Kulunda steppe; material: water; isolation source: sample T5-Br brine of Lake Tanatar-5 | place: Russia: Kulunda steppe | collected 2010-07
CTTGCCTCTCAGCATCAGAATTACCTGCTCCAACGCCAAGGCAGCAGGGTTGCTGGTGCTGCTGCTCTGCAGCACGGATGGCAGCCCCCCTGCTTTGTTGTGCTGGTGCTGGGGCATGCCTCCTTATCGGCAATTTAATTCGTCAGCTCTCCTTCTTTCATGGACCTAAACATAAAGCCCTGAGCAGCAAAGTTTGGCTGCCAGGGCCTTTAGAAAACTTCAGATACTTAGAAGAGACAAATGGGACAGGGATAGAATTATGTAGCAAATACTAATTACATATCATATAATGATATTGAACAAAGTTGAACAATACTTTAGAAGTTCTGAAGCCGAGGTACATGTTGACCATTTTCCCCAGTACAATCGCAAGAAATTTAGTTATTGAAACGAATACGTCCTTGAAACTGCGAGTTTGCTGCTGATCTTGGCCTGGCAGCGTCTGTCAAACTAATAAGGCACTCCTTCCCCCTCCTCTCCCCCCCTCCCTTCCCCACTTCCCTCCCCTCTCCACAATGGATCTAGATAAGCAGATCTTTGAAGACCAGGAGGATGCAGTGCCAGAGGAGCTCCTGGCCATGAGCGCGGAGGCCATCTCGCAGCGCTCCCGGCTCCTGGACAACGAAGTGCGCGTGCTGAAGGACGAGTCGCAGCGTCTGAGCCTGGAGCAGAGTGGATTGCGGCTGAAGATTAAGGAGAACAAGGAAAAGATTAAGATGAACAACCAGCTTCCCTACCTGGTGTCCAACATTGTGGAGGTGCTGGACGTGCAGCCGGAGAGCGATGAGGAGGAGGACGGGGCTGCCGTGGATCTGGATGCGCAGCGCCAGGGCAAGTGCGTGGTGCTGAAGACGTCCACCCGCCAGACCATCTTCCTGCCCGTTGTGGGCCTGGTGGACCCCAACACGCTCAAGCCCGGGGACCTGGTGGGCGTGAACAAGGACTCCTACCTCATCTTGGACGCCCTCCCAGCAGAGTATGACTCTAGGGTCAAGGCCATGGAGGTGGATGAGAAGCCCACAGAGGACTACACGGATGTGGGCGGGCTAGACAAGCAGATCCAGGAGCTGGTTGAGGCTGTGGTGCTGCCCATCAAGCACAGAGATAGGTTCACCAAGCTGGGCATCAGGCCGCCCAAGGTAAGCTGGAGGCATGGCAAGCGGGATGCAGGGATAGGGCATGAGGGCATCCTAAGCAAACAGGTGGGGGCATGGCTCGCATTTGCTCATTTGCTGCATGCGCGTGCGCGCTCTCTGCGCAAGCCCTAGAAATGGGGCGCATGCGCAGGTGCACTGGCTTTGCTGTAGTATGGAGCAAGCCCTTGCAGTGCATGGCCCGAGGCACGATTATCACTATGCATGGAAAACTATGCACAAGCCCCTCCCTCACCTTCGATGGTGATGAACCATTCATCTGTGAGCTTTTAAGCACTGGCATCTGCAAGCTATCAAGCACTAGCATCTGCGAGCTATTAAGCACTGGCATCTGCGAGCTATTAAGCAGTGGCATGCGTGCAGAAGCATTTTTGTGCCTTTGTGCGTGTGCGCACGCACATTAGCTGAATGGAATATGCGTGCAGCGAGCCTTTGCCAAGTGTCTGTGAGCGTACACGTGCATACACATGTACACCTGAAGTGTGTGTGAGTGTGTACGTGTATCTGTTTTTGTGCATATGCGAGCGGGTTTGGCTGTGCATGCCCATTCCAGCCCAATTTTGCATGAACCTTTTACGATATATGCACCCAGACGGCTCAGCCAAGCATGGGTGAGGAAAGCAGCTTTTGCTTATCAAGACCTTGTTTGCACTCAGGCCGGGTAACTTGTTCAAGCAAGCTAAAGGATTGTAAGTTATTGAGTGCAGGATGGTTTGCATGCTTGATTGCAGGGAGTGTTGTGCTATGGGCCACCAGGTACAGGGAAGACTTTGATTGCGCGCGCCATCGCCGCTCAGACGAATGCCACTTTCCTGAAGCTGGCCGGTCCCCAACTAGTGCAGGTAAACTGGCTACCAATGTAAGAAAAATGGAGCAAGGGCTGCATGAAAGTGCGGTTCAAGCGCTTGTCATGCATGTTAAACACACCGACAGGCAAATTTCTGGGAAATCAAAGCGTGTGCAATGCATTTCTTGCCATCCCAGCAGCAAGAGCCTCGGCTGTAATCATGTCGAAGGATCAAGAGTAACGCACGCCCCTCTTTTTTCAGGGGTACAATAATAATTTGTATTATTATAATTATAATTATTATTATTATTAATTTGTATTATTATTAATATTATTATTATTATTTGTATTATTATTGCACTATTATTATTGCACTATTATTATTTCACTATAATAATAGGGTGCAACATGTGTTGAGCGTCCCATATGCTTTAAGGCGTCGTGCTCCAGACCCTCAGCAAAGGCACTGAACCCGTGCCTGTGTGTAGAGCACTGCAGCCCTTGGCGAGATTGTGCTGGCCATGGAAGGGTGGGCGCATGGCCCATGCCTAGAGCACAGCTAGCCCTGACAAGGTTGTGCTGGAACAGTGTGCTCAAGCACTGCTGGCCATGACTGGATGCGCGCAACATGCATGTGCTCTGCAGATGTTTATTGGTGACGGCGCCAAGATGGTACGTGACGCGTTTGCACTGGCCAAGGAAAAGGCGCCCTGTATCATCTTCATTGACGAGATCGACGCCATTGGCACAAAGCGCTTCGACAGCGAGCTGAGCGGAGACAGGGAGGTGCAGCGCACCATGCTCGAGCTCCTCAACCAGCTAGACGGTTTTGCTTCCAGTGATGATGTCAAGGTGGGGTGGGGTAGAGGCAGGCAAGGGTTAATGTGTGCTAAGGTCAACAGCTGCAGCTGCCTGTGAGACTGTCTATCACCTGTGCCCTGTGTCTTGCCTTGTGCTCTGTTGCGAGCCACCTGTGACTCACCTTCCTTGGTCTACATGCGTGTCATGATGCTTGATTTGCTCTGTTGCAAGCCACCTGTGACTCACCTTCTTTGGTCTACATGCGTGTCATGATACTTGATTTGCTCGGTTGCCATGTAAGGTGACCATGTAGCGCAGGATAGGTGGAACAGCTACATTTGGGCGTGGTTGTCTGGCAATCGTGCTTGTGCTGCATGGGGTCAGCTTGAGCCTGGTTTATAATGGTTGGCATCCTTGGGCAACCTCATGGAGGCTCCTAGTTTGAGAACCTCTGGCTAAATGCAGATCCAGATTTGCATTACCTGAGGGGTGCTGCTGATTTTGGCGCTGGTTGTCCCATAGCAGGTGACGGCTGCATGCGGGCATGCATGCTGGGCTCTTGAGCTTAATGATGATGATGGTTGTCCCAATGCAGGTGATCGCAGCTACCAACAGAGCAGACATCCTCGACCCTGCCCTGCTTCGGTCTGGCCGCTTAGACAGGAAGATTGAGTTCCCTCACCCCAATGAAGACGCGCGTGCCAAAATCCTGCGCATCCACACGCGGAAGATGAATGTGAGTTGCCACCCAGGTTGCAGGGCCGCCACTTGCTTACCAAAACAACAGTGGGGGAGCACTGAAAGGGCGGGACTGCTGGGTGGCAAAATGAGAAAGCATGCCAGGGGAAACTTAGCACTTTCCTCTGATTACCGCCCATTGAGGCGTATTTCTCTGGGGCAATTAGAAAGCAAGGGCGGTAACCAAGGGAAGTCGGGACGCACCCTGAATGGCTGCAGCCTTTTAAGGCTGTCCGGCAGGCCCTCACCAAGCATTGCCATGCCCTATGGCTCTCATTCTCATCGGGTGTTTGGCCGCTGCCGCGCAGGTGTCCAACGATGTGAACTACGAGGAGCTGGCGCGATCTACGGACGACTTCAATGCTGCACAGCTCAAGGCTGTGTGCGTGGAGGCAGGCATGCTAGCGCTCAGAAGAGAAGGAACAGAGGTGAGCAGCAGACCAAACGGCAGTCTTTTTTGGGCATTTTGCTTGAAAGGGGCCGTGCCAAGGTTGCCTAGTTGCGTGCTGGTTGTTCAAGTATGAGCACAGGCGCTTATTAGTGCAATTTAGCCTTCGTTTGTCTTATTGCAGAAGCAGGCTGCCAAAAAGTTCTTTTACTAGAGCATGTATCATGCAGCTAAGAGGTGGCCTGCAAACCAATCCATAATCGACAAACCTGTATGAACCTAACCTTCACGAACCAAACTGCTACCATTACTTCCACTACATTGTTCAGATAGTAATCAGGAGCCGGCATTGCTCGTCTTGAACATTTCAAAACTGCCCTGTACTATTTCTTGTGCATGCTCTCCTGTTGCTGCAGGTCAACCACGAAGATTTTGTAGAGGGCATTTCACAAGTACAAGCCAAGAAGAAAGCCACCCTCAATTACTACGCATAGGCAATTCACTCCATGCTGCGCTCTGCCTGTTTGGTGCACAATTGGCAATGCGCTGCAGTAAAAGACAGCAATCCGGCTTGGCAAGCTATAGTTCCGTATTGCTGTTAAGCTCTCTCAATGAGCTGGTAGGTGCCTAACAGATAGACACATGTGCAGATGTGTGCTCCCATACGCTGTGCTTGCAAGTTGAACTAGCGCTCGCCTGTCAACAGCTTTGCATGCATGGAAAAATACCATGCATGGAAAAATACACTGTCACAGTCTCATTCCATGGTGGAATGATGCACCATTGTTGGTGTTAACACAGTCTTTGTGACTGTCCATGTATTTGTTTGTACTTTACTCATGGACATCGCATCCCTGTACTGTAGAACCATTGCTCAGCCTCTGAATGCGTCATAATCCGTGGAGGGGGACCACAGTTTGTGTGTAGCTGAAAAATCTGATTTAGCTGAACAAAGCGTTGCAGAAGTTTGCCAGACCTTTGAACTGTCAGGAGTTGAAGTCGCTTGAGCCAATGATCTAGGCACATTTTTTCATAGGCAACGAACAAGGGTTAAAGCATAGGAAGCGATTGAAAGTATATGACACTTGCAGCAAGATGCCGTCATTCTTCCCGGTGACCGTCGTGAACCGTGAGCATTTACAAGTGTTTGCTGTTCAAAAGCTTTCATTTTGAATAAATTGGTTATGGAGTACGAAACTTAAATTGCATCGTAACTTTGACCGCGGTCCACATTGCTTAGAGAAGAGACCTGCATTAAGTGTTTGAGGAAAGGATTTGTGCATGGCATAAACCAACTAGCTTTGCTGTTGGTAGAAACTGGAGGGAGGCTCTAGCAGAATGGCTGAGCACTTGGGTGGCAGCAGGGGCAGAGAGGGCAGCGGCTCTGGAACGCCTCTGTCGTTTACACGCAGGGAGGGTGAGTGCATCTGTTTTTCTTGGTCTATTATTTTTTCATCATTAACAGCATGGGTAAGCATGTGCACGTTTGCGTAACATCTTTTATTACTGCAAGGGGGTTTTCACACGCAATTCCTGACTTGTCTGCTACCTGCCTCTAAGATCATTATTTTCTTCGAATTGCACTTGCACACACGTAATCTCTTGAAACTGCTCGTTAGAAACTTGAAAGGTGTGTGTGTGTGTGTGTACGTATGCGCTTCTTGCATTGATGTGTTTGCAGTAGATGCGGATTTGAAGTGTCTAGATAAATACGTACAAATCTCTGTGCCCAAGTGCTTCTATCTGTGCACAAGGGCAGGGGTGAGACGCATGCGAGTTGTTATGCACACATGCAATAGCGCAAGCCTTTGCACGCACACTTCCACACACCTTTACGTACGTCCATGCGCAAATGTTTGCGCTTGCAAAAAGCTTTCACGCAACCATGCTATTCCATGCACGTGCGCACATTGCGCACGAAGCGTGATGAGCAGCTTGGTCACTCATGACCTCCCTTGCATGTCCAGGCATGGCCATGTCTGCCCGAGGCCCCTCGGCTGGAACTATGGGCACAAGATCAGGTATGATTTCAATCACCGACGATCTTCTCTCGGTACCTGAGCCGCCTGTCCGCCATAAGCATCTGGGGGTCTGGACTTTTCTCCATCCTGTGGGCAGCTGGTGAATGCATTTTCCTTGTTGATCTGAAAATGACAAAGCATGCAACATGTGCCTCCCTTGGCCTCCCTCCGATTGTGCTTCAGTGTGCACGATTTACAAATGTACAAGTTAGGATTAACCGCCAGCCTGGTCGCTAGGCTGATTGGTTTTTATGCCTATTTAACCACATGGGCCTGCTCTGCGCACGCAGGCAGTGGCATGATGCGTCCCTCCAGTGCGCCCAGAGAGCGTCCATCCCCCCATGCCCTGAAGGCCGGCATGTACTCAGATGCGCGGGTGAGTGACATGGGCTCAGACGCGCGGGTAAGCGATGGCCCACTTCCAAGGCGTACCTGTGCATGAAGCTAGCCAGGTGTTGCCTCAGATGCAATGGAGGACCAGCACGTTCTAGGGCTCTCTTCCAAGGGGCATCTCTCTGGACGCCAGGAGGCTGCGTCTGGATCCAGCACGGGTAGCATCCCCTGATCTACCTTGGCTATGCATGCACGGGTGCTATGCATACATCAGCACAGATGAGCGTGCACGCTCATGTTCACGTACACTTTGCTCACACGCATGCTGCTGTGCTTGAAGGGGCGTGTGGAGGAGCTGCGGCAGGTCAAGGAGGCGCAGTACTGGGGCCGGGAGAAGCCCCCCAAGCGAGACCTGCCTGCCTTCTGGAGCATCCGCACTCATGGCCAGCCCTTCAATGATGAGCGGCTGTTCAATGGGGCCACCAACGTCTACCAGGTCCGGCCTCTGGTGCCTCTGGTGTTCAATGGTGCCTCTGGTGTTCAACGGTGCCTCTGGTGTTCAATGGGGCCTCTCTGGTGTTCAATGGTGCCTCTCTGGTGTTCAACGGTGCCTCTGGTGTTCAATGGGGCCTCCGGTTCCTGTGGTGCCTCTGGTGCTGTGTGTACAGAAAGGGAGTGGGAAGCGCACACCTCTTGGCAGAATCCAGAAAGTGAGGACTGTCCTTGGCTACTGCATGATGAGCCTCGTGCTGTGTCAGGGCAGTGTTTGCACCCTCCTTTTGAGGAGTTGTCCGTGACTCATGCGTTGCAGGGTGTGGGGCTTGAGATAGTTTTGCAGGGGCTTTGCCAGGACCATTTTGGTGCACCTGCCCATGGGATGTTTCTTGCTTATACATGTGTTGTTCCTGTCGATGCCCTAGCTACCCTGGAAGACTTTCATGTAGAGGGCATTTGATACTTGAGTGTGTGTGCCCATCTCCCGCCAACTTGCGTATGCGGCAGGTCTGCACAGAGAAAGCATTGAGATGATGTGGGGTGATCCGCCTTGAGGGCGTGCTAGAGTGCAAGAGGCCTGCCCTGCGGCTCTTTCACCCTTAATGGCTCCTTGCGGCTTCGTGGTGTGCAGGTCATCAACCCTGCTGGGCTGAACAAAACAGGGCCGAGTGCTGTCGGCCCCGCCACTGAGCAGCAAGCACTTTTGCGCAAGTAAGCTGCGAGCAGCTTCGGCCGTCCATCTGCATCCCCTGTGTGCACTCCACACTGCCAATGTGGCAGCAACCGCCTTGAGAGGCACAGGCCATCCACCACCCATGGCATATCACCCATCACCCATAGTAAATCGTAGGAGGTCCTCTGAGCTTTGCCGGTTGCCCCGCCGTCTGCCGGCATGAGTGCTTCCAACCACTAGCATCCCCAGCCCGTCCATCCAGCCTGTGCGTAGCCTTCCACAGACACGCTGCACGGCTTTGTGGGCCTGAAATAAGCAGGCTCAGGAGGCAGGTTCAGAAGGGTGAGCTGGGCTACTGACCCGGCTGGCCTCCTTTTGCTTTTGACCCAACACCCAAAGCCCTCCCACTCAAAAAGCGCCAGGGCCTGCCAGGTGTAGGCAGGAAAAGGATCCGCCACCCTCGCGCAGGTCATGTGCGTTTCAGGTACTCTGATGATAATGCGTCTCAAAAGAGCGCCAGCGCGTAGCCTCTGTCATGGATGCGCGTGTATGCCAGCTCTTGCGTGCTGCCCGGATCAGCACCTCTCTACCAGGAGGTCTGTGGCTTATGGTGCGCCCCCATGCCAGCCTGTGTGTGTGTGTGCCTGTGTGTGCACGGCTGCGCCCGCCCCTGCGCAGGAGCTTGACAGACAACCAGCTGTACCTGTCCAGGCAAGACCTGAGCCCGCTGCCTTACGGGAGCAAGCCCAGCCCGCTCAAGGAGCCGGAACGCATCTTGGTGAGCTTCTAGCCAAACCGCGGCATATGGCCACAGGTGTTGCACCGCAGCATACGGCCGCAGGTGGTGCAGGTGTGGCCAGCTGTGTGGCGGCCTCGGGCCACAGAGGCTTTGGAGGTCGGGGGAGGCTGCGTGATGAAGGGCTGCCCATCCATCTGCCCTCATCCGGCATGGCCGCCGCCCGTTGCTGGGGCTGGCCTGCTTGACGCAACCCTGCTGCTCGTCTGCAGCTCCCTCGACAGCAGTCCATACCTGGCCTGCGCGTGTGTGCGTGCGTGCGTCGTGCGTCAAGTCTCTTGACAGTAGTCCATATGCACTTAATCAACACGACACACACACACACACACTCACACGCTTGCCAGGTATCAACTGCTGTCTTGGGAGCTGCGCATGCATGCATGTGTGTTGTGCGTCAAGTCCCTTGACAGCTGCATGGCAGACTATCAGGTTGACTTGTCAGGAGAAGCGCCATCCTCATCTCTGGCGCTTGCAGGTTCTCTCCAAGCTCACCCCCTACCAGCGCATCCATGCCCTGCGTCTGTGCCTCGATCGAGACACCCGAGCACCAGACTTCGTGCCCTGGACTCAGGTGCACCCTAAGGCTTACTTGAATAGACTTAAGTGTACCCATAAGGCTTACTTGTACGGGCCCAGGTGCGCCCCTAAGCCTGACTTGTATGGGCCCAGGTGCGCCCCAAAGGCTTACTTGTATGGGCCCAGGTGCGTCCCTAAGACTGACTTGTATGGACTCAGAAGCGCCCCTAAAGCTTACTTGTATGGACTCTTTGCCCTGGGCCCAGTTGTGCCCCTTACCTAGATCTTCTACTGACATTGTTCCCTGGGTGTGCCCCTGAGATATCTCCCGTGGACATTGTCTCCTGGACCATAGTGTGCTCCAAAGGAAACGTCCATGGACCCTCTGTCCCCTGGACCATAGTGTGCTCCTCAGGAACTGTGCATGGGCAGGAGCTCAGGGCCCCTCACAAGCCAGGGCATGCTTGTCGCATTGACACATTGGACATTCATGCTGGTGCCTTGACTGTTCACTCACCTGAGTTAGGACAGATCCCTCGAGCCCGCTGCCTTGCTTTGTGGCTGTGCAGAAGCTGGGGTGCTGCTCAGCTTTCGCCGCAGCTCCCAGGGTGCATTGAGAGAAAAATGCACACGTGTATGTCGATATTTCAAGATGGCTGCGTGAGCTCTATGCTCCCCTCTCTACTTGCGCAGATGGTGTGGGACAGGCTGAATGCAAAGTTCTGGCGGCGGAACAGGGACATGGCCATCCGCCTAGCGGTGCAGGTGCGCTCGGTGGATATATGCTGATATGCTGCCCAACGCACCAAGACACAACTTAATGAAGCATGCAAGGCAAGGCGTGCATGACGTTTGCCTTGCAGCAGATGCTGGCTGCATCAGCTGCTTCACCTGCAAGTGGTCATACAAGGTGCAGGCAACCATGGATTGTTTGCAGTATACTTTCAGAGATCTCCTTTGTTAGCTAGGTTGAATGATAGAAGCAGCTTGGTGCCTGGTTGGGCCAAAGCGCCGCCCTATTTGGTATTCGTTGACTAGCTTTGTGTCAATAAGCCACAATAAAACAGAAGCCCTGACCAAGCACAAAGCAATGACGCCTCGCCTTGCTAATGAGCATGTGCACCTAAAGCTGATCTCTGGTGTGCACTGGCATGCCTCAACGGGGCTGCATTTGCGTCCTACAAGGTAGTGATCACTGGTCACAACCTCCAGCCTGCTCAACGCCTTCTTAGCGCGTCGAGCAACATGATCAAGAGCAGGCTCAGGCGTGGGTTGCAAAATCTTCTGCACAGCATCTCTCGGCATGAGCAGGGCGGCTCGGCTTCTCACTGCCTGCCATGCCACTGGCTGCTGCTATCCCCCAGAGGTTGGAAAACTACATGAAGCGCCACCTGCAGTACCTGGCAGAGCAAAAATGCAGTGCTGCGCGCGCGCCAGCGTCAAGGACCAAGGTGAGGGCGATCTGTGCTGCATGCCTTGCAGGAGTTGCACCCAGCCTGCTGTGTCCCTCCTTTGATGACAGTGGCACAGAGTATGGCTATCACTCAAACTTGTGAGGCTGCGCTACCTCAGCAGTCATGGCAAGGGGTGTCAAAAGTGCACACACAAGATCTTAGACCACATGTGCACATATGCGCGAGCCGCACCCACACCCACACATACACCCAGCCCCCCCCCCCCCA
>LFIK01005285.1_pt1 | contig 10384 bp, 10 predicted proteins | sample 643401 | NCBI WGS metagenome assembly LFIK01 (sample SAMN03777447, study PRJNA286221) | soda lake metagenome | biome: soda lake; feature: Kulunda steppe; material: water; isolation source: sample T5-Br brine of Lake Tanatar-5 | place: Russia: Kulunda steppe | collected 2010-07
CGTACAGTGAAGGACAGGTGAGCTCGGAACGTGGCCACGTGCGTTCGATGTGCCTGCTCAAGGTTGCGATGGACATAATCACGCATTTGATTCAAGTTCACAATGCTTCTTCCAAGCTACATGAGGAGCTCCGGCGCTTGCAGAGCATTTTCCACGGGACAAATCCAGACACAGGCCTTCCCCGGGTTGAAAGCCCGACCAGTTTTCCTCCCAAAACGGAGGAAGAGGCCCTGAAGAGGATGCGGAAGGTGGCAAGGACTGTGCCTCTGGAGATCCCTGCTCTCTTCTGGGCCCTGCAGGACCATCCTACTGGAGAATCCTGTCGGTTCATACCACCGCGGCCTTTGTCTGTCAAACCTCACCTGAGGCAAATCCTGGAACAAGCAGCTACCTTTTCATGGTCGCGCGGGGAAAGCGACCAGGACGTCGCTTTGCCACCGGCCGAGGTCGAGGAGCACGAGGCCGCATCCAGCAACGATTCGGAGTTTGAAGACACCTCCCAGACTTGGGATGAACAGGAGCAAACAGATGTTCAGAACGCAACCTTTGTGACTCTGGCTACAGAATGCAGCAGTACTTTTGCCATGTACCAGGATGCGCTTCGGGTCGGCTTGACATGACTCGTGGATGGGCACGTGCCGCCAGCTCAAGAGGCATCATCTCTGGTGACTGATTTGCCTGCACTCTCTGCAAAAATATCTTTCACTTTTGCATGGAGACGGTGGAATGCCGACATGAGAGGCCGACAACCTGTCAGAATGCTCCCTGCAATCCAGCTCCCAGATCACCCTGCATGCTTCGTTACTGTTCCGTTGCGTGGGGCAAGGGCAAAGGCAACCGGCACCGCTTGATTCTAGCAAGTACCAACAACAACAGGAAGCAGCAACTGTTGTACAGGCTTCAAATGACTTCTCATGCGTCTCAATGGCTCTTCTTTTTCTTTGCACAAGACTTTGCGGAGCTTGCTAGCCTGGAATCCACAGCAGTGCTTCGTCAATGGAGGAGTGATTTTCAGGTGCATGGGTCCAGATTCATTGCATGAAAATCACAGAGGTGTTTGTAGAACTTTTCCCTCATCAGTGGGATCATCCCTGCAAGGACCGTTCAGCGATGAGGGGTCTACCAAAGCATGTCTATCCTGTTCCTCGGTCAAGGTCCTGCGAACCTCCAGAATCTACAGCCTATTGGGTATTTGGAGAATGACTTGTTGTGGAGGGCTAACAGCATAGTTGCATGCCCTGACGAAGGCTATTTGCAATGCTTTAAGCCAGAGATTCATGCCGCATAAGTCCGTTCAAGGAATGTAGCAATTGGCCTGCAGCTTGCTGGCTAATTCCAAGTATAGCATGCCATATGCAGGGCAGGTATCCCCCTTCAATGTTGTCACCCTTTGAAAGGCAGCCCTCACGCATTTGAGGAAAAAGTGCCACAGTGCTATGAACCCTCTCCAAGGGAACGTTGCCGATGTAGGTCTTGCCGCTTTTCCAGCCGGCCTGCTGAGCATGACCAGCCTTTGCTTGCGTTTGTGCACGGATAATCAAATAAACGATTGCCTTTGCAGGGTGATAATACATCATCTTCAAATGAGTCACGTGTTGAAATCGTTATGTGAACATGTGTGCAACACTTTGCTTGGCCGTATTCCGCTGCTAGGGCTCATCCTTGAACTTTTCCTTACGGCGGTGTTTCCAGTCAATTTGTCCCTGAAGTTTTGCGAGCCAGCCACTTTGTCATGGTGGCCAATGGGGGTGCACTAATGCAGGAGGACAAGAATCGATCGGTGGGGTGAGATATGTTTCGGTCGACGGTTTCAGGTACTTGTAGAAATCCTCCAAATCCAAGTCAACACCACGGGACACTCTGCCTGCCTACTTTGGCGATCCTCGACGTCGACAAGCTAGCAGCCCTGCTTCATGTGCAGAGGGGAGGTTTCCGCCCATGTTTCTTGCAGCCAAAGATAAGTACCGATAGGTACATTTCCATATTTCGTGCGTGTGTCGGTTGTACATGGTCCATCCGTATGACTTGCATTGGCCATGTTGTACTCTGGTTCAGAGACAACGGGTACGAAGAGAATTATGGGTAGGGAGACAGTTCTCTCAGGGTCGGACCACGTCTGCACACTTGTCCTTGGGACATGTCGGAGATGCATCACGAGAAGAAAGCGCGAGCCATCGCAGCGTGTAAAGGCTGCGCCGTCAGAGATATCGACCTCGAAGGTTCAAGAGGAGAAGCACCGGCTTCGACTGGCGCGTGATGATGCATCGGGGTCGCAGGAACAACCTCGACTCCCGAGGAGACAGGCATGCGGCAAGCACGAAGTCATGACGCGGCATTGAACTTCCAAGGTGTGTTTGTGGAACCGGCGCACGAACTTGGTGGAGTTGATCGCTTTCAAACGAAGAAGTCCCATTTGAAACGCGCCTCTGTAGCCTGTTGGGCGCTAGTGACATGGTATATCCTCCGACGGCGCTTGCGAGAGAATGATCCATGGCAACCTCTGCATTTGGTGCGGCATTTTGGTTACCATGGCTTGCATCGATCGAAGATCGCATGGGGTGCGAGGATGGTCGTAGAAGCGGACCTGAATGAAATCGAAGCAAAGCAAAACTTCAGCAGCATTTCTGATGGGTTCTAAGGCTTGATTCGCGATGCAACACTTTCTAATGTCGGAGCTGTTGGGATCACAAACCGTCACATCAATGAGAGCGAACTCTGGAGCCGAGCATACCTTGTAAAATTGGAAAACTCTCTGTTCCAATGGGCAGTGGGACAAGTCTTCTTCCACGAGTCCAACTGGCTGAAAGAGAACAAGAAGAGGAGTGATTGTACAGTCAAGGGTGTGGCAGCAAACACAGTTCGGCTTATCACTGCTAGCAACAACGAGGACAGAAGCATTTATCACACTTATTGATGGAGTGTCTTTTCTTGGGTGGAAGGTGGAAGCTTGATGCCTCAGAATCTGTAATGGTCGTATCCAATGAAGAAACTATGGAAGCAGCCATACCAGTCACGCAGTGCAGAAGTGAAGGGTTGAGCCTCTGCTTACCAAACTTTCACAAGTTTGACATAGAGAATTCACATGTTTTGGAATGGCTTGAGAAAATTCCTAGAGTACTATGAAAGAACACACAACCTTAGGACAATGCACATCTACACCGACGAACTAAAGTACAAGCGTACATTGGATGGCTTTTCTATGTATCGAGATTCCCATCCCAGCTGCTTGACTCGTCAATGTCCTTCTGTAGAAGCTACGATCATCTCCAAAACCAATGCAAAATCTTGGTATCACAGTCAAAGGTTGGCAAGTTTCGGCTGCATGTACATGAGCTTTACAGGGCGTTATGAATGGATCATTTGTCAGGATCTTGACGAAGTGCTTTCTACCCCTTTCATGGCAAGGGGTTGGACATGATCCGTCATTCCTGACCAGATACAAGGAATTTCACTGGGTTCTTGGCCATTTGATGGAAGGCACGGAAACAACAGTGGAAATAGTTGCCTGTGTCCAGAGATGTCAAGCTTACAGTCAGAGCCAGGAGGAAAAGCAGTAAGCACAGAAAGGACCTGTCTAAGATGCATAATTGGATCTAAAGGACGCAGGAAATATGCGATCAACGACCATTTTTTTGAAAGGTAATCAGGCCTCCACATGCGACATGTCGTTGAGTTTCCGAAGCTGATGGAGGGAAGCAAAATCACACAACTTTCTACTGTGTCAATGAAGCACAGAGAAACCTTTATGTTGAAACCACCCTTTCATGTCGATACCTTTGTCTGTCCACTTCCATGCTTTCAGAAATTCAAGAGCTTCGCACAGTTGCTCTGTTGGGGAGGTTATGTTCCTCACTGCTCCACCATGAAAGCCAAAGTCAAGCGCAATTACTGCAAATAAAGTCAGTGTTGCAAGGCATTACTGAGTGCACACACAGCCTTCATCGCCTGGTCAATTTGAGTGATTTTAGAACCTGACAAAATTAAGAGTTTATGCAAATGTTTGAGAGAATCTTCAGCAATACTTGGTTGGATTACCGTTTCAATTCACTTGCACATTGCTGGTGCATTCCTTGTGTGGGTGGCACATTTCGTCATCATGAACGAAACTTCCTCTTAAGTGAATGCAAGGACCATACCTGCTGGCTTTGTTCACCCGCTTTTATTCACCAAGAGCATTTGCTTTTTGGTCGAAAAGCCTGCAAGAACTCCACTTTCACAAACACCAAAAGTCTTAACGTGCTCCGCATAGGAATCAGCGGGGTGAGTTCCCCCACGCTGCGAGTTTTGAAGCTTGCTACAGATTGAACGGACGAATGTAAGTGTACAGTTTGAAAGTGTTTGGCCCTTTTCTGTCCGTAATCTCAGCAATTCTTGCAAAATCTTTCTCTCCTTCTATTGATGTAGTCTTCTTGAAATTGTACGGTTTAGTGAGAACAATAATTTTCGTTTGTCAATTAGGAATCCTTGTGAAAGTTCAACTTTTGAGGGGTTGATTATGAATTCAAGCATTCAAAGACATTTCATGCGTGTCTCTGATTCGAATTATGGTTCATAGTAGTGGTCACTCGAGCTCGCCAATCCAAATAGCACCACTCATCACTACTTCACTTCGCAACCAAATCCTGAAGCTATTTTGGTGCATTTAGAGAAAGGATTACGCTACCATCCGAAACACGGCACGATTTCACTCTAAGAACGCAGGGCCGGCCTACTTCTATTCCGCCTTTTTTTGCAAACACCTACTAGTAACATTAACTTTGCCGTTCCTTCTGACACCAATCCTAGCCGCCGGACTTGCATTCCATATCAATGGTTTCCTCAACCAAGTCTTAGCTTGTTCTTGAAATTGACCAAGGCTCCATTGGTGTCCTCAACGAACAAGGGGGCAAACCGCTCCCTCCCTCTCGGCGGCTTAGATGAAGACCTTCTGGCGTAGCGAGGATATCGTGGACGACATCCTTGTTCATTGTTCACCGAGCTACAGCGTTGCAACGTGCCCTCTTGAGTCATGCTAATATCTTTCTTTTACAAGTTGTAAAGTGATGGTGGAGCAGCTAACAACATGTCTTTCGCAAGTGTTCACGGTTTTGTCTTACTTCTTCGTCTTCTTCTTCCTCTTTATTGCGTGTACAATGCCTCAACGAGGTGAAATTCTTCTCCTCGTTGGCTAGAGAGTCTCTTTATTTAAAAGATTCCGATGTCTTAATTCTACGTTACAAAGCATGCACTACGTATGTAAACGGTTGCACATGTTAGGATTCCTCTTAGGCTTATGCATTGACGTGCTTGAGGGGAATCGACTCATTTTTGTCAATTGCGCGTACTTGCTTACGTCGCATGTTCGTTGTATCTCGAGCGACCGTCAGCGAACCAAGTGTCTTCCCGTCGATCGTCCTCTTGGCTCTAGCATTTGAAGGGCTCCTCAAGTACCGTGAGTTGCAAACCAAACAGAATAAATCTACTATTCAACAAAGAGGATGGCTAGTAGACACCGAGTGTAAATTAGACACGCTTCGGACTACTCCATCTCAATTTTCATTCTTGGACTCTAGGTGGGTACATTGCGTCATGCATTCCCATCCGGGTGTTGGATGCCCGTCGTAACTAGCAGGACTTCCTCTTTGGGATCCGAGGCTCTTCCTCCAAGCCATAGAGAAAGGGTCCGACAAGGACATGAAAGGAGCAAGCGAGAGTGGTCTTGCGCCTCAATGAATGTCCATCCGAAGTGTTTTGGCGGGAACCTCCATGGGGTTCACGAAGCGGATGTTAAAAATCATTATTTTCGAACGTTTCTTCCAACGGACCGTTCTGGACGGGGCAAGCACTTCGCGGGCATGGAACGCCAATCGAACGATAGAGGAACCCACCAGCAAGATTCCGGTGCTTACACGTCCGCAAGAATCTCTCGCCTCATAGGCACTAGGCTAGAAGACGTTTGTTCACGAAGTCCACCCCTCTACAACTTTTGTAGCCGCTAGCATAGCAAATCGGTACATGAATACATACTTCTCGAGGTGGATCGAATCCACCTCCGGACACTGAATAAATGTGATCGCCTTGACACGTGAACCCTCCTCGTCCAAGAGACATCTTTTGAATCTCGGTTTCCTTGCCGTGACAAGGCGCTTTGGTCTAGTTCATTTGAAGGGTCCATTCATGTTCCCTTCTTGTCTATAAGATAAATGAGCTTTGACCCTAAGTGTTGATTGATGTGCGTATTGGACTGATACGTATCACCTATTACGATAGAAGTTGGCACGCACGATTTGTTGGAAAGATGTTCGCCACCGAAAAGAACCTCAACGCAATTTAGAATCCCAAAAGATACACGCAACTCAAAAAGGATGCTCCATGCTCCTTAGCAAAAACGTGTTGCCACGTAGCTTCCCTGTCAAAGACCTTACAACCAAACACGAGACCATCCAAGAAAGAGCGGAAACAAATCATACGTCTTCAAGAAAAAACTAGCCCAACGCACCGCATACTTGGAGCACACAACTTGCCGATTGGATTATCGAAAAAGTCCGAGGAGCTGAATTTTTGCAGGTCACGGCCCTTGGAAAAGTACAGCGATTCATGAGACGCGAGGCTACAAGTCAAAACACACTAAATACGAGAAAGACTGCTAAAAATACGAATGTTTAGGCTTAATGAAATGGTAAAGCAAGACTTGGGGGATCGGAACGACATCGGATCCATCCAGTAAAAACGTGTCATGAGGGTAAATCTAGAGGACTACTACGGTTTGAGGAACAACAATGTGGAACTAGTTCTTCACTAGACGTCTTCCAGAGATTCCCATATCTATAAGCACACGACCGAATAAATGTAGGAGAAGAGAATGTAGGCAAGGAAGTTCCAGTTATTTCGTCGCCTACCCTAGATAATCGAATCCATAAGGGCATTGATGTTTGATTGGTGTTGACGAAGTCTTTTCAACTTGTGGTTTCGAGGCGGTGCTTGTGATTTGGTTTGTACTTTGTTTTTCGGCACTACATGGGCATATCGATCTTCGCTTCTGTGCGCATCGTGATTTCTCGGTCTTCAAATGTGAGACTCGATGTGTTCACTTAATGGAAAAAGAATTGAGCGGTGGAGATGGTGTGTACGTCAAAGTTCTCAATTACAAGTCATCCACTGCGCCCTCAACCATATGCAAGCGTTCAGTTTCATCCAATGCGCTGTCATTGAACAATTGAATGTATGCGACAGTCGAATGTTCATTTCGTTAGTTTGTTCTTGCAAGACGTTGTGCTTCGTTACTCACGTCGTCGAGGATCCACAGTATGAGCAATCCGTCGTCCCTCTTGGAGGACTTGGACTTGGAGAGAGAGCTGTTAACCCTACGTGTATTAACACTGGTTTCGACAGGATCTTCAGATTGAACTGCAGCCATGGAAAATGGGCCGATGGGTGTGACGACGACTCAGCCTAGTACATTTCACGAACAGCCCTCGTTCGGCCGCGTAGCAAGCGCAATCTGACATGCGGCGGCTGGATGTAAGTCTTTGTGCGGTTTTTATCCTTACGATATGGTCTCATTTGCAGACGAATGCTTGTGGCGCTTCCGGGTATACAACACCGCAGACAAATCGGACTCGTCGACTTGTCCACCGACGAAGAGAATGGATACCGCGCAGCGTTCTCTGGAAACATTGTCGAAATGTGCAGAAATTTGAAGCAAGCCCAAAAAGAATTGTAGCTATCTACTCTACGCGTTATCATCGGCTGAAGAGGTCGACATCGGGTTGGGACGAAGGGTTAGTGGATTTTCGCTTTCTACGACAGACCAAACAAAACAGGTATAGGCATCCATTCATTTCAGCTGTAGAAAGAGCGGGTTTCTATGATTTATCGAGTAAGCAGCTGAGACGATACCACGGTGAACTTGCAAAAAAGTATGGTATATATGGTTTTGCCTTTTATCACTATTGGGTGGACGGGAAACCACAGATGCATGCACCACTGGAACTGATGCTGGAAGACGGGGAACCAAACATACCATTTTGTTTCATCTGGGCCAATGAGCGTTCAACAATTCCCAGGCACAACATGTCAGATTTGGAAGAGTCAACTAATCAGAGCTATGATAGACATGACTGGAGGCTGCATTTCAACTGGCTCCTCAAGTTCTTGAAGCATCCAAATTACATCTTATACCAAAGCCGTCCACTCATACACATTCTAAATGCAGAGGATATTACAGGCTTACACGAGATGACACAACATTGGCAAGAATGGGCAAAGATTGAAGGTTTTCAGGGGCTGCATTTCGCACAGCTGAATGGTTTTGCTGGGGATACAGCCTCATACATGCTTCATGAAGGAATGGATTCAGCCGTAGAGTACCAACCAAGTTATCAGCATGTACTTGGTAGGAATCTTCATGAAATACTCAGTGCCAAAAATACTTCAACTTCATACTTCAGAGGTATCTCCACGAGCTTTGACAACAGCCCTCAGCATGGCAGGGCAGCAAACTCAGCATCAATCAAGTTGATGCATCCAGCCAGCTTTTACTACTGGTTGAGGCAGGCGCTGTCCATGACAGCACCTGGGGATTTCGTCTACATCAATGCGTGGAATGAATGGCTTGAGGGGGCAGCACTTGAGCCATCCATTCAAGTAGGTAGGAAGTGGCTCCGTGCAGTCGAAAGAGCTCTGGTGGACGAATATTCAGGGTATGTATCAGAACTTCTTCCAGATGGTCACCCTAAGGATATTCCGCTTCGTCCTGCAGGTGTCCCAATGGTAGCCAATAGCACTCCTGCACGTGTTTGCATTGTGGTCCGCACCTTTGCGGGGCATTCGACTGGCTTCTTCAACTTGCATCAAACTCTTAGCTCTCTTCTTAGACTTGAACACCAGCTTTGGGATGCATTTATTGTGAACACAGACCCTGCCCCATTTCCTCAACTTCTATCCATTCTTTCAGAATACAACAGTTCAGGCCAGTTTCATATGACTCACCTTCAGGCAACCAAGGAATTCGAAGAGGACTATGACCATCCGTACGCCCTGCTTGATGAAGCAATTGCTCAGCACTGCTTGCCCCAAAAGTTTGACTGGATTCTCGCAACGAATGGCGACAATTGGTACACACCAGATGCATTGAACCTCTTGGATTCTTCATTCGACATTATCCTGATGAACTTCTACACTCGATATATGACTATGAACTCTGTAAGACGAATCCGGGGGAAACAGGAGGGAAACTGTTGCACAAGACTCGATGAAGATATTTGCCTCTTCTCAAATTTAAAACTTGGTGCTGTAGACCTTGGAGCAATGGTTTTCAATGTGCAGAGATTTCAACGAGAAGGTATTCGATTCCTAAACGTAAGCAATATGTCAAAAACAAAGTGTCCGAAGTATGGAGGGTGCCATGATGGAGTAATGGCAGATCTGTTGAGAGAACGAGGATGGTCCTTCAAAAGCCATCCAGTGGATATTTGCACTTTTCATCACAACTCTAATCCAACAAGCTGTGATATGGTTGGTGGAGTCTGGTATGACAGCCTGGATCCAGGTGAAGTTGGTTGCTACGACTATGAGTACCTTGACAAGCACTTGCCAAGGCTTAATATTCATGCTTTCCAGACTTCAAGAAAGGCATGCTTTTGTTGAAGTGTGGATGAGCAAGGTCTACATCTAGGGAAAAATTGAAGCAAGCATGGAAGTAACGAGCTGCACTTAGCATCGTTGCCTTCCTGCATGAAGATTGATGCTGGGCAAAAACAGTATTCTTGCAAATAAGTAAACTACTGTGCCATTCAGTTGTGATGTTACATCTTCAATGCTGCTGGGTTCGACGACCGCCACTGGGAAATCACACTGTATTTGTTGAAGCAAACCATTGCAGCGTCCTGCATGATTGTTGATTATGAATGTTGCTCCTATTAGGGGCATTTTCTTTGATCCACACTGTCTTACGGGCACATACTAGGCATGTTAGAACAGTGATGAGCATTGGTACATATCGGCCCACACAAATAAAAATTGTTGCACTCTCTGTCACAACTCGTGAAACTTGGATCTCTTTACAAAAAACAGGTAAGGATGTCCATTGTACAACTTCTCCTGCACTTGTACGTTATCGAATTCGTTGCTTCGAGCCGCAAACTTGAGGGGAAGTAGCTTGAAGCAGGGACATACACATGTGGAATCCATCCAAACCATTGACTGGTTATACTATCTTCACAAGCTTCATGCTGATGAAGCTACCGCACGTTCGCAATGAAGGTAGGCCCATTGTGCGATTGCGATGCCAGCAATAGTACCGCACGCAATTAAGTAGGGGTACCCCAAGATGCCCGTGCCCGATTAGGGATTAAGGGTTAAAAACGAGATTGCCACAACGGGACAAAAATGCCTCGAGGGGCAA
>LFIK01005286.1_pt1 | contig 10383 bp, 5 predicted proteins | sample 643401 | NCBI WGS metagenome assembly LFIK01 (sample SAMN03777447, study PRJNA286221) | soda lake metagenome | biome: soda lake; feature: Kulunda steppe; material: water; isolation source: sample T5-Br brine of Lake Tanatar-5 | place: Russia: Kulunda steppe | collected 2010-07
ATGGCAAGCCGCACATCACCACCAGTGGCATCCCGACACCACTCGCCTAGACACGTTCGTCGACCACGAACCAACTGGGTCCATCTCCCTTTATTTGCTCCAGGGGCGGGAGATTTGGGAATAGGAGGGTGTCCACCATCTGCAGTCGTCGAGATGCTCTCGAGGCGGTGGACGCAGGTGTCGGCGCACGGATGGACGAAGCGATGCGCGCGCACGCGGAGGAGGAGACGCGAAGGAAGGTGCAGGAGCAGCGAGGAGAAGGTGTTCTGGGTCGAAACCGAATCCCAAGAAGCCATGATCGCGGCGGTGGAAGGGGGCATCGATCGATTCGTGTTCCCAGAAGGTAGAAAAGAACTTGCCGAAGCTTGGGAGAAGATCGCGAAGATCCGACCCGTGCACGTGAAGGATGGAAGAATGCATGATGCTTCCGGAAAACAGGTGCGCATGAATTCGAGGATTGCGAACGTAGCCCGAGAGCCTTTCCTGCAGGCGGAGCCGATTGCCCTCGAGGGCAAAACAGTGACTTTCAACCGAACAGTAAGTCTCTTACTGGCGCCTTTTATTGCTCTCGTAGACCATCATGTGGTGCCATAGTGCTGAGTGGGGACGGCAATTCCCATTGCCTGTCCAATTCCTGCGCAGTCTCCAAAGCCCACGACAGATCCCACCCATTATTGCGACTGCAATCCTGTCTACGCTGCTGCTGACCAGTGGAATATCAGATTGGACATTTTCAGGTGATCGAAGGAAAAGAAGACTTAGATTCAGCAATGTCAATGGCCGGTACAGACGGCATTGTGGTGGTGGATCCGCGGGACTGGCAAATTATCCCTGCAGAGAACCTTGTGGCTGCTTATCAGCCAGAAGCCCAAACCCAGCTCCTTGCCACCGTTAGTGATGCTGCAGCAGCCCGTGTGATGTTGGAATCACTTGAAATTGGCACGGACGGTGTTGTACTTAGAACAAATGATTCCAATGTGGTCCGTGAACTTGTAAGATATCGAGAGGGGCTCCTCCAAGGTGATGCGCTGACCCTTGAAGTTGCAGAGGTTGTACGTGTTGTGCCAGTGGGTATGGGAGATCGTGCGTGCACAGATTTTTGCTCCATGTTAAGCCACAACGAAGGGTTGCTTCTCGGAAACTTTGCCAGAGCGCTCTTTCTAGTGGCCTCAGAAAGTGGGGAGTCCCAGTATATTGCTTCCCGGCCATTTCGTGTGAATGCTGGACCTGTCCATGCATACACTTTGGTTCCAGGAGGAAAGACAAAATACTTGAGCGAACTTTCTGCCGGGGATGAGGTGGTGACCGTGGATGCGCACGGTAGACAACGTACGGCTGTTGTTGGCAGGATGAAGATAGAAAGGCGGCCTTTGGTGCTTGTGGAAGCACAGACAGCCGATGGTAGAAACCATAGCATCATTCTGCAGAATGCAGAAACTGTCAAACTTTTATCTGCGGAGAAGCTACCCTTAAGTGTGGCTGATATCAAGGGAGGGGACCACGTCCTTGTCCACTTGCAGGCAGAAGCACGCCACACCGGCATGGAGATCGAGGAGCAAATTTTGGAACGATGACTGCTACCAGGAACCAATAAATGAGCCTATCCTGTTCACGCGCGTACGTCCCCCTTGCCGATACTTCTCTTCGTTGATTCGTTTCTACCTCTGGATTCATTTCGAAGACAGAACGGATCCGCCTACCGTCTGTGCAAGTGCTCTTGATTTCGAAAGACTGCATCGTTGGTCATTCATTCCTCGGATTCTCAACGAACGCCCGCGTGTCATCGACCGCGATGGCGGACGACGCGCGCGATCCTGCGTCGGGAAAGGACGAAACGGAATTCACTGCGTCGGAGCAAGTCACGTTCTCTTGCGACGAATGCTACGTGTACAAGGTTCGTGGGACCGTCGCCGAACGAAGCTTGCGAGACCGTGGCGAAACGTTACGTGGCAAGTGGACGGAACGGCTGACGTCCCATCTCCATACACGTTGGACGTATGTGCGCACGTTCTCCCACCAGATTCCACCGAAACGGACGGCCATGGGACACCGCGCCGAGCAATGGAACGTGGAACGTTGGATTCGAGAAGTGCGCTTGAAGGTGGTGACGCAAGGCGAAGCGTGCAGGGTGGTGTTGGTCGACAAGGAATCGGACGAGCTCTTTGCAGTGGCACCGATACCTCCTGGCATCAGCATTGACGTGGTCGTCGAGCCTGTGCTTGACAGCAGTCGTTACTACGTGCTTCGTGTGGAAGACACGAGCGAAGGTCGCACCAGGCACGCTTTCATCGGGGTTGGTTTTCGTCACCGTCCGCATTCGAGCGACTTCTCTGCAGCGCTGTACGAGCATCGGCGTTTCCTCCAGAAAAAAGCCGAGGCAGAGAAGCGGACGGAAGCGTGGGAAGTCCAAGAGCAGCGTTCTCCGGTGGATTACAGCATCCACGGTTCCATCACCGTGAACGTGAAGAACACGACGGTGCCAACGCGGAAGCTGTCCGACACGAAGACGAAGGACGTGTTCCAAACGTTGGGTGGGAGCCTGGACATTCCACCGCCGCCTCGACCCACGTCGACCACCGCTCCTGCTTCTGCTTCGATGGACGAAGAGGACCTCGATTTCGGCGACTTCGTGTCTTCGTGATCCGTCGTGGTTGGTGTTCGTCGAGGCACGGGTCGCACTCTGCACGTCCGCTACGTCCGACTTAAGACAGCGCACGACGCAGGGACGCGTCCCACGTCCGTTACGCCGCGGCGCGACGTCGTCGCGGACGCGCCATCGTGTCCTCGGCCTACCTTTCTGCGCACGGCACGGATCGAACCTGCGACCTCTCGGCGTCGTCGGTGGATCCAGGCTTCGATTTGGCGGGAACGAAGGGGAGGGGTCCGACCCACGTGCACCGGTGGGCACCACGTTTGGATAAGATCTGGTGGGACGCGAGCGGTGGACGACGATGGCGCGGATGCGCATGGCGAAAGCACTGCGTGCGTGGGGACGAGGCATGTCCACGGGAAGCGGAGAGGCGTTGGTGGGTGCCATCGACCAAGGGACGCAATCCACGCGGTTCATGCTGTTCGACAAAGACGTCAACGTGGTGGCCTCGCACCAGATCGAACACCAACAGATCATGCCCAGAGCCGGATGGGTGGAGCACGAACCGGAACTGCTGGTGAAAAACACCAAAAGGTGCATCGAAAGCGCCGTCGCGAAAGCCGTGGAAAAACTCGGAAACGTGGACGTCAAAGGGGTGGGAGTCACCAACCAACGCGAAACTACCCTGGTGTGGGACAAAAAAACTGGACGACCGCTGCATAACGCCATCGTGTGGCTCGATTCGAGGACCTCCGCCATCTGCCATCGTATGGAAAGAGAACTCTCCAAAGAACATTTCAGAGGCGTCACTGGACTCCCCATCAGCACCTACTTCAGCGCGTACAAACTACGCTGGATGATGGAAAACTCGCCAGTGGTCGAAGAAGCCGTGAAGAATCGAAGCTGCATGATGGGGACGGTAGACTCTTGGCTGATCTACAATCTCACCAAAGAAGGAGACAAAGGGGGCGTGCATGTGACGGACGTCACCAATGCCAGCCGGACCAATCTGATGGAGTTGAAAACATGCAACTGGCATCCGGAAAGTGCAGCCCTTTTTGATATTCCGCTGGAAATCCTTCCGGAAATAAAGAGCAATGCGGAAGTGTATGGTCACATCACAGAAGGCCCCCTTGCCTCTGTTCCAGTAGCTGGATGTATTGGAGATCAACAAGCCGCTGCCCTGGGCCAAAGATGCGTTCCTGGAGAAGCCAAGAATACCTACGGAACCGGGTGCTTTCTCCTTTTGAATACTGGGGGAGACATTGTAAAATCCACGCATGGGCTCTTGACTACTGTTGGCTTCAAGTTAGGAAAGGACAAACCCACGAATTATGCATTGGAAGGAGCAATTGGTGTGGGTGGTGTTGGTGTTACCTGGCTGAAAGATAAACTGAATATCATCGAATCTGCTGCAGATGTCGAGAAGGTAGCAAGTTCGGTAGAAGATACGGCCGGAGTGTACTTTGTCCCTGCATTTGGTGGACTTCTTGCTCCACACTGGGATGAAGATGCCAGGGGTACGATTGTTGGGCTGACTCAATACACGACGAAGGCCCACATTGCACGCTCCATGCTAGAGGCTATATGCTTCCAGACCAGGGAGGTACTGGATGCAATGAAGAAAGATGCATCCAACCTGGACTTGAAAGTCCTTCGAGTTGATGGCGGGGCCAGTAACAATAACCTTCTCATGCAGATGCAAGCAGATATTTTGGGCCTTCCCGTGATACGACCACCAAGCGTTGAAACAACTGTGGCCGGTGCGGCTATATCTGCTGGTTTGGCAGTGGGCTTGTTCAATGAAAAGCAAATTTTTTATGGACACACAGACACAAAGATTTTCCAACCAACAACGACAGAAATGGAGAGAGACAGTAGGTATGCATGGTGGACCAGAGCAGTTGATCGCAGCAAGGCTTGGGCAATTGAGTAAATTTTGTATTTTTCGAGAACCATTGATGATGTACATAACCAAAACAATATCGAAGCAGATAGACTGCATATCCAATGCGTAAAATCACATGAGAAATAGGTTTTGCCTTCTGTCAATCGTCGCTATGTGCGTGAAGTCCATGCATTACAAGGTTGGAACCAAGGGAGCCCTCGCTAATCTCATTCTCAGTCCCACCTTATTCTTCTCATTCTTGAGGAAAACGTTGGATCCGCACTGAAATACATGTTTGATTCAGTGAAGCACGGTGTTGCATGCACTGGCAGCGTGTTTGTAAGTTGTCTACCATGAAATGGCAATAGCAGCTAACTCGACATATTGCTTTGCTTGTGAAAGTACGGTTTTGCAAGCTTCGGACCGAATGTTCTGTTACGCCGGGTAAGCCTGACTCCTTTGAAGCCATGCTCTTCTTTGTACCACTAGCAGTTAGACACAAGACCCCAACTGCTGATCAGTTCATCGGACAGCCCCCGGACTAATCTCTCGATTAGTCGACGAACTGTCCGGGAGAACCAGGACTGAAAGGGACCCAGCAACGGGCGGATCTTTCGTAATCTTTGAAGGGACAACGAAGGGTGAGGATGTTGTCCGAACAGATTCCGTGAATCACAAGCTCTGTGCTGGACCGTCCGATCGGGACGCGGGGTCCACGTGACCACCAGCAACCGCTGGTTTGTGGGGGAGCTCCGCTTGGAGCGCTCCCTCCTTTGGTGGCCCTTAGGGGGCCACCCTTGCCTTGAAAAGAGAGAACTTGCTTGACCAACGAGAGCCACGTCGCCTCTCCCACGAGCTTGGCGCGCCATCGCCACACGCCAACTGCTCTTGAAGACCACCGGAAGCTTTCTCGCGGTGTCCCTCTTGCTAGGGAGCCGAAGAACCCCTCTTCGTGAGAACAAGAAAGAACCGCTTCGAGGCCCAACCGGCCTCTCCCACCTTCTCCCGTGGAAGCTCGAAGCTCATCAGAGCAAAACGTGTGTAAAAGTGCTCCTCACGGACGCTTTGTAACAGTTCTTAAACCGACACATCACATTTGCAATGAATGCTAGCAATGCTTGGAGAGCAAGTGATGTGCAAAACGTCCGTGTGACGATTTGGTAAAGTCATGTTGATTTGACTCAAGTAGCTTGGTTTACATGCATGAAATTTAGGATGCATTACTTTGCACAATCATGTCGAAAATCAATGGTACTCGGAAACTCTTCTTGTGACATCGAATCCCTCGCGAGTGGTGAGGGGTAGGCAAGCACGCCTTGACCCCCCTCCCACCGAAACATATGTTTTGGGAATGGTTCACCTTCTCTTTCGTGGGCACGTGGATAACATGCGGGCGTCGTTGTTCTCAATCAAACCTACGTATCGTGAATGCTCCATGGTTACACGTTGAGTGGAATGAAAGGTATGGGGAGGCACACGAGCAGCTTTCGTTTTGAGCCTTCTTGTTACCTCCGATTTAGGGAATGGATCCAAGATAGGATTCGGTTTCGATTTATTGGAAAGAGCAAGAGTGTGTAGTAGGAATGGTGGTTTCAAAAATTGTAAATGAAGTGCCTTTGAGCAAGATGCACCTCTACAACCTCCAGTTTCGAACTCGATTTATGGGAACCAATTGGACGATTTTCTTTGCAAGATGTTGTGATGTTGTCTTATCTAAATGCAAGACACTATGTTGCCCTCGTCCGACATGATTGGCAATTAGCGATATTTTTTCTTGCCCAATGTCGATTCTTCTATTCGGACATGAATAGACCATGCTACTTAGCCAAAATCCGTTGACTAGCCAATGATGCTTGCCATACTTTCAAACATTGAGGAGACCGTCTAAACTATTGGTGACAACACGATGGTGAGAGGCACGTTCAAGTGTTAGTCGCAACTTTTCCGTTTGAGTTGGAGTCGAGGATATGATGAAGAAACATGCCAAGTTTGACCCAACCCGTCTCGGACTTCGATTCCCATGCCAATCCGATGCCTAAAGTTGCATCGTCATTAGGGATGGTTGGGACATGAACCAAGAATTGAAGTTGATGGCAATTGTTTCAAAGTAGTAGTCGTGCTCTTCACAAGCATGTGTTTATTCCGGCATTGCAACGCGTACATCGTTAGTACCTCATTCTTGATGAAAAAGCAGTGTTCACCTCTTCGCATGCAAAAGACTTCGCAAGTACTTTTACCTGTGCTTAAGTTTGATAAACCATTGGTCTTGGAGGGTGTGTAAATCCTTCATAGCTCTCTAGACGAAACGAAGATGGGTCCGCTACCGCATAATAGGTAAGGCATTGACCACGCTTCTTTGCTTGTTGTACTCAAATTAGACAGATGCACATTCAACTTGTACACGTACTAGGTGCAAGAATAGCGATGAACGCAACAGTTTCATTCAAAGCAGTGCTCTTGTCCACCAATAAGATACGCCATTGCTTGTTGACTCTATTCATGGGTAACAAGTTTGCATTCAAGGAAGTGGATTGCATGCAAATATGAATATGACCTCTACAATACTATCAACAATTTTACTAGTGGAAGGTACGATTGTGATGTCGACACATTCCTCATCATCTCAAAAGCGTCCGTTTGAAGTGTACATGAGAAGAGACACGAGTGGTAGACATACACGCCGGCATTCAACACCATAGCTAAGATGGACACATCACGAATCCAAATACGATTTGTGTCCTTACACGCACCCGGTGGAAGAACTTGGGTGGTCACCCTTTGACCATAGTTGTACCAAGACTAATTGGCATGATCCACAAACATGTCCATGGTCAAAGCCTATCACATTCTATGCAATGGCAAGTTCATCTATCCCGCGATATCTATTCTATCGCGCAACATCAAATGTAGAAGGAGATTCCTCATTGTACAAAGTGCCCATTTTTACAAGTTGATTTGAAATGACTGCTTGGCATCATAGCGCATAGGTGTATACAGGCTTGGTTTTATGGTACAAGCACTACGCCTAGATGAAGCAGTCAACCCAGGTACCCTCAGGTGAAATCACTCACAAGTAACCAACCCAATGTCTCTGCAGGGCGTAGACTGCAGTTGGGATGGATCATTTTAGTCTTGACAGGCAAACTGCAAGTCATCAGAGGAGGTTTCCAGCAAGTAGGAGTCGAGAAGTTCCTCAATCTTGTTCAGGTACTCTGTCTCTGAGCACCCTTCCAAGATTCCTGGGAGGGAGGCACTCTTCTTCACTCGAACACCATTTTCTGCTGCAGCAAGAACGTATGCATCTGAGACCAATTTCTCAAGAGGCGACTGGGATGTCGGGGTATCTCGGCACATCACCTTGCTGATCTCGTAAGGAGAAAGCAATGCCTTACTGGCCTTCTGCAGCAATGAGACAGATATGCGATACACTCTTTCACATTCAGGGCGCAGGCCAACACCATTTCGCTTCAAGAGTGCCAGGTCTTCCTCTACATCAATGCTGTTGATGTATGTGCAAGTGGCAGCATCGAACGGTACTTTTGCCTGTGGCCAGTATGCCCACTCAAACGAGCAGTCCATGAAACTCGATGGCAGACAGTACCCATGGTCGATTGGTATCAACTCATAACCATCTGGCATTTCTTTCACAAGAATATTACCACCGTTACGATCAGTGTTTGCCAGCCTAATATCAAGTAAGCAAATCTTGTGAACCTCTTTCACTGAAAACAAGGATGGCCCCATGTTCTCACAATCTGACTCTGACAGAACAAACTGCTGGAGACTGCCCACCTTGCCATCCCCAAACTTCACAAGTGTTGTGGCTGGAACACCAGAGAAGTGGTTTTTGTCCAGTAAGAAAGCAGCTACCTCTCGTTTCGCACCCTCGCCGACCTTCGTGCCTCGGCGAAGGCCCTCACCAGGGACAGTGGGGATGTAGGTCAAAGGCCTTGGGTTATTAGCTGCCAGTGGCTCTTCGTCCTCAGGTTTGAACACAGCCACAGGAGAGCCCCCGTCGTCATACATCATGTACGCTCCGCCAGATCCAGACGAAGCCAGCTCCGGATAAAATCCATGCAGTAGGCCTCTCTTGGCAGCCTCGATGCTCTGGGATAGAAGGTGCACTTCTCCTGTTGTCGGATTGCAGCCATCTGTCTTCTGCGGATTCAGCACCTCCAAGGAGAGGTTCCCAATCCGGGAGATCCCATAGCTTGCGAGCGTCCTACCATCTTGCAGTTCCCTTCCCTTGTACATGAGGCGATGGGAGCTAACATCGATTCCATGGTCCTTGTCCAATTTTTCTTTCAGGCTCTCAATACTTTCACTGGAGGAAATTGTGAGCTCCAACTTCTTTCCTGTCGCTGACTGTACCCTAACCCTGGCTCGGTTCCTTACCAGGAGATGCAATATGGTCCCATCCGACAAGGCTGTCTCAGATATTGCACTCTCATCATCCAATTCCCGACCTCGGAGCAGGAGCTGCATGTCTTCTGCATCAATGCCTTCTTCCTTCTGGACAACTTCTTTCAAATCCCTTACTGACTGATTGCGACGGATCGCAACCTCCGTCTCATGTTCAACCGTTCTGACCCTGACGTACAACAGGTCCTTCAGCTGAACCGCCATGTGCATCACATCACCACCGAGGCTTTCAGCAACAGTTGTCATGTGCGCAACCTCACTATTCTTCTTGAGCTCTGGGTTTCCGAAGGTCAGCTTCTTCCCAGAGCGTACCACACCTTGGTTTGTGTGGATACCAAAGGAAAGGTCGACGATGGGTTCGTGCTCAAGGACACGGACCGTACGTACATCTCCTGCAGCATTGCTGCATGTCATGTACAAAGATATATCATCTTCGTTTTCCCTTGGTGGAGGTGGTGGCGCGACGGGGGATACCACATCCGTGCGAGTCACCAGCTTCCTCGTCAACAACGACTTGGTAGTGGTCGTTGACATGTTGTCTACAATCTCTTTCGTCTTCCTGATTTTCTTTTCGATCTATGTCTAGTCTACGGTCCGACGGCCTCGAGCAAACGAGCAAGGCTCGGCTGGTCTCGATCTTCGGCTAGCTTCTATTGCTTTCGGAGGATCGGATAACAGGAGGCACGTTCGCAACCTCTTCCGAGGATGTTGGCGCCTTGCTTGTTCCTTCTCCTTTCGGTTCCTTCGATTCGCGGCAGGTTTCTTCCCCGGAAGACGGACCTGTCACGCGACCTCCTTGTCTATGCGCTCCACAGCGCTCCTACGTCCACGTACTCCACGCACCTACAACCGCAACCCACGGCGCAGGCGCGCGCGCGATGGCGCGCGCGCCGGTCCTGCAACCACCAGCAGTCGAACCGCGCACTTTGACTCGGGTGGGGAGCGTTTCGTGCGCACTGGAGGCCGTCCGCTTGAAGCGCAAGGCGCACGCGCGACGTGCGCGTGCCAGTTGCTGTCGTCACAATGCAAAGCACGTTTTGTCTGGCCATGGTCTTGTCCGAAGCCACGGGTCGACGTCGTTCCAAGCACCGCCGAGGAAACCCCCGTGTCTGCGGGTCGGGAGGGGGAGGAAGGACGTTCCTCTGCGGGCATGGAATACGGTCGGTTCGGGCGTGAAAGCCGAGGTATCGCGACCCGAAGAGGAACGAGGCGAAGGGGGAGGGGAGCGGTGGGGAAGGGAGACGTGATCCTCTGCGGTAGATGGGACAAAAGGAGGAAGAGGATCGGCCCTCGACAGGTCACGTGCTTCGACATGTATCGCAGAGGACCGGTCCACCCCAGAGACGCGGAGGGGTGTTCGTTGTGCGTCCTTCGCCAACCGTTCGTTCGTCCGCCCCGATGTGGAGGGTTCCATCCATCCAGAAGGCTCCACCACGCGTCGTCCAGGCATCGAAAGGGGGGCATACGTGGATCCCGTGGCGGA
>LFIK01005287.1_pt1 | contig 10382 bp, 11 predicted proteins | sample 643401 | NCBI WGS metagenome assembly LFIK01 (sample SAMN03777447, study PRJNA286221) | soda lake metagenome | biome: soda lake; feature: Kulunda steppe; material: water; isolation source: sample T5-Br brine of Lake Tanatar-5 | place: Russia: Kulunda steppe | collected 2010-07
AGTACGTGTTAAGATGTGGATGTGTGTGTGTGAGCTCAGTACGTGTGAAGATGTGGGCGTGTGTGTGTGAGCTCAGTACGTGTAAAGATGTGGACGTGTGTGTGTGTGTGTGTGTGTGAGCTCAGTACGCGTAAAGATGTGGGCGTGCGTGTGAGCTCAGTACGTGTAAAGATGTGGGCGCGTGTGAGCTCAGTACACGTAAAGATGTGGGCGTGTGTGTAACCTCAGTACTATTGAACTATTGAAATCATGGGCAAATCATGTGTGTGCGTCACCTGCTTGTGGCGCACGCATGTGCTCACATGCACAGGTCGCTAGCATGCGTGTGCTAGTGACGCCACGATGCACTCCAGCACTGGGACCATAGGCACGGCAAGTGTGTGCCGCGCCCATATGCTCCATAACGCTAGGCGCTCCACATGTTCCGGCACCGAACGCCCACCACACCCACTGAGGCAAGGCGCTCCACATGCACTGGCGTTGAGTGCTCACCACACCCACCGGTGTTGGACACACAAAAGGAGACCCAAACGTGAAAAAGGCCTGCCTTGCTGCACCACCCTCAGACCCTACCATCTGGCCAAGCCCGGCCCTCCCCTTACCCCCCTAAGTCATGCTCGACGCCCGTACACATGCCCGCAGCATGCGCAGTCACGGCCCTACATAGCCAACCGCCCACCCGTCAGCGCTGACAGCGCCGCCCCCAGGTCCCCTGAAAACTCGCGCAGCTCCTCCACCAGGAACCCCGCCAGCGGCGTCCAGCCCAGCCGCCCCGTCTCATCCGCAAACACATCCGCGCGTCGCGCTGCGTGCGCCGCGGTCGCACCCTCTGCCAGGTCTGCAAATTCGGCCAGCACTTGGTCCTGTGCGCGCGCACACACACAGACGCGCGCATGTTATGAGGTCTCACATTGTGTGCGCATGTCATGAGATCTCACATTGTGTGCGCATGTGCCCATGTGCGCATGCTTCACGCTACACTGCACGCGGCACGTGCTCACTGATCAACATGCGAGTGTGTGCACGTGCGCGTGCGGTTCTCTGGAGGGGTGGTAAAGAAGGCCTGGCTCTGCCAGTGCAGGTGTGTGTGCTCGCACTGCAGCACACAGCATACCATATATGATTTACAGCAGGCAGACCCCCCCCCTGCACATCCCTGCAAGCAAACCTCACTAGCACAAAGGCGTGGGCGCATTCCAAAACGCCAACCCTCATTGCAGACACAACACCCACGCACACACACATGCACATGTGCAGACACGCACGCACACACATTCAGACATACGCACACTCAGAAGGTGCATGGTGCATACCTAACATATGTATGAATGATACGCACATAACACACCTACACACACGCGTACGCGCGCGCGCGCGCACACACACACACACACACACACCTGGACCATGGGACTGGAGGAGCTGAGGGCCCTGAGCAGAGTCTCGGAGGCACTTTGCTGCCCTTCGTGCTGCTGTACCAGCCTGCAGGGCGTCAATGCAGGCACGGTGCGCACAGCTCGTGTACCAGCTTGCAGAAAGCACACAACGTCCACGCCTGCAACCTGTATTACGCACGCAGCGCGCACTGCGCACATTTACACATGCGTAGGGATGGGTAAGTAGGGTCTGATCAAAATACCAAAGAGGCTCTATAGAGGCTAGATTAGGCTCTAATGAGGCTCTACAGAGCCTCCAAGAGGGTCTGCCGAACCCTATTTACCCATCCCTATTCCATGTAACATGCGCCAACTTCCACTCAGAAAGTTGCACATATCAATCTGCATACATACACAATTTTACACCCAAGCACGCGCAAGGTCCCGAGGGACTGCATGCTGTGGATGCCCAACACCCATAAGCATTGGCTCATCCACACACACGTCCATTCGTAGCACCCGTGACCACTTATGGCCATTGACACTTCCAAACACACGTACATGCTGTGGATGCCGGACACCAATAAGTAGTAGCTCATCCACACACACGTCCATTTGTGGCACCCGTGACCACCCATGGCCATCAAACATTCCACACACATACATGCCGTGGATGCCGGACACCCATGACTCGTGGCACATGCACACACACATACATATGCGTGCACACATGAGCACTCCTATGCACCTCAGTGGGCAGGATGCCTGGCACACATGCACATGCAAGCATTCGTTCACGCGACCACACACACATTATCACACATGCGCATACACACCTGCAGGGCTTGGTGGGCATGATGCCCGGCGCGGCTGGGCCGGCCAGTCACTCAAGCCCTCCCACATATGATTGAAGCAACCACATGTAAACGACTCACACAGCCACGCATACACATGCACACAGCCACACATATGCGCACACACCTGCAGGGCTCAGTGAGCACGATGCCCAGCAAGGCCTGGCCGGCCAGCCAGCCAAACACCCACAAGCTGCCGGCGTGCGCCACCACCAGCAGCGCACTCAGCTGCCGGACCATCAGCACCCATGCCCACTCCATGCCCGACACAGGCGCGCCCGTGGCGCTGGGGGCGGGTGCGGAGGGGGGGTCGAGCAGGTGCGCTGCTGCTGAAGGTCGCAGCGCAGCAGCCAGCAGCAGCGCCAGGCCGGTGGCACGCAGGGCTGAAGCCAGGACTGCAGAGCAGCACGGTGGTACAGAGGGAGAGGGTGGGCGTGCGACTCGAAAGTGTTCTCTGCGTGTGCAGCAGCGCCAGGCTGGCAAGGTGCAGCGCCAAGGCCAGGACTGCAGGGGCAGCATGGCAGGACACAGCGACCGCTCAAGCTGACAGGAACAACATGTGCAACACTCGGGACTGCGCACACACACACACGTATATGCTTTCGGCCTTGCAGGCCCCCTCCCATCAACAAGCAAAAAACAGCAAGCATAGGTATGTATACAAGCGAAAGGGTGTGCATGCAGGCCACCCCTTGCACGTGCACATTCGAACACCCAGCACAGGGTAAGCACACCAAAGCCGCAGCGACCCACCTTCAGGCAGGCACTGGCGCAGCCGAAAGTACCGGTGGCGATGGATGGTGGGGTAGGCCAGCACGTCTCGGCACCTGCAGGCAGGCACTTGCAACACAAAGGATGGTGGGGTAGGCCAGCACGCCACGGCACCTGCAGGCTCGCGCCTCACAAAGGGCAGATGAGTGAGCCAGCATACCATGGCATTTGGCTCATGCCTAGGGATGGGTAAATAGGGTCTGATCAAAATGCCAAAGAGGCTCTATGGAGGCTAGATTAGGCTCTAATGAGGCTCTACAGAGCCTCGACGAGGGTCTGCCGAACCCTATTTACCCATCCCTACTCATGCCACGAGATTGTCAGGGCTGAGACTGTGGGCGCATACCACACAAAAGAGGTGACCTGGAAACACACACCACCCACTCGTCCGTGCTCTTGCACGCCGCCATTCAAACAGGACGCACCACCCAGCCGTCCGTGCACTTTATCGCCGCCTGGCAAACACAACCAGGCAGTGCTGCCTCAAGAGGCCAGGCAGTCTTAGCCTGGAAAATAAAGCCAGACAATGTCACCTCATGAGGCTAGGCAGTCTCACTTCCTCGCAAACATAGTTAGGCAGTCTAAGCCAGGCAAACATAGCTAGGCAGTCTAAGCCAGGCAAACATAGCGAGGCAGTCTCATCTCCTGGCAAACACAGCCAGGCAGCCTTACCTCACGAGGTGCTGCAGCGTGTGGACAGTGCCCAGCGCCAGGCCAAACACGCAGCTGAAGGCAAAGCTGGGCATAGCGGCCGCCTGCGGGCTCCTCATGCGGGGGTAGGAGTACACCTGCACGGGGCCGGTCGGTCAGAGAGGCAACGCCGACCTGTGTTGATCTCTGATGCAGCAGGTATGGCAGGGCCTGTTTGGGGTGGGCTGGCTGGCAATGTAGGCATGCACCTCAGCGGGATGCAGAGGGGTGGAAGCACGCTTGCAATGCAGGCAGGGCGCGGGGCATGGGGCGCTCATGCATGCTGGCACAAGTGGGGTGCGTGACAGACGAGGCACTGGCGCGTGCTGGCACAGGTGGGGTGGGTGGCATAGATGGGGCACGGGGCATTGGGCATTGACCATAGGTGGGGTGGGTGGCATAGATGGGGCACAGGGCATTGGGCACTGACCACTGGTGGGGTGGCTGGCACAGTTGGGGCACAGGGCCCTGGGCACAGGTGGGGTGGCCAGGCTGGGGATGATCATGGTAAGATTGATGTGGTAAGGAGGCAGGGTGGTGTGACAGCCATAGATGGCGCGGGCGTTCTTTTTGGTGGGAGGGCGGGTGCCATGAGGAGGCAAGTGGACGTGCGAAGCGGCCTGGCAGCGAGGGCGGGCGCTTTTGGGGGGTGGGGCGGGTCCATGAGGAGGTAAGCGGGTACGCAAAGCAGTATCTGGCCTGAGCAACAACGAGCAGAGAGAACAGAGATTGACTCACGCCAGAGCTGCTAGCATTCCTTTCACACAGCTGCACAGCTGGCCACAGCCACAACTCACAAAAAGGGAGGCGGAGGCGGTGGTGGCACACAGCAGTGCCGCCACGGCGGCTGCGTCCCTGAGCTTGCGGCCGCGCAGTACCACGCGTGCCAGGAACACACACGGCCAGGAACGGCTGTGCAGGCCCAGCCGAGGCATCTGTGCGTGCGTGCGGGCAAAGGGCTAGACAGTGCTGGTCACAGCCAAGGTGCTCTCCGGTCACAGCCAAGGTGCGTGCGTGCATGCGTGCGTACGTTTTGCTCAACCTGCCTGTGTGGATATTTGAACGCATGGACTCATTTGTGAATGCATGCGCATGTGTGCTTGTATGCCTATTTGTGTGCATGTGTTCTGGTTCTGTATATGTTTGTCCAGGTGTGCACATGTGCGTGTGTATATGCACAAGTTAATGTGCATGCATTTGTGTTTATACATGCTTGTACAAACGCAGGTGTGTTGCATACATACTGTGTGTATTTGAGTGTGTGTGCATGTGCGAATTTGCGCGTGAATGTGTACGTGTGCACCTGTGTGTGTTGTCTCCTGACAGCCCACACAACACATGCCTGCAGTGGTCCGGCCATCTTCGTAGACTGGCAGCACGCACCTGCACTGGCGGGGCCTCTTGAGGTGATAGCACGGCGTGGTGGGCAAGCAGCAGCCCCAGCTGCACCAGCCAGAACAGCAGGTAGCTGGCGGCGCAAGCTAAGCTGCCGCACACTGCATCAGCCGGGCTGGGTCTGCCGGCAGAGGGCAGGGCGAGCGCCCATACGCTGCAGGCAATCCAAAACAGGGGGCTGAACCAGGCTGCTGCGCCAGCCAGGCCCCAGATGTGCAGCTCCCGCATATAGCCGTTGTCCATCGCCTGACAAATGCAAGCAAGGCAGGCGTGTATCATTTCAAACCATTTGTTGTTGTGCTGCCATATGGGCGCAGCTTTGATTAAAGAGGTGCTGCATGTGCTGCCAAGTAGTTGCTTTTTCAGAGCAAATGCAGTCGGCATGCTGATGGCTCATGGATCAGCTGCTGATAGCACACACAAACACACATGCACACAAGCTGGCAGCTCACCATCACTGTAAGTTAAAAGTTCACTTCATCCTGGCAGATGCAGCTCCTTCATTGATTGGTCAATGAGTCTGCATGTGAACTCTTGCCTGTCTCCTGAAGCACGTTCAATAGTAAGCAACACTGCGCCAGAAATATCAAATGCTCATTGGAAATCAAAACGGCGCAATTGAATTAGCTTGGTTCCGCAAGAATACGAATTGACAGCTTGCCCGACAGCCCATCGCATGCCAATCGTTACTCGTCGCACCTTAACAATAAGAAAATGTACTGATGTACTATGGGATGGGCTGCATCTGTTGACCAACTTGGGATTTTGAGGGTGGGGCCCAATGCAGTCCGAGCCAGCCCCAACGCGCAAGCCCCTCCGCTCTGTGCAAACAACTGCCCAGTTTCCCAACGGAACTGCGCCTGGCAACTTCTGTCCCATCAGTAGCAGCTACCCTGCAGTGAAGGATTGCCCAAATTCAGCAGGCAAGCTTGGCAAGAGGCCAGCGGACCAAGTGGTGAGAGAGGTGGGTAGCAGAGAGGCGCATTAATATCATCTCAAGGGGACTGGAATACCATTTGGCAGTGCGGAGCACAGGCTGGACTGCGATGTTCCGTCAAGCGTGTTTTTGTAACTGCGCCAATCCTTCACCAAACGCATGTACTCTTTCAGGCCGCCTTGGCTCCCATGGAACCCTTAAAGCGCATCAAGCCAGATCTCAGCAATTATGCAATTGATGAGCTGCTTGGACGGCCGAGTCAGGCCGCGCCAGCGCCGCCAGTGCAACAAGGGTACGTGAGCATGGCCAGGCGCAATGGGCCTGCCTGCCAGTGTTGGTGTGCTTGTAACATCAAGCAATTTACAATAGGAGTGAGCCGCGCTTGTGCAAGCACACACACACACAGGCCTGGCATGCCTCACATGTGTTGAGCATGTGCACCCACCAGCTTGACTGACAATGCTCACCCCTGCTCACGCTGCACTGTGTGCATCGCAGCCAAAGGGCCGACTTCACGGCCATCAACACTATCCTCAGACCTCCACCCTCCACAGCTGCGCAGCAGCCGCCATCGTGAGTAGCCTTGGCACCAGGCCGCTCCGCAACCAACCCTTGCTTTTCCGCCGGCACGCCTTGCGCCGCTTTGGCAGCACCTGCATGGCCTCAGAGAAGGGGGCATGTGCGCCCCTACCCAGTCGGTGGCCCCCTTGATGCCAATAAGAGCATGTGTGCCCCTACCCCGTCGGTGGCCCCCTTGGTGCCAGGCTTCAACCTGCTGGGGCTACCTCAATCTGCCCTGCATCACCATCCCGTGGTGGACTGTCTCAATCTGCCCTGCGGCACCATCCCGTGGTGGGCTACCTCAATCTGCCCTGCAGCACCATCCCGTGGTGGGCTGCTGCAACAGCCCAAGCTCGCACTCCCACCTCATGGGCGTTGCGCGGGTGTGTGTTGCACGCAGGCACATGGCGGCAGGCATGCCGCACGGCGGTGGAAGCCGGCAGGGTGCTGGCGCGGGGGCCGCGCAGGCAGGGGGCGTGGGCGGCCTGACCACCTTTGGAGATATCGCGTGCTTTGGGGCCTCTGTGGCGGGCTGTGCGGATCAGGAGGTTGGTGCAGGCGCTGTGTGCGTACATGTGTGTGTGTGAACGTGCGTGTGCACATGTGCGCACGGAGCTGTGTGTGTATGAGGACGCGCATATAACATGGGCTCCATCAGGACCTGTCCCAAGGAGGAGGTGGATGTAGGCTGCGTGGCGCATGCACGGGGGGCGCAAGCAAGCAAGCAAGCAAGCGTGCCCCAGGAGCGCCGCTCATAGCACACGAGGCACATGCGCCCTCAAACACGGGTCCTCCATTGAGGCACCAGGCAGCACACACGTACCCCGCGCGCGCGTGTGCAGGGCATGGATGCTGCGAAGCTGCGGCTGCTGCGCACTGACTTCAGCTTGGGGGCGCCAGCCACGGCTGCCGGCATGGCGGCAACGGTGCCACCCCCTGGGTCAGCGCAACAGCCGCCCTTGGGCCCAGGGGGGTGGGGGCTACAGCCGCCTGGCGCATCCTCCGGCCGACCGCCCTCTGGGGGGCTGGCGCCCTCGGGCTTGGCGCAGGTGAGGGGGGCAGGCAGGCAAGGGGGGGTGGGGTGGGGTGCGTGTGTATATGTGTGTGCGCACGCGTGTGTGCGAATGTGTTTCGTGCGCGTTTGTGTCACATCAGCGCAGCCATCCATGCAGGAGCAGCCGCATGCCATGAGCACGCACACGGAGTGCGTCAGCGCAGTGCTTTGTAGGTGCACGCAGCGGCACTTACAGGAGCATGCCACAGCGGCGGCACGGCGGGCCAGCGCACCCACTGCTGCGCTTCTGGGCCTGTTAGCCCTGCTGCCCCCTCGTGCACCTGCGCAGGTGCAGCCCCACCCACACGAGTTCCAGGTGCCATGCGCGCAGCAGTGCGTCCCGTATGACTGGGTGCTCAAGCGCGCGGCACGCTTCAGCTCCCCACACCGCTTCCCTTTCCTGAACGCGGCGGGCGGCGGCGGCGGCAGAGGTGTGTGCAGCAGGGCAGGCAGAGGGCGCGCTGATGGGGTGCGCACGAGGGGCCATGTGTGTGCATGTGGGAGGGGGGCGGGGCGCGCGTACGGCGGAGCATGTCGTGCATGCCCCTGACGAGACTTGAGCAGCGTGCGCACAATCGGGTCCAAAGATTGCAGGCGCCTCCTAAGGTGCCCATATACCCACCCTCTCATATACGCATGCACATATGCATATACATACACATACACATTCACATATTCATACACATACACAAGGGCAGGGCCGGCTGCTCTTGTGCCCGTGCCAAACCCCTGTCCCCCCCCAACACACAAAACACACACATGTGCACAATGGTGGGGCTGAGTGTGGGTGCTGAGGTCGTGGCAGAACGCATGGGGCAGGCCATCCGCGCCCACGCACTCATAGCCCTATGTGTTGATGCTCGCGCGCGCAACACCTTCCCACATGAGTGCGCGCAACCCCCATGCAACCCTTGCTTCACAGGAAGAGGCGCCTCGGAGGCCGACTGGAGCAGGCTCAGCGGCAAGGTGTGTGTGTGTGTGCATGCGTATGTGTGTGTATGTGTATGTGTTGCCTTCACCATCGGAGGGTGACTGGAGCGGGCTCAGCGGCAAGGTGGGTGGCATAGGCAGGGTCGCATGTTAAATGACACAGGGGTTTAGCTGGAATGCGAAGGGCACAGCCTGGGCTGCCACATGAGGCGCACACGTCAAGCTGCCACATGAGGCGCACACGTCAAGCTGCAATGTGGGGCGCGCACGCCAAGCTGCAACGTAGGGCGCACAGGTCAAGCTGCAAAGCAATCAAAACGAGCCTGGGTCAAGCCATGTGGCTGCGTGTGCGAGCGCAGGAGCAGTGGGCACAGGCGCTGCTGAGCTGGCGGTTCCCTGGGGCGCCTCTGGAGCCCGATGCCGTGGCGGCGCTGTCAGCGGGGCGGCCCGGGGCAAGCCGCACGCTGGCACAGGTGCGCATGCACGTGCAGGCGTACGCAAGCGCACATGGGGCAGGGGGTTTGGCGCACGCCGGGGCCAGCCGCACGCTGGCACAGGTGCGCATGTATGCACGGGGCAGAGGGTGTGTGGCGCGTGCGGGAATGTGTGCCCGCTCCGGACTCTGGGCGTGTGCATGTGGGCCTGGGGCGAGTCACTTTTTGAATGACTATTCTTTGAATGAATCATCCCTGTGTGGGGTTCCTGGAACCCTGGTCATATATGCAGCGTATTTGGCAAACCCTGTGTGGGGTTTCTGGAACCCTGGGCATACACGCAGCGTATTCGGCAAACCCTGTGTGGGGTTGCTGGAACCCTGGGCATACACGCAGCGTATTCGGCAAGCCCTGTGTGGGGTTGCTGGAACCCTGGGCATACGCGCAGCATATTTGGCAAACCCTGTGCGGGGTTGCTGGAACCCTGGGCATACACGCAGCGTATTCGGCAAGCCCTGTGTGGGGTTGCTGGAACCCTGGGCATACACGCAGCGTATTCGGCAAGCCCTGTGCTGATCTGCAAGGGTTCAAGGCCTACTTGTGCGATTTCCGGCAAAGGAAAGCAAAACATCCCTTCCCTTTCTTTAGACGTTCCCTCAAAAGGAGTGGAAGGAAAGAGGAAGCAAAGGTACCCACACTGCCCATGCACAGTTGCTGGCATGCCTGGCTTGCACTTTTTCCAGCAACCCTTGTCCACGTGCATGGCAGCTGGCGTGCCTGGTACATGTGCCTGGTGCATGTACATGTGCCTGTGCCTGGTGCATGTGCATGTGCCTGGTGCATGTGCCGGGCTGGCTGTGACTTGCGCAGGGCATGCGCGTGTGGGTGTGGGTGTGGCGCGCTTGTGGCTGCGCGGCAGATGGTGTTCAGGCTCAGGCGTGCGGGGCGGTGGTGGCAAGGCAGACGTCCCAGCGCAGCCGTAGGTGGGCACTCACCCGCCAATGTAGGTGCGTGCCCGCCTGGCTGCCACACGTGGCGGCCTCACCACTCAATCTGCTACCGTGACGCGCGTGTGTGTGCCTCAGTCTGGGGTGTGTCCGCGCTCGCGTGCGTGCACGCGCAGCGCTTGGATGGCTGGCGGGACGCATTCTCCTCCGCCTACATGGCGGTCCGGCACGGGCACTCGTGCGGCCTCTACGTCATTTACCCAGAGGTGCGCACGGCCGTGTGCTGGAGGGCGGGGTGTCTGAGAGACTCCCGGGAGGGCTGCCTGTGCATCGCTGTGCATTGCTGTGCATTGCTGTGCATTGCTCCCACATGCCCCAGCGGCCCCTGCGCGGCCTGTTCAAGGGGTGCGTGCGCGCCTGCGTCATCTGTTGA
>LFIK01005288.1_pt1 | contig 10381 bp, 15 predicted proteins | sample 643401 | NCBI WGS metagenome assembly LFIK01 (sample SAMN03777447, study PRJNA286221) | soda lake metagenome | biome: soda lake; feature: Kulunda steppe; material: water; isolation source: sample T5-Br brine of Lake Tanatar-5 | place: Russia: Kulunda steppe | collected 2010-07
GGCTTTAAGGCACCAGGGGTCCCACGGGCTTTAAGGCACCAGGGGTCCCACGGGCTTTAAGGCACCAGGGGTCCCACGGGCTTTAAGGCACCAGGGGTCCCAGGCTTTAAGGCACCAGGGGTCCCACGGGCTTTAAGGCACCAGGGGTCCCTCGGGCGCCAGGGGCCTCAGACATAACAAAAGTTTAAAAGATGGCGCTGGTCTCTATGTTGCTGGGATTCCCCAAGGTGCCATGGGTTTTGAAGGCACCAGGGATAGATGTGAGTGCGAATGTGCTTGTACGTGTGGAGATGAGCTTGTGTGTGTGTGTGCACTTGTGTGTACGTGCGCATGCACCTAAATTGTGAGGTTCAGCCTTGCCGGCCTGGCTTCCCCTCTATGTGTGTATGTGTGTGCCTGTACATGTAAGTCTGCCTGTAATTTGAGTGTGGGCTCTGCCCCCATCGCCCTGCGTGCAGGTGCGCAGCTGGCTGCACTGGCGCAGGGTAAGCTGCTGCAGTTGCGGCTGGCGTGCGTGCACCCACAACTCACACAGTACTGGAAGACCCTCAGCAACGAGCTCCAGCTGCACCAGGCGCGTGCTTCAGTGCACGCATGCTGCAAGCTTGTGTGTACATGTGTGTGTATGTGTGCTGGTGTGACAAAAGTGCAATACGTAGCCATGCATTTGTGTTGTGTTGGCGGTGTGTGCCTGTTGAGCCAGCCAAAGGTGTATGAGGTGTTCTTTTAGGGGAACGATGTAATATCGTTACACGGAAGTGCTCGCGAGTTGTTTTTTATTTTAATAGCTAGCAGCCCTACCCACTGCACCCCTTTTACTACAAGTGAGCAGCATCTTAGAATGTAGGTCAATTGGTTGGCCTACAATGACTGCACATTTCGTGGGGCATGTTCAATTCATATCAAGTTCTAGCATGCACTGATTGGCTCACCTTCCTTTCTACCTTATGCTGCACAGCAGCTTCGCACTTTTTTTATGCTGTGTTTCCCTTGTGGCGTACAATCCCATGGTACAATCCATCTAGTGGCTTCTATATCTTGCACTGCAGGCAGGAGGAGGAGCACTATCCATGGTAGACATTATGAAGCGCATGTGGGACCAGGCTCAAATGCACTTGCAGGTATGCATGCAAGAGAGTGTGTGAATGTGTGTGTGTGTGTGTGTGTGTGTGTGTGTGCACGCATGTGTGTGGAGTGTCTTGGCATGCAGGCATGTGACCCTGGAAGAAGAGGAGAGCTCTATGAATGCATGTTTCAGTTGATTTAAAAGCAACCCTCTTTACTTAAGACAGCTTGCCTCCCAGAGTTGTCTTCATTGCAATTCGTGTGCATGGTAAGCTGGCCTTGGCCAATGAGTATGTGCAGAGTCTGTTGTAATGGAAAGGGACCCTTGCCCTGGATTAAGATGAGAATGTGTTACTCATGGAAATGCTGTATGGGAAGTGCTCGGCTGCACTTTGACAACCGCCCATCATTATGTGTCCCCAATTTTTGTGCACTTTTAATGGGCAGGCAGACCTTTCTAGGCTTTAAATTGGTCCTCTTGCCTACTCTGCACTGCACAGGCTGCTGAGCGAGACTACTGCACTGCCGCCAACGTCCTGGCTGCCAAGCTTTTGGATTCAGCAGAGAAGCAAAGTGCCGCACTGGCTGTAAGTACTGTTGATTTCCGCCCTTCTGGGTCACAAGACAGAACTGCGTGGTGAATAGCGAATCACACCCTGCAGAGCTGTAAAAGTTTGTCAGATGTGTGTCCAGGAGTGTGTTGTCGGGCATGCGTCCAGTAGTGTCCTACTATGTGAGCTGGACACCCATACACCTGGTGGAGCGGTCATACTAGGTGAGCTGGACACCCATACACCTGGTGGAGCGGTCATACTAGGTGAGCTGGACACCCATACACCTGGTGGAGCGGCCCGGAAGGAAACATCAGAAGCACTATGGATGAGAAGAGGCTGATATGATTGGCATATGCATGGAGTGCTCTTCTCACTCCTGGGTTTAAATTTTGTAATCTGTGCCCAGTCTCAACTTTGACACACAGCACAGCATGCAGATCTTGTGCATGAGGTGTATGGGTAATCCTAGGGAACGAAGTCCTACAATTAAGCTTAAGGAACACATATTGATATCCAGGAATATCTTCTTATCGAGAAAGATAACGGCACTCGTTCCTTGCCCACGTCAATTTTGCTATACGGGTGTGCACTCCATTTGCATGCACTCCACATATCCTCAGGTGCAACTGTTACCAACGTGCTCGATGCAGCGTGCTTATTGCGTTGTGATGCCCCTCCCAATCCATCAACAGGATGCCAACAATTGCAAGCTTGTGTCATGCAAATCAGACCCCCGGCGTCGCTCGTCCCTCTTAGTTAGGTGACTGGGTTCAATCACTGCAATGCATGACACTGCTTTGTGCAGGGCGGAGGCAGTGCAATGCATGACACTGCTTTGCATGACACTGCAATGCATGACACTGCAATGCATGACACTGCAATGCATGACACTGCTTTGTGCAGGGCGGAGGCAGTGCATGACACTGCAATGCATGACACTGCAATGCATGACACTGCTTTGTGCAGGGCGGAGGCAGTGCAAAGAAGGGCAGAGTGAGCTCCAAAAAAGCGCGCACCGCATCAGATGACCAGCAGCAGCAGCTGCAGCAGCAGGAGGGTGGGGGCTCTGCAGAGGCTGTGGCTGAGGGAGTCAGCAGCACACAGCGCGCTGCAGGCGAAGGCACTCCTGCTCGCACTGCAGCTGCTGTGCCTGAGTCTATATCACAGAGCACGGATGGGTCCCCATCTGGCGCAGGCCTTGCAAGTAAGAGTGGGGCGAAGTGCTCTGCCTGCCAAGCCATTCGCCTGAAAAAACAAGGACATGCGCGCCCCTGCCCCTCAGCCAGGCAATGCTTTTTTGCTCCTTGCCAACCAACCGTCCGTTTACATTGCATGGAAGCAGGTTTTCACACGCAAACAGTTGCCCACTGCCGTCCTGCACACACACTGGGACAGATCGATGCTGCCACCTACCGTCTTGTCAGCCATATTTCCAACTCACATTCACTTGGTCCATCTGGAGCTCACGCGTCCACCATTCCACTTCGACCCTTTCCTGATTTCTTACTCTTGATATTCAACTGGGCAACTGCCCTCCCAAATGAAGACACATTTGGCTACATGCCAGGTAGCATATTTTGAGCTGCAACACACAGCCACTTGCCAATCACACCCCCCTCTACGCTCACCACTCCTCCACAACGTCTGCTTCTTGCACACCTTCTCCACCCCTCCATGCCTCACCCTTTCACGATTGCTGCTTGCCGTGGCTTGCCTTTGTGCAGGCTTCCATCACATCTGCTACTTGCACACCTACCTCACAGCTTCTCCATGTTTGCTACTTCTCTTTCACCTCTCTGCAACGCCTGCTCCTTGCCTACCACTTGCACGCCTCCTTCACGCCTCCTCCGTGCCTGCTGCTTGCGCGCCCCTTGCTGTTGTGCGCCACTTCCCCCCAGTCTCTTAATTTTTGATGGCTGCCTTCTCACGGCTGAGCTGCACTGCCTGGTTGGTTGCTTGGGCACAGGCAGCGTGGGTGCGGGCCTGTTCAGAGCAGCGCTGGAGCTGATGGAGGGCAGCTACCGGGTGGGCGAGAACGGCATTGGTGCGCTTCAACACAGGTGCGTCGTGCCCCATCAAAGGTGCATCATGCTCCAGCACGTGTGCATCATGCACCAGGACAGGTGCGTCATGCTCCAGGACAGATACGTCATGCTGGGCGTGCTCTGTCCTTCCTCGGGGCGATTCCTGGTCAGTGCTCATAAGGACTGGCTGGGCCGTGCGCTCCAGTGCACAGACGCTCACAGAGGCACGCGTGTGTGTGTGCACTTTGCTTCATCACACTCGCGGCAGTCTTGTCAAGTTGCACATTGATGGAGCTCTCATGATGGGCCCCTGCTTTTGAAGCTCGTTCCTCCTTCCTGGGTGTCACACGCCAAGCAGGCGCTCACAGTGGTGCAATGCGTGCTGTACCCTCCTTACACCCTGCTGCATGCCATGCTTGACAGCCCTGCTGTGTGATGAACATGTCTTTTGTGCAAGAGTCCCGCTGCGTGCTGCGCAAAGCAGTCCTTCTGCGTGCTCAACATTTCTGTACGCGCAACAGCCCCACTCTGTGCTGAACACATCAGCTGTGTGCTGAGGGAGCTCGTGGCAGGCACTGAGGCTGTGTTGCCTCTGGCCAACAGGGACCGTGCAGGTGATGCAGAGGCAGGGGGAGCAGCAGCCGCGGATGTGCAGAGCCTTACGGATCAGGAGAACACCACCGCTGCCGTGGCCTCCTGGCGTGCCTGGCGCTTTGTGCAGGTGCGCAGCCGCTGTGTTACAAGAAGGCTGGGCGCAGCATCAGCATCAAATGATAAAATGTAGGAGGGTCTTCACAGGATGAATTGGTGCAAGGCTGTGGCTTTGATGGCTTCTCATGCGCATTGTGGTGGTGCACACTTATGTGTCCGTGCGTGATGGTGCGACTGGTTGCTCTGGAAGCTGTTCTTCTGCACGCTAGCGCTTATGATTTCAGTTTAATGTGCCGGTCTGCTTTATGGTATCCATAGTCGAAGTGGAACTTGCTGGTCTGCGTGCTGGCGTCCATAGGAAATGGGTTCTAGGATGCTAGTGGCAGCAATCCCTTCAGTGAGATTGAGCTTTGCCTACGGCTAGTGCATGCATTGTGACCTGCCTGAAGAGGTATACCCTATGTGCGTGTGTGTGTGTGCTCATATGTGTGGTCAGCCTTCAGGCGTATACAATGTGTGTGAGAGTTTTTCCGTGCATGCGTGTTAGTGAGGGCACTTTTTTAGGGTAAGGATTTCACCTTCTTCAGAAATATGTTACGGGTGAAACTCAAAGAGTGTCATTGCAATGGCGTGCAGTGCGCCACCCTACTTTTTTGCCTGCCTCAACCAAAAGGCCACTTGCATTGTGCCACACACATTTGTGTAATGCTTGTACCAAAAAACCCTTTCATGCACACGCACGTGCGCACAGGTGTACACACGCATGTTCAAGCACACATGTTTTTTTCAAACACACTTGCCGCAGGTGTACACCTGTGCACTGCTGGCAGAGCGGTATGGGGCCCTGGGCCGTGAAGCTGAGGCCGCCAGCCACCGGGCAGAGATGGAAGAGAAGGGGCAGGAGCTACAGGAGACGGCGGATGCGACCGTGTCCAAGGTAGGGTTGCAAGGAGGGGTGTGGATGTGATGAAAACAGAGTGCCAAAGAGAGTTGAGTGTGTCCAAAGGTAAAGATGGTATGGAGAGTGGGTGAAGTTGCTTGTTTGGGCTGTGACCAACCCAGGCAAAGGAGGGGTTCACAATTAGCGGCACACGTGGCTATGCCTTCAGATGAGCTGTGGCTGAGGGATGGCCCATGGATAGGCACTAGCAGGGGCCACACGCTTATTAATGGCATGCCTGCACATTTATCGCCAGCTACCTCTAGAAAGAGGAGGTGCAGAGCTGGAGGACAACCGCACCATCTGTCTGACTGTGCTCACAGACATAGGCATGCACGACAGAGCTGGGGAGCAAACACGTCGCCTGTCTGATGGCGCCTGCAGGCACAGGCGCGCATTGCAGAGCTGGAGAGCAGCCACGCCTCCTTGAAATTTAAGATCCCGCAGCTGTGGCACGAGGCAGTCGCGGCTGGCTTCCCTGCGCACTTGCTGCGTGAGCAGTGCCTGGGCAGAGGTCGCCATACAGATGAAGGCCAAGACTCAGCTCTGGCCTGGGTGGCAGCCCTTGAGGGGAGGTGCGGCAGGATATGTGCTGCTTTGCGGTTGTTTGGATTTGGTTGATTCTGCAGATGGCGTTGTGTATATGCTTGTGTGTGTCTTTGTCTGTGAGAGGGGAGGGGCGGCTGGAGGGGCGCTGCTGGTGGCTGCAGAGTTTATTTTTTGTGGGTGGCAGCGCGTGTTAGCGCAGGTTTGCCAGCCTGGTGCTGCAATGTGCCTTGATAAGAAGGGTGTTCACGGCAGACTTCAGCAAAGTTGATGAGTCTTCTTGCCAGTGATATCATCATGAACGCGCATGGCACATCAAGGCAGGCATGTACAAGAGCCGCCATGCCCTATCCTTTGGTCGCAAGCTTCTTCTGTGCCTTTCTTAGGTGCGGTGTGTGCTACCGTGGGAGCCTTTTGGTGTGCATTTGCTTTCTTAGGTGTGGTGTGTGCAACCGTGGGAGCCTTTTGGTGCATTTGCTTTCTTAGGTGTGGTGTTTGCTATAGTGGGAGCCTATTGGTGCATTTGCTTTCTTAGGTGTGGTGTGTTCTAGCGTGGGAGCCTTTTGGTGTGCATTTGCTTTCTTAGGTGTGGTGTGTTCTACCGTGGGAGCCTTTTGGTGCATTTGCTTTCTTAGGTGTGGTGTGTGCTATCGTGGGAGCCTTTTGGTGTGCATTTGCTTTCTTAGGTGTGGTGTGTTCTCCCGTGGGAGCCTTTTGGTGCATTTGCTTTCTTAGGTGTGGTGTGTTCTCCCGTGGGAGCCTTTTGGTGCATTTGCTTTCTTAGGTGTGGTTTGTGCTATCGTGGGAGCCTTGGTGCATTTGCTTTGGTGCGGCCACTTCCCTGCAGGAGCATGGGCATGCCGCTCCGTATTTTGCTGCAGTTGGGTAAAAACAATGCAGGCTGGAGAGGGTATTGCATGAATGGGGTGTGATGCTGCAGATGTGCAGACGCCTCCACAGCTTTAAACCAGGTGGCAAAGTGATCATCCTTCCCTTTTCTGTTGCCCGTGCATGGTGCAGGTTTGCTGCGGCGCGTGCGCTGGAGATGTCCGAACGACCAGATCGCCATGTAGTTGCCAACAGTAATCCCAACCTGGAACACACGGTACGCAGCATTACAAGAGACACAAGTGCTGCCTGCCACATGCAATCATGCCTAATGACTGTGACACAGGCCGATGCAATTCCATGCACAGGTCTTGCTGGGAAATGAGGTGCTGCCCATGCTCACTCGGGCAGAAGGCGAGGTGAACGGATTCAGGCATGCTGTGGAGGGTGTGGCAGGTAAGTGCTGTGGTCTTGGTGAGATCGTGGTGAGGGGCCCCAAGTATGTGTGAGGCGCATGGTCAGCAAAGGGGTTGGGCAAGGATGTGTTTGGATGTGGGGGTGCGCGCTCGCATATGTACCTCTGTGATTGAGTGTGCAATCTAGACTGGGTGTGACGTGTCCAGCAAGAACTTCATGCAGAAGCATGAAGCTTCTCAATGTTCCACAGTCCCACACGTTCTTGCAAATTGCTTGGCACCTATGACTGCTGTTGGAGAATGAAGAAGTGGTGCCTGCTCATGTGTATACGCTGGCCCAGCAACTGGCCAAACTAAACAAGCCCTTTTCGTCCTTTTGCAGCACAGGCATCACTTGCTCCGCCTAAGGTCAGAGGTGCTCCATGCCCTTGCTCACGTGCCTGTGCAGGCAGCAGGGCGACTGGGATGGCAGCAGCTCGTGTCAGAGCTGGCTTGAAGGTGGGTCCATAACTAGGAACCAAAGTTTGCGTAAGTTTCCAACGCCACCACAGTGACCAGGATCTGTTAGGCCTGTTGAGGCCTGCAGCAATAGCAAACCCCTCATAGACGTATACAGTGCTGCACAGAATGGTCTTTGATCCGTGTGCGTTGCATGCATGCTGCATTGAGGATTGTCTGACACGTTTAGCCAACATCCTGGGCGTGTGCTGTATTGCAACGGCTCAGGCCAATGAATACCACTTTGTACGCTCAATGGTCCGAGGATGTGACGTCATGCAAAAACAGCCTTCACACCTATCCTTAAGAGGGCACGCTCTGGCTTTGCAATCTTTGCAATCTTTATTGTTGAGGCCACGAATTGATGCACACCCGAAGCGCTCGGGAAGGACACTCACTGTGTTGTCACGCTTTGCCAGAACAACAGCATCCATCCTCTGTGGCCAGCACAACAGCGTCCATCCTCCGTGGCCAGCACAACAGCGTCCATCCTCTGTGGCCAGCGCCTGATTGCTATGTTGTATGCCCACTGTCTGTCTGCTTGGCTGCTTGGATCTCCCTGTTTGACTGCAAGGTTGCCATTTGCTTTCTTTCTGGCTGCATGGCCCCCCACCTTTGGCAGTGTGGCACCCACTGCATCACAGCATTGCTACACACAGCGCGACCTGCATGGCAGCGTGGCTGTGTGGCATCCATCAAGGGCTGCACAGCTGAACTGCCACACAGGGGATGCTCAAGAGCTGCCCATCACCACTGAAGAGCTGCAGAGCATCCCATGTGCAGCAGTACAGCAGCGCAGCTTGGGCAGCAGCACTCCCTACCTCAAGGCGCCTGAATGCTGTAAGGTGGAGGATACATTCACACACACGCACGACACACACACTCACACATTACATGCAGGAGGTGGCGCCGGCGCCTGGCTCCCACCCCACACGCGCAATGCAGGCATCGGCGCTTTGGGCACTGATGACAACGCCAAGCCGGACCCTTTTGCGCAAGCTGGTGGCCACCCAGGAGCTGGATTTGCCCAGGTACTGGATTTGCCCAGGTACTAGATTCGCCCAGGAGCTTACCAGGTACAGGAGCTTGTTCAGAGCACAAGACCCTAGGCTAGCTCTCCAGCTCTAGGCTGGACTTGCCAGGAGCAAGACCTTCCAGGAGGGGTCAGGCAGGGCAACATGACCTATTAAAAGGACCAGGCAAGGCACGAGACCTGCCAGTAGAAGCCAGGCAGGGTGCTCGACCTGCCAAGAGAAGCCAGGCAAGGTGCTAGACCTGCCAAGAGCTAAGCGAGGCAGAGTTCACATTCCTGCCCCTGCCAAACAAGGGCAGTGTAGCTAAAGCCCAGAGAGCCTGCAACTGTCACCTGGGCAGGGAACAGCAAAGTGGGGGGCTGGTCCTGTTTAGAGCTAGGCCTGCCAAGGCACTGGGCCCCTGCAGCAACGGCCCAGCGCTTGCGCCTGCAGTCACCCGGCGTCGGTGCCTGGCCAGCACGCCTGCATCAGCGTGTTCTACAATGCGCCACTCTTGGCATCCTCACCTGCAGCGCGCTGGCACTTGTGCATGTTGCATGCTGGCGCGGTGTTGCATGCTGGCGCCTGTGTTGCATGCTGGCGCCTGAGTTGCATGCTGGCGCCTGTGTTGCATGCTGGCACCTGTGTTGCATGCTGGCATGGTGTTGCATGCTGGCGCCTGTGTCGCTGGCTGGCGCGGTGTTGCATGCTGGCGCCGTGATGCTGGCTGGCGCCTGTGTTGCATGCTGGCGCTGTGTTGCAGCTGGCGCCTGTGTTGCTGGCTGGCGCCTGAGGGGACACCGATCCTGAAGGCCCACTCAACTAGGGTGCTGCTGCTGCTGCTGCTGCCACTGCCAGCATTGCATTGGCTGCGCCCGCAGTGCTTTGGCAGCGGCGGCACCAGCTTTGCAAAGCCTGCCTGACCACACATGCGTGCTGTGTGAGGAGAGCCAGCGCTTGACCAGCACCCGTGCCTGTCTGCTGCTGCTGCACCTGCAGTGCTGCGGCGTCCGCAGCGGCTGTGGTGCAGGGCCTGCTACTGCCTGCAGCGGATGAGACAGGCCTTACGTACCTGCGGCGCACCCTGGCGCATGCTGCCAAAAAGCTGGACGCCCGGTCGCAGGCGTACGCCAAGCAGGTGTGTTTTGTATACGTGCTTGAATGTATGCATGTAAGGACGTGCATGCACCCTGGAGAAAGGTGCGTTCAGGGTCCTCATCAAGGGACGAACAAACATGACAACCATGCACATCCATGACCGCAAGTGGTGAGTGGGGCATTGTGCATTCTGGATCTTAACACGCCTCACAAGCCCACCTGCATGAGCGTGCACACTTTTTCCTGTGCATGTACGTGAACAGGTTACTGTACCTGGCCTGACTGGCCCAACCGGCCCTTGCCCCTATCATCTCCAATCAGCCAATCCTGAACGCACCCAGTCCACTTGGTTGTGCCGGTGCAGGCGGATGACAGCATTGTGTCGCAGCAGCTTCGGGGCTGCTCGCAGGCAGCCCTGCATCTGGCCTTGGAAGCTTACAGGGCTCAGGTACGGCTTTGCTCCTGAGCTCACAGTCCTGCTGACAAGGCTGCCAAGCCTGCAGGGCTGCGGAGCTGACAAGGCTGCTTACAGGCCTCAAGCGTGGCCTTGCTCCTGATCTTTAAGGATGTCAAGATCACAAGGCCGCTGAAAAGGCTCAGGTGTTGCCCAGCTCCTCTGCCTCCTTGCTGCCCACTCTCGCCTTCCTGCACACGCCCACGTGCACGCGCACCATCGCGCACACACACACACGCACACGCACACACACACACACACACACACACACACACACACACACACACACACACA
>LFIK01005290.1_pt1 | contig 10377 bp, 16 predicted proteins | sample 643401 | NCBI WGS metagenome assembly LFIK01 (sample SAMN03777447, study PRJNA286221) | soda lake metagenome | biome: soda lake; feature: Kulunda steppe; material: water; isolation source: sample T5-Br brine of Lake Tanatar-5 | place: Russia: Kulunda steppe | collected 2010-07
AAACACACAGATACACACTCTAAAATAGATACAAACAACACACACACAAACACACACACACAAACACACACACACACACATACACACACATACGCACTCGCGCACGCACGCACACCACGCACTCACACGTGCGTGTACTAAGATGACGCTGATGTGCATGAACGCCACGTGTTCAAACGCAAGAATCCTCAAAGTCACATATGTACTGTAAATGAATGCCTACCTGCGCACTAGTATATCCTTCACGCAGATTATCCTTGTGCACAAGGCCCATTTTGCCCTGGATGGTGTAGGCTTTCTACTGGGAACCCGGCAGACACTGCTAGAGACCTTCGATGGAGGAAAGACCTGGGCCCCACGCTCTGTGGAGGCTGCCAAGGATGAGGGCTTCAACTACCGCTTTAACAGCATTGACTTCAACGGAGATGAGGGCTGGATTGTGGGCAAGCCTGCCATCCTGTTGCATACCACTGATGGTGGCAAGAACTGGGAGCGCGTCCCCTTGAGTGCCAAGCTGCCAGGTGTGATCTTGTGCATGTGTATACGTGTGTGTGTTGTGCATACTTCCACTTGCTTAAGTGTCTTTTGTCTGCAATATTCACAGTGCATGTGCGCGGCACACTTGCTGGATGTTGAGCTGCCTTCCTGTGCCGCAAACACGCGGCCCGCACAGGCCTGCACTGAGCGACGCGCCTCCGGCCCCCGCTGCCCCTGCCTTATCATTCCACTTCTCCAGTGAAGGTCATGTGGACACGAGTTGGCACCTGCTCCCTCCACACGCCGTGCGCCTCCATCTTCCCCCCCACAAGCGTGAGGCATGCAGGCCTAGCGGCATGTGGGCCCGCACCCACCAAACCTGTTGCCCCTGCCCCCCTGGCTGCCACAGGCACCCCCCTGCTCATCAAGGCCCTGCCTGGCAAGGCTGGCCAGGCTGAGATGACAACCGACCAGGGTGCGATCTACACCACTGACAACGCGGCATACACATGGTCCGCGGCGGTGCAGGAGACCGTAGACGCCACGCTTAACAGGACGGTGGCCAGTGGTGGGTGCTGCTGTGCATGACAAGAGCGGGCTGTGCAGGAGCTGGCGAGGCTCGGCTGGCTTGCTAGGCAGGGCTGGTAGGGCAGGACAGGGCCAGCTTGGCAGGACTTGACACCTACCATACACCCAGTCCGTCCCCCACAGCCCGCCACACACTCTGCACCTGCTGCGTCGCTCGTGTTCTGCTGCAGGCATCAGTGGCGCCTCGTACTACGAAGGCTTCTTTGCCAACATCTCACGCAACGAAGCGGGCGAGTACGTGGCAGTGTCCTCACGGGGCAACTTCTACATGACGTGGGAGGCAGGCCAGGTGCGTGGTGGGGGGGCGTGTGCTAAGGGCACATGTGTGGGTATAGGCGGGCGGGCAGGTGCCCTGTGCCTAGGATGCGTCCCCTTGTGCTGCCCTCCGTTGCTCCCTCAGCAATGTGCGCGTGGCTGCGCACCTGCCTTGAAGCATGCAAAAGGCAGCATAGGCCACCCCCCCTGTGGTTGGTTAGTGCCCCAGTGAGGGTGCTCTGCAGCACGGGCCTTCCTCCGCCCATCTACAGCTGTGCCCCATGCACCAATCCCCAAGCCCCAGGGGCGCTCCTCACGCTCGCCTGCATGCCCAGTGACCACTCACGCTCTGCTGCATGTCTGCATTGACGCACTCATGCTTGCCCCGTGAGTCTGCTTCTCGTACCTATCGCGTGCACGCAGCCCTGCTCACTTGCGCACAAGCACATCCGAGCACACACGCAGACTTACTGGCAACGCCACGCATGCACATCCGCGCGCATGCACACACACGCACGCGCACACAAACGTGCAGACCTACTGGCAACCCCACAACCGCCCAGTGGGCCGCCGCATCCAGAACATGGGCTGGACCCCAGACAACAAGGTGAGTGCGCGCCAGGGAGGTCTAACCGCGGGGCTTTCACGGTTGGACCAGGCAAGCAAGGGGTGCAAGACCCCGCATGCACAGGCTGAGAGCCCGAGGAGGTGGTCACAGCTTGCTGAGGAGCAGCAAGCAAGATAGTAGTACGGGGGCGCGCTCACGCATGCACGCCCACCCCCCAACCTGATGCGCAGTTGTCCACAAACCACACAAACAAGTGCCCTGACTGAGTGCATGAATGCCAGCACCTATCCGCATGAGTGCAACACCGGCGCCCACGCATGAGTGCAGCACCCGCACCCGCACATGAGCTGGCGCACTGACACCTGGCGTGGGTGCTTCTGCAGGTGTGGCTGAGCACGCGTGGCGGCGAGGTGCTGCTCGCCTCGGAGCCTGGTGTGACCGAGAAGTTTGAGGAGGTCAAGCTCAACTCCCGTGGCTTTGGCATCCTAGACGTCGGGTGCGTGCCCCTGGGCACTCAGTCCTCTTGTGTGCGCGTCAGGCGCGCAGAGAATCCTTGGGTGCGGATGAGGCAGTCCTGAAAGTGTGCACCAGGCGCGAGGCATCCTGGAGTGTTTGTGCCTGTGTCTGAGGTTGCTGGGGCCTGAGGTTGAAGAGGGGGGCAGGGGGCGTACAAGGGCAGGCGCAGGCTGCAGTGCTGGCTGGCTTTCTTGTCTACCGGAAGATCGGCCAGATTGATGAGGATGTGGTGTGCCACTGTGGTGGGAGTGCAGGCCTGAAGCCGCGCCGAGTCTGCGCCATATTAGGTTTTGACAGCCACTGGTTGAAGTGCAGCTGTGCTGGCATGCCTGGCCAAGAGAGCTGTATGCTCTCCCTGGCTGCATGCACATGAATGGCTGCACTGCAGCTCTCCCCTCACTTATATGTTCGCACATGATCCACAGACATCCATACAGACAACCACACACACACACACACACACACACACACACACACACACACACACACACACACACACACATCCTCAGCCACAGGGCGTGGCACTAGTGCCAGGCAAGCACGCCAAACCTTGACCTTGCAAGAGCTTTGCCCCTTTCTTGCCCTGGCTTGCCATCTCTCAGGTTCAAGAATGACAAGCTGGGCTTTGCTGTCGGAGGCTCCGGATCCCTATTCAAGAGCGAAGACGGGGGCAAGTGAGTGCTATGCTAGAGGCTGTTGTTAAGCGGAATGGCTGACAGTTTGTCTGCACTGACGCGCGATGATCTGAGGGTGATGTTGTGGGAGTGGGAGACCCTCAAATGTTTTTCATTCTATTAAAGGCTATCGATAGCAGCTTTCGATGCTGATGGCATAGTGGACACTGCCTACATTGTACTGCTAAAGGCCTTTACTCTAATAGAATGAAGGACATTTGAGGGTCTCCCACTCCCTTTTACTGTTAAACTTTGAATACGTTGGGTTTGCAAAGTTAGAGTAGTCAAGCCCCCCCGTGTGAAGCCAAGGTGTGCATTTTACCTGAGCAGAGAAGGCATGTTAGACACATGTATCTGCTATTGGCGTTGGAGGCAGGTTTTATAGGCAACCTGTAAAAATGTGGTTGGAGGCAACCTGTTCCTTTCCACAAGTGCATCCCGACTCCAGGGCCAGAGAATGTGCCAGCAGGCTCATTTTGTTGGCCCTCTGGGATACAGACTGTTTCTGGAGGGGATTGCATGTGCGCTTTTCCAGGGTGGCCTGACACCCCCGCGAACCAAGTCCTGGGCGCTGCAGCAGCTGGGTGGTGGGGCAGGTTAAATTGTGATAAGATACAGCCTGGAATTTTCTCCAAACTTGCCTCCAGTGAAACCCCAGTGTTATCAGCGTCAGGGTGGTAAACTGGCCTACCGAAGAAGCCGTTGGCCAGGTATCCTGCAGGACTGCCTTTCTAATGCTCTGGGGGCTCTCTAATGCTCTGCGTGCAGCCTGCTCATCGATATTTTCCACCCTGTCCGCCACGTGCGTGCAGGACGTGGAAGCGTGACAAGAGCGGCGACGAGGTGCCTGGGAACCTGTATGCTGTGGAATTTTACGGCGACAACGGCTTGATCCTCGGAAACGACGGCCTGCTCTTGAGGTGAGTGGGGGTCCTGGCGCACGCAGTCTCTTGAGGTGAGTGGGGGTCCTCTGGCGCACGCAGTCCCGGCGCCCATGGCCCCATATGCCTCCAACTGCCCTGCCTGCACGCAGCCTTGAATGCCTGGCTACCTGCCCTCTCAAGTGTTGTACCGGTTGCGTCCAGGCTTCAAATCCCATCAGTGCAAGGTCATGGCTGCGCGTGCGCAAGCGCTTGCAAGAAGCTCCGTGGCTGTGCAAATCTGGCTGTCACTCAGCCAATCCATGACTGCTGTCTTAAATGCAGGTACATTGGGACGGCTTAACTTAGGCTTGAAGTCCTCTGTAGCCTTGCATTCACGACAAAACAGCGGGAACTGGATGTCAGGCGTCACGTGACAACTGGTTCGTATGCTGGTCGTCACATGGTAACTCGTATACTCGGACTCAGGGAAATTGTTCTCGATCATTCTCCTTTCTGAATTGGGATGCATGTTTTTTTTGGGGGCATCACCATGCATGCTGGAAATTGAAACGTAACTGCTCCTGGCAATAAACATTTATTAGTGGGTGAGGTGACGGTTGCACTGACGCACCTGCTAGACAGGGGCAAATCAACGCCCTTGAAGCCTGTCAGGACAGTGTTTAGCCTGTGCTCACATATTAAGGTGAACTGCTGTCCCGGTAATGTGGCTTAAGCCACCAGGTAGTAGAGAAAGGAGATTGGAAGTTGAAAATGAAGGGAGGCAGCACAAAGCTAAAAGAAAAAGGAACGCCACTTCTCAGTACTCCGCACCCGGGTTCCCAAAAAAAGGCCTTCAGTCTACAAGTGCAACTGCAAGCCTGCTCATAAAAAATATCATTAACTTAATTGAAGGAAGAAATAAAGCTTAGTGTTTTCCTGGCACATAAAGGCAGACACATTGTTGAGGCCTGCGGAAGGGAATAGGGAAGCGTCATGACTTATGATGAGTCCTTAGGGGAGAGACCACGTGTGGATGGGTGCAGTGAAGAAGGACATGTTGCTCATATTGTGCATCATGAGCATTACACAAGTCACAAGTAGAGGAGGTATTGTGAGTCCAGGTCACAGGTTCAATTCGTAGAGTGTGGGCAAGAAGTCTGAAGCGAGCCACGCTGCGAATAATGTCACGAGGAAGATCAAGGTTAGGTTAGGCTACATAGCTGTATCCGCCAAACGAGGGCAGCTGAGCTGAAACCTAGAAGGCCTGCAACCTGGGCCTAATTCAAAGAGCACAAACTCAAGAAGAAAGGTAGTATCTGGAAACTAGAAGATCAAGATGCATGTATCTAGGAAGGGTATACGGCGAATGTGTGACCAGGGCCCTCTTAGTAGGGAGGGCGCACCATTGATGGTTACTAACCAATAGTATTAGAGCGTTTGCCTTTGCGCTCTCATGATTGCATATCAGAATAAGGTGTCCTACAATCCAAGTGCCTCTCCCAGAGTCCGCAACAAAACGACTAAGATCAATGGGCTCACACTTAAGCAGCCTTTCCTTGAACAAGTAGGATTGTGTGAGATCATTCATAGCAGACAGGATGTTGGATGACCAGCAATCACCACTCCGTGAGCTCAGTCACACGTCAGCTTGTAAGATCTTTCTCGCAGTGGCTATTGCTTTGAGTGAGAGAGAGCATAGCACAGCCGCACTGCTGCCCGGGACCAATTGAACTGTAGAGGCTCTAGACCACACTCGCGCATGACGCACTATAAAGGGGTTATGTCCTTGACCATCAGAACTCTCATGAGCACCGTCACCAGCCATTTTTGTAAATACTTTGCCCATTACTTTGCCCTGTCTTAAAAACTGGGTTGTCCGAACTGGCTTGCATACATACCAGCAGGAATTCCGCACGATTTAAGGAGCCACATGTAGATGTGTAACCTGTTAGTAAGGTCAGGTTCCTGTATGAAGTGTTTGAGGCGGAAAGCACCAGCTTTGAATGGACGTAGCGCCGCATCAGCTGCAGTATTCAAATTGATATGTCTGTCATTAATTTTTTTCTTTCTAAGTGGCACAAAACTTTGCTGTTTCATCTCACACATTATGGATACTTTTCAATGGCATTAGTAACATTCTGGCTGGCGGTTAAGCTTGGCTTGTAATCGGCACCTATCAAGATAATCATGTCACATGATTCATCTGGCAGAGTTGGAAACAGAATAACAACTATGCAGGCAGTGAAAACACTACTTACATCATTTAAGGAAAAGGGCTCACCTAGGGCCAAGGCACCCTATTACACCTTCACCAGCGAAGCAGAGTTGAAATACTTAACGCACATCTTAGTTATTGTCTCCCTAAGCATATTATGAGAAATGTGAGCAGGTTTTGTCTGCGAGCACATATGCTTGCTGTGGAATCCTTGATCTCGAGCGGAAGAAATGGCCATTTTGACAAGTGTTCCTGTGCTGCTGTTCAAAATGAGGTGCATATTCTTTTTCACGTCAAGACTTGTTTGTGTGCTCTCAGAAAGAAGTTCTCGTTCCTATTCTTCCCTTTCTGCCAGTCTTTTTCTGTGGAGGCCCCTTTGCATGCCTTGCCTCGTCAGACTGTCTTTGATTTTCTTTCTCAACGGCACAACAAACTCCGCCATTTAATCTCGGACATTACTTTTTTTTGGCGAACTTCAGTTTTAAGACCAGCAACCAGCCTAACGGCCAGGCTGGCGTTTAACCTTAATTTGTAACTAATCATTGTCCCCTTGCCTGTCTGGAGGCTTAACCAGAGAAAGAATGGGTAGGAAAGGATTAGGGTATCAGAGACTCCAAGTCACAATTCGTTAGTCTACGAGACATCAGCCAACCACTCCTCATTTGCACCACGTGTCACAGCCAAGACAACCCAACAGAGACGTACGCAGAGTCCACGAGCTAAACATCAACATGAGGGAGATACACCTTGTTAAGTACTGTGAAGACACACGGCCCGGACACCAATTAGGGGCCTCTGAAAAGCAACACAACTTGTACTGTGTAAGAACCTTGAAGGTTCTTTGTAAGTGCTAGAAGGCCAAGAAAGTCATCCTTCACACGAATCTTCTTGGTGTGGGAGGCTCTGTTTATACCTATAGTAATGGTCATGCCACGAGTCTAGTTTGGATGCAGCAGTCTCTCAGCGTGACATCACACTTTGAATCACCTAAAAGAGCTCGGCCTTGATGTACAAAAAGCCCATAAGACTGCCCTTAAGCTACATCCTCATTCTGTGCTCTATGCACACAAACTGACAACAACTAGGCGTGCTCTTGAAAAATCCAGTCGCTCTCAAGGTCTTGGTCTGGAGCAGGGGACGGCTTGTCACCCTCCAGATCCTCACTAGTTCTTCATTCTCCCTGGTGAAGGAGACTCACGGCTCTTTGGGCCAATGTGTCTCCTTTTCCTTAATCGATGTAGGGAGTGGTTTCACTGCCTACATAGTTTTTCTTTTCTTTTTCTTACGAGACATCACAGACAACCTGTTTTGTTTGCTTGGTGATGAGCACTGTTTTGCAGCCAGTCCATACACCCTTTGTGCTCAGAGTGTGTGGCCGTGCCACGGGCCTGATCTGATTGCAGCAATCCCTCAGCTTGACAATGGATTGCCCTTTTTGAGGATATCATGTGAATGTTTTAGTATGTCGCGTGGACTAAGCAGCGGAACTGTTGATTTGCAGCTCTCTCATTGAGGCCCAGCCTCTAGGTTGCATGTGCTTCTACCAGCTGATATCAACTCTAAGCTAGTTTTTTTTTCCAAGCTGCCCGGGACCACCGTTTTCTTTGCTTTCCCTTCCCAAACACTTTACACGACGGTTTTGCACAATGATGATAGCAACGCAGCAGCTTTTATACCTGCAGTACTACTGTGGTACTCCCAGCCACCCAACTAGTCAGTGTCATTTGGCTCATACCTGTTCCGAGGAGGCCAACAAAGATTGCTGCCTAGGAGTAAGAAAGCCCAGGCATATCAAGGTTATTATAGACAGTGCAAGCCCTGTTGTTGCAAGGCCGCTGGCAATTGTCTACCCTAATAACTTCTCCAGTGCTACGTTCTCATCCCCATTAGCCTCCTGCAGTGACGGAGACACACACCAGCAACAAGTCATGCATAGTATCACAGTTTCACAGCTGACACGGCGCATGTCAGCGCAACGGCAACAGTGGCAGCCACTGCTCTTGGGCAGGTAGATGACAGAGCGGCACGCCCACATGGAGGAAACCAGGCAGCGCAAGCGCCCTGGCTGTCCAGAGACGGTTGTGTAAGCTGCACGCACTGTGAAACAGTTGGTGTGAGCTTGCATGGCCGACCGGCGAGCTGTCACTTCTCGGTGTGTGCCGCAGAGGCTGACGTGTGGGGCTGCCACTGGCTGTCGCGCCCAGCCATCCCCACGCTTGAGCAACCAGGCTGAAAAAGTGGCGCTGACACAGTTCAGGGGAGGGGCCTTTGTGCCACATAGGCTGACTTGTGGGGCTGGCGAGGTTCAGGGGAGGGGAGGGGGTCGCCACGTGCACCAGGCACGCCGGTGCAACAGCAGGACGGAGTCCTGCAATGTTCAGAGCAACAGCACTGAGCACCCACCTTCAGCGCTCTCTGAGCCGCGTCTTTGGAGAAGCCCATCTCCATGATGCGCATCACGACCTCGTCCTCGTTCTTGGGAATCGCAAATGCTTCGGTCCAGTGCCTGGCAATGTGCAGCATTTGAGGCAAGAAGGAAGAACATGAGGTACCCTGCGTCAGGATCTGCCCCTGCGCTTTTGCACAAGAGATGCGCGTGTCTCTGATGACTGCGTTTAGGATGCAGAGCGGCAAACATAAGTACAGGCTGTCTACTGGGGAGCGGGAGGTAGGCGGACTCGGTCGCCCAGGCTCATGATGCGGAGGCAGCACTGGTTGTTTGACAGAGATGGAAGTGCCACCTGCATAGCGCTGCTGTCTGTGCAGGAGCGCGGCCTATGCGGGGTGCTGTGCAGCTGAATGGTATGGCAGTGCTGCCTGTATCACGATACAGAAAGCAATGCGGGGAAAAACCGCGCACAGGTGATTAGCAGCGCTGTGCACGTGGCAGTGATGGTAGTGCAGGGGTGCCATCCATGCAGGGGTGCGATCTAAACAGGAGAGCTGTCCAAACAGGAGTGCTGTCCCTGTGGATGGCAGTGACATCCTTGTGGCAGCTGTGCTTGCACAGCCGCGGCGAGCAAAGGCACGCACTGGCAGGGAAGGAGGAACAAGGCAGGCCTGCGCACATGCGCTGGGCTTGGACCCCAAAGCGCAGGCATGCACGCCACTTCAGCCATAGCGGGTATGCACGCCACTGCAGCCACAGCGCGGGTAGGTATGCCACTGCAGCCACAGCGGCTGGGCACCCATCCTGCCGCGCACGTACACCTCGTGGCCCCTGTGCGAATATGAGCATCAGCAATCTGCAAGTAGCTCCCTCGCCCCTGCAAGAAGCCGCGCTCTGCCGCTGCAAGGAGCCCCCCCTGCCCTTGCAAGAAACTGCGCTCCGTCGCTGCGGCCAGCTGCCGGCCCACACCTGGCCGTCCTCTCAAAAAGCTGCCGGTCGCTCAGGTACTGCTTGGCCACCACGGCATCCTGAGGGTCGTCCGGCTGCGGCGAGGACAGCAGCGCCTGCGTGTGCGTGTGCCACCACAGACGGCAGGCAGGGGCCCTCAATGCGCGCCCCCAACTGTGAACCGCACAGGCACAGGCACACACACACACGCACACCGCGCGTGCACACATTCAGGTACACAAGCAGGCACAGAAATGTAACACGCTCAAAATATACGCGGGTGCTGGCCAGTGCACGCCCACAGGCGCGTGCTGCAGCGCACACTGAGCGGGCCCATGTGTGCTGGTAGATGCAGGTGCCGCAGACACAGCGGCTGTTCATGGCCAAATGCTTCAGTGGGGTGCAGCGCAGGCGTGCCGCACTGGCGCGGCGGTGGCAGCGCTCGCTTGCTCTGCCGGGACAGGAGAACCGCAGCAAATAGCACGCATCCTTTGAAAAAACGACGTGTGAAGGGGCACACGCGCCCTGCAGGTCCATCAGTACATCGGTCGCCAGTCGCCTGTGGCCTCGCTTGCTAACATTAGCCCGCAGTCGCTTGCGAGAGGGTATATGCTTGAGAGGTCACACAGAGAGGCACTTCAACGCGAACATATTGGCACCGCGCTCGTTGCTACCAGGGCCACCCTGTGGCAAGCTGTGGCTCGTTGCTACCAGGGGCCACCCTGTGGCAAGCTGTAGCAACCTGGCCTGGACAGAGACAGCCCCTGGGGACAATGCAGCGGCAGTCATGTCCATGCCTGTGCGCCTGTGTTTGCGTGAGATTGTGCTTGCGCATGCTCATGTGCGTGCGCGCGTGCGCATGCTTGTCTTCACTTGCGCGCCCG
>LFIK01005291.1_pt1 | contig 10376 bp, 10 predicted proteins | sample 643401 | NCBI WGS metagenome assembly LFIK01 (sample SAMN03777447, study PRJNA286221) | soda lake metagenome | biome: soda lake; feature: Kulunda steppe; material: water; isolation source: sample T5-Br brine of Lake Tanatar-5 | place: Russia: Kulunda steppe | collected 2010-07
CCCGGATTTTCCCCGTATTTAAGAGTGAAGTTCAGGTCATGTTCTGCAAACTCGCTATTTCCGGAAAAATTCGGTCAGCTCCAAGCATCTGAAATATAAGGAGAAACTGGTGCTGCCGGTGAGGATTGAACTCACGACCTCTCCCTTACCAAGGGAGTGCTCTACCACTGAGCTACGGCAGCGAAGGGGCGGGGCGCTCGTGGCGTCTCGCTTGCGGCGGGTGGATATCGGATTGCGCGGGGGCTGGCAAGTGCGGCGGGGCGGTTTCGGTGAAGAAAATGCTCCGCGCGCGGAATTCGCCCGTTCCGGGCCGCAGCGCGCCTCATTCTGCGGCGAGGCGCACTTCGTGCAGTGGCAGGCCGAGCGCCTCCCAGGTCTCCAGCAGCGCGTCGCGCAGATGGCCGATATGCGCCTCGCCGTGGAGCGGCGTCGGGGTGATGCGCAGGCGCTCGGTGCCGCGCGGGACGGTGGGGTAGTTGATCGGCTGGATATAGATGCCGTGCCGCTCCAGCAGACGATCCGAGGCCGCCTTGCAGGTCTCGGCGTCGCGCACCATCACCGGAACGATATGCGTCGGCGTCGGCAGTACCGGCAGGCCGGCCTCGCCGAGCACCTGCTTCACGCGCGCGGCCTGGCGCTGCTGGCCGTCACGCTCGGCCTGCGAGGCTTTCAGATGGCGCACGGAGGTGGCCGCCGCAGCGCAGATCGCCGGGGGCAGGGCGGTGGTGAAGATGAAGCCCGGCGCATGCGAGCGCACCGCATCGATCACCGCCGTGCGTCCGGTAATATAGCCGCCGAGCACCCCGAAAGCCTTGCCGAGCGTGCCCTCGATCACATCGATGCGATGCATGACCCCGTCGCGCTCGGCGATGCCGGCGCCGCGCGGGCCGTACATGCCCACCGCATGCACCTCGTCGATATAGGTCATGGCATTGTAGCGCTCGGCCAGATCGCAGATTTCCGCGATGGGCGCGATGTCGCCATCCATGGAGTAGACGCTCTCGAAGACGATCAGCTTCGGCTTGTCGCCGGCGGCAATGAGCAGCTCCTCGAGATGGGCGAGATCGTTGTGGCGGAAGATCTGCTTCTCGCAGCCGGCATTGCGCACGCCCTCGATCATCGAATTGTGGTTGAGCGAATCCGAGAGAATCACGCAGCCGGGAATCAGCCGCGCGATGGTGGCGATGCCGGTCTGGTTCGAGACATAGCCGGAGGTGAAGACGAGGGCGGCTTCCTTGTCATGCAGATCCGCGAGCTCGGCTTCGAGCCCGACGATGGGATGGCTGGTGCCGGAAATATTGCGCGTGCCGCCGGCGCCGGTGCCGCAGCGTTGCGCCGTCTCGGCCATGGCCGCGATGACGGCGGGGTTCTGCCCCATGCCGAGATAATCGTTGGAGCACCACACCGTGATCTCGCGCACGCCTTGCGGGCTGTGCCAGCGCGCACGCGGAAATTCGCCGGCGATCCGCTCGAGATCGGCAAAGACCCGATAACGGCGTTCCTGCTTGAGGCTGTCGAGGGCGCTTTCGAAATAACGGACGTAATCCATCGCTTCACCGGGGGCATGAGCCGCGCTGCGCGCGACGCTGTCTCGAACCTTCGCATCGCGGGGATTATCGCACATTGCGATCCGTCAATGCGAACATTTCCAATATAGGGGGATTGGCGCTTGAGAGAGCCCGTGTAAAGCCTTATTCCGGTTCGAAGCGACGAAGGGTCGCAAAACGGACGGCTCCGGGGGTAGCGGATGGCGGATCAGGGACGCGAGGCGCGGCTGAAGGCGGCGCTGCGGGAAAATCTGAAACGGCGCAAGCAGCAGGCGCGCAAACGCGCCTCCCCGGATCAGCAGGCCGCATCCGGGGAAGCAGGCGGCGCGGCGGAGCAACCTGATACGAAGGCCGGGACGGGCAAGGAGCCGGGCAAGGAGCTGGGCAAGCAGCCGGGCAAGCAGCCGGGCGAGGCATCTTGATCTCGCCGCTTTTGGCGGCTCAAAACGATGACGCGGCGGCATGTCGCAGCAAAGATTTCGGTGGGGGTTACAGGGCATGGATCGCATCATCATCCGCGGCGGCGCGTCGCTCAACGGCGCGATACCGATTTCCGGCGCGAAGAATGCGGCTTTGCCCCTGATGACGGCGAGCCTGCTGACGGCCGAGACGCTCGAACTCGCGAATGTGCCGCGCCTTGCCGATGTGCAGCTGCTTTTGCGGATTCTGGGCAATCACGGCGTCGATCACACCATCGTCGGGCGTCGCCCGGGCGAGAGCGCCGAATCGGGCCAGACCCTGCGGCTCCAGGCCTCCACCATCATCGATACCACCGCGCCCTATGAGCTCGTCTCGCGCATGCGGGCGAGCTTCTGGGTGATCGCGCCGCTGCTCGCGCGTTTCGGCGAGGCCCGCGTCTCCCTGCCCGGCGGCTGCGCCATCGGCACGCGCCCGGTCGATCTCCTTATCGATGCGCTCCAGGCGCTCGGCGCCGAGATCGAGATCGATGCGGGCTATGTGGTCGCCCGGGCGAAGGACGGCCTGCGCGGCGCGCGGATCGCCTTTCCCAAGGTGACCGTGAGCGGCACGCATGTGGCGATGATGGCGGCGGCGCTGGCGCGCGGCGAGACCGTCATCGAGAATGCCGCCCGCGAGCCCGAGATCGTCGATGTCGCCGATTGCCTCAACGCCATGGGCGCGAAGATTACCGGCGCGGGCACGCCGCGCATCACGATCGAGGGCGTGACGAGCCTGCACGGGGCGCATCACGCGGTGCTGCCCGATCGTATCGAGACGGGCACTTATGCGATGGCCGTGGCCATGGCGGGCGGGGACGTGACGCTGGAGAGCACCCGCGCGGATCTGCTGCAATCGGCGCTCGACGTGATCGCCCGCACCGGGGTCGAGATCAGCGAGACCGCGTCGGGCATCCGCGTGCGCCGCCACGGCGGCAAGCTGGCGCCGGTGGACGTGACCACCGCGCCGTTCCCCGGCTTCGCCACCGATCTGCAGGCGCAATTCATGGCGCTGATGACGCGGGCCGATGGCATCTCGCATATCCGCGAGACGATTTTCGAGAACCGCTTCATGCATGTGCAGGAGCTCGCCCGCCTCGGTGCGAAGATCCGCCTCGATGGTGATCTCGCCATTGTCGAGGGCGTGCCGGAACTGCGCGGGGCGCCGGTGATGGCGACGGATCTGCGCGCCTCGGTCTCCCTCGTCATCGCCGCTTTGGCGGCTGAGGGCGAGACCACGATCAACCGTGTCTACCATCTCGATCGCGGTTTCGAGGCGCTGGAGAGCAAGCTGACGCGCTGCGGGGCGCAAGTGGAACGCGTGCGTGCGTAACAATGTGGAACGCGTACGCGCGTAACAAGTGGAACGCGTACGCGCGTAAAATGTTGAGCGCGTGCGTGCACAAGAAGTCGGGCGCGTGGGCGCCTGGAGTTGAACGCGGGCCGGCAAGGCTTGACAGAGAAAGCGTCTCGCCTTGCGCGCGGGCCTGTGCTAGTCGAGCCGCTTGATCAGAATGCGCGCCGGCGCACCAGATTTCGAACAGGTCAGGCAATGAACGAGTTTTTCCGCGAGGTCGACGAGGAATTCCGCCGCGACAGGGCGATGGCGTTCTGGAAGCGCTGGGGCGGTGTCTTCGTGGCGGTATCGGTGCTGGTCGTCGTCGGTGTCGGCGGCTGGCGCTATTGGGAATATATCGAGACGCAGCGTGCGCATCAGGCTTCCGCGCAGCTCTTCGAGGCCCAGCAGATGATCGTCGAGGGCAACCGTGACAGCGGCATCGCCATGCTGGAAGAGCTGGCCGATGGCGGGCGCGGGGGCTTCCCGCTGCTGGCGCGTTTCCGCATCGCGGCTGCGCTGGGTGAGCAGAGCCCGTCTCGCGGGGCGGACGCCTTCGACGACCTCGCCGCCGATTCGAGCGTGCCCGCGAGCATGCGCGATCTCGCGACCCTGCGCGCGGCCATGTTGCGGCTCGATACCGATCCCGCTTCGGCTGCCGTCGCGCTGGAAGGGCTCGCCGTTCCCGACAACGCCTATCGCCATTCCGCGCGCGAGGCGCTCGGGCTCGCGGCCCTGCGCCGCGGCAATTACGATGAGGCCGGGCGCTGGTTCGACGAGATGGCGGCCGATCCTCAGACGCCTTCGGGCCTGCGCGGGCGGCTCGAGATCTATTCCGCACTCGTGGCCGCCGGGCCTGTCGAGACCATGTAAGCCGATTTCGGCAACCAACAGCGTATACGCGAAAGCGCAAGGCCATGCAGCCCACTGTCGCCATTGTCGGCCGCCCGAATGTGGGCAAGTCGACCCTGTTCAACCGCCTCGTCGGCCGGCGCCTCGCGCTCGTCGACGATCTGCCCGGCGTCACCCGTGACCGCCGCGAGGGCGAGGCGCGTCTGGCGGATCTGCGCTTTGCGATCGTCGATACGGCGGGGCTGGAGGAGGCGGATTCCGGCAGCCTGCTCGGGCGCATGCGCGCCCAGACCGAGGCGGCGATCGAGGATGCCGACGCGGTTCTCTTCGTCATCGATGCCCGCACCGGCCTTCTTCCGACGGACGTCCCCTTCGCCGAACTGGTGCGCAAATCCGGCAAGCCGGTGATCCTGCTCGCCAACAAGGCGGAGAGCCGGGCGGGGATCGCCAATGTCTACGACGCCTACGAACTCGGCCTCGGCGAGCCGATCGCCTTTTCCGGCGAGCACGGGACCGGTATCGACGAGCTCTATGACCAGTTGCGCGAATTGCTGCCCGATGCGGTGGAGGACGATGAAGCCGAGCGCAGCGATGACGACCCGGTGCGCATCGCCATTCTCGGGCGGCCCAATGCCGGAAAATCCACGCTGATCAACCAGCTGATCGGATCGGACCGCCTGCTCACCGGGCCCGAGGCCGGGATCACCCGCGATGCGATCACCATCGACTGGACCTGGCGCGGGCGCCACGCCAAGCTGATCGACACGGCGGGTCTGCGCAAGCGTGCGCGCATCGACGACAAGCTGGAGAAGCTCGCCACCTCGGACGGCTTGCGCGCCATGCGCTTTGCCGATGTCGTGGTGGTTCTGCTCGATGCCACGATCCCGTTCGAGAAGCAGGATCTGACCATCGTCGATCTGATCGAGCGCGAGGGCCGGGCTGTGGTGATCGGGCTCAACAAATGGGATCTCGTCGCCGACCAGCAGGGGCTCCTGAAGGAGCTGCGCGAGAAGGCGACGCGGCTTCTGCCGCAGGTCAAGGGCGCGCCGGTGGTGCCGCTCTCCGGCCTTGCCGGCGAGGGGCTCGACCGCCTGATGCAGGCGGTTTTCAAGGCCCACGAGACCTGGAACACGCGAATTGCCACGGCGAAGCTCAACCAGTGGCTCGGCGAGGCGGTGGAAGCCAATCCGCCCCCGGCGGTCTCGGGCCGGCGGATCAAGATCCGCTACATGACCCAGATCAAGGCCCGCCCGCCCCATTTCGCCTTCTTCGGCAACCAGCTCAACGCCCTGCCCAAGAGTTATACGCGCTACCTCGTCAACGGCCTGCGCGAAACCTTCAACCTCCCGGGCACCCCGATCCGGGTTTCCCTGCGCACGGGCAAGAACCCTTACGACAAGGGCCGCGGGTGATTGATTGCCCTGCATGAAGGCCGCGCCATGACTCCCTCCCCAGCGGGGAGGGATTGAGGGTGGGGAGGAGCGTCGATGCAGATCACCGACGTTGAGGGTTGCACAAGCCGGGTTCACCCCACCCTTGATCCCTCCCCTTAGGGGAGGGAAACGCGCCCGAACCCCCTCAAACGACGCCGAACGCCTCCATCCAGCCGAAATCGTCCTCGGTGCGGCCGGTCGGCTTGTATTCGAGGCCGACGGGGCCCTGGTAGGGGGAGGCGGCGATGGCTTCGAAGATGGCGGGGTAGTTGATCTCGCCCTTGTCGGGAGCCAGGCGCAGGGGGGCGTTGGCGATCTGGACGTGGCCGATATGGGGCATGTGGCGCTCGTAGCGGCGCAGGAGATCGCCCTCCATCACCTGAATGTGGTAGAAATCGAACATCAGCTTGACGTTCGGCTCGCCGATCTCGTCGATCAACGCGACGATGTCGTCGGAGCGCGAGACGAGGTTGCCGGGGCGGTCGTAGCGGTTCAGCGGTTCGAGCAGGAGGGTGAGGCCCCTGTCGGCGACGGAACGGGCGGCTTCGCGGATATTCGCGATATAGGTGGTCAGCCCCGCCTCATGCTGGCCGGGGGCGACGGCGCCGCTCATCACATGGATCAGCGGCGCGCCGAGCGCCGTCGCGTAATCGACGGCCTGGGCGAAATAGCGCCGGAAATCCTCCTCGCGCCCCGGAATGCCGGCATGGCCCCATTCGTCGCGGGAGGTATCCCCGCGCGGCGTGTTGAGATTGTTGAGCCGCATGCCGGTGGCGTCGAGCGCGGCTTTCAGCTCCTCGATCGTATGGTCATAGGGAAACTGGAATTCCACCACCTCGAAACCGCAGGCCTTCGCCGCCGCGAGGCGCTCGGGCAGGGGGATCTCGGTGAAGAGCGTGCCGAAATTCACCGAGAAGCGGGAGCGGGGCAGGGGGGATCGTGTCATCGCGTTTCCTCCGACGGCGCAAGTTGGATCTTCAGGATGGCGCCTTGTTGATGCTTCGTCAGGCCGATCCTAACGCAGCCGCGCGGCTCTGGGCAGCCCGCGCCATGCGGCGAAACTCCCGCTTCACGATGGGTAAGGCACCGCAACCTGCGTCGTTTTCCCCGCCTATGGGAAAGCCCGTGTGTTGCGCGCGCGGAGCAAACGGCGTAACGCATCCGCTCAACGCTCACGCGCGCGATGGATGGATGCAGGCATGGCAGATCACGACAAGATTCTCATCGTCGATTTCGGCTCCCAGGTGACCCAGCTGATCGCGCGCCGCGTGCGCGAGGAGGGGGTCTATTCCGAGATTGCGCCGTTCCAGTCGGCGGCGGAAGCGTTCCGATCCATGAATCCCAAGGCCGTGATCCTCTCCGGCGGTCCCGCCTCGGTCACGGAGGACGGCTCCCCGCGCGCGCCGCAGGAAATCTTCGATTCCGGCGTGCCGGTGCTGGGCATCTGCTACGGCCAGCAGACCATGGCGGCCCAGCTCGACGGTGCCGTCGAAGGCGGGCACCACCGCGAATTCGGGCGCGCCGAGGTCGAGGCCGTTTCCGCCTCGCCGCTCTTCGAGGGCGTCTGGGAGGTGGGGCAGCTTTACCCTGTCTGGATGAGCCATGGCGACCGGGTGACGAGGCTGCCGGAGGGCTTCGAGATCATCGGCACCTCCGAGAACGCGCCCTTTGCCGCCGTCGCGGACGAAAGCCGCCGCTATTACGGCGTGCAGTTCCACCCGGAAGTGGTGCACACGCCGCACGGCGCCGCACTCCTGCGCAATTTCGTACGGCGCATCGCCGGCTGTACCGGTGACTGGACGATGAAGGCGTTCCGCGCCGAAGCGATCGATCGCATCCGCGCGCAGGTCGGCTCCGGGAAGGTGATCTGCGGGCTCTCCGGCGGCGTCGATTCCTCCGTCGCGGCCGTGCTCCTGCACGAGGCGATCGGCGATCAGCTCACCTGCGTCTTCGTCGATCACGGGCTCCTGCGCGCCGGCGAGGCCGAGCAGGTTGTGACGCTGTTCCGCGACGCCTACAATATCCCGCTGGTGCATGTGCAGGCGCAGGAGACCTTCCTGAAGGAGCTTTCCGGCGTCAGCGATCCCGAGCAGAAGCGCAAGATCATCGGTCGGCTGTTCATCGACGTGTTCGAGGCCGAGGCGAAGACGATCGGCGGCGCTGCCTTCCTTGCCCAGGGCACGCTCTATCCGGACGTGATCGAGAGCGTTTCCTTCACCGGCGGCCCCTCGGTCACGATCAAGAGCCACCACAATGTCGGCGGTCTGCCCGAGCGCATGAACATGAAGCTCGTCGAGCCGCTGCGCGAATTGTTCAAGGACGAGGTGCGCGATCTGGGCCGCGAGCTCGGCCTGCCCGACAAGTTCGTCGGTCGCCACCCCTTCCCCGGCCCCGGCCTCGCCATCCGCTGCCCGGGCGATATCACGGCTGAGAAGCTTGATATCCTGCGCAAGGCCGATCTGATCTATCTCGAGGAGATCCGTCGCGCCGGCCTCTATGACGAGATCTGGCAGGCCTTCGCCGTGCTCCTGCCCGTGCGCACCGTCGGCGTGATGGGGGATGCGCGCACCTACGACTACGTCTGCGCCCTGCGCGCCGTCACCTCGGTGGACGGCATGACGGCGGATTTCTATCCGTTCGACATGAAGTTCATCGGCCGCGTCGCCACCCGCATCATCAACGAGGTCAACGGCATCAACCGCGTCGTCTACGACATCACGTCGAAGCCGCCGGGGACGATCGAGTGGGAGTGAGGCGGGGAGCTCTTTCGTCTGACACCTTCACAGTGCCAGCGCACGCATCAATTCGTCATGCGCAAACACGGCCGTTTCCGTACCGCGGACGCGGCTGCTCCTCGTAATGCCGACGACGTGCGTTCCGCCTTCGAGGTCGATAGTCACGTCGAATTCAGTCATCGGGGGGGGGCGCTGTTGCGGGGCCCTTTCAGGTGAATGCGTTTCGGCAAGGCGGCGCTGGCAAGGCGCTGGCAAGGCGCTGGCCGACGGCGTCACCGCAAAAGCATGTTTCATCCCGCCACGGCACTGGTATAGGATGCGCCATGTCAATCGGGTGGGAGTGAGCGCCATGGGCGCTATGCGCCAGACATCGATTATCCTCGTCGCTTCGTTCCTTCTCGCCGGCTGTCTGGCGCAGGAGGAGGTGCCGTTTGCCGGTGGCATGCCGCAGCCGCCTTCGGCTGAGCGGGGGGAGGCGGTGGCGCAGGAATGGTGCGCCACCTGTCATGCGCGTGACGAAAGCGAGCGCGCGGCGCGTCCCGTCGAGGCCGGAGACGGGCCGAGTTTCGCCGAAATTGCGGGCCGCGAGGGGCGTGACGAGCAGTTTTTGTGGGATTTTCTCGAGGAAGATCACTTTCCGATGCCGACTTACCGGCTGTTTCCGCGCGAGCGCGCCGACATTGCTGCCTATATCGTCAGCCTGCGCACAGAAGAATAAAGCCGCGCGACGCTTTTCATTACGGGACTATGCCGTTATACCGCCCGCTGCTTTCGACAGGAGTTCCTTGATGGCAAAAACCCGTCTGGTGGTGGCCGGCGCTTCGGGGCGCATGGGCCGCATGCTGATCAGGACGATCGACGAGACCCCGGGCTGTGCCCTGCACGGCGCGCTCGAGCGCCCGACCTCGGGCTGCGTGGGGCAGGATGCCGGCATGATCAGCGGTGTCGGCGATCTCGGTGTCACCGTATCGTCCGAGGCGCGCGACGTGCTCACCGAGGCCGATGTGCTGATCGATTTCACGACCCCCGAGGCGAGCCTCGCCTATGCGGCGCTGGCAGCGGAGACGAATACGGCGCACGTGGTCGGCACGACCGGGCTCTCCGCCGAGCAGATCGAGGCCTTGCGGGCCTTCGGCGAGGAGACCGTGGTCATTCAGTCCGGCAACATGTCGCTGGGCGTGAACCTGCTCGCCGCTCTGGTGCGCAAGGTCGCGGCGGTGCTGGGCGAGGAGTTCGACATCGAGATCCTCGAAATGCATCACCGCCAGAAGGTCGATGCCCCGTCGGGCACCGCCTTCATGCTCGGTGAGGCCGCAGCGGAGGGCCGTGCGATCAATCTGGAAGAGCGCTCGGTGCGTCATCGCGACGGCCATACCGGCGCGCGCGATCCCGGCGATATCGGCTTCGCGACGCTGCGCGGCGGCACTGTGGTCGGTGATCACTCCGTCATCTTCGCCGGCCCGCATGAGCGGATCGTCCTGCAACACGTCGCAGAACAGCGTATTCTGTTCGCGCGCGGCGCCGTACGCGCGGCGATCTGGGGCAAGGGCAAGCCCGCCGGTTTCTATTCCATGGCCGATGTGCTCGGCCTCAACGACGTTTGAACGCAACGAAAGGATTGATGTGATGGAGCGCCTTCTCGTGCTCGTGCGGCACGGCCAGAGCGAGTGGAACAAGCAGAATCTCTTCACCGGCTGGCGTGATCCGGGCCTCACCGAACTCGGTGTCGAGGAGGCCGTGCGCGGCGGGCGCCTGATGAAGGAGAAGGGGCTGTCTTTCGATGTCGCCTTCACCTCGGTGCTGACCCGGGCGCAGAAGACGCTCGATCTCATCCTCGGCGAAATCGGCCAGGAAGGGCTCGAAACCATACGCGACCAAGCGCTCAACGAGCGCGATTACGGCGATCTCGCGGGGCTGAACAAGGACGATGCGCGCGCGAAATGGGGCGAGGAGCAGGTCCATATCTGGCGCCGCTCCTACGACGTGCAGCCGCCCGGCGGCGAGAGCCTGCGCGACAC
>LFIK01005293.1_pt1 | contig 10374 bp, 4 predicted proteins | sample 643401 | NCBI WGS metagenome assembly LFIK01 (sample SAMN03777447, study PRJNA286221) | soda lake metagenome | biome: soda lake; feature: Kulunda steppe; material: water; isolation source: sample T5-Br brine of Lake Tanatar-5 | place: Russia: Kulunda steppe | collected 2010-07
AGAGGCCGGCGCCACTTCCTGATACGCCACGACCCCCGGCCACAACGACGCAAATCTCGTCGGTTGGTCCTGCCAGTATTCGGTCGACGCAAACCCGCGCAGAAACGGCACTTCCTGAAGCTGCAAATAATCGGCGTAGCGTGTAAAGGCGTGGGTTTGGGGTTGGGCGCAGGGATGCATCAGCGGTTCCAGCAACATCGATTCCGCATTGCCGTCGGAATCGGATTTGTTCCATCCATGCGTACCGCTGGGTGCGATCCGGAACCCCTCGATATCGACCGTCCACGCACCGCTGGGCATGGCGATCGGCGCGCATGTCCGGTCGTGCTGCTCCCAGGTTCCGTCATCGGGGCTATGACCTATACCCAATGTATGCGCGATCTCATGGGTAATGACATTCGAATCGATGATGTCGGCGCTGAGCGGCGATTGAATGACCGAGCCGATCCAACGCAGGTTGGCGGCGCTTGGATCTTCGTGCTCCCACCACTCGGTGCTGCCACGATTGGAATAGCCCGACCCGAATCGATGCCATTCCAGCGGTGTGAAAAGCAGCATGATATCGGCCCCGCCCCGATCCAATGCCTCCCACTGCAATGCCAACAACGTTTCCGTGATGATGCTTTGCGGGTCGTTGCGATTGATGATGCGTGGCGACAGGACCTGCTCGGCATCGAGAACGCCGCCGAACGATCCGGATAACGAGTCGATCGGCAGGGTCTGTCGGGTGAATGTCTCGGCACTGCTGACCATTTGATGGGCGTGGGCAATCTCAATGCCGGGAACACCGTCCTCCCACTCGTCGACGGGCAGCATGTAATACTGCATGGTCAAACGGCGCGGCTCATAGGGCCACATGTTGATCTGCGTCTCAGACACTTTTATCGGCGGCTCGGCCCCATCGGGATAGGGATCGTAGGGTTCGATCTCCAAAGTAACGTCGACGAATCCGTCGCGCTGACCGGGGCGCCAATTGAACAAATTGGACGTATTGCGGGCAAAGCGCCGATCGAGATCGGTATGCTGATCCGGTCGGCGAATGCGGTAAACGAACTCGCTTACATGCGGATACATATCGCCGTCGACGGGGTTCTCAGCCCTGATCTCGGCCGGAAACGATACGGGCTGCCAGCTCGGATGAATATCGTCCCGCTCTTCCCAATCGACGAAAACCCGCGTCAGTGTCGGCTTGTCGCGCAAAAGTGCGGCATCTTCCATCGTCTGGTAGAACCAGGTCTCGATGTCCTCTTCGTCGTAGTCGATGATGGTCGAAAACCGCCACCAATGATCCGCCGGCAGCGTTTCACCGTCCCGGCTTACAATGCCGTCCTCGCCGCCCTCGATGCGGGCCTCATAGATGACGCCCTGTTCCAAATGCCCCGACGGCTCGAAAAGCATGTGACGGCCGGAAAGGGCTCGCACCTCGCCATCGGCGACGATTTTTTCACCGCTCGGATCCATGGTGAACAGTTCGAAATTCTCATCGAAACTGGCAGGGGAAACCGGTGCTGAGAACTCGACATTGACGGTCGTCGCGTCGGTGATGGCGTTCTCGCGGCCATGGCGCGGAGAATTATCGACGATGTAAAAATCCTGAGGGTCGTCGAATAAGCATTCAACCGTCCCCCACGCCACTTCTTGACCCGCCTCGATCGCGGCCTGCAGCTCGCGCTGCCCGATTTCGCAGAATTCGCCGTCGACGAATCCGGACATCGGGTTTTGGGTATCGGGTTCGTGAATATAAGTGACCCCAGCGGCAAATCGACCGCGCAGCCCGCCTTCGACATTCGTGATCACGAACTCGCCGCTGGTGCTGCCGCCCCGATACAATTCGCCGTCGCCCGCCGGGCGATAAAAGCCGAGAAAAGCGGCGCCCGGAGGTGGGCCGCCGTCGACATCGGGGCCGAGGGGAAGAGAGCCAGTCCTAAGCTCACCGGGCTGATTAAAGGGGATGATTACGGCCGATTCTGCCAGCGACAGCACGCTCGGCACCTGTGTCAGATCGCCGCCCATGACCCCGCCCAACATCGCCCCGAGCGGGTTGTCCCAACCCAACGGGTCCATCGACAGGATTATACGCGGCAATCCATCGATTTCCTCAGCGACATCGTCGCCGCCCAGCATTGCCAACGGCATCGACCCCATCATCCGTGGAAAATCGAGGAGAGCGGCATGGCCCGACCGTTCTTGGCCTAGAATATTGGCCCGCCAGACAAGCAGGTTTTCCGGTTCCATCGACATCATGCCGCCCAGCATACCGAAAACTTCGCCGAGCCCCGGTTCGTTGGCAGCCGTAGCGGTCGGCGTGAGACAAAACGCTAAGGCCGCTCCGGCCGTCGCCGAACGAAACCCGTACCCCATTGCCACCCCCAATTCCGGCCTCTGTTCAGCCCTATTAATCCCCCATGCGTACTGGATGATGGCAGCCCTGCCACGAAAGTGGCACCAAAAATTTCAGATAAACGGTTTCGACGGTCGCGACAGCTATTTGCCGCCGGCCTGCAGCGCCGAAATCAGCAGCCCCGTCTGAACGAGATGGCCTTCGGCATTGGCCAGCCACGTTTTGGCGCCCGCAGAAAGTGCGGCCCGCAGAGTCACGCCACACCCCCAGAACAGACACACTTCGTCGTCTTCGGGGGTTAACCCCGCGCCCAGAACGGGGCGCTGAAGGTCGTCAATGCCCAGCCCCGCCGGATCGCCGATATGCACCGGGGCGCCATGAAGCGCGGGAAACCGGGCCGTAACCGCCGAGGCCCGTTCAGCCTCGGATTTTTTGACGATCCGCATCGATACATGCTGGCGGGCTCGGAACGGCCCGACGGCCCGCGTCTCGATCGCCGTCTCATAGACCGCCAAGGCGGCCGATTGCTCGATATGCTTTGGCCGAATACCCCAAGCGATGAGCGCATGATCGACAATAACCGAACAGCCGATGCCGACGGCGACAAGATCGTCGGCCCATTCATCTGTCAGGGCCGGGGTTGTCCGCAACCGCTCGCCACCCCGCATCACGTCGTAAGCGGACGCTGCTGTCCGGACGTCTGTGGGCGTCGGTGTATCGGTCAGCAGCAGGGGAGACCCGCGATCCGAAAAGTCCACCACCGATCCCGACGCATAGTTGGCATAGCAGTACGCGATGAATGGATAGGCGAGATCGGCGGGCAATACGAAAACGTTAAGCCCGACCGGATCGGCCAACAGGCCATCATCCGGCGGAACCGCAGGGGCGAAAAGTCGAAACATCGGATCACTTTCGGAAACCAGCACGTATGTTCGAAAAGTCTCACCAACAAGATACACAAAACCCCGATTCATTCCGGGTGGAAAAGCGCACTCATCCCAGGTGCAAAGCTGTTATATCGATTTGGTATCTGCTTCGTTTCTCCTGTGAGTGCTAGGCTGGGTCAAGACGAACGCTCCTTGTGCATACCATTTTGAAACGTGCCTTCTCCCTTGCCCGTTCGTCCTCCGGTCCCCTCGACCGGTCCGGCAGCGCCTCTCGGCACCCAGGGAGGCGCCGCCGCGCCGGGCGGCACGGTACGGTCCTCCCAAACGCCCGTGCCGCCCGGTTCATGCCTCCGCTCAAAACCCGGTCACGCCAGTCAGGCCAGTTTTGATGACGGTCGATTGACGGTAGCGCTCCAATGCACGGGTATGCTTCCGTGCCTTTATCGGTCCAACAAGAAATGAGAGATTCGGACATGCCCCAAACGATCGCACCGCATGTCTTCACAAACGCCGTCGACTCGTTCCAGGATCAAACCGATACGCCGCGCGCTTTTCTGGAAAGGTGCCTGGAGTCGGTCGACCGGCTTGAAAACGTCGTGCAAGCCTTTGCTGCCATCGACATCGACGGGGCCCGCCAGGCCGCCGACGCCGCGACCAAACGCTATGCCGGCGGACGCCCCCTTTCTCCCATCGATGGCATGATCATCGGCGTTAAGGACATCATCGATACCGCCGACCTGCCGACCCAGATGAACAGCCCAATCTACACCGGACATCAGCCGTCGAGCGACGCGGCCTGCGTCACCGCCATCCGCCGGGGCGGCGGCATTATTCTGGGCAAGACCGTCACCACGGAATTCGCCATATCCCGGTCGGGACCGACCACCAACCCGTTCGATCACAACCGTACGCCCGGCGGATCGTCAAGCGGATCCGCCGCGGCCGCCGGATCGGGCATGATCGCAGCCGGATTCGGGACTCAGACACAGGGCTCGATCATCCGTCCGGCCTCCTATTGCGGGGCCGCCGGGTTCAAGCCGACATTGGGCGCGCTGTCGACCGATGGCGTCCACCCGCTTTCCCGCAGTCACGACCATCTGGGCACGATCGCGTCGGGTGTTCGCGATGCGTGGCGTCTGGCCAAGTCGACTGCCGACGATCACCCCGGCCATGGCAGCACCGGGCTGGACGGCCCGGCCCATGCCGGTCTGGCAGCGGCGCCGCCCGCCCGCCTGGGGGTCCTTCGTCTGGATGGATTTGCGGAATTGGACGACGCGGCCGGATCGGCATTCGAAACAGCACTCGGCATCCTCGACCAAGCCGGCGCCGATATCGTCGAACCGCAGTCGGACCCACGCTTGGCGCGGGCAACCGCGGTGATGAACACGATATTCGAACCGTCCATCAATATGCTCGCACGCGATATGCGCTGGCCATTCGAAGCCTATCGCGCCCGCCATCCCGACGGGCTGGGCCCCCGGATCGTCGAGTTGCTGGACAAGGCCGCCACCACGACGATCGATGACTATCGGGGATGGCTTAGTGAACGCACCCATGCGCAATCACTGGTTTCCGAACTGGCCGGAGAATTCGATGCGCTCGTCTTCCCCGCCTCATCCGGGGTGGCGCCGATCGGCCTTGTGCAGACCGGCAGCCGGACATTTCTGGCCGGCTGGACATTTCTTGGGTTTCCGACTTTCAGCATTCCCGGCATGCGCGTCGGCGGGCTTCCTTTCGGGCTGCAACTGGCCGGGTTCGCCAACCGCGATTACCGTCTCGCCTGCCACGCAGCCTGGGTGGAAGACCGGCTGCACGACTATCGCGACCGATGGACCTGACCCTAGGCGGGGTTTCAATCGGGCCGGACAACCCCATATGCGAAAGGACTTCGCCCGGCCGCCATTAACCCGTGCCGGAGACCCTGGGGATATTGTTTGCAAGGGACCTAAAATGCTCTTTCGCGTCGGATTTGAAGCGATCGTCGACTGCCCCAAGCCGACCCCTATGCTATTGGCGCTGAAGCTTCATCCCGATAGCGACCGGCATATGATTGGGTCCGACCAGATCAGGGCCGAACCCGGTCCCGCCGACGCCCCCCCGTACGCTGTTGAAGATTATGCCGACGCGTTCGGCAATCGGTGTTCTCGGATCGAAGCCCCGACCGGCTCCATGCGGCTGTGGTCGGATTGCATTGTGGAAGACTCCGGTGCACCCGACCCGTTTGACTGGAATGCCCGCCAGCACGAGATCATGGATCTGCCGCCGGAGACACTGATCTATCTGACTGCCAGCCGCTACTGCGAATGCGACGAGTTGGTCCGGACGGCCTGGGATCTGTTCGGGGCAACCACGCCGGGCTGGGCCCGTGTTCAAGCGATTTCGAATTGGGTCCACAATCATGTGATGTTCGGATACCGATTTGGCCGGCCGACCAAAACCGCCGTCGACGTGCATCGCGAGGGGACGGGCGTCTGTCGTGATTTCGCACATCTTTTCATCACCTTTTGCCGCGCCATGAACATCCCGGCGCGGTATTGCAGCGGCTATCTCAGCAATGTCGGCGCCGCTCATCCGGGCTTCGGCGATTTTTGTGCCTGGGCCGAGGTTTTCCTTGATGGGCGCTGGCACAGCTTCGATGCCCGGCACAACACCCCGCGCATTGGGCGTATTCTCATGGTCAGAGGACGGGATGCTGCCGACGTGGCGATGATTACGGCTTTCGGCGACCATGCGCTGAGCTATTTAAAGGTCTGGACCGAACCGGTCGATGACAGCTTGCCGGAGTCCGAATTGGCGTCGATTCTTCAGACCCGCCCGGATGCCGAACCGCTGGTTCTCGAGAACTCCGACGGTCAGCCACGCGAGTCATAAGCCATCACGGGTTGAACCGTTTTCGCCAACATGCAAGCGTGCCTCGGACCATACCGCTACCCGTCGATGACCGCCCTCAGCTTGGCAGCCAAATCCTGTCGACGATAGGGCTTGCTGAGCAAATGGACGCCGTGATCCAGCCGCCCATGATGCGTGATGGCGTTTTCAGAATAGCCCGACGTGAACAAGATCTTCATTTCGGGGCGCAAGGCAGCGGCGGCGGTGGCGAGTTCCCGACCGTTCATCCCGCCGGGCATGACAACGTCGGTAAACAACACATCGATATCGTTTTGCCGACGAAGGATTTCCAGTGCCTCAAGACCGGCCGCCGCCGAGGAAACTCGGTAGCCGAGAGCCTGCAACTGGTCCACCAGATAGTCGCGCACCATCGGATCATCTTCAACAACCAATATATGCTCAGAGCCACCAGTAATCGCCGTTCCGTCAGCGACACCGACCTTGATATGGTCTTCCCCATGACTGCGCGGGAAATACATTTTCACGGCGGTCCCGACATCGGTTTCCGAATAGATCTTGATATGCCCATTGGACTGCTTCACGAAGCCATAGACCAAACTGAGCCCCAGGCCGCTCCCTTTGCCGACGTCCTTGGTCGTGAAAAAAGGCTCGAAAGCGCGCTTCAGAACATCCGGCGTCATGCCAAAGCCGGTATCCGACACTGAAATCAAGACATACGGGCCAGGCGATACAGTGTCCGTGTCACCGACATAGCTGTCTTCGATGATCGTATTCGCCGTCTCGATGGTAAGATGACCGCCTTCGGGCATCGCATCGCGGGCGTTGATGGCCAGATTCAACAAGGCGACCTCAAGCTGTCCGGGGTCGATATCCGTCACCCAAAGGTCGGCGGCCAGGGCTTGGTGTATATCGATGGTTTCGGACAGAGTTCGTCGCAGCAACCCGTCCATTCCGGATACCAATGTGTTGACATTGGTCAGCTTAGGCTCGAGCGGCTGTTTTCGGGCGAAGGCCAGCAGCCGGCCGGTCAATTCGGCCCCGCGTTCGGCCGCCATCGCGCTCATCTCTGCAAGACGCCGGGCGTCCTGTCGATCCGCGAGGCTTTCTATCAAGGTTTCGGCATTGCCAAGGATAACAGTCAGCAGATTATTGAAATCATGCGCGATGCCGCCAGTCAGGCGGCCAACGGCTTCCAGCCGCTGCGACTGGCGAAGCTGCTCTTCCACGCGCTTTTGCTCGGTCACATCGACCATGCTGCCGATCATCCGCACAGCCGTGCCGTCCCGATCCCGAATGATCGAGCCTTGATCGCGGATATCGGCATAGCGCCCGTCGGCCCGACGAAACCGATACTCGGTGCGCCAGCCGGTCGCCCCGCCGTCGATATGCGCCTTTTGCTCGGCCCAAACCCGCTGGCGCTCATCGGGATGCAGATGCTCGGACCAGGACGTTCGACCGATCTTGAAATCTTCGGGGTCAAGGCCGAACAAGGTCTTCAGCCCATCACTGCACCAGACACGCTCGGTAATCATGTCATAGTCCCATATGACATCGCTCGTCGATTTGACAACGACACCCAACCGATCGTTGAGATGCCGCAATTCGGTGATGTCCATCTCACTCAGGATGACGCGGGTATCGTTTCCGTCAAGCGGCGGCAGCGCCATACGGACATAAAGATTGAGCCGGTTTCCGTGAATATCATTCGTTGTACATTCCGCCTCGAATTCGCGCTTTCCTTCCATGTAAGCCGACATCGCCAATTTGAACAGCCGCTTGGATTCCGGATTCTCGATGACCGCGTCCTTCGCATCGAGCAACGCATCGGAAGACGGCGCCCCAAACATCTCCGCACCGGTTCTGTTGACGTTCAGAACCTTGACCTTCCTGATTGCAGTGTCGACGAAATCCGGATCGTTTTGAAAATAGGCCGCGAAATCCACCACACCGCTGTCTTTAAGGTTCAACAGCATGGGCTTGACCTCGGCCCAATCCTCCTCCCAGATCAGCACAGGGACGAGGTCATAGACCGACCGGTAATGCGCTTCGCTTTCCGCCAATCGATCGCGCTCGCGGGTGCGCTCGATCGCCAGAACAACGTACCGGCTGACGCGCTCGATGATCGCCATGACGCTCTTCGTCGGTGCCGAAGGGGACGATGCATAAAGGCTGAATGTCGCCAGCACCTGCCCATCGGTGTCCATCAGCGGCGTCGACCAACACGCGGCCAATCCGTGAGCCGCGGCAAGGTCCTGATACCCGGACCACATGGGATCGGATCCGATATCGCGGCAAATCACCTGTTCCTTGCGCGCCGCGGCTGTTCCGCAGGCGCCGACCCCTTCGGCGATCTCGATACCGTCGATTGCCCGAATAAAGGCCTCGGGCAGATCCGGCGCCGTCATCGTATAAAGACGCCCATCGACGGCCAGAGAAATCGACGCCCTGAACTCGGGCAATAGCCGATTGATCCCGGTCGTTATCTCCGACAGAATTTCCCGCATGGGGCGGCCTTCGCTCACCGCCCCCAACACGGTCGCCGCCAGCCAGGACAAGGTTTTGTCGACGACCTTTTCGGTCACGTCGCGGAAGCTCATGACATAGGCGAGATCCTTGGCCTCGCGCCGATCCTTGACCGCTGAGCAGGTATATTCCACCGGGAACGACGAACCATCCTTTCGAAAGAACACCTCTCCTTCGACCCGGCGTGCCTTGCCGTCCTGAATTGTCTGGAAAACGGGACAATCCGCCACCGGATAGGGGCGTCCATCGGGATAATGATGGTGAAGGACCCAATGGCCGTTCTTACCCAAAAGGTCTTCGGGCGCGAATCCCAGCATCGCCAGCGCGGCCGAATTCACGACGACGACTCGCCCCTCGCCATCGATCCCGAGAACGCCTTCATCGACATTTTCCAGGATGGCCTGGGTGGCGTCATGGGCTTGGTGCAACAGCTGTTCCGAGCGCTTTTGATCGGTGACGTCGTGGCCCTGCACGAAAATCCCGCTGATCGATCCGTCCGATTCACGGATCGGTTGGCAGATGAAGTCGACGTAACGGGTTTGAACCTGCCGAGCGCTCCGCTCGCCGAAATCCACGGGGAGTCCCCGGCCCTGGAAAGGCTCGCCGGTCGCATAGGCTTGATCGAGTTTATCAATCAGGACTTGGTTGACGAATTCCGGCATGACCAGGCGCATGGGCTTGCCAATGAGGTCGCGGTTGTCGACGAGTGCCAAATAGGCATCGTTCGCCAATTCAAAAACGTGATCGGGGCCCTTCAAAATTGCGATAAAACTCGGCGCCTGTAAGAATAGGTCCCGAAGTCTGCTCTTTTCGGTATTCAGTTGTTCGGTTAGGCGATACTGCTCGGAAACATCCGAGGTCAGGACAAGCACCCCGCCAACGCCGGTTTGCCGGCTGTCGTCGTCAATCGGGCTGTAACTATAGGTCCACCAGATGTTTTCAACCCGACCATTGCGGGTCAGAGGAATCTTCTGCCCTTCGTGCCATGTTGCCCCCTCGCCCGCCATGACCGTTTCGATCTGGGGCCTGACAACGTGCCAGATCTCCGCCCACACGTCGCTGCCCGGCCGCCCCAGCGCGCTCGGATGCCGCTCCGGCCCTAAAGTGTGCATATAAGCGTCGTTATAGAGGCAGATATGCTCATCGCCCCAAAAGATAATGGCGGGATGATTGGTGTTCAGAGCAAGCCGGACGGTCGTTCGCAGACTTTGCGGCCAAATGTCCGGCGCGCCCAATGGCGTTATCGACCAGTCGAACGATCGGATCCGCTCGCCCATCTCGCCGCCGCCACGAAGGAACGAAAGCCCTGGTCCCTGCGCATTCTTGCCATCGTCATGCAAGGTTTCGTCCTTTCGGGGGCGCCCTGTCGTCACACCATGCGAACATTCATGCTATCCAGAGTACATGTAGTGCCATTGCATGCCGAAGAAACTCTATCAGTTGCACGACCATTGCGATCGCAAATTCATCGGCAAGCACCATCCGAAACCAGCCAGCCTAGTATGGCGCGAAATGTGGAACCAATGAGGATTGAGCGAAATTTGGGACCCCAAAACGACGAAACCCCCAGGTTTCCCTGAGGGTTTCGGTGGTGGGCGCGACTGGGATTGAACCAGTGACCCCTACGATGTCAACGAATATGTCCGTGACAGACTCGGCGGATTTCGGCCATTCTTGGGCTATCTCGCGACGCGAAATGTCGCGCCGACTCGGGCGTTCTCTGGAATACTGTGGAGCCGAGAGGGACCGAGCCACAACGGACTGACGTCACTC
>LFIK01005294.1_pt1 | contig 10373 bp, 4 predicted proteins | sample 643401 | NCBI WGS metagenome assembly LFIK01 (sample SAMN03777447, study PRJNA286221) | soda lake metagenome | biome: soda lake; feature: Kulunda steppe; material: water; isolation source: sample T5-Br brine of Lake Tanatar-5 | place: Russia: Kulunda steppe | collected 2010-07
CCCGGACCACCCTGGCCGGTGGCCGTGTGCTGGACCCGGAACCGCCCGTCCGCGGGCGGCGCAAGGCCGGCCGCCGCGCCCAGCTGCAGGCACTGCTGCAGCCCGAACCGGCCGCCATCATCGAACAGCTGCTGCGCCTGTCGCCCCTGGAACTGGACCTGGAAGACTGGGCCGCACGGCTGAACCGCCCTGTGCAGGTGCTGCTGCCAGCGGCCGACACCATTGTTCGCGACGGCCCGCTGATCCGCTCGGCGACGGCCTGGCAGGACCTGCAGCAGGCACTGCGCGACACCCTGGCGCGTTATCACGCAGGCAACCCTCAGCTGGCCGGCATGGGCGTCGCCCAGCTGCGCGCAGTGCTGGAACCGCGACCGGCACCCAGCACGCTGAACGCGGCGCTGGCTGCCGCAATTCGGAACGGGCTACTGGCGCGCACGGCCACCCATTTCCACCTGCCCGGTCACCAGCCGCGGTTGCAGCCCGGCGACCAGGCCCAGTGGCAGCGCGTACAACCCCATCTGGAAAAACGGCCACTACAACCGCCAGTGGTCCATGAGCTGGCGCGCAACCTGGACATGGCGGCAGAGGAACTGACCCTGCTGCTGATTCGCGCCCATCATGCCGGCCATGTGGTTCGCGTGGCCGACAACCGCTTCCTGCTGCCGGCGGCAGTCAGCGAGCTGGCAGCGGTCGCCGCCGGTGTCGCCGCCGCAGCGGCCGACGGCCGCTTCGACGCCCGCAGCTTTCGTGATGCCGCCGGTATCGGCCGCAATCTGGCCATCGACCTGCTGGAATACTTCGACCGGGCCGGACTCACTCGTCGTTTCGGCAACCACCGGGTGCTGGTAGCAAACCCAGATATGTTCCTTTCCGGCTGAGATCGCTGCGCTGAACCAGTAGGGTGCACACATCCATTGACGCAGCCAGCCTGCTTCCTTCAAGGGGCGCATGGGCGCACACTGAACGGCTGCGGGATGAGTTCGGGGGAGCTGTTCCGCATCTGTTGCAACAGGGAGCGTCGAGCCATCATGTCCAGCGACCAGGCCGGGCCCCGGGCGCATGGGGAATCGGCCACCCCATACGAGATCGCACGCACACGGCACGCGCTCGACGAGCATGCCATGGTGAGCATCACCAACACGCGCGGCGAAATCACCTATGTCAACGCGCGCTGCTGCGAGGTGAGCGGCTATCGCGCCGGGGAACTGCTGGGACGCAATCAGCGCATCTTCAAGTCCGGCATCATGCCGGAGGCGATCTATCGCAATCTGTGGCGCACCATCACGGACGGCCAGACCTGGCAGGGCACGCTCTGCAACAGCCGCAAGGATGGCTCCCTGTACTGGGTCAACTGCACCATAGTGCCCTTTCTGGACCAGAGCGGAAGGCCCTATCAGTATCTGGCCCTGCGCACCGACATCAGCGAGCAGAAACGGGTCGAGCAGGCCCTGCTGCGGCAGCGGGACATGCAGGCCATCTGTAGCCAGGCCGCTGCCGATCTGCTTGCCTGTCGCTCCCGGCAGGACCTGCACGCTTGCCTGACCCACCTGCTGGAGTGCGCCGCCAGCTTTCTCGGCGCCGACCAGGCCTCGCTGCTGGAGCTGGATCCGTCCCGGGACAACCCTGACACCGTTGCACGCTGGCCCTCTCACGATGGACCGGACCCTTTAGTGCCGTTTCCACAACTGCTCGCCAGCAACCTGGAGCGTCTGCGTGCAGTGCGCAGGACTGGCCGGGCTTCCGTCCTGCAACTTGCCCCCCTGGACCCGCCAGCACGCCTGGATGCCCCCCACGGCTCCGCGCTGGCAGCCTGCTGCAGAACATCGCGAGGCCTGGACGTGGTGCTCTGCTTTCACCGCCAGGATCAGCACTGGCCGGTCGAAACCACCGAGCTGCTGTCGTTCCTGGCCCATATCACCTGCAATGCACTCCACACGGCTGGCATCACCAGAGACCTGCAGCAGCGAGAGTCGGATCTGGCAACGACGCTGCAGACCTCCGGAGATGCCTACCTGGCTGTAGACAACCAGGCTCGGGTGCGCTTTGCCAACCGCAACTTCGCAAGGCTTTTCAACCTGCCTGCTCAGGCACTGGAGCGGGGCAGGCCCGGAATGCCGCTGTTTCAGGACATGCTTGCGCGCTTTCCCGATCCCGCCAGGATGGAAAGCCGGCTGCGCCAGGTCTTTCAGCATGGTGAGAGCTTCAAGGAGGAAGTGGAACTCACCAACGGGCGATCCTACGAACTGACGTCCCACCCGCTACGCCGAGCGGGCCGATACATCGGTCGGGTCTGGAAACTGAGCGATGTCACCGAGCGGGTCAAGGCCCATCAACAGGAGCAGGCCGCGCGTCGCGAGGCAGAGCAGGCCAACCGGGCCAAGTCCGAGTTCCTGTCCCAGGTCAGTCACGAGCTGCGCACGCCCATGAATGCCATCCTCGGCTTTGCCCAGCTGCTGCAGCGCAGCCCCCAGCTGGACAGCGTGCAGACCGATAACGTCCAGGAGATTCTGAGCGCGGGCAGCCATCTGCTGGCGCTCATTGACGAGATGCTCGACCTGAGTCGTATAGAGGCGGGAAAACTCGAACTCGAGCTGACGCGCTGTGATCTGCGGAACGTGATGGCAGAAACAGAGGATCTGATACGACCGCTCGCCCGGGAACGCAGCATCAGCCTGACCACGACCGTTGCAGGCGGAGTTCACACGGCCGTCCGCGCCGACGCCAGGCGTTTGAAGCAGGTCCTTTTGAACCTGCTCTCCAATGCCATCCGCTACAACCACGAGGGAGGCCGAGTCGATATCCTGGCAGCGCCTGCCGCGACCGCGGGCATGCTCCGGGTGACCGTAGCCGACACGGGCCCGGGCCTCACCACCGAAGAGCAGGCGCGCCTGTTCGAGCCCTTTATGCGCTTCGGCAAGACGCGCAACGCTGCGGGTGGCACCGGCATCGGGCTGACCATCAGTCACAGCATCATGGCGTTGATGAACGGCTCACTCGGCGTCGACAGCGCGCCAGGCATGGGCAGTCGCTTCTGGATCGAGCTGCCCATGGACCCAGAGATCGACCCCAGGGTCGACTGACCCGGCCCGGCGCGGCGAGGCCTGCTCAGCTCAGCTCTGCATCCAGCGCATCCAGCAGGTCGCCCACATTGATGGGCTTGGTCAGATAGCGCCGAAAACCTGCGGCCAGCCCCTTCTCCACATCCTGACGCATGGCGTTCGCGCTCAGTGCCAGCACCGGCACCTCCGCAAAACGCAGGTCCTCGCGCAGTTGCTGCAGCATGTCCACGCCACTGCACCCGGGCAGACTGATGTCCATCAGGACAAGGTCGGGCTGATGCGTGCGCACCTGCTCCATGAACTGATCGGGATCATCCAGCCCCACGAAGCGCAGATCCGTGCGCGCCTCCAGCACACGCTGAACGAACTTGAGATTGGCGGGATTGTCCTCCAGGTACAGGACGGTCCTGGCTCCAGCCGCCTTGAGCTCATCCGGTTCGGCATCCACCCCGGCATGGGGCGTGCCCGCAGACTCATCCCTCCCTGCATCCGGCAGCATGACCGAGAAGGTACAGCCCTGCCCGGGCCGACTGACGAAGTCGAGGCTACCATTCATGGCCTCTGCCAGCCGGCGGCTGATCGCCAGCCCCAGCCCGGCACCGGCTGCAGTGCCGCCACCCTGACCCAGACGCTGGAACGGTGCGAACACCTCGGCGCGGCGCTGCGCCGGTATGCCGTAGCCGGTGTCAGAGACATGCAGCCGCCAGCGTGCGGGCTGTGCAGATTCGAGCGAGATGTCTACTCGGCCACTGGCACGGTTGTACTTGATGGCATTGGACAGCAGGTTCAGCAGAATCTGCTGCAGTCTGCGCTCGTCGGCGAGCACTCTGGCGCCAGCCATATCCGGATCATCGTGCAATCGCAGCCGGATACCGGCCGCAGCCGCCGCCGGCTGCATCAGTTGCTCGCAGCGACGCAGCAACGGCAACACCGCAACCGGCCCCGTCACCAGTTCCACATGGCCCGCTTCCACCCGCGACAGATCCAGAACGTCGTCAAGGAGCTGGGTCATGAAGTTGCCCGCCTTGCGAATCTCGCCCAGCGCTTCCCTTTCGGAGTCGTGTTTGCTGTCTCGCTCCAGCAGCTCGGCGAAGCCGCCGATTGCATTCAGCGGAGTGCGCAATTCATGACTGAGACTGGCGACAAAGTGTGACTTGGCCTGGTTCGCACGCTGTGCTTCATCACGCGCCAGAGCCAGCCTGCGCATGACATCCTGACGCAGCGTCACATCCTCATGGACCAGCACTGCGCAGCGCCCCCCCGGACCCGTCATGGGCGTGGCCGTCATGGAAAACCAGAGGTTGGCAGTGGGCGTCCCGCACGGATAGACGTGCTGAAAGCACGGCACGTCGCCTTCCAGCACACTCTGAATCCCCACCAGGACCCGGACTGCGTCGGCGCTGCCCGGGCCCTGACTGCGAGCACACACGTCCAGGTAATTGGTACCGGGGCCCCGGCCGACCAGCTGCTCGCCCGGCTCCGGACAGAACTCGCGCCAGGCGCGATTGACAGCAACGATCATGCCGTCACCATCCAGCACGGCAACCTCATGCAGCAGGCTGTCAAGCACTGACTGCGAGTCCGGATCCCATCCGAGTGCCGCCATGAATCGCCTCCTTTTCTCCGAAGCGCGCCCTGATCGCCAGCACCTCGGGCAGCCTGGCCTCGAATACTTCCACTACGGCTGGATCGAAGTGTGTTCCCGTCTGCGCGCGCACCAGCCCCAGAGCATCTTCCAGCGACCAGGCAGCCTTGTACGGCCGTTCGGACAGCAGCGCGTCGAACACATCCGCCAGCGCTGCGATGCGGCCACAGAGTGGAATCTCTTCACCGACCAGCCCATGAGGATAACCGGATCCATCCCACTTCTCGTGATGGGTCAGGGCGATCTCGCGGGCCATTTCCATCAATGCAGAATCGTCGCCAGCCAGCAGATGGGCACCGATCAGCGTGTGTTGCTGCATGGTACTCCGCTCCTCCGCATCCAGCGGGCCAGGCTTGAGCAGAATCGCGTCCGGGATGCCGATCTTGCCGATGTCATGCATGGGACTGGCGTTCAGAATCAGGTCGCATTCGGCAGCGTTCCAGCCCAGTCCTTCCGCCAGCAAGGCACAGATATGACTCATGCGCAGAATGTGGTTGCCGGTTTCCTCGTCCCGGTACTCGGCAGCCATGCCCAGCCGCTGGACCACCTGCAGCCGGGTATCGCGCAACTCCCGGGTCTGCTCCTGCACCATGCGCTCCAGGATGCCCTTCTGATCGGCCATGAAGACATGTGCCGAGTGGGCATCCAGCAGGTTGCGCACGCGCATCAGCAGCTCGGTGCTGTCGAATGGCTTGCGCAGGAAGTCGCGGGCACCTGCCTCCAGGGCCCGCAGCAGATCCTCGTGGCCGTGCTGTGCCGTGATCACCACCACTGGCGGAGCCAGCGGATCCTGCAGGGCTGAAAGCGCTTCCAGCACCTGGTACCCATCCATGTGGGGCATGTTCAGATCCAGCAGGATCAGATCCGGCCGCTGGGCCTGATACGCGGGCACCACATCGCGCGGGTCATCGACCAGCACCAGCTGCTGGTGGCCCTTGCGACGCAGCAGGCGCTCCAGCAGCTTCAGATTGCTGGCTTCGTCATCCACGATCATGATGCGATGACCGCCCGGCGGCTGCTGGAATCGCGATGCTTCACTCATGTGTGCGAGCTTCCTTCTGGTAGCGTTCAAGAGTGCCCATGAAGGCCTTCAGATCGATCGGCTTGGTCAGATAGTCGGAAAAGCCGGCGTGATGGCCCTGCAGCAGATCACCGGCCATGGCATTGGCACTCAGCGCCACCACCGGCACGGACTCCAGGCCAGAGGCCAGCCGCAGCTGCTGCAGCATCTCGAACCCGTCCATGCGCGGCATGTGAATGTCCAGCAGGATCAGATCGGGCTGCTCCCGCACCGCAACTTCCAGCCCCTCGACCGGACAGGTCGCACTACTCAGCTCCATGTCCTGTCGTGGCGCCAGCACCTGTTCCACCAGCCGCAGATTGGACGGGTTGTCTTCAACGTAGAGAATCCGGAACGGCGCTTCATGCTGCGATACTGGTGCCACCGACATGGCCTCGGGGTCCTGGGTTGCAGACCCATAGGTAGCCAGCGCTGCAGGCACCGTTTCCGAGGGCTGCAGGGGCAGATCCACCCAGAACGTACTGCCCTGCCCCGGCTTGCTGTCCACACCCAGCAGACCGCCCATCATCTCCACCAGTCGCCGCGAGATGGTCAGGCCGATGCCGGTACCTTCCACCGCCGTCGTTTCGGCACCCAGGCGCTCGAAGGGCTGGAACAGTCGGTCCATGGCTTCTGGCGCAATGCCCACGCCATCATCCTGAACGCAGATCCGTACCCACTCCGGGCCCTGCAGGTGCGCGAACAGGCGCACACAACCACCGGGCCTGTTGTACTTGATCGCGTTGGAGAGCAGATTCAGGAGCACCTGCTTGAGACGGGTGTCGTCTCCACGCACCTGCAGACCGGCCTGCTGCTCCAGCTCCAGGGCAACGCCATTGCGGTCCGCCAGCACACGCATCAGGGTCACGCAGTCGACGAACAGCCGGTCCAGGTCCAGGGGCCCCAGCATCAGATCCAGCTGCCCGGCCTCCACCCGCGAAAGGTCCAGCACCTCGTTGATCAGCTGCAGCAGGTGCCGGCCTGCCGCCAGGATTTCCTGGACATTGTCGCGCCCTTCCGCATCCAGCGACTCCTCCAGCTCCAGCAGCTGGGCGAAGCCCAGAATCACGTTCATGGGCGTGCGCAGTTCGTGGCTCATGCGCGAGAGGAATTCGGACTTGGCCCGATTGGCGCGCTCGGCCTCTTCCAGCGCCAGCACCATGGCCCGCTGGGTCTCTACCCGCTCGGTGACATCCTGAAGGATGCCGTTGAGCCGGGCGCCCGCGCCGCCGACCGCCTCGGCCAGGATCCGCACATGGCGCACGCTGCCATCCTGCCGGACGATCCGGTGCACCAGCTCGTAGCGACCGCAGGCTTCGGCCCGCTCCTGCCCCAGCTGCACCAGTGCCACATCGTCCGGGTGAACCTGCTGGTAGAAGCCCGCTACGGAAGGCACGAAATCCTGTGGGCGGCCAAAGATGCGATAGACCTCGTCCGACCACCACATGGCTCCGGTCGTCGTATCAGCGGACCAGCTGCCCAGATGGGCGATGCGCTGGGATTCGCGCAGTTGCCGTTCGCGCTCTGCCAGCTCCAGCTCCGCCTGCTTGCGATCGTGGATGTCCTGGACCACACCGATCATGCGCAGCGGCCTGCCATCGGCCGCGCGCACCACGGAGCCACGTTCCAGCAGCCAGCGCACCGAGCCATCGGCCCACACCACCCGGTGTTCCACTTCATAAGGCGCGTCCTCCTGCAGGCAGCGCCGTATGCCCTGTTCCACCAGCAGGCGGTCATCCGGGTGCACGGCCGCCATGAATGCCCCATAGGAGGTGGTGACCTTGCCTTCCTGGTAGCCGAACAGCGACGCGATGCGCTCGGTCCAGAACAGCCGGTCCGTCTCCAGCTCCCACTCCCAGGTGCCGATATTGGCGAACAGCTGCCCGATGCGCAGGCGTTCCTTGTACTGCTCTACCTCACGCTGGGCACGGGTACGCTCCAGCGTGGTATTGATCAGCTTGGCAAACATGGGCAACTGGGCAACCGCGTGCTGCGGCCACTCGTGGGCACGACAGCGCGCATCGAAGCCCAGGAAGCCCCGCACGCGACCCTTCACACGCATCGGCAGGACAACGAGGGCACCAACCTCACGCCGCTGCAGGATCCGGCGCTCCAGACTTGCCTCGTCTCCCATGCAATTCACGTCATCGACCTGGATGATCCGCTGCTCGACCAGCGCGTCGGCACACCATGGGGCCCGCAGCAGGGCCTGTGTGGCCTGGGCACCCGCGTGCGGCTGCTCCCGTCCCGGCGGCCATTCATGGGTGCGTCGGAATTCGTCCGCCCCCTCGTCCAGCTGCATCACGTAAGCAGTATCCGCGCCCAGGAACCCCGCCACACGCTCCAGCGCCCGGGTCAGGCAGGCGTCCAGACCGGCCGCCTCTGCGCTGGTCAGCTCTGCTGCCGCCGCGCTGATGACCCGTTCCATGTCACGCTGCTCGCGCAGGGCCGCCTCGGTCGCTTTGACATGGGTGATGTCGGTACGCAGGGACACGTACTGATAGGGCTGCCCATCGCCATCCAGGAACGGCATGATGGTGGACTCCACCCAGTACAGGGAACCGTCCCGGCGGCGATTGCAGAGCTCGCCGCGCCAGACCCGGCCGGCGCGTATGGTGCGCCACATGTCGGCATAGAAATCGGCGTCATGCAGGCCCGACTTCACCAGCCGGTGGTTCTCGCCAAGCAGCTCCTCACGGCTGTAGCCGCTGATCTCGCAGAACGTGTCGTTCACGTACATGATCCGGCCCTGCCGATCCGTGGTACTCACGATCGCATGCTGATCCAGCGCCATCTGCTCCAGATGACGCTCGTACAGTGTCATCTGCAACGAACTGGAGACACTGCGGCGGGCCCGCTGCTGACGGCCTGCCGCCGTGATGGTGGCGAGCAGTTGCGGGGCCGGGGTGCGCACGTGCACCAGTCTTTCGTTGTCTCCCTCCCACCAGGACAAGGCCGGATCACTGTCGCGCTCGAACAGCCGGATCAATGCCCACTGTGCCGTCGGATGGCGGGATCGCAGCACCGCCGCCAGCTCGGTTCCGGACCAGTCCGCCACCTTAGGGCCGACGATGACCACATCCACCTGCAGCGCCTGGGGATCTTCCAGGCAGCGGGTGGGCGTCTGGCAGCGCCGGACTCGCAGCCCGGCCTGTTGCAGTATTGCCGCCAGGGCGTCGGCCTCTTCACCGGGTTCATGCAGCAGCAGGACAGCAAGGGATTGTTCCGGCTGCTGCTGGGCCAGACTGTCCAGCAGACCGATCAGGGCACCTCGGGCATCATCCTGGTCGAGCACGTGACTGGCACCGGCGCGCAACAGCTGCCGGGCCTGGGGCAGTTCATCATGATGACCCAGCGCCACCAGCGGCAGCCTGCCGCCCGCGCATGCCGACACCGGCTTCAGCACGTTCAGCAGCCAGGACTGCTCGCCACAGCAGAGTACCGCCAGCGGCCCGAACGCGCCCATGGTCTCCAGGAACGTCTGCACACTGGATGGATCAGGCAGGAGATGGAGACGATAGACGGTATGTGCCAACGACGCCCGCAACCATTCGCGGCAATTCCGGTCACTGACCAGCGCCACCACGTCGAAGCCGGCACGGCCCGCCTCAGGGGTTGCTTCTTCCAGCAACAGGGCCTCGTCGTCATGAATTGCCGATGGGTCGACCACCACCTGCGCCAGCCGACCGAAATGGGCCATGGCCTGATCGACAACACGGCGGCCATCGGCCCGGCCGGCCGCAGGGAGCGCCAGGTAGCGCTGCAGGGCCTGCTCCAGCACCAGTGTGACCTGTGCCACCAGCACCGAATCATGGCTTTCCGCCGCCCAGCGAAAATCCCGCACCAGCCGCACCAGCTCCGCAACCTGCTCGGGAATCCAGCCACCGCTGCGCAGGGCATTCACCCCGGCGACAATGCTCTGGATTCGGGCCGGCACCTGACCGCGAAATTTTGCCTGCAGGCCGCCCGATGGGCTCATGTCGCCGGTCAGCATGAGCGCACGCTCTCAAGGCGTGCAGCTGATCGGGACGATGCCGCGCTTCGATCGCGGCCAGGCGACTGGCTGGACCCGATCATGCCCGGTGGCTCTGGTCCGCGTGCCGCAACAGGCGCTGATGTACTGTACGTACCTGCTCGATTGCCTGCAGCAACTCGGCTGCCAGGCTGCGAGCATGGTCCCAGCTGCCGGCAGCAGCCGACCGTTCCAGCCGGTTCAGCAGTTCCGCACAGGGCAGGGCCCCGATAATCCGTGCTGCACCCGTCTGGCGATGACAGACCTGCCGGATCGTTGCCGTATCCTGTGCCATCAGGCTGCGGCGAATGTCCGGCATCACCGCGTCCATCCCCGACAGGAACAGTTCCAGCAATCGGTGCGCCTCGCCCAGATGCTCGCGCCCCAGCGCCCGGTCCAGCACCGCTGGCTCGAGAACGGGCCGGCAATCCTCCAGCGTGGCACTGAGCGCGCTATGTGGTTCTTCCCCAGACTGAGCCGTTGCCCCGTCGCCGAGCAACAGCGCCTGCAGTTGCTCGAGCCTCACCGGTTTCACCAGCACCGCCATCGCGCCCCGAACCCGCAGACGTTCATGGACGGCGATCGAAGTCTCTCCGG
>LFIK01005295.1_pt1 | contig 10373 bp, 9 predicted proteins | sample 643401 | NCBI WGS metagenome assembly LFIK01 (sample SAMN03777447, study PRJNA286221) | soda lake metagenome | biome: soda lake; feature: Kulunda steppe; material: water; isolation source: sample T5-Br brine of Lake Tanatar-5 | place: Russia: Kulunda steppe | collected 2010-07
CAGCGATGCCGATCGGCCGGAAAACCAGGCTGAGAGTGCATCGACAGAGGCCTCGGCATCACCCACACCCGCAGATTCCAGCCGCCTGTCCCTCGACTGGAACGGCACGTATTCCGGCGTGCTTCCCTGCGCCAGCTGCCCGGGCATTGAGACAGTTATCACCCTGCGCAAGGATGGAACCTTCGAGCGCTCCCTGCGCTATATCGATGAAAGTCCGACGCCCGTTCACGATACCGGCACATTTACCTGGGACGCAGAGGGCCGCAGCGTTGCCCTGCAGGCGGAGAATGAAGAGACACATTATTATCAGGTTGGCGAACACCGACTGTTTCAGCTGGATATGCAGGGGCAGCGTATCCAGAGCGAACTGGCTGACCACTACATACTGGAGCAGCATCTGCACGACCCTGCAATCGAGGATCGACGCTGGCGCCTGGTCGAGCTCCAGGGGCAGCCGCCAGGCGGCGACGGGAATGGCAGGCAGCCCTTTTTGCTCCTGCGCTCCGAGGACTGGCGCGCGCATGGCAACTCATCCTGCAATACCTTCAATGGGCCCTACGCCATCAAGCGTGGACAGCGCATTGAGTTCGGCAACAGCCTCGGCATGACAAAGATGGCCTGTGCCGACATAGAGACGGAACAGGCTTTCATGGATGTTCTGTTGAGTGCCGACAACTACAGCATCGGCGAGGACGGCAGCATGAGTCTCAATCGCGCGCGCATGGCCCCCCTGGCGCGCTTCATCGAAGAGGATACAGACGGAAACGGGCGCCAGGCGCCAGACGGCGTCTGATTCAACTGGGCGTCAGTCGCGCGTCGGCATCGCCGGCATTCTGCGCGCAGACGCTGCCGATCGATCACTCCATGCGAAAGCTCAGTCCCGCATGTGCCACCAGGCGCCGGATGAGCTTGTGCCCCATGGCCGGCGCACTGGTGTAGATCCCACCCGGAAGATCCTCGCAATCCGTGATCAGACAGACGGCACTCTCGGCAATCATTCTTGATGTGGAGCCGTAGCCCGGGTCCATATCCCCACTGACGGCTGCACGGGCCTCCTGTCCATCGGCTGTAGTGCCGACAAAGAGCACGTCGTAATTGCCCGCCTCACGCGCCTCGCGCGAAGGACCCTCGCCCGGCTTCGGCGCCTTGTCGCCGGCGAGCGGATTGGCCGCGGCCACCATCTCGGCGACGGCCTTGCCCTGCTCGCCCGGCCCGGTGAGCATCATCTCATCGTACTGGAAGTCCTCGCCGTAGGGGTGACCCATCAGTGCGTTGGAACGGTGGATGTTCTTGCTGTTGATCGTGGCCATTATGAAGGGCGCCACCCACTGGCCCAGCACTTCATCCTCACGCGGTTTGTTATCCGCGGGCTGCTCGGGCCCGCGAAATCCACCGGCGAGTGCGAAGGGATCCGTCAGCACCTTGACCAGCTCAGGCTCTTTTTTAAGGCGCTCAAGAGTACCCCCTAGGGAGGCTGCCGTACCACCGGAAAACTCGCCATTCATAGCGCGTACGCGGCCGCGCACCCGCTTGCAGGCCATGCCGTGTGTCTCCCTCGCGGCGTCCTGCAGGAAGAGCACGCCGAGGTCAAAGGGCAGCGAATCGAAGCCACAGCTCAGCACAATGCGTGCACCGCTGGCTGCCGCCGCCGCCTGATAGCGATCAATCATGTCGCGCATCCACAGCGGCTCACCGCAAAGGTCGACATAGTGCGTCCCGGCTTCGGCACAGGCAGCCAGCAGCGGCGTGCCGTAGAGCTGATAGGGCCCAACGGTGGTAATGACACAGCGCGTGCCCTGAACCATGGCGCTGATGGAATCCGGATCGCTGGCGTCAGCCACGAGGATGGGAAGATCCGAGGGTGCGCCGAGTTCATCGCGCACTGCAGCCAACCTGTCTGCGTTGCGCCCGGCCATTGCCCAGCGCAGTCCGTGACCCTTCTTCTGGACGAGGTACTCGGCGACGAGACGCCCGGTGAAGCCGCTTGCGCCGTAAACGACGATGTCAAAATCACGTGCTTGGGTCATGGCACAGTCCTGCTTTGGCAAAATGGGGCATACAGTGTGCCACCAGATGGAACACAGCTCTAGCGTTCGGGACTGGCTGCATCGGCCTGCTTCGCCGCCGCTACCATTGCCGCCACATCCTCAAGGAGTTTTTTCGCGTCGTACACGATCCCGTCCTTGATGGTGTACTTCACGCCCCCGATGCGCTCGGGCTTTCCACTCTCATCGTTCAGCTTCACCGCTCCCGTGCCGTAAAGGACCTTGAAATTCTCAAGAGGATTTTCCTCGACGATCACGAGATCCGCCAGCAGGCCCTCCTGCACGAGCCCGTACTCAATGGGCTTGCCCTGTGGTTCAAAGATCTCCTCTGCGCCGTGCAGTGTCGCAGCGCGCACCACTTCCAGCGGATGAAAGCCCGCCTCCTGCAGCAGCTCCATTTCCTCGACATAGCTGAAGCCATACAGCTTGTAGATAAAGCCGGCGTCAGTACCGATGGTCACCCGTCCGCCAAGATTCTTGTAGTCGTTGAGAAAGGCCATCCAGCGCTGGTAGAAATTGCGCCAGGCAACCTCGTCGGCGGTTGTCCAGTAAAACCAGTAGGCGCCGTGGTCGGTGCGGCTGGCGCGGTAGTAATCCATCATCGCGGGCAGGGTGTACGCAGCGTGCCAGGGGGAGGTCCTGGCAAACTCCACGTTGCGCCCTGCGGCGTAAATGGTCATTGTCGGGTTGATGAAGAAATCCCGCTCGATGAACTCCTGCAGCAGCGCATTCCACGACTCGCTGCCCCGCTCGGCTATGAGATTCCACTGGCGGGCAACCTGGCTGAAGCGGTCATATTCATTAGCGTAGTTGATGCCAGCAGGCCAGGGCTGCACATCGTGGCCGTCGTAGAGCGCCTCGAACAGTCCATAGAAATGCGTCATGCCCCGCATGCCCAGACGCGCCGCATCAAGCGCATTCATGCGGGCAACGCCGCGCTGGTCGAGGTGGGCCGTCTGCCCCATGCCCAGCTTGTTCGCCTCATCGATCAGTGCTTCCATGAGATCAGGTCGGTGTGCACCCAGCTTCAGGCCGTCTGCACCCTGCTTCCTCGCGTAGCGCACCCACTCACGCGCCTGCTCCGGCGTGCGTATCGGACGCCCCTCCCACGCCTCGCCACTCCCCATGCGGTGAAAGGACAGCATGCGCGGCGCCACGATTGCATTGCTTTCACTGCGCGCCTTTTCGCCCATGGACCACTCGAGCGGCCCGAACGGCACCCCGCGCACCGTTGTAATGCCGTGGGCCAGCCAGAGCTTGTAGACGTACTCGGCCTCGGGCGCCTTGGGCACGCCTCCGGTGTGGACGTGGTTGTCAATGAAACCCGGCATGACATACATGCCTTCTGCGTCGATCTCATGCGTGCCCGCCTCGGGGCGCCTCGCATCGTCAACAGGCACACCCGGCGTGCCGACCACCCTGATCTCCTCGATCCGGTTCTTCTCTACCACAATATCCACCGGACCCACCGGCATGCCCCCATCGCCATTGATCAGGGTGGCGCCACGTATCACGAGTCGATCAAAGGGGCCGGCACCCTCGTCGTCACCGCGATCAGGCGCGGGCTTAACCTGCCCGTCCTGCGCCTGCACAGACACGAGCGCGATAAGGAAAAAAGCGGAAAATATTGTCAAATATCGGATAATCCCTTGCATGATTCTCACCTTTATTTTGTGCGTACGCATTGCATGGCCCCTGCTTCGCCTGAACCCTCAGGGCGCTCCCCCACCCAGGGTCTGCCCCATGATCAGGCGGTAGGCCACGTAGTACTTGTAGATGTTGGAAACATACTGCACGGTCTCCCGCCCAATTCTCTCGGCGGCGATCCGCTCGACGTTATTGAACCAGCGGTTGCGGTCCAGCCCGCGTGACGCTGCGGTCGCGCGCAACTGACGGACTCGACCTGGTCCTGCGTTATAGGCGGCGAGCGCAAACAGCAGACGCTCCGAGGGGTCCAGCGCCGGATCACTGAAAAACTCATCCATCAGGTAACGCACGTAGCGCACACCGGCAAGGACGTTGTCTTCCAGCACGGAGACATCCTCGATGCCCATATCGGCGGCCGTGGCGGGGAGCAGTTGCATCACGCCGACCGCGCCGGCAGGGCTGACGGCGTCGTGATCGAGGCGTGACTCCTGAAAGCTCTGGGCCATGATCATCAGCCAGTCCAGCGAGTAGCTCTCGGCGCTACTTCGAAACAGATCGGTTAGCGCCTCAAAGCGCGCGCGCTCCTCCGCGGCCCCGGGGCTGGTGACAAACTCCAGATTACGGTAGTAGCGATTGATCAGAATGTTGCCGTACAGGGTGCCCTTGCTGCGCGAGGCAAGAAACTCGTCCAACGCCGCTTTCAGCTGCGGGCTATCCTTGCGCACCGCAAACGCGATAGACCGTCCCTCGGTCAGCGTCAGCGCCGAATGCACGCGGATATCTTCGAACACCTGACTCCACAACTCGGCTAGGTAACTGTCTGCGATCGTGTAGGCAATGAGACCGGCGTTGACCATCTCCAGTATGTCCTCGGTCTCGAAGTGCCCCGGCGCCTCCTGGATATAGATGGGCTCCAGCCCCTGGGCGCGCAGGTCGCGATTGACCTCACGCAGGTGTTCGAAGTAGCTGCTGTCTCCGTGCACCATGACGTTCTGCCCGGACAGATCGGACCAGCTCTCCGGTGCAGGGGCTTCCGCGTGACTGATCAGGAGCTCACTTACATCGCGCTTCAAGGGTTGGGTGAACGCCACGCGCTCGCTGCGCTCGGGCGTGACAGTCAGATTCGCGGCAACCACATCGCCCAGCCCATCCTCAAGTGACGGGATCAAGCGGTCCCGGGTGGTGGGCAGGAACGCAACGACAGTGCGAAGATGACCATTGCCCGTGTCCCGATTCAGCTCGGTCTCGAAATCATGCATGATCTCGAATGCCAGACCTCTGGGTTCAGCGCCATCGAGGAAATACAGGGTTCGGCTGTATGGCACAAGCACGCGCAGCACGCGACGTTCCTGAACACCCGCGAGATCTCCTGACCAGGGCGCCATCCGCATACCCATGATGTCGGCGCCCGTGACCTCTTCCGGCACCACGTCCACGGCTGCCGCACAAAGTGCAATCCATGGGCAGACAATAATGAATCGTGCAAGCCTTACCACGGCGAAGCGACATCCCGTGCCGCGAACCCTCATCATGCTGATAGCGATTTCCCCTTAATTGATACTGCCCGCCTCTACCTCGCGCAGGAACTCCCCCAGAATACTGCGATAGCGCTGTGGCGACCGGCTCAGCGAGGCATGGCCAACGCCCTGCAGCACTTCGAAACGCGCGCCTGGCACGGCACCCGCAAAGCCGCGCACTGTCGCCGGCCGCGCTTCATCGTGCTCACCCGTTATAAACAGTGTTGGCACATCGATCTCGCCGAGCCGTGGCGTCAGGTCAAAATCCCGCAAACTGCCGGTGGCATGAAACTCCGTTGGTCCCCACATCTGCTGGTAGATCAGCGGATTCCACGGTGCATCCTCACAGTGAGCAGTTTCTGCCGGGTCTCCGCGGGAGACGAAGCGGTCGTAGAATACTGCGGTGGCCGCCGTGTAATCCTCATGGTCGGCACTGCCCTCTGCCTCATGCTTGTCGAGTGTCTCCTGCACGTGCTGCGGTAGCGTTGTGCGCAGTGCGTCTGCGTCGCGAATCCACAGAGGCGTGCTGATCAGGGGTGACGACAGGGTAAGCGACAGAATACCCTGCGAACCCTTCTGCAGCACGTAATATGCGGCCAGCGCGCCGCCCCAGCTGTGCCCGTGCAGGTGCATCTGCTCCAGACCGAGCTCCTCGCGCAGGGCGTGCAGCGCGTCGACAAAGCGATCACGCTGCCACAGGCTGGTGTCACTGGGGCGTCCAGAGCGGCCACTGCCGAGTTGATCATAGCGGATAACGGGCCTGTCTCTGCCCAGGGGATAGAGTAGCTGGGACCCACAGGAGGTGCCGCCCGGACCGCCGTGAAGCGTCAGCAGTGGCGCACCCGCTCCATCCCCGGACATCTCATACCACACAGGGCCACCGGGCACCTGCACAAAACCCGACTGCCGGCTGCCATCGGCGAGAGCAAGGCTCGCCGAGAGCAGCAGAGTGCAGATGCACCCCATCAACCTCATGACAATACCGCTGCCAGCAGCATGATCAGGGTGGCAAGAAAGCCCACCGCCCAGATCAATGAGCGCAACATGTAGATGCCCGCGGCGTAGGCCGGCACGTAGAGGATGCGCGAGATGAGATAGGCCCAGGCACACTGTGCAGTCAGCGTGCTGGCCGCATCACCCAGAACCACCACCACAACCGCAATGGCAAAGAGAATCAGACCCTCGAAGTGATTGTCCAGAGCGCGCTTGAGACGACCGGGCAGACCGGTGGGTCTGCGCTCCTCGTCACGCGGCCCCGCGGTATAGGCCGGCCCGAGCTGGAGGTTGACCGGAACGGCCATCAGGATGAACTGGGCATACTGCAGCAGGCCCGCATAGGCGAGCACCTGTAATTCGACTGGCATGGGGAATGCCTCTCCGTGTGAAAGGGAATGCGGCCCGCTGCGGCACCGCCCCCCGGAGTCTTTCAAATTGAGGGCGGGCGATCAAGAGGCACTCCCTTGAGCGCCGGGCTGCCAGGTGGTTGAGCCGCCACCTGTCGCTCGGGGAAAAGGCTGCGGCAAGGTCTAGGTTTCGAGCCTTGATGGAGCATCCTTGAGGTCCAGCAAGCCATCTGCGACCGCCTGAATTCCCGCCCAGTCGTGCAATATCGCCAGCCACTTCGCCGGTATCCCGCGCTGACCGAAATAGGCCCCCGCGAGTTGTCCATAGATTGCCCCGGTCGTATCGGCGTCGTCCCCCAGGTTCACGGCCGCCAGCGCGCCGGCTCGAAAATCCTCCGCATGCCAGAAAGCCCAGAGGGCGGCTTCCAGCGCATCCAGCACATAGCCCGTGCCGCGAATCTCCGGCGGAGACTTCGTCTTGAACGAACCACAGGCAATCTCGCACAGCTTCGGTGCAAGTTCCTCGGGATGCCAGCGTTCCCGGGCGGGGTGATAAAGCGGTGAACACAGCGTTTCCCGCGCTTCTCCAGCCAGCGCGCCCAGTATCAGACCGCAGTAATAGCGGCAGGCATCCACTGCCTCGAAAGCGCCATGCGTGGTGCGGGACATCCGCTCGGCGTCCGCAATGGCCAGATCCGGCGCGACCGAATGGAATATTGGAACCGGCGCCAGGCGCATCAGGCTGCCATTGCCGGCGCTGAAGGGGTCGGTGCTTCCCGCAAAGGGATCGCCACTGGCTTCAAATCGATGCAGTGCCGAGCGCACTGTGTTGCCGATATCAAAGCATTCCCTGCGACTGCTGCGATAGCCACTGCGCCACCAGCGCACGTAACGCTGCATCTGGTCGGCGGCGTCGAAGCCACCGCAGGCCAGCAGACTGTCCGCCAGGCATAGGGCCATGGAAGTATCATCCGTCCATTGGCCAGGCCTGAGCCTGAAGGGGCCACCGCCCAGCATGTCAGTGACTGGCGTAAAGCTTCCCGGCGTCTGGAACTCCAGCGTGGTGCCAAGCGCATCGCCGACCGCTAGACCCAGCAGGGATCCGCGGGCACGATCCCGACGCACCGCATCATCACTCATCACCGACGATACGCAGCCCACGACCGAAAGGGTTCGTCGGGCTGTCGGAAGAGTAGGGGTTGCCGGCGCCATAAGGATTGTTGATGGAATCCGGTGACATGGGATTGCCATAGCGCCCCATCGGATTGGAGATGGAGTCCGGATCGTGGGGGTTGTTACTCAGTCGACCGCGGTAATTGCCCTGGCTGTCATAGAGCTTCGGCGCGTTTGTCGCATGTGGATTCGTCGCGGACTGGTTGCTGTAGGGACTCCCATAGCGGCCGAAGGAGTTGTTGATGCTGTCTGACCTGTAGGGGCTCCCGGCCCCGAAGGGGTTCGACGTGGATTCCGGCGCGTAGGGGTTGGCGCTCAGCTTGCCAGGACCCTGGGCGTCGGATGCCTGGATTGCAGCGGCGAGGGCCATCGAAAAACCCATAGCGAGCGGGGTCTGTAAACGTTTCATGTGCAGTTGTCCTTCTCATAGTGACACCCACACAGCATAGACGAGGGGCGGAGCGGATAAATACTGTGCCGATATACACGTCGATTATTCGAGCAGGTTGCATGTCTGCGCCGCTGCCCGACTGGATTGCTCCGCCGACTCTGGCCAGCATCACGCCGCCACTGCCCGCTCCGCCTCGATGCGCGACAGCGTGAGAGAGAATGGGCCGTCCCTACCGTCAAAGCACATGATACCCAGTGCAGTAACAGCGCCTGCCGAGAGGGCCGGACCGGAAAGCCAGCGGCCACGAAAGCGCGGACGGAAGGCGTCAAGGGCAACGCGCACTGGCTGCAGTGACGCCGTTTCCGGCTCAAAATCAGCCCAGTAGGCCACGCCATCGGCGTTTTCGAGTCTCAGTACATAGCGGCGGCCGTCGCCCAGCGCATGCAGAATGATCGCGGCACAATTATCCAGCGAAGGCAGCTGCCCGCGAGTTCGTATGGATGCGAAGCCGCCGCCGTCAGTATTCGTCGATCCGGAAAAAACCAGCCTGCCCTCCTCCAGATGAAACGAGCCCCGGGACCTGCCGCCCATGACATTGTCATTCACGACGAACCAATCGAGACCCGGGGCAGTACTGAAATCCGTAATCAGCAGTGCTTGCCTCTTTTTTTCACCTGACATGGGGTACCTCGCCGGATTCAGGCTCTATCGCTTCGTCGCAGCAAAGGGACTCTGCGCATGGACTCGCTAATCGCAGTATACAAGAGTGAAGTTGTCGCGGCTCAGGTGTGCAGGCGCTGCCTTTACCGCCACCGGAAACTGCACTACCCTGCCTGCTGACTCACAGGCTCTGCAGGCAAAGCGGGCCGGTAAGGCTTCTGCAACCGCAGCCGGAACACAAAGAGCGCAGATTTCTGAGCACACCCACCACCGACACCACCCCGGAAGGCCTGCGCGTATACCTCAATCCGCGCGTACTGGGCATGCTCTTCCTCGGCTTTTCTGCGGGGCTGCCCCTGCTGCTGGTAGGCGGCACTTTCAGCGCCTGGCTGCGTGATCTCGGCGTAGAGCTGGCGGCAATCGGCTTCCTCAGCTGGGTTGGCATGGCCCACTCCATCAAGGTGCTTTGGGCACCGCTGATCGACCGTGCCCAGCTTCCCTGGCTGAGCCGTGTGCTCGGGCGCCGTCGCGCCTGGATGCTGCTCGCGCAAGTGGTGATTGCCACCGCGCTACTGGGTATGGCCCTGACTGACCCTCGAGAGCAGCTGGGGCTCGTGGCGCTGTGGGCGGTGCTCGCCGCATTTGGCTCTGCCAGCCAGGATGTCGCCATCGATGCCTATCGCGTGGAGGCAGAGGCCAGGCATCGGCAGGGCGCCATGGCGGCAACCTACGTCACCGGGTACCGCGTGGCCGTTCTGGCCGCAGGCGCCGGGGCGCTGCATCTGGCCAACCTCGACAGCTGGACGCTCGCCTATGCTGTCATGGCGCTGTTGATGGGGGTGGGCATCATCACCACGCTGGTCATTGCAGAGCCGGCGGTCCGCGTCGACCAGAACACCCTGCAGTTTGAGCAACGGGTGACAGACTACCTCGCGAGCACGACACATCGCGGCTGGCGCCGGGACATACAGGCCTGGCTGATCGGCGCCGTGGTCTGCCCTTTCGCGGAATTCTTTCAGCGCTATGGACGCGTGTCCCTGCTGATTCTCGCCTTCATTGCCACCTTCCGCCTCACCGACATCTTCATGGGGGTCATGGCCAACCCTTTCTATCTCGACCTGGGTTTCAGCAAGGCGCAGATCGCCAACATAGCCGCGGCCTTCGGCCTGGGAATGACGCTGCTGGGCGCGCTGGTGGGAGGGCTGCTGGTAGCGCGCTTCGGCATCGCGCGCATGCTGCTGCTGACTGCCTTCATGGCCCCCGCCACCAACCTGGCCTTTGCCTGGCTGGCTTTCACAGGCCCGGAGACCTATGGTCTTGTGCTGGCGATCGTTGCAGACAACGTGTCGGGCGGGCTGGCCATCTCGGTGTTCATCGCTTATCTCTCGAGCCTGACCAACACCGCGTATACCGCAACACAGTACGCACTGTTCAGCTCACTCATGACGCTCCCGGGTCAACTGCTCGCCGGCTTCACCGGCATGCTGGCAGAGATGGTGGGCTGGATGCCCTTCTTTTTCATTACCGCGGCCACAGGGCTGCCGGCGATTGTGCTTGCTTTTGTGCTGCTGCGGGTGGCGCGGCCTTGATACCGGGC
>LFIK01005298.1_pt1 | contig 10369 bp, 17 predicted proteins | sample 643401 | NCBI WGS metagenome assembly LFIK01 (sample SAMN03777447, study PRJNA286221) | soda lake metagenome | biome: soda lake; feature: Kulunda steppe; material: water; isolation source: sample T5-Br brine of Lake Tanatar-5 | place: Russia: Kulunda steppe | collected 2010-07
CACACACACACACACACACACACACACACACACACACACACACACACACACACACACACACACTCTCACACTGCTTTGAGCAGCCCCTGGGCCACTTTGGCCTGAAGGAGGCGAGAACACGCCCCACGCCCCAGTCCAGCCGGAGGCAGCTTCTGACGTGGACCAAAGCTAGTGGGGTGCTTGCCCCGCCTGTGCCTGCGGCGGCTGGCAGCAGTGGTGGTGCAGGGCAGCAGGTGATCAGTGCTGCCTGGTGGACCTGCCTGCGCAGTACGAAGCAGCAAGGTATGGGTGCTACCCGGAAGGCCACAGCAACAGGCAAAGGATGGGAGCTCGTCAGCTTCCAACAATCACACTGCATTGTGCTCATGACTCTCTCTTGCCCACCCCGCCTCCCAATGCAGGAGCGCCTGCTCACCCACATGCAGCACCTCACAAGCGCCCTGTCCACGCCCATCCCTGCTGGAGCTGCCCCGTCCGTGGTGCAGGGCGCCGCATGGCCCATTCCCCAGGAGGATGTGTTCAAGTTGCTGGGGATGCTGGGCCCCGCAGGTGTGTGGCCTGCGCCTGAAGGCTCCAGACTGTCCAGCCTGCTTCACCCCCACGCCAGCCCTGACCCCCACCCTTAACCTAGCCCTGATCTCAAGCTTGATCATAAACATGCACATCGTCCTTGCCAAGGTAGCAACAGCACGTGAACAACGTACGCAGAAGCACCCCTCCTCCCACCCCTCCTCACTGTCACAGTGGTAGAGCTTGCGCGGGCCATCCTTGCCTGCCAGGACTTTGTGGCGGCTGCAGCAGCCCCACCCTGCTGGGGCACCTGGTCGCTGCTGCTGGTTGGCCTGGCCCTGGCGCCGGACATGCGCAGGGTGCAGGCGCTGGCCTCCAAGCTGTGGGATATAACTGCCACCACGAGCGGCAGCAGCAGCGCTGGAGCCACGCGGGAGCAGGTGCTTGGCCTGGAGGCGCTCTGAGGCCGCCTGCTGAACCCTGCCCGCTCCTCACTCGCCCGCCCGCTCACTGCTGCTCAAGTGACACCCCTGCCCCCTTGCAGCAGCCCATACACACGGAGCAGGCCTGAGCAGGCCTGCCTTGCTGCTGTGCGTGGTGGTCCTAATGTATGCGCTGCTCACCACAACCAGCATCAAACCATGAGCTTGCCATGACCAGCACCAAACCATGACACACTCAATGTGCTGCGCCTCGTGGCGCACTCAGTGAAGGCCAGCCCCCTGCCTCTTTACACTCAACCCCCACCAGGTGCGTGACTTCCTGGCCGCCGCCCTGCTGCTGGCAAGGGACACAATGGACTCCCAGACGGGCTTCAAGGGCCACCTCAAGCCCCTGCACGACGCCCTGCTGCAGCGCTTCAAGGTGTGCGTGAGGGCCTGCACACGGGAGTGGCGCAGCCCACGGGTCACACTTCCTCGCGGACACACTCCAAGAAGTGGTCCACACAGCGGTCAGCAACTCCCCGCGTAGCCCACGGGTCACACTTCCCGCCCGCCCCCCTCCGAGAAGTAGCCCACAGAGCTGCGCCGACGCCCGCAGTTACGCCGCTCCTCTTTTTGCCAGCCACCTGACTCTCGTGCTTCTCTGAGCTCTGGGCCTCATCAAGAGAGCTGCTGCACCACTCCCTTGCGGTGCATGGCAGCCAGCGCAGCAGGGGTACAGTGAGCAACGCAGCCCTGCCCGTCCTCAACCTGTGGCCTCTTGTCCGATGTGCGTGCTGCTGCCTGGGAACAAGCAGGTGCTCCAGGCCATCGACGACCACGAAGCTATGGCGGAGATGCAGCGCAACCCCGCAACATCTGGCCTCCTACCCCGGCCCTCGCGCGACCTGAGGCCTGCACACCCGCTCACCCGGGAGCAGGTGGCCATCATCCAGGTGTGTGCGCGTGTGTGTGTGTATGAGTTTGTTTGGGTGTGTGTGTGTGTGTGTTTTGTGTGTGTGTGTGTGTGTGTGTTTGTGTGCGAGCACATGGGAGTTTGGCTCAGTGTGCCAATGGAGTGTGCCGGGAGCCTCGAGGTGCTTAGAGCAGGCGGTCCCTTGGGGCAGCAGCATGGCAGCCGTGCGCTCAGCTGAGCAGGGGGCACGCACGTGAAGGCGGCGCTTGGGCGCATGAAGCGGCTCATGCAGGGGGTCACCTCCTGATGCCACCTTTTTAAGTGTTGGCCAGATCCGTATGTGGCAAGCCCAGGCCACCGTGCTTTCTGTTGAATGGACCGTATTAACACAGCAAAAAAAACGGATCTGACCAACCCTACACCTTTTTCCCCTCTCCATGCGCCCAGATCTTGCAGGCCTTCCTGCCGCCTCCAGTCCCGGCAGCCCCGCAGCAGTCCTCGGTGTGCCTTCAGCCGACGCCGAGCAAGGTGTTCAGGTTAGTTAGGTTGGGTGCAGGTGCGGAGGCCCCCCAGCTCTTCTTGCACAGCCCCTTGCTCCTCTGCCTGCCACTTTGAGCTCCTGCTTGGCCCCTCGCTGCCCACCCTGCCCCTTTGCCTGCCACCTGCCCAGCAAGGTTGTGGTGGGCTTCCCAGCGCTCAACCCACCTGCCCACCCCACCTGTTCGACCCACCTGCTCAGGGTCCAAGCTTTTGCTGGCTGTGGCAAGACCACGACGCTGAAGCGGCTGGCTGAGGCGTACCCCACTGTGCCGATGCTCTACACCAGCTTCAACAAGTGCGTGCCGCACGCGGGAGTGTGGACGCGCGCGGCCCCCTTGTGCCCTGTCCAGCAGCATGGGAAGGCGCTTGCTCACGTGCTTCACGTCTGGGAGCCGTCCGGCTCATGCCTGAGCCAGCACCTGCACGCCTTGCTTGACGCTGCAGGCACGTTGTGGCGGAGGCCAAGAGCTCCTTCCCCCGGAACGTGGCATGCCTGACCACGCACCAGCTGGCAAACAGGGGCATGGGAAGCGTGATGATGGACTACAGGCAGGGTGGGAGGGACTTCAGGCAAGTCCTTGCTGCAAAAAGGGGGGGAAACCACTAGGCCAGGCCAACGTCATGAGCCACGAGCCTTGATGTCCCTTGCATGTCTCATGTGCGGATGCAAGGACAGGCTCAAGGCTTGTCGACCACCTGAGCCAGGGAGTCGTGATGCGCCATGCGTTCACGAACCCTCCACCCCACTGCAGGGATCCTACGAAGAGGGAGGTCACCCAATTCCTGCAGGAGCACCGAGGTGTCAGCTCACGGTGCTACAAGGTGAGGTGTGGCTGCTTGCCCTGGTGTAAGGGTGTAAGGGTGTAAGGGCCCTGGATGCCAGTGGACCCTGGATGCTGATGGCCTGCCCAGTCCGCAGCTGATCCGCACCCGCCCTCCCCCTCTGCAACCGCAGCTGGCAGCCGTTGTCTTGGATGCCGCCAACACCTGGATTCAGTCCAGCGACCCCCAGGTGTGAGGCCGCTTGCCAATACCTGATCCAGCTGTGCAAGGAGAGACAAAGGGGGCCCATACTTGCTCGACAACGAGCTCACAAGAGGATCAGGACTGTCCAGCTGCACACGGCTTCCCCTCCCCTGCAGGTTGAGGAGGCCCACATCTCTGCTGACCTCGAGAGGCAGCTGCCCGAGAAGTCAAGGGTTAGCCGGGCCGCCTTGGTCCAGCATGCCCAGGTTTGTGCCCAGAAAGCTTATTTCAATCAAGTTCTATGCCCTCTTGCATTCTCAACCTCCCTCAACCTTTACTCTGGCTCACAGCTGCTCGCCAATCCTGCAGGCCCTTGCAGATGCCATGATGGACCCAGAGGGCGCTATGACAACGCCTCACAACGCCTACTTGAAGAGGGTGCGGCAATGGTGCAGTGCTGAAGCGGTGAAGAAGTGGCAATGCGTGCGAACACATCATGCCAGAGTCTACAATTAGGACGTTGGCGCGCAATAAACATCCACAAGCACTCACACATGCACACACACACATACACACACACGCCTACACACATACGCACACGCCTTCATACACACACACACGCACACACACACACACACACACACAAACGCACACACACACACACACAAACGCACACACGCACACACGCGCACTCGCACACACACACACACATAGTTCACAATGGCTGGCGCTGCCCTGTCACTGAGACCGCCACCGTCAGTCATCCTTTTGGACGAGGCTCAAGATGTGAACAGGGTGAGGAAATTGAGGCTTGTGACTTGTCCTGCGCTCATCCTTTTTTGCCTTGTGCATACTATTATTTTTCTCTGCCACCTCTATCCTTTGATTTGCAGGTGACCCTGCAGATGCTGCTGGCGCAGCCCTGCTTGAAAGTTCTGGTGGGGGATAGCAACCAGCACATCTACAGGTGGGTTCTTGGAGCCTTCCAACTTCCCTTTGTTGGTGCTGTCCCTTGACAATTGGACTCTCTGTCCCATGATTCATCACATGCCTGCCCAACACCCTCCACCACCTGCACACCTCACACCGCAGCTTCAACGGGTGCTGTGATGCCCTGTCCCCCACTGGACCATTCTCGAGCGCGGAGCTTGAGTCGTGTGCAGCTGCACCACCACCAGCAGCAGCACCAGCAGGGGCAGCACCACCACCAGCAGCACCAGCAGCAGCAGCAGCAGCAGCAGCAGCAGCAGCACCACCACCACCACCACCACCACCACCAGCAGCAGAAGCAGAAGAAGCAGAAGCAGAAGCAGTGCCCCCCCCTATTTGGCGGCCGAGGGGGTTGATTCCGTCGCTCAAGTCCATGGTGTCCGACCAGTACCCACAAGGGTTTGAGCTGGGCCTCACCACCAGCTTCCGCCTGGGACCAGAGGTTGGGCAGGTGGCGCACAGGTGGGTGCATGTTCAAGGTCTAAAGTGCAATGGCTGTTGGTCGCCCTTTGCTTCATTCCCACTGCTCGAGCTCCCCCCTTCTCTCCAATGCATTTTTGCGGTAATTTATTGACTCTGCACTTGCAGGCTGCTGGCAGACTGCTGCCACACTGAGCGCATGCTGCTGAGTCTGAGCAGCGGGAGATCTGTCGTGTACGGCCCCATGGAGCTAGATGTGAGTGTGTCGTCCTGTCCGTTTGTCAAAAGATTTTGTGTCGAAGGGTCTGGGGAAGGGGGGGGGGGGCATCCAGCTGGCAACCTCTATGCCTTCTGGCGCACAGGGGCTGGGTGTGTGCTGGACATTCCTCCAGATGGGTGGGGAGGTTGAGAGCAGGGAGCTGGTCTGAAGGGAGCAACCCCACCGCATTGAGCGCTGGCTGGCATCGCACAGGCACGCAGGAGGGCAGAGACACCTGCAAGTGTGGTGGCATGCACATATGCAGCCAATGCATACGCGTCTGACCTACTGCTGTTTCCCTTGCTCCATCCAGGCTGATCAGGTTGAGGAGTGGGAGCAGTCGTCTCTGGCGCGTTATGATACCTGCGACAGCCCAGACACCCCCGACGTCCTCCATTGCCTCACTGCCCCACCCAACGGTGAGTGGCATGCCAAGAACCGGAGGGCAGGTGACTGGCCCAGGCTGCGCGCCCCTTAGCCCCTGCCCCCCCACAAACACAGAACACAGAACCGAGAAGACCAACGGTGAGTGAGCAGAGAGCGCACAAAGCAAGGAGAGGAATGGCTGGCTCCTGCTTCCAAGCAGCCAGCATGTGTAGCAAGACGCTTGCAGCTCAAAGTCAACCAGCGTGCCGCAACACCACGCACCCCTCACCGCCCGCAGGCAAGGTCATACAGCTGTGGAGGGAGAAGTACCCAAAGGACCCGCACCCCTCTTCTCCCTGGCCTGGACAGCCGCCGCCACCGCCCGCTCCGCACTTTGCGGCTCCCGTGCTGCTACCAACCGGGTGCTCACCCCTCCACTACTTGGCGAGGACCAACCTTGGCTGGCTTGCTGCTGCCATAACATGGGCAGAGGTCGGTCAAGGGGGGAGGGGTGGAGGCATGTGCATGCCCTGCCTGGGCGCAAGGGGCTGGACTTGTCTGTGCGGGAGGCAACCGTGTGTCAGGCGCCTGAGCTCCTCCTGACTCCCTCGCCTTGACCCTCGCCTCGTCCTACGCCTCTGCTTCACACACAGGCTGGCAGGTACTTTTCTGTGCCCAGCGATCACGGCAGGGTGGAGCAGTATGACCGCATCAGGGGTGTGGCCAAGCTCTGGTGGGTGGCACAGCCCTGTGCATGCAAGGGCTGCTTGGAGGCGACCTGTCGCCCTGTGCGTCACGTTGCGTACCCTGTGCAGCTGCATACATGCAGGTTCATCCAACCCTCTTTGACACCGTAAGGACGTTGCGTTAATTTGCTGGATGCTTATTCTTTCCTCCTCTTTTTAAAAGAGTTTGCCTGAGCCTCACAACCTCTCTTCCTCTCACGTGCACCGGCCTGACCTTGGCCCCTCCCCACGCAGCCTTGAAAACAAGGGGATGGACAAAGAACCTGGCTTGTGGCAGTTCTACGACAAGCGGGGCAGGAAGGAAAGCGCACAGAAGCTGCGCGCAGCTGTGGAGGCTGGGACAGCTGAGGCCTACGAGGCGGCTGAGCTGATCTTCAGGGTCTGGGACACTGACACGCTGCGGCTGGTGGACAACCTGTGCAACCACACAGTGAGAGGTCTCATCTGCTTTGCAAGGCAGCGAGCGCTGTTGCTGGTCCAGGTGCCCTGGTATGGGAAGGTCTAGGATCAAGGGCGCTTATCTTCACATATTCGGTTGCCAATGCCCACAACCCACCTCGCAGGTCCCAGAAGCTCGGGCCTCCTTGTGCATTTCAACCGTCCACAAGGTAGTCTTGGTCTGCTGCTTGGTAAAAAAATGGACAGGCATGGTCTCTGTTGCAAGCTTGCTGCCCAACCAGGGGACGCCGGGCTGTGGGGGCTCAGATGGACAGGCCATTCTCGCCGCAGGCCAAGGGCTGCGAGTACAACTACGTGCAGATGGCCAACGACTTTTTCAGCCTGGCAGACCCAAGGACACGGGTGGGTCAGGGGGCGCGCCCATGCGGCTGCTCCACACAGCATGTCTGTTGAGGCCTGGCCATGACTTGAACCTGGGCGCACGCAAGAGGCCACCACAGCTGCCAGTCGGAGCCCGCCAGCGGTGCGGTCGAGTCTGGGTGGGACTCTGACCTGTTGAACGAGTGTGAAGGACGTGAGCCACAGGTTGCACTCTGACCCAAAGTGTAGCGGTGCCGTAGCTCCGCACTCGTAAGCTTAACCATTCATCGTATGGCCCGCTCTGGGCTGCACCCCGCGTGTGCAGAGCCAGCCCGTCCGATCTGTGCAAGCCCGACCTCGCACTGCCCGTCCCCGTCTCGTCTCTATGAGCCTCACCCCTCAGTCCGCTGTGCACATCAGTGCACTCCGCCCGGAGGTCACTCCCGCGTGACCTCAACTCTGACCCGGAGGCTCTCTTCCGTAGACAGAGACAAATAGGGGTTTCATCGCCCGCCTCCGACTAAACTCCTATCCGCCCGCCACACAAAGAGCCCCTCCACCCCCTGCACCCGACCTGGCAGGCCCGCGAGCCTGATGACGATGTCTTCCTGAGCTACGTGGCGGCCACGCGGGCCCGGAAGGCGCTCATCCTCAGCCCCGACCTCGCACGCTGGGTCGGGGGCCCCAGCACGGCGCGGGGCCTGCTGCCCTTTGTCCAGGTGCGCACCCCTGTGCAGGCAGCGTGCTGCAAGCACGCAAAGCTGCTGTCTTCCTGGTTCCTTCCCTTCCTCCCTTGTGACATCTCCATCTCAAACAAACGAATAAACTGGATAGGAGGTGCACGCCTCCTGCCGTGCCGCCTGGTTTACAGGGCGTTCACACTTGAGTTGCGGGGTCACACTTCTCAAGAACTTGTTTGCAGGGGGGTCACACCTGAGTTGCACGGTCACACATCTCAGAAGTTGTTTACCCGGCAGTCACACCTGAGTTGCGGGGTCACACTTCCGCGCATGCGCCCTCCGCCCACGCCCGCCCCCCTCCGAGAAGTAGCCTGCGTGGCAGCTGGGTGTGAGGTGTGGCCGTGGCGCGTGTGTCCGCGTGCGTGTGATGCTTCAAGGGGGCTCGGGCTTGGCGGCACAGCGCTCCTCTACCGACCCTCCCCCCCACTCGTCATGCCCTCATTCGCAGGCTGTCACAACCCCCAAGAAGGAGGAAGATGGGCAGCAGCCTCCCTCCATGCCTCCTCAGCCACCCTACGCTCAGGTTTGTTGCAGCTCAGCGTGGGGCTGCACCTCCATCCTTCCTCCCCGGCTCTGCTGCCAGCTGCATCGCCGGTTCAGGCTCCAATGCTCTCTGCTCGCAGTCCACACTCAGGCCAGTCCACCATCCAAACACCCGTGCTGCAGATGTCGCTGCTGGACCTCAGGGAGTTTGCCAAGTCTGAGGCTGACTTGCTGAAGACCGTGGAGGCAGGCCCCTCATCGCTCCGCTCATGGGCCCCCCCCGAGAACGTCACCACTGCGGGGCCGTGGCTCAGGTAAACGCTGACGCAGTGTGTAGGCGCTGCTCAGCCAGTGCGGCCTTCGCCAGCTTAAGTCACACGCCCCCCACATCCACCCACCCTTGTGCGCAGGTGCAGGGGCAGGGGCTGCAGCCGGCCAATGTTCAGGTGGGTGGGTGCTTGGGGCGAAGGGTGTGAAAGTGGCCAAGGGTGAGTAAGTGGCCACTTATGGGCGTGGGGGGCGTGCCCAGCGCCCACGCATCCCATGGGCATGTCCAGCGCAGCAGCTGAGGCCTCCTCGCTGCACCAGCGAACCCCCCAAAAATCTACACCCCCTTAAACTTTAAATTGGCCACCCCTGTTGCTGCAGGCGCCGCGTGGGGGCGCGCCTGGATGTGGGCTTGAAGGACGTTTCAGGAACGACGGGGATGGCGCACCTGTGCAGCGCGTGCGCGGGCAAGAGCGTGTTTGGGGACCTGTGGGGGGCCAAGTGAGCTGTTGTGTGGGCTTTGCCTTGTAGGCGGCATGGGGGAGGGGGGGAGGGGAGGTTATCGGAGGCATGTGCCGGGGCAGACGAGGCTGGGGGAGATAGAAAAGTCTACGCTAGCAGTGACCGCTACCGCTATCAGATGATAGCACTGCAGGCATAAGTTTGGGAGAGGCGCAGTCAGTGCAAGCACAAAGCTCAATACCCCACAGCAACAGGAGTAAAAGGCAGCAGAACAAGAGTCCAGATGCCTCCTACACCCAAGCTAAACTACCCCACCCATTGAACCAGCTACCTAAAGCACCTAATTATGAAGGTCGGGTGGCTGTGCCTGGCCGAGCCTACGGCCAATAAAAATAAAATAAAAATCATTTAAACATCAAAATCATTTTAAACGACACGCAGCAGCAGCGATGCCCACCAAGGTGTACGTGGGCAACCTGCCCCTGGACGGTGGGTGTGGCAGCGGCCGCCATGGAGCTGCCGCTGCCGCGCGCTCGCCCCCCTTGCCCCCCCCCCACCGTGCCCCGCACACAGGCTGATGGGCACACACAGGCACACGCGCACACACGCTCACACACGCTCCACCCCGCCACCCCCTTCCCCTCTGCAGTGAAGGAGCGGGAGCTGGAGGACCTGTTCTACAAGGTGCGCTCACACGCACGGACGCCCTGGTGTGCGGAGCTCCGTGTGTGCGCACGGAATGGCAGTGATAGTGCCTCGCTGTTGTCGGGGGGCGGTCGGGAGCAGGGATGGGGGCCTTCGGAGTCGTTGTTGTGGTCGCTGCACGCCCATGCATGCTAGCATGCCCACCCAACATGGGCTAGGCTCGCAGTGCGCATGCGCCTGCGTGCCGTGTGCGTGCAGGATTAGCAGCGGCAGGGGCAGGGGTGCAAGGGCAATGGCAGCTGCGGGCGGTGCGTGCCATGCGTCGCCCATGCGCCGTGCGCGGACAGGCACTTCACGAGCGCCTGACATCACCACGTTACCACTGCACACGCTCACACACACACACACACACCCAAACGCCCTGCCCACGCAGTTTGGCAAGATCCGCTTCGTGGACATCAAGACCCCCGTCCGCCCTCCCGCTTACGGGTTTGTGGAGTTCGGTGAGTCTTACCAATACAGCAAGATGCCCGGCATGCTCAGGGGGTGGGCAGGGGTGGGAGGGATGCTTGTGTGCATGTGTGCATGCATGCAGCCGAGAGCACGCATGCCCACATAAACTCTGGACTCCACGACGCCCCCCACCCCACACTCAACCCCCTCCCAGAGGATGCTCGGGACGCGGACGAGGCTGTGCGCAGGCGTGACAACTACGACTTTGGCGGCTACAGGTGGGGTGCCGTAGTGGAGGGGAAGCGCGGTTCGCTCAAGTCCGGATCCGTTAATTGTTGCCCACGCTCCCCAGGGGCGCTGCCCCTGACGGCTCGGTGCAGGCACACACACGCACACACACACACACACACACACACACACACACA
>LFIK01005299.1_pt1 | contig 10369 bp, 12 predicted proteins | sample 643401 | NCBI WGS metagenome assembly LFIK01 (sample SAMN03777447, study PRJNA286221) | soda lake metagenome | biome: soda lake; feature: Kulunda steppe; material: water; isolation source: sample T5-Br brine of Lake Tanatar-5 | place: Russia: Kulunda steppe | collected 2010-07
CCCGAACCCACAGGTTGCGAGGGTGGATAATCGACTTTCCATCTCAGGTGCCCCGCCGCCTGCTCGAGTATCCGGAGCCTGGAAAAAATTGCTGTCGGTTGCACTCACACTGGACGGTGGACTGGACTGGACTGGACTGACTGGGCGCTGCCACGCCTGTGTGCCCCCCAAGGGCTAGAGGGGTCTACTCCCTGGCGTACATGTTATCCATACATGTCATCCACAGAAAGCCTGTCTTGCTTTCATAATGAAGAAAGAAGAAGCTATGAAAGCTTCTTCTTTGGTGCCTTCTCCTTCAAAGAGAAGCAACATGTTTTTCAAACACGCACACTTTCCACCCTCGCAACCTGTGGGTTCGGGGTTCGAACCTCACTGGAGGCCAAACGGCTAAGCTGCCCTCGTTTGGCGGATACTGCCTTGAAACCTTACCTGACCTGACGTACATGTTACAAGGTCGCAAGGAGCAAACAAGGTATTACTGCGAGTTCATCTTTGACGTGCTCGAATACAGCTATAGCTGAACTGAGCAAGGGATCAAATACTCTACCAACTGACTCAACCAACCTCCAGGTCACAATGCAGCATAAATCTGGCACTGCACTAACCTGGCGTGACATGCGCAATTCCTTCTCACATAGCACGTTTCCAAGCAAGGGCATAAAAAGGACATGTTTTCCCATCCTGTACATCATGATGATCATGCAAGTCATGTTTGTCACAGTGCCTATTGTGGATTTGCCAACATCCAGTCTCAACTCTCAGGGTATGGGCACACAAGCGATAGCGAGCAATGTTAAAAAGCACGTGCCTACTCAGTCCCAGCTGTAGGTATCTAGGCAGCAAACGGGGAGGGCCCTGCGCATTGCTTGGCTTGAAAGGTGAGGCCATCCATGCATGATAAGTAGCTAGCTTGTGAGCATCCAATTCCATCGATACTGCTCGCACCCGCTCAAACAGATCGACCACAAAGTTTTGTGCTGGAAGGGGATGGCAGCTTAAACACAGTCGGTACACCTAATTGACACACGCAGACCCTCACACACTATGAACTCCTCTGTCCAATACTGTCGTAAGAAGTACGAGCTGTCAGGTGGAATCAACGTCACATAGAAACAAGCGTCACGGCAAGCCATACAACTAACCCCTGATTTCTAAGTGAAACACAACAATTTTGGGTAGAGGGCAGACATCACAAGGTGAATGGCATGCCAAAGCACAAGCAGAATCAGCCCCTTTGTACAATGAGGTCTGATGGCAGCAATTGACTACTGCGAGCAGATCCAGATGGGTCTTAATTGGGAAAACCCACTTAAAACCTTCATCCTAGTGGCAAGATAGCCACCCACCCAAATGCTCCAAGACATCAGCTCTGACTGAGGTGCAAAGCACAGCGCCACACTTATTCATCTTCTTCTTCCGTGTGTGAGTGGGGACGCACTGCGCACTGTCCTATCAGCTCATCTGCGTTCAAGTTCCATCAGGCATAAGCCTGTTCCTAATCTCAGCCGCACTGAAACGCGTCCACGGCTACCATCATCAAACTTTGCTTCTAAGCACTTGAGGCCATGCGCCTCTCCCAGATACTTGACTTTGCCAAGTCTATAACCAGTCGCCCTCCACGCTTCTCCTTGTGAGCTATGGTGCGACCCTCAAAGGCCTGAAGCTCCTGGGTGCACCTGCGTACCACAGCGTCTCAAAACAAGGACACATGCTTCCCTCTTAATAATGGGCCAGACCCAGGATGCTGTTGAGAGCGTGCAAGTCAAAGATCAGCCACCATATGCCATGGTGATACCAGCATGCTGGCATCTAGGACAAAGCCATTCCCCTCTTGGAACACTACTCAATGGTGGGTTCAAGCACAAAGTGTGCCAACCGGTGCCGCAACCGTCACATAACAACATCTTGTCTTCCTCATCCATAAAAGCGCAAACTTTGCAAGCCAGATTTTTGTCTGGGCGTGCCAACGTGTGATCTATCATAGGATCAATATCTGGCAGATGGCAAGGCGCAACATTACCAACATTACACACATTGTTCACGAGTGTGACTCCAAATATGCCTTGGTGTTGTATTGCCCCATTAGGAGTTACAATCTTAACTCTGTAAATCTCCTTTTTGGCAGGGATTTGCAGTGCGCTATCTTACACTCTACGACGCAAATAGACAAAATCTCCAACTGCATACTGCCGGATGCTGGGCAGGTAATCACCACCCCTTATGTTGGCATAGCGCAAGGTGTCACAATGCTGAGCAATTTCTAAGTTGCTCGCAGCTATGATACCAGCCTTTTGTGCCACTTCAGCTCTCTCTTGCACACGCCGCAGCTTTGACATCGTTTAAGCCAATGGGCTTGCTAAACTTCTGCACATGCGCTGGTGGTACAACAGGATACCTAGCGTACAGCATGTAATAAGGAGACATCTTAGTGGATGCTTGGGTGCTGCAGTTATACCCCAGCATGATCAATGGTGTGCTCTTATCCCATAGCTTGGGGGTTGCATTCATCTCAAAGAACTTCCTCAAGGAACGCTTAATGGTCTGCACTGCCCTCTCTGCAAGTCCATCTGCTAATGGATGATTGGGTGCAGTTTTCCTAAGATCTATAAAATTCTTCTGCAATAAATCATCAAAATCTTCAGCAAATTCCATACCACCATCAGTAATGACTCCTGTACATTTGCCATAACGACAAAGAACCTTCTCTAGGAAGACTTGTGCTGTGGAGGAGGCAGACTTATCTGGAATGGGAGTATTGCCATCTTGGTGAAGTGTTTTATTATCACCATCACGTAGCAGTTGCCACTCTCGCTTAAAGGGTTGAATGGTCCCTATGTCCACCCCCCTGCGATAGAAAATGCCAGAGGAGGCTATCTGACCAAAAGTCCGGGCATGATCCTTTTTTGATGTAAATTGTATTTTCATCATACAACTAGGCTACTGGCAGAATTTGGGGTGAAATGGACGCCCCTGGTGGCCTGGGTGGGTGCTCAGCCTTTGTTTTTGGCCTATTTTGGCATAAACAGCACACGTATGCCCTCATCACGACCCAACCACACGTCTTTTTACCCCCAAGACACCATCAACATATTTCTATTATGTTGCAAATTGATATTGGATGTCGAAACTGAGGTTTGAAGGGGGTCGGATTTTGACCCTTTTTGGCACCCCTTTTGCTGATTTTTCTTAAGGGAAATGACCCCAAATGCACATCTCACCAACTACTGAGTGAATTCAATCCAAATCTTTTGCAATGATCTTCATTTATTACAATAGCACCAAAACACCAAAAATCATGTGATTTGCTGCAGTGGCTGATCTGGTGTGGACATCTGGCTGTGAAAAGTAGGGTTCAGGCCGCGGCCCATTGCGCATGGGCCCCATGATGTTAACCTTTCAAGCTCAGGTGCTGTGGTGTTGCATGCAAAGAATGCTGCAGTCAAAATCAGGCATTACACCCCCCTTGCATGCAACATCATCATGATGAACCCGCAAATTGGCCTTTAATAGTTTAGGCAGAGGTGTTGCATGAAAACAAACATACTCAGGCAGGTTCGGGTCTGTGACCGTGTTATGTAACAGGGGCACGTGCCCTGTTGCGATACCTTCTGGCATGCTGCCTCTTATGTTGGTGGTGTGCATTTGAGCAGGTATTTCTCCCCATTCTTACACACCAGGCACATAAATACAAGCATCGAGCCTACTGCACTCTGGCAGAGCCTGGTGTTCTGCGCCCATGGAATGTTTCATGCTGTGCATGCACACAAATGCCAGCAGTAACTGCCAAACATTGAGGTGGTCCCACCTTCACCAAGGGATCTAGTCCGTACATGGTGGTGGTTGCCATGATCAAGGCGCGCCTACGCTGCCATCCATGCGAAAAATCCCACTGTGCGCGGTGTCCCTTGCGTTTGTTGGTCTGGTTCAGAGGCTCATGCGAGTTGACAAGTGGTGGGGGCGGAACTTAAGTGCCTTTGTGTGTTTGATCTGAGCTGTGCTACACAGGTTCAGCGTATGCAGCATGCGATCCTCCACAGGCGGTATGATTGCAGTACGTGCTGACATTGCACATGAATACACCAGCTGCAGCCCTATCCTTCCATGATCGGTTTGAAGTGACTAGGAGAGGGACTGCCGCAAACGTGTGCAAGTTACCCTTTGCCATGAAAGGCCTGTACTCGAGCAGCTCGGTAATGGGGTCAGGGCGCCCACCCCAATCCTGCGCACAGTGTGTGAAACGAGCATGTCGTACATGTGCTCTACCCCTTTCACTGCTAAGAACTGCGTAGCTGGTGTGCTGCGTGTCTTAGCTTCCACTGAGGTGTTGGCATTAAGCATACAACGGACAGGTGCATCCACTATGCCTACCACGCTACCTACGCCCCCCAAGGAGGTGGCGATCTGGGTGGCACATGCATTGTACATGAACCCTTGGGCATCAGCATAGGATTGAGACATCAGTCCAATCTCCGAACCTGTGTCATACAGCACCTTACTGCAGTCACCATAGCCTTGGCCCTTGTACTCTAGTGAGCAGCCGTCCTCAAGCCAGTACAGGCTGGCAGTCTCTGTTGAGGCAGTGGATCGGCTTGCACGTGCAGGCACATCACCTGCACTATCAGGTGGGCTAGGGGGGGCAGCGGATGCTGCAGCTGGTGCCCCAGCTGCAAACAAATCAGTCCTGTCAAGGAGTGCCACAGCCGTTTTTGCATTGAGTTGCACCTTAATCACAGTGTTAGGCTGCTCTTTGAGCAATCTCTTGATCCTCTCATCACCCAAATCCCCCAATGTCAGCTGCAACGTGGTGTTGCCACCCTCTCTCTGCTCAGCTGTGCCCTTAATTTTTGCTTGAGTGGGTGTGGGGTGTGCTCTAGCAGGACAAGACAGGTCCATACCGGGCGCATCAAACGGCACCAGGGCCGCAGCAGCTGCAAATGTTTCAGTGCTTGGCAAGCTTGTCATCAGCGTGTGCACAGGTGGCCATTGTAAGTCCGCGTTTGAGGCAAAGGTGGTGGTGGCATAGGATTGTGCATTGCCATGAAGCTCAGGCCTGACATTCGTCTCATACATCTCGTAATTTCTGCCTAAGCAGAAAACAGCTGGATTGTGGATCTTCCCACACTCTCCACACTGCGGGAAGCGTGAACCTGGGCTCGTGGTCGGTCTATTCCAAGGGCATGCTTTATGTCCAAGGTGGAGTCTCTCTCCAGCAGAGAAAAGAAAAAGAAAAACTACGTAGGCAGTGAAACCACTCCCCACATCAATTCAGGAAAAGGAGAGACATTGGCCCAAAGAGCCTTGAGTCTCCTCCACCAGGGAAAAGGAAGAACAAGTGAGGATCTGGAGGGTGACAAACCGCCCCTTGCTCCAGACCAAGACCTTGAGAGCAACTGGATTTTTAAAGAGCGTCTAGTTGTTGTCAGTTTGTGTGCATAGAGCACAGAATGAGCAAGTAATTTGGGGGCAGTCTTATGGGCTTTCTTTGTATAAGGCCGGGCTCTTTAAGTTTGTTCAAAGTGTGTGAGGTATAGATAGATCCTTCCACACCAAGAAGAATGGTGTGATGGACAATTTTCTTGGCCTTCAAGAACCTCGTGTTGTTATTAATCTCTAATTGGTGTCCACGCTGTGTATCTTCACAGTATATAACCTCAACGAGGTGTATCTCCCTCATGTTGACATTAAGCTCTGGTACTAACAAGATTATAAGCATATTGAACCGAATGAGCATGAAGCTCCACAGCAAGCTTGGTGATCTTCTGAGTCAACTTTGTTATTCCATTTCAGATATCAAAGCAATGACCAGCCACAAGAAAGTCAGCCTAATGGCCAGGCTGGTGAACAATCCTAGCCTTGTGAAGTTGTCATACGTGCCACCAGGGTTATCCCTTTTGGCACAATCTTTCTTCTTTTTTAAAAAACTTATGGCTCTCATGCTTGTGGTTTATCTGAAAAACCAATGTGCATCCCTTTCCTTAGTTGATGCAGGGAGTGTTCAACCGCCTGCTTAGTTTCTTTCTTTTCAGATAATGTTTTAGCTGGCAGCTGACACAAGAAAGCTGTATATTAGTGCCAAGCCTACAGAAGCCCAACAAGTGGAAGCCAGAGAGCTTGAAGATTAGAAGGCAAGTGGCGAACTGAATGTCATTACCACAACATCCCATAAACAGTCTCCTGCGTCAGCCTGACCTTGGAGGCATAGAGAACCCTTAGGGAGCCACTGCTGCACAATGGACGCCAGGGCATGGGTCTGCTGCTGCTCCTGCACCATCTTCTTGGGATCCTGCAGCAGCCCCACCACGCACGAGGTAGCAGCACACACATGCAGGCCCATGGTATCTATGCACCACTCACTGCTGCTCCAATTGCACAGGCCCTACAGGGGAGCAGCTGAGCAGGGCACTGTGTGCCCTCTCTTGTGCCTGGATGTGCCAGGCTCAGCCAGGTGAACTCAATTACAGGAAGTCTTGGGGGGCGCGTGCACACACACCGCGGGGGCCCCTCTGTGCCTGCAGCTACGCAGCTGACGACACCTGAGCACATGCGCACCCAAGGCAGGTGGCCTAGAACATCTGCCCACAACTCGCAACCATCCATCATCTGAAAAAGTCAAAATCAAATCTGCTTGGCTAACAGAGTCTCTCAGCCTGCTTGAGCCACTAAAGAGGGTGCGGAAGAGGTGATGGTGCTTGATGCAAAAGTTCTGCCAAGTCAGCACTCGGTCAGTCTGAAATTACATGTTCTTCATCTTGCACACAGTGCCAATTGCATTTAGTAAAAATTCAAAGCTTGTAAGGGACTCTGTGGCGTTGTTGCCGGAGCAGCTTGACATTCAGGTTATGACTGGAGAGTATGTCTGGAGAGCGCGAGAGAGATGGTTGGGGATATTTTGTCGAAGTTTAAAGGAAGAGTCAAATTGGATGCACGTTTCTGATCATCCCACCAGCCGACATGACTCCCTACAGGGATACCAACATGAGTTTGGTATGTCTTCATGACTCTGCTGTAAACGTGCGCATCATATAGATGAATATGGCCAAGGTTTTTTCAATTCACGTCGCTTGCGCAGCAACGGTTCAAAGTCACTCAAGTTGATTTTGGAATGGCTCATGATAGCAGAGATGTGCACATCAGCTCAAGGTATGTCGCAAAGAGTAGATAAGACCTCAAATGTCCAGCTTCATTTTTTGTACGCCAGTTAATCTTGGTCAACAAGGTAATGTTAGTTGTCGTGCTAGACAAGTGCAGTGTCAGATTTATGCCACATTGTGGCCAAAAGTTTGGTTGAATCAGTTGGAATTGCATGGACTAAATAAAAGATATAAACAAATTGTGACAGGCTAGCGTACTACACTAGTAGCGCCTGCACTACTAGTGTAGTACAGTTCACCGCAGAGACTAGTTCCAACAACTCATCAACTGATTCTCATATCCTGGGGGACTTTGATGGTGGGGCTTTGCCTGGTGCTTGCACTAGATGTAACTTCTTCCACAATTCACGCATCTCTCCTTCCGAATGAAGCGCAATAACTTTCACTACCGCACAGGCACCCTTGTTAGTCAGACACGCTGTCCGCTTTGACAAGTCCACCAGCCTTCAGGGTCCACTCTGTCAGCAAGCAGATAGTGCTCTCCTTGTCATTCTCATCAGGGTGTCAACACAATATTATTTCTGATGATCACTGAACGCCATAATGTTGCCTGCAGGCTCATCATGAAAGTGATCGGCAACGGCTCTCCAGCAGGACGTTTGGCTCATTTTTATGCTGGCCGCACTGACTGTTCGGCCCAGTAGAACCTTCAAATTCCTGAGCATGCTACCGGTAATAATAGGACATTACCCAGCTGGCTTTTTGATGCTCATTCATCTATCAGACATACCTCAAGGCGCCCTGATGCCATTTTGGTCACCTCCCTACCGATCAAATCTTAACACCTTCCACTCCCCACTTGCAATAGGTGCAGCATGCAAGATTTCATGGAGAATTGCGCTGAGCTCATGAGCTCAAAGCTTATAAGAGGAAGGTACACCTGAAAGAGGTCAAATGCTGTGAGGACAACAGGCCTGGACACCAGCTGGAGGCCTCTAGCAAACAATACAAAAGTCTTTGCGGCGCTTGAAAGCCAAAAAATTACACTCCACACCACCCTACTTGGTACCTAGAACACCGGTGTTGGACGTTCAACCTACACCTTAAACACTCTGCATCATCTTTAAGAGCTTACGCAATTGGCCTCGATTCACAAAGGATCCTCAAGACTGCCCTTAAATTGCAAGCCCATGAGTGATCACTCATGCATTACACTCACAAACCGACTACAACGAGACGAGCACTTGAAAAAACGAACAAGGCCTTGGTCTGGAGCAGGGGGCTGCCAGCCACCCTCCAGATCCCCACTACTTATCCTTTCCATTGGTGGAGACTCACGGCACTTCGGGCAAATGTGTATCCTTTTCCTTAATTGATGCAGGGAGCGTCTTGCTGCCTGCAAAGCTTTCCTTTTCTTTTTTCATGCAAACAAGGGTTTTCATGCAAACAAGTCATTTATTTCCTTTCTTGGGGAATACTCGGGTCTGGAGCACCAGACCTGTCCCTAATAGACCCCAATCTAAATAGTGTGTGAAATAACGCTGACTAGTGGATCGGAACTCTCCAAAAGGTCTGACTATTTCCACGTAAGTAGGCAAACATTTTATGTTACTAACATTCGACCGATCTGATGCGGACTTCTCAAAGTGGTGGTACTTTGCCTGGTTGGCTGGCTGGCAACCTCCTTTGATTTGACTTTGGATTTGATTGGACGGATACCATCGTAGTTCATTATGATTTCATTCATACTATTAAGTTAAGAAATTTTTACGGGATCAGATGCGTTCTACGCAACCTTCCCCAACTTTTGGGGCTTGATAACTGGAGGCAGCCATGGACTGGCATGTCAAGCTGGACCATGTTAGTATGGGATAGTTTGCCCACTAGATCAAAGCCGCGAAAGCCTGCTTGCACCCCCACCTCAGGCGGAGCTGCAGCTGACTGCACCAACTGCCCTGACTTGCACGCAATCATCAACCGGCCAAAGCCCTGCCCCAACTTCCTTCCCTCCTAAATCTTGTTCTACCCTGTGACAGGATTGTCCAGAGGACAGTTTGTCTGAGTCCACCATTCGATATGGGTACCAGGAGGAGTACTTGAAGGGTCTGGGGATTACAGACAAGAACGAGTATGGTTTTTCCCTCCTGCAGCAGCCCCAATTTCATGATGCAGGCCGTGGAGCAGCTGTGCGAGCGGTGAGGCTAAGCCATTTGTTTTAACAGGGTACACACTCAGGCAGCTGTGACAGAGCAGCAGCGCCCTTGGCTGCGCACAAATTGACTCTTGGTGCCTCCCACGCTTTGATACCTGAGACGTGCATGTTGCTAAGTAGATGGCACAGCTTGACAAGGTTCCTTTTGAAGGCAGTTTGCCCACCCTGAGCAGGCAGCCCAAGCGTCCCTTGTTGGCTATAAGTGCCACTTGCGCGCAGCCCGCGCCCAAGCCCACCGGTGGCGCCGTGTTGCACACAATGCAGGCGGCAGCCCGGCTGCTGCAGGCGGGCCTCCCGAGCAGCCACCAGCAGCAGCAGCAGCTCAGCCGCGCCTGCCAGCCCGCTGCCAGCTGCAGGGAGACGCTGCCCACCACCCCCATGCAGTGCCTGTCTGTCGGACTCCAGCACAAGCACGTGCCCCCGCACCCCGTGGTCCACCAGGTGCCAGCCCTCCCGCGTCCCCAGCAGCACCCCACGCGAGCAGCGTGCCCAGCATCAGGCGCAGGGCCAGCTGCAGCAGCGGCCGAGGCGGCCGCGGAAGGGCCCCACTCGCACGCACACACTGAAGGCGTGTATGGGCACGCGAGCAGCCCGAGCCTGCATCAGCCTATGCCGGCGCAGAGCCCGTATGCTGTGGAGGTGCTACCGTGCCTGCCCCCCGTGTTTGTGTGTGGCCCTGAGGAGGCCCAGAACTGGATTCACGACCTGGGCAGGGCAGGGTGCGGGGGCGGGCCGCACATGCACGGCGGCGGGCTACGGACGGTGCGCAGCATCAGTGTGCCGGCGATGCGCACAACGCAGCAGCTGCTGCAGGGGCTGTGGCTGGCGGCGGTGCCGGTGGAGCGCGCGCTGTGGCTGGTACGAGCGTGTGGGTGTGCGTGCATGTGCATGTGTGTATCTGTGTGTGCGGGGAAGTGCTCCGTTCCAGGCGGCCAATGGTGGGGTCGGGAAAAAGGGGGTTGTCAGGGGGGACAGGGCGTTCGGCTCCCTGGGTGCCTGTGGAGCTGACGTGGCCACAAGGCAGGCATATGGGTGTAGAACCTGTGAAACGATGAGGGACCCATTA